>Ga0207641_10000053_pt1 | contig 173468 bp, 144 predicted proteins | sample KBSSwiS62_FD_184306 | JGI IMG/M metagenome (GOLD analysis project Ga0207641, IMG submission 184306) | Switchgrass rhizosphere microbial communities from Kellogg Biological Station, Michigan, USA - KBS Switchgrass S6-2 (SPAdes) (version 2) | ecosystem: Host-associated > Plants > Roots >... | reverse complement strand
TTGCCCAGGGGAGCCAAATCGGCTATTGATAAATCTTTTTTAAACCAGATTGCCATACAAATACTTTAGCTGTGCTGTTTTAAGGAAGCGATTACCACATCAGGAATGAAAGGAGAAGCATCTCCATAGTTGCGTAATATATCTCTTACAATGGTAGACGCAACCGATGTATATTTTGGCTCACCGGTAAGAAAGATGGTTTCAATGTCTTTGTCCATGGCCCGGTTGGCATCTGCAATGGTTTTTTCGTATTCAAAATCGCTGACATAGCGGATGCCCCTTAGTATAAAACGTGCACCAATCTGTTTGCAGTAATCGATAGTGAGACCTTTATAGATGGCACCTTCTACACGCGGCTCGTGTTCGTAGATTTCCTGTATCCATAACAACCTTTGCTCCGGGGAAAACATAGGTGTTTTGGCCGCATTCATACCTATGGCAACTACCACCTTATCGAACAGGGGAAGCGCCCGGTTAATAATATCTACGTGCCCCAGTGTTAGCGGATCAAATGTACCGGGAAAGAGACAGATTTTTTCCATGATGATTTTCTTAATGATGGATAATGATGCTGTTTCCGGGGATAGTTTAAAGGAATTGGGAATTAGGAATTAGGAATTGGGCTTTAACCCTTCCTTATATGCCTAATTCCTAATCCCCCATCCCTAATTCCTACTCTCCGCGCCACCCCCTGCCAGTAAATATAAGACAGCCATTCTTACCGCTACGCCATTTTCTACCTGCTGCAAAATAATGGATTGTGCACTGTCGGCCACATCGCTGTCTATTTCAACCCCCCGGTTAATAGGACCGGGGTGCATAATAACAATTTCTTTGCCCAAACTGTCCAGCATTTCCTTTTTTACACCATAAGCAAGGTTGTATTCGCGCAGCGATGAAAAGAGCACCTGGTTCTGGCGTTCCAGTTGTATGCGCAGTACATTGGCCACATCGCACCACTGCAGGGCTTTTTTAAGATTGTACTCTACCCGCACATCAAATGCCTGCTCCATGTACTTGGGTATAAGTGTAGGCGGGCCGGCAACCATAACTTCCGCCCCCATTTTCTTTAATAAATAGATATTGCTAAGTGCTACCCTGCTGTGCATGATATCGCCCAGTATGGCTATTTTCTTTCCCTCCAGGCTGCCTGTTTTTTCGCGGATGGAAAAAGCATCCAGCAATGCCTGTGTAGGGTGTTCATTAATACCATCGCCGGCATTTACAATGGCGGCAGGAATATGTTTTGCAAGAAAATGTGGCGCTCCGCTGGCACTGTGCCGCATCACCACCACATCTACTTTCATGGAAAGAATATTATTTACCGTATCCAGCAAGGTCTCTCCTTTGGCAGCGGAAGAACTGCTGGCGGCAAAATTGAGCACATCTGCACTCAGCCTTCGTTCCGCCAGCTCAAACGACATGCGGGTGCGGGTAGAGTTTTCGTAAAAGAGATTAACAATAGTAACATCGCGCAGCGTAGGTACTTTCTTAACGGGCCTTTGTAAAACTTCTTTGAATTGGGTGGCAGTATCTAAAATGAGCTGAATATCTGGTGGCGTAAGCTCTCTAATGCCAAGAAGATGTTTTGTAGTCAGTTGCATTAAAAATCGAAATTATAGGAAAAAAACCAAAGTTTATTGATTTTTCAACACATAGACCATAGAGCCATCGGCAATCATAGTATTGCGCCTATGCAATTCTATCTTTCGGTGATCCTATCAGGTAAGTAAGTCACGGCTTTTGCCAGGACAATTTCCTTATCAATTAGTAACTCCGTGCCTTTAGGCCAGAGATACAAAAGTTGAAGTAAGCCACGGCTTTAGCTAAAACGATTTCGGCTAAACCCAGCGATGTAAGCGTGTATTTCCCGGGCCCCAGCCAAAAGGCCGGGGTTAAAGCTGAGGTGCTCCCGGCAGGTGCAGATTATCATAGCCGTGGTGATGTAAACCACTGCTACCAGCTTTATTTTATACCCTGTGATGGTCGGCCCGCCAGCCAATAATACTTTTTTTAATATTTGCACCACCTATATTTTCATCGGCTGCTTTCTTTGCCAGCGCAACAAACTCTTGATCATTGGCAAACCGCAGCGCAATGATTTGGCCCATACGCAGCCGGCTGTCGAGCAGTCTTCCCGTTAACACAAAATGACGCAGGTTTTCCTCGGCGCGAATGGCCCTGTCCTGCGCACGCAACGCAAATATGCGCGCATACCAGAAAATACTCAGAAAGATGAGCGATACCAGTACCAGCAAAGATGCTGAATAGACATTATCTTTTGCTGAATGAACCAGGTTGATAATACTGCCAACCAGCAGCGCAATAATAGCCAGTGAGGTAACAAAATGCCATAGCGGCACATGGCGGGCATGGTTGCTGTAATTTTGGATGGGCATGGTAATTAGTTTAAGGCGATAGACGGGCCAGCCGATAAATTATTTTAAATTGTCCAGCAGTTTGTACATTTTTTTTACGACATCCGCTGAATTTCCATCAAAATTGTTCACGATAATTGCGTAGGTATATTCTTTTCCATCACTTGCTTTCTGGTAACCGGCATAAGCTTTTACGCCGCCAATAGAACCACTTTTCATTTTCATGCCATTGTATTCGGGCAATGCATAATAAAATGAACTGAACCAGGGGCGTGTTTTTGCATACAACAAGGCGTTCACCAATGCATCGGTGGTGACGCGGTTTTGCGGCGATAACCCGCTGCCATCCATAATATGCAGGGCAGTTTTTTCAATATCATGATCGGACCAGAAATCCTTTAATAATTCCACGCCGTTTTCTGTAGAGCCAATACCTGTTTTTTCTACTGCCATTGTTTTTAATAAGGCTTCTCCATACAGATTGATACTTTTCTTTAAAAACCAGTAATTGATACTGTCCAGTGGCGGAGACACATGCCTGTACAAATTTATAAAGGTAAAAAGCGAATCGGGCAATGTAAGCAATGGCGGGTGGGAATCGAAACCATAAAACATGCTTATCCCTTCTGTCTTCATTTTGTTGTTGAGCTGTTGTACAAAAACGTTTTGCGGATCTGCAATGGAAGCACCCACAGCAAAACTATCTTCATTCACCGGAATTGTGCCTTCCATTATTGATGGAAATGACCCGTACTCCGGGTACACAACGCTGTTATCGCCTGATTTTTTTTCGGCGCTTTTAACTTCAATGCGTAAATCGGATGCAAGTCCTGCAGGTTTTGTAGTTACCAGACTTACTTTATCGCCCGGCCTGCTGCCCGATTTAAGTATAATATCGTATTGATTTTCCATCCAGTTAAGACCCTGTGCGGATGCGCCGTAGTAATTTCCAATATCTTCCCATAACCATCCACCAGGAATGGAATTGTTTCTGTAGGCGCTGTCAAGAACAATATATTGGGAAGACACCGGCGCTAAACGAATTGCTTTTATCCGGTTGGTGATGTTTTTTAAAATGGTGGCCGCTTTGGTGGAGTCGAACCGGGCAGAACCAAAGGTGGGATCACCGGAAGCTTTAATGATAAAATAACTTCTCGACGGAACGGGATTAAAATTTTTATAAATGATATCGGTTGTGTAGCGGTAACGTTTACCCAGCAGTTCAAAAGCCGCACAACTGGTAAATATTTTTTGGGTGCTGGCGGGTGCCAGGCCTGTTTGCGCATTGTGCTCGTATACCAGGTTACCGGTTTTATTTTCAACTACAGAAAATGCAATGATGGCATGGCGCATAGAGGCGTCTGCTTCCAGTTCCTGCATTGCTTTGGTAAGTTTATCATTAAGGGCGGGTTTGTCGTTCACGGCAGGTTTTTCGCTGACGGCCTGGGCAAAACAGTTGTGCCCAATGAATAGCAGAAAAAAATATAGGTATGGCTTCATCCTTTGTATTTAAAACTCAAATCTAAAAGAATTAATTTTATAGAATGGAAAATGAAGTAAAAGAACCCGCTTTTAAATACAATTATATTACGCCGGCAGAATATTTGGCGGCTGAAAGAGCGGCTGAAGAAAAACATGAGTATTATGATGGACAGGTGCTGGCGATGTCCGGGGCCGGGGCAAAACATGTTGTAATTGCATCTAACCTGGTGATTAATATTGGCACCTTTCTTAAAGGCAAAGACTGCCAGGTTTTATTTTCAGATATGCGTGTAAGTACCCTTAACCACGATGCATACATGTACCCTGATGCTTTGATTGTATGTGGCGGGCTGCAACTGGAAGACGACAAATTTGATACCTTATTAAACCCTTCCGTTATTTTTGAAATCTTATCCCCTTCCACCCGCAGTATAGATAAGGGAAGAAAATTATTTTTCTACCAGCGAATCCCTTCGCTGCAGGAATTTATTATGATTGACTCGCTGCAAAAAAATATTCAGCTGGTCTGCAAACAGCCCAATGGAGCATGGCAGTTTGAAACAATTACGGATCCTGCCGAGGCCCTGTTCATAAAAACGATTGGCTTTCACCTGCCCCTGGAAGAAATCTATACGAATACTGGATTATAACTATTTCCACCGGATATTTGCAGCCAAATAAACAGTCAATGGCGCAACCCACGCATGCTTCCATTATAACCATTGGAGATGAATTATTAATTGGACAGGTAATAGATACCAACAGCGCCTGGATGGGCCAGGCACTAAATAACGCTGGTATCTGGGTAAAACGCCGTGTAGCCGTGGGCGATAGCTGGAACGATATCTGGCAGGCACTGGACGAAGAAAGCAAACATGCAGACATTATTTTAATTACCGGCGGACTGGGCCCTACTGCCGACGATATTACCAAGCCCCTGCTCTGTAAATATTTTGGTGGTAAACTGGTGGTAGATGAAAAAGTACTGGCGCATATAAAATTCCTGTTTGAAAAAGTATTCAAAAGAACAGCTCCTTTTTTGGATCGCAACCTGAAACAGGCAGAAGTGCCCGATGTATGCACCGTGCTGCACAATGCAAATGGCACTGCACCCGGTATGTGGTTTGAAAAAGACGGGAAAGTATACGTGAGCATGCCCGGTGTGCCTGTTGAAATGAAGGGCCTGATGACGGATCTTGTACTACCCCGTTTACAGCGTCATTTCGCTATGTCGGCCATTGTTTCCAGGACCCTGCTCACATTTGGCATTGGCGAATCCTTCCTGGCCGAGCGCATCAAAGACTTTGAAGAAGCTTTGCCTACCGCTATTAAACTGGCCTACCTGCCTAATTATGGCATGGTGCGTTTGCGCCTTACCGGTACCGCCGCCGCGGCAAGCGTTATTACGCCAGAAATAGCCAGGCAGTTTGAAGCGCTGAAAAAATTGCTGCCCGATGTAATGGTTACCGACAAAGATGAACCCATGGAAAAAGTAGTGGGCGAACTGTTGCTGGCCAGAAAGAAAACCATGGCTACGGCCGAGAGCTGCACGGGCGGCTATATTGCCCATCGCATTACCGCGCATGCCGGCTCAAGCGAATACTTCAGGGGCAGTATAGTAAGCTATGCCAACGATGTAAAAGAATCCCTGCTGGAAGTGCCCCATGAATATTTTACCACGGTAGGCGCTGTAAGTGAAGAAGTAGTGAGAGATATGATAAAAGGTGTACTAAAAAAAATAAAGACCGATTACGCCATTGCCGTATCTGGCATAATGGGTCCGGGTGGCGCAACACCTGAAAAGCCCGTGGGAATGGTGTGGGTAGCGGTGGGCAATAAAGAAAAGATCGCAACACAGTTGTTTAATTTCCGGTTCGACAGGGCCAGAAATATTGAGATGACGGCCATGAATGCCCTGAACCTGCTGAGAAAGTTTATTATTGAGCATTAACTCTTTGGCGAAGCCGGCAAACGCCGTTAACGACAATAATATCCCTGCAAACGGCGTTCCCCCCTGTGCATACCTTGCAGTAAGGATTGTTTCCAAATCATTACCTTTGGCACGGTAAAGCAGGCTGGTATAAAGCGTTCAGTATGCAGTTGCCGTACAAGTAAGTGTGCGACGCCTGTCTGCCGGACAGGCAGGCAACGATGCTTAAAAGCAGCACATAGCCGGCACCATACTTACCATCAAACTATTAAAAACTGTAAACACCTATGGCGATTGTTGATTTGGTAATGCCAAAACTGGGTGAAAGCATCGTGGAAGCCACTATTTTAAAATGGCTGAAACAACCCGGAGACCCTGTAAAGCAGGATGAAACTGTGCTGGAGATCGCTACCGACAAGGTAGACAGCGAAGTACCCAGTACGGTAGAGGGTGTGCTGGACGAGGTATTGTTTAAAGTAAATGATATAGTGCCGGTGGGCTCGGTAATAGCCAAACTGCGTACCGGGGCAGAAGAAAAAACAGCAACCATCGCGCCCTTCGTGGCGCCGGCAGTTCACGTGGTGCCCCCTGTTCAGCGAACAGCGGCGCCTGCGCGCGAACCCATTGAACCCATTCATGTGCCGGCCAGCAGCGGTAACGGGCATAGCAATGGCCATCATGCCGTTTCCGGCACCAGCCGTTTCTTTTCTCCACTGGTGTTGAATATAGCCGGTAGTGAAGGCGTAAGCATGACAGAACTGGAGCGCATGCCCGGCACCGGTAGCGAAGGCAGGGTAACCAAGAAAGACATTCTGCAATACGTCAGCGATAAGAAACAGGGCAAGACCATCAGCTATCAGCCATCCGCTTCAGATGCAAAACCGGGTATGCAACCTGCAAAACAGGCGGCCGCCAGTGAGGCACCCGTTATTCATTCCGGCAGTACAGAGATTATCGAAATGGACCGCATGCGCAAATTGATTGCCGACCATATGGTGCGCAGCAAACATACCAGTCCGCATGTAACCAGTTTTACCGAAGCCGATGTAACCAACCTGGTGCAATGGCGCGACAAGATAAAGCAGCCATTCGAAAAAAGGGAAGGCACTAAAATTACTTTTACGCCTCTTTTTATTGAAGCCGTTGTTCGCTGTATAAAAAAATACCCGCTTATCAACAGTTCGCTTGATGGCGATAAGATCATCATAAAAAAAGATATCAATATCGGCATGGCCACCGCATTGCCATCGGGCAACCTGATTGTGCCCGTAATAAAAAATGCCGACAACTACAACCTGGTTGGATTAAGCAAACAGGTAAACAGGCTGGCTGAAAATGCCCGCACTAATAAATTACAACCTGCAGATATTCAGGAAGGTACTTTTACACTTACCAATGTAGGCACTTTTGGCAGCCTGATGGGCACACCGATAATTAACCAGCCGCAGGTAGCCATACTGGCCGTGGGTGCTATTAAAAAACGCGCTGTGGTTATTGAAACAGACCAGGGCGATACCATTGGCATACGGCATATGATGTACCTGTCTATGAGTTATGACCACCGTATTATTGACGGCGCACTGGGGGCCTCTTTCTTAAGCGCCGTTGCTGCAGAATTGGAACACTTCAATACAGAGCGCGACTTTTAAATGATAGAACGCAGATTTTTATGATCGTCATGATTTGTTATGATTAAAATTATATCTGCTGATATCTTGGCATATTACTGAAAAATAGTTGGTAAATTCTGCTGTAATGCTCTACTGGTAAGGGTTTGCTCAGAGCTTAGTTAAAGTCTATCTGCGCTTATCTTAACAATCATAAAAATCTGCGTTCCCATCTGCGTTCCGATTTATTGCCGCACCAGCACGGTAGTGCCTGTCCTCTTATACAACTTATCATCTCCCCCCACTCCTTCTACCACCCAAACCACGGCTTGCGTTTGCTGGGCATGACCATTTATAAACCCATTCCATCCGGCGTATTCGCTATGGGTCTCAAAAAGTAATTGCCCCACACGGTTGAATACCTTGAAATAATGCAGCTCCTTAATTCCCCTTAACAAAGGCCTTAGCACATCATTTTTGCCGTCTGCATTGGGCGTAAAAGCATTGGGCACATATATGTCTACATGGCTTATGATTTTTACAAATTGTGTATCGGTAGTTAAACAACCACTGGCTTTTTTGATGGTCACCGTATACATTTGGTCTGCCGCGCCGGAAAAAGACGGCGAAAAACTATTTACATTACTCAGGTTGATACCAGGCTGCCACAGCGCGGTTTTGCCAAACTGCCGCGCCTGCAATGCAAGCGGGGTATTAACAACGGTAAATTTCATGGGATAAGTGATGGCCGGCTCCGGTACGTCAATTAAAATATTTTTCTTAATGGTGGTTGCACTGCATCCATTCTTACTGCTGAGAAACGCATAATAGGTACCGCTCTGCTGCACATGGTAAGAAGGTTGATTGGCACTGATGAGCGGAAGATCATCTTTATACCATTGAATAACACTGGTGGGCTGCACTGTCAGCACCGCGCTGTCTTCATCGGTAATACAATATGCATCCTTGCCCAGGAGGCGCAGCGAATCATCTACAATATCTGCCGTTACCACGACCGTATCCGTAGTAGCACAGCCTCCGCCACTGCTGGCGGCAGTAAGTACGTAGGTGGTGGTGACCGAAGGACTGGCCAATGGATTGGAAATACTGGCATTGGAGAGTCCTGCGGCGGGGCTCCACCGGTAGCTTAAACCCGGTTTGGGCGGCAAGCCAATGGGCACAGGCGCTTTATTGCAAGAACGCATATCGGGGCCCGCATGCGCATTTACGGTAAGTGTGTCAATTAATTTGGCATACAATGTATCCAAACATCCATAGCCGTTATAGGGAATCAGTTCTACCGCAATCCGGGTACCCGGTGCCGGCGGTGGCGATAACCTGAGTACCTGTCCGTCTCCTATTACATCGGTCAGTGTATTGTTGAACCATTTATAGCCCTGGTAGCCGTAAGGCGCAATAACATTTACGGCTGTATCGTCGGGGCAATAGGCAGCACCGGTAAATTCGCCACTGCATTCTGTATTTACATCTACATAAGCATAGCCAAAATGTTTTCTGAATGTACAGTCAGCCGTTTTGAAAAAAAGCCGGATCGTTTTACCGGGCATCTTATCCAGGTTGATAGATACTGCCGACCAGTCTTTAAACCATACCGGTGTACTGGATCCCGGGTTGGCAGACAACTGGAAGCCCGGCAATACGGAACCGTAGGGATGAAAAGTAAATGAAGAACAATCTATTCTTATGTTATCTGTTACATTGGTAATTTCTACTTCCATTCTTGGCTGTTCACTTTCCAGGTGATTGGGATCCTGGAATACAACAGCATAATGATAAATGATGCTGTACACATCCCGGTTGGCCGGGATGGTGAATTCATAAGATATCCCCTCTGCTTCATTACCACCTTCTATATTACCAAGTTTTATAGAATGCCCGCTGCCATTGGGACAATTAACAGGAAAATCTCCAAAAGGATCAAGTCCATCTCCGGGGAAAGCAGTGAGCATGGTGTGACGGTTGTACTCTGGCGCCGAGACATTCAGCGATATTACATTTACCCCATTTACGGAGGCAACATGACCCGTATAACATGTCCATCCATTAAAAGTACCAGTTTCAAAATCAATATTGGGTGGGCATTCCTGTGCAATGACAGTATTGTAACTACTGCTGGTCAGCAATACTGTAAATAATACAATGGCAGCAAGACAGTACGGCTGAGACTTCGATTCACAAAAATCTAATCGCTTTTGCAATTAAGTCTGGTTTGAGTAACTAAATTTAAGCAAATAAGATGAACAAAATCCTTCTGTAAAAAATGGTTTTGCCGGTATAAAAAGAATGTGCAGGCAATCATTTTATTTTCATGGATTTGTACACAAATAAATTTTAGACCAGCACTGTTATTCCCGCATTGGGAGTAAAATTACCCCGGTCTTACCAGCCCTTACGATAGAATGTACCGCGGCGTTGCTTTGCAAACCCTGGTTTTCGGGCCGGCTAAAAAGTTTTACCTTAACCGGCCAACGCATACAGATGACCGCCGTATTGCAATAACAGTGACGTGCGGAAGCAAGCAGTGGAAGTGACTGGTTGTACAAAAATCATCCATGACCCGTTGCGTTATAAATTGTATCATATGATATTCAGGGAAGCTACCATTGCTGATATACCACAAATGCAGGTGGTACGCAATGCTGTTAAAGAAAATATTTTATCGAATCCCGGCCTGGTTACTGACAAAGATTATGAAGCCTTTTTGACCGGGCGCGGCAAAGGCTGGGTGTGTGAGATTGACCGGCAAATGACAGGTTTTGCCATTGCAGATTTGAAAGACAAAAATATATGGGCCTTATTTGTATTGCCAGCCTTCGAAAAAAAAGGAATTGGAAGAAAGCTGCATGATACAATGCTTGACTGGTATTTCTCACAAACACGCGTAACAGTGTGGCTGTGCACCGCTCCCGGCACCAGGGCGGCAGGCTTTTATAAAAAAGCAGGATGGAGGGAAGCAGGTACCCATGGCAGCAAAGAAATAAAGTTTGAAATGAGTTTTAGCAACTGGCAGCAAACGGATACTAACTGTGTTGTACAAAAGCAGTAAAACCGGTATCAATTATACAAGTAATTTTACTCCGCATCTTCCGCTATAAAAAGATTTTTAATCGTTTCGCGTTCTCCTGCTAAAACCCAGGCGCAAACACTTTTTCCGGCCACAACAGTATCAATGATTGGTGCATTTGCGTGTTGATGTCCCACTTCAAAATACTACTAAAAGGGTATTGCTGCAGGCAAAACAAACTGGTAAATTGCAGTAGACTTTACAAACGATCTTCGCAACAGCCATTTTCGCACTGCTTAATCTGTCCTTTGATGCACCCGGAAATTTGCACAGGCTATTTTTGAAGCAAGAGCTATGGTCTAAGATGGAGCCACTGCTGTCGCCGCCATAATCATCGTGTTGCCGGCGTCCTTATTTGTTGAACCACGAAATTCTTACCAAATGTTACAGACATTAGCACCTGCCATGCAGGTAAAGGCTTCTGAAAAATTCAGGCCAACCCTTTTTATTGGGTCTTCGTCTGCAGGGTTGCCTGTTGCCCAGGCCTTACAGGAAAACCTGAGTGTTTATTTTGATGTAGAGATTTGGAACCAGGGCGCTTTTGATGTGGGCGACTTCAACCTGGAGTCGCTTATCAACACGGGCAGGCGCACCCATTTTGCGGTATTGGTATTAACCCCGGATGATTTAACAACGGTTGATAATATGCCCCGCCCCTCTCCCAGGGACAATGTAATTTTTGAAATGGGATTTTTTCTTGGCATCCTGGGTCGTAAACAGGCGTTTATTGTGCATGAAGCCGGTTCTAACCTGAAACTTCCTACTGATATCGACGGGGTAACCTGTGCCAAATATATACTGCCAAGAAACGGCAACCTCACCGCCGCGCTGGGCCCTGCAAGCAACAAAATATACAAGCTTGCTTTTTCTGAATCTCCCGGTTCATTTATAACAAACGACAAAGAAAGACAAAAAATAATCCAGGTACAGGTTAAGAATATGCTTAAAACCGCCTGTACCGCCCTCGCCGTGCCCAATAGTGCAGAAAACACAAAGCTGCGTGCCTTTGTGTTTAAAAAAATAGGCGAAAGATTGATTTGCAAACATTTTTGGGCAACCAACCAGGTTGAGGAAGTAGTAGACGAGCTTAGGTTTGACATTAATGCAGAAACCCAAAAACAGGTAGCGGTGGTAAAGGCCGCTATTGAAAAAAAAGTTTGCGCTTCGCATATAACCGCTTTGCCCGATGACCTGGAGGGGGTTGAAGGCAAGGTAGATAAAAGTCTTTGCTTTGTGCTGGCGGCCCCCATACTGGGTCCCAATGGCGAGGTTTGGGGAACGGTAGATTTTGATGCCTCCAGTGAAACAGGAGAAGCGATCCTTTCTCATGAAATGTCGGGTGCCATTTTATTCGACCTCGGAAAACATCTTTACCTGATATTGTCCGGCGACTATTCGCATGCTGGTATATAGCGCTGTCCGGACCAACTAACCGAAAAAAATGAACGCACTGCAAAATTTTATAAAAGAGGTAAAAGCATTCTCCCGTGTCAACTGGTGGGTGTATATCATCTACTTCATACTGCTGGGCATTATCCTGCTGGTAGAAAAAAACAAACTGCCTTCTGTAATCGCCATCACATCATTGCATTTTGTGGCCGACATTTTTATTATGATGATGTTCAGCGCCTATTCAAACAATAAAAAAACACAAGGAACTTATTACCAGGTAATGTCTATGCTGATATTTATGTCGCTGAAAATCTATACGGGCATTGTTGAACACACCTGGCATTACCTCGCCGCAGACCCTGTCTATATACTGGCAGCCGTAAAAAATTACCGGATAGATGTAAAAAAAACCGACCTGAAAATGGTGAACTATAAAACCATGCTGGCACTGAGCTTGTTTATTATAAGTTTTCTGCTCATTTTAAGTACAAACAGCAATACCGGCCTCACCATTACCTCTTCCGAATGGGTACAAACAACAGGCATATTTCTTTTTGCTGTGGCACTGTCTACTACCGGTAATGAACACCTGCGTTCAGAGCTTGCTATAACAGCCCTTGTAGCAATGGTGGCAGGATCGGCCTGGGAAACCGGCAGCCTCCTGGTAAACCACAAGATCATCGGCCTGGCGCTGTCTTATTTCCTTCTTCCACTTACTGTACTGGTGTTTTATGCAAGGAACTGGTCAAACATCATACATCCGCCCAAAAGTCCCCAATCTGCTGATCTGTCGCTACAGGCCGACTAAAGAACCGGTTTCTTTTTTTAAATTATATTCGTTTAAAAAAACGGATGGATATTAAAGTAATTGCCTTTGATGCCGACGATACGCTTTGGATAAACGAGCCGTATTTCCAGGAAACAGAAAAAAAATTCTGTGCTTTGCTGGAAGATTATCTGCCGCATCATTCTATCTCGCAGGAACTTTTTAAAACAGAAATTGCCAATCTTTCATTGTATGGCTATGGCGTAAAGGGGTATATCCTTAGTATGATTGAAGCAGCGCTGCGTATTACCAATAACACACTCGATGTAGTCATTACCGAAAAAATAATTCAGTATGGAAAAGAGTTGCTGGAAAGACCCATTGAAATGCTGGAAGGCGTAGAAGATGTGCTGAAGGCACTTTCAGGGAAATACCGCCTGGTGGTTGCCACCAAGGGCGATTTGCTGGACCAGGAAAGAAAATTAAAAAAATCGGGGATTGAGCATTATTTCCACCACACAGAAATCATGAGCGATAAACAGGAGAAGGACTATGTAAAACTAATCAGGCACCTGGATATCCCGCCATCTGCTTTTTTGATGATTGGCAATTCGCTCAAATCCGATGTGCTGCCCGTACTGGCGGTAGGCGGTCATGGTATCCACGTTCCCTATCATACCACATGGGCGCATGAACAGGTTTCGCACCATATTGACCATCCTAATTTTAAACAGGCATCCCAGATTACAGAAATTTTAACTTACTTGCTTTAATGACATCGTTAGCCGGTTTACCGAAAGTTGAATTACACCTTCACCTGGACTGTTCATTAAGCTATGAAGTGGTTGCTAAAATAGATCCTTTAGTTACACATGAAGACTACCTGCGGGATTTTATTGCCCCGCAAAAATGCGCCAACCTGGCCGATTTTTTAACGCGTGCCGTAAAAGGTTTTGCTTTGATGCAAACCAAAGAACAATTGCAATGGGTGGTGCATGATTTGTTTACGCAAATGGCCGCCGACCATATACTGTATGCAGAAATAAGATTTGCACCCCTGCAACATGTACAAAAAGGGTTAACACCCTATGAGGTTGTAGCCGCCACCGAAGAAGCCGTTGCTGCTGCCATCAAAGAAACCGGTATTGAAGCCAGGCTGATACTTTGTACCCTGCGCCATTATACAGCAGCACAAAGCATAGAGACCGTTAAACTGGTGGAACTGTTTGCAAACAGCTATGTGGCAGGCTTTGATATTGCTGCGGACGAAGCCGGGTTCCCGATAAACAATCATATTGCCGCATTTGCCTATGCCAAAGAAAAAGACATTCCTTGTACTGCCCATGCCGGCGAAGCCAGCGGACCAGCCAGCGTTTGGGAAACGCTTGAATATTTTGGGCCAACGCGTATAGGCCATGGCGTTAGAAGCGTGGAAGATGCGAAACTGGTGGCGCATTTATGCAAAAACAATATCCACCTGGAAGTTTGCCCCACCTGCAATGTACTGATTGATATGTACGATACCTATGCAGATCATCCCATTGACACATTGTACAGGGCCGGCGTTTCCTTAAGTGTGAATACAGATACACGCACCATTACCAATATCACATTGAACAAGGAATACGAGCGTTTGCAGGAAACATTTGGGTGGACAATCCATGATTTCTATAAATGCAATGTAAATGCGCTGGAAGCGGCATTTATACCTGCTGCATTAAAGCAAACACTTATTGAAAAATTATCAGCGGCATACCAGGCGGCAGTCAATGTATAATTGCAGCAGTGAAAGATGGTCATGCCAACCTTTATTATCTTCAGACAAATACTGTAATTTGGGATTGAAACCGATAAAATATTGTTATGAAGCAAATATTGCTGTGTCTTTTTCTGTGCCTGTGTATTAATACCGTTGCATTTTGCCAGGACGATCAGCCAACTGATTATCTCAGCCCCGCTTTTCATGCAGGCAGAAGGGAGGCCCTGCGCGCACTGATGCCCGACCATTCTGTAATGGCCATATTTGCCTACCCGGTGCGCAATTATTCCAATGATGTTGATTATACCTATCATCCCAATCCCGATCTCTATTATTTTACCGGTTATAAAGAACCACATGCCCTTTTACTGGTTTTTAAAGACCCGCAGCAGGCGAAGGATGGCAAAACATACAATGAGTTATTTTTTGTACAGGAAAGAAATCCGCAGGCCGAGCAGTGGACCGGCCGGCGCCTGGGAGCCGGGGGTGTAAAAAAAGAACTGGGCATCGCCATGACTTATAACGGTGGCGACTATGCCAATTTTCCCATTGATTTTTCCGGGTTTTCAAAAATTATTTTTGATGTCTTACCAACCGGGGCAGGCAATGAAAATGCGCCGGGCGATCTTGCCCAGCTTATAAAAATTTTCCGGCAGCAGATAAGCCTGCCCGACAGTTTTGATGAAGAAACCACCAACGATCTGATGTTTGTGGATAAGCGCCTTAATGCATCCAATACCGTCCGCATCCTCAATTATCTTAAAAAGGGATTGGACCAGGGAAAATACAAAGACAGCAGTCTTGTAAAAAAATATATGGCTGCAAAAGACTCAGCAGAAAGAGGAGCCATCATTGCCGGTCTTCAAAACATGAAATGGAATAATAGCCTGTACAACAGTTTTACCAATGAATTGCGTGGTATAAAAACGCCGGAAGAAATGCAGCTGCTTCGCAAGGCCGTGGAAATTTCAGCCATCGGCCACGCGGAGGTAATGAAGGCCATCAGGCCCGATATGAGCGAAAGAGAAATAGAGGGCATTCACGATTATGTACAAAAAAAATACGGGGCAGAACATTGGGGTTATCCGCCCATCGTGGGTGCCGGCAACAATGGCTGTGTATTGCATTATGAGGAAAATAATAAAATGCGCATCGGCCAAAAAACACTGCTGATGGATGTGGGCGGCGAATACCACGGTTACAGCGCCGATGTTACCCGAACAGTTCCGGTGAATGGCAAATTTAGTCCGGAACAAAAAATCATCTATAATATTGTTTATGAAGCCCAGGAAGCGGCTTTCAAACTTTGCAAAGAAGGCAGTTCGTTTGAGGATATTGAAAACAAAGCACGGGAAATCATTACCAGGGGGTTAATCAAGATTGGCCTTATAAAAACCGAAGCGGATACCCGCATCTATTACCCCCATGGCTGCTCTCATCATATTGGGCTGGATGTGCACGACAAGGGCTCTTATGAGAAATTAAAAAAGAACATGGTCATTACAATAGAGCCCGGTATTTATATCCCAGAGGGAAGTGCCTGCGACAAAAAATGGTGGGGCATTGCTGTTAGAATAGAAGACGACCTGCTGATAAAAGAAAACGACTACGAGATACTATCCATAGCTGCACCACGCAAGGCAGAAGACGTGGAAAAAATGGTAGCTGAAAAAAGCGGCTTTGATGATATTAAATTGCCGCCGCTTAAGGGTGCCAGGAAAGGGTTTTGACCACGCAGGCACAAGTTGTCCTGCAGACAATAATATCATGCTATAAAATAAAAATTACACAATGTCTGCAGGAACACTTGCGCCAGGTTCCTGATATTTTAAATGACATACCGAACTGGCGCATGAATGAGGCATGGAATTGTGTGTCGGCTTCCTGGCCTGGTATCCCAGGCAGGCTCCGAACTGGCGCAGGAATGAGGCGTGGGATTGTGTGTCGGCTTCCTGTGCCTGGTATCGAGTGCCGGCTGCCACGCAGGCACAAGTTGTCCTGCAGACAACAAGATCTGGTTCTCAAATAAAAATTATATGAATGTCTGCAGGAACATTTGCGCCAGTTCCGAAACAAGTTGTCCCGCAGACAAAAAGATCAGGCTATCAAATAAAAATATTTGAATATCTTCAGGAACACTTGCGCCAGGTTCCTCGACAGCTCCCCTGCAACCAATTATAAAAACATTCAATAATGCTAGTGCGCATAGTCTATGCAGACTATTTTCAAAAACTATAACCAGCCGGTGGTGCTTGTATATCCTATTTCACAAATAAAGTCTATTTGCGCATACATTTAGTCTTTTTGCCAAGGCATGCTTCAATAAATTTACCGGACTGTTGAGTTCATCATCAACAGCAGGAAAACCACATACGATTACAAGTAGTTCAGAATACGAAATAGCAACAGTTGCGAAGAGGCGTACTGTCTATGAATCGTTTTCTTTTATGACATACGATCTTTTTATTAACCGGACAAAATCTATCTAAATTGAACAATAGCCTTTTTTGAAAGGCCGAGTAACAAAACTAACATGCTATGCAACTAAACCTTACCCCTGGCTCCGGACACAATTTTAGTTTTTCCGCCACGCTCCCACAAGGCTTTGAAGGCTCCATTCTGCCCGGCAGCCAGGTGCTTACTGCTACCGACCCAACCATCGGCCAAATTGTACAGCAGGAAATCAGCAATTCACATTATACCATTCGCTTATATTTCTTTGACTTTTTGAAACCATTCCGGCTTAAAGTCTTTCAACCCGGTTCCACCCTCAGCTCTATACTGGCCATCCGCAACAATCTCGACTACAGAATTGAGGGCATGAAAAAATTGCAGTTAAGACACGGCCAGTTTGCACTGTTGCACACCAGCGGCCGTGCTGCTACCCTGCGCTTTAATAAAACACAGGCCCATGAATTCATGGAGATTGCCTGGACCGATGCATGGCTACAACCCCTGGCATCGAAATTTGATTTCCTGCAGCCATTGTTTGCCCCTGTACAAATTCGAAAATCCTTTTTTTTACGGCCACATCCAAGACCTGCCGGTGCCATGGCGCTGGATACCGTGCAGGATATACTGCAATCGCCCTTTGATGCCGATACCAGCAGGTTGCTTTTTGAAACCCAAACCAAAAAATACCTGATATTACTATTGATTGAAGCTGCTAAAAAGGCCAATGCGCGGCAACAGCTAACTGAAAGGGAAAGGGAGATATTGATTGCCATTGGCGAGCAGGTTAAAACAAACCATGGTAAAAAATTCCGCATCAGCGAACTAAGCCGTCAGGCTGGCATGAGCGGTACTAAATTTAAAAATGGTTTTAAGGAAATTTTTGGTAACCCTGTTGGCCAGGTGGCGATGGCTGCCAGGATGCGGGAAGCGCGCAGGCTTTTAACAGAAGGATTTTCCACCAAGCAGGTGGGAGAAAAGGTTTCTTATAAAAGAACGACCAGCTTTATTAAACAATTCCACAAATTTTTCGGCTACTGGCCCAGTGAGGTGCAGCGCAAAGTGTAAATAAGTATCCGCATGCCCATTAACGATAGTGGACACATCAATTGTCGTTTTGAGCACAGCTTTTATTTGGAATGGATGGTTGTATAACCCCAACTTTACAGGAGCAAAAAAATCTTCCATGAAAAAAGCCTTCATTACTGATACCATTGCTGTACTGTTCATTTTGCTTTTTGTGTATGCGGCTACCAGTAAATTACTTGATTATGATAATTTCCAGATTCAATTATCACAATCACCCTTACTGGCGCCTTTTGCCCACAGCTTTTCCTGGATAGTACCATTGATCGAACTACTTATCGCGGTTATGCTGACAATTAACAGGCTTAGACTAACCGGGATGTACGCAGCCTATAATTTAATGATACTCTTTACTGCTTATATTATTGCAGTTACTCGGTTCAGTAAATATGTCCCCTGTAGTTGCGGTGGGATACTGCAAAAATTATCCTGGAACCAGCATTTGGCTTTCAATATCTTTTTTGTAATAATATCAATAACCGCCATTTTACTATACAATAAACACGATCAAACAAATTACAGCCCTTTATAATTGACATAAGCTAATTGTTGCAACAATACATCGCTTCCGGGCAATAGCTAGCCTTGAGGTGGGGTAACCTGTGGCCATTCACAGGTACAGGTAAACCGAAAACTGTACAAAAGAGTAGGTATTAATTTCTCACAAAAAAATGTAAATATGAAAAAGTCGAAAATTTTCATGGTAGCTGCCTTTTTACTGGCAACAGGAACTGCATTTATGAGCCATGCACGCAGCCTTAAAACATTAACCGCACAAGGCTATGGAACTTCCGATTGTTCTTTGCATGATTTGGATCAGCAAAATAAAAATTGCGGTAAACAGCCTGGAACTGCGTGTACCATTTCGGGCCTGCAAGCATTTGACAGCCAGGCAGATTGTAGCCAGGCTACAGTTGGACAATTGAACTATACAAATTAAAAAACGACGGGGATTGTTTGTATTGGTGGCGCATGCGCCACCAATACAAATTCTTTTTGTTATTTAAATCATTTATAAATTGATGTCTAATAAAGTAATAAACCTTATCCTTTTCTTAATTGCTGGCACTGGCTCAATTGCTGCATTATTTCAATATACGCAAAGTGGAACTAACAATGCCAATCATTTTACAAGGTTTTTCCCCAGCCATTTACTTGGCGCAAAAAAACAAATTGATATTGTTTATAATTCCTATTACATCGCAGGGAATTCTAATGGTTTTTTGTACCTGGCCAACCCGACTTCGCCTCTTCATATGTTAAAGGTGCCATATACTTTCGATTCAACAATTGCTCAAACCATCAGCAATCCAGAACATTACAAACTCTTTGCGCCAAGACTAACTGTTTCTCCAAACAGTTTTACAATAGCAGATTTTGCGAGTTATACCGTATATGGCGGGTCATGGGACCATTTAGTATTAGACAGTCTAAAAACCAGTAAAGCTTTTTTCGCAGAATTAGTGAAAATCAGTAAAAACAGTTTTATAGCAAGAACTATAAATAAAAAACCCTATGGCTATATCATAGAAAAAAAAATCGCTAATCCAGATACGATTATACTTGCACCCCAGGTGCTGGAAAGTCAGAATGATAATTTATTTAGTGTTGATGGTATGTTAGTTTACGATAACCAATCACACAATTTGGCTTATACTTATTATTACCGCAACGAATATATTATTCTCGATACAAATTTACATGTAATAACAAGGAAAAGAACCATCGACACCAATAACGTTGCAAAAGTATCAATGGCCTTTAATAAAACAGATAATGTATATAAACTTGGCGGACCACCTTTGGTTGTAAATAAAAAAACTTGTTTATCAAACAGTACCTTGTTTATACAATCAGCACTGATGGCCACTAACGAAAATGGGAACACTTTTAATTCGATGTCAGTTATTGATATATATAATATAAGCACTGGCAAATATGCGGGTAGCTTCTACCTGCCTGCTTGCGAAGGCCAGTCTGTTAGTGATTTTACTGTAGTAGATAAAACGTTATTTGTAATTTGCGGTCACTATCTTATTTCTTATCAGTTATCAGCTGATTTTTGAAGGACCTGGGGTTTGTCGCTTAAGACAAGCACTTTTACTACGCGTTCTTTCAACGATAAAAGCAATCCAGACTTTCTTAGTACTTTGGCTAATTCCTCAATATTCGTAAAATCTCCTGTACCATTAATGTTACCAATGCGCCCCTTAAAATGAGTCTCATTGATTAGTGGATAAGGACCACTGAAACCCGGCAACGTGCGTTCCAACTGATAAATAAATGAAGACATTAACATATTATTGACGGCTACCATAGAAATATCCATCAGATGTGAAGTATCGCCAGACGTATATTTAAAGTTGTTTGACTTGTCTGCTGAAAGCACCCAACACTTTTTGCGGATATTTTTCCATTGTACTGATAAGCCAACAAATCTTTTTAAATCAACTTTCATATATTCCTGCATTTCTGGTATTGTTTTGTGAGCACTCAACAGTTGATAGGTATAATTTTTATCGTACCGGTAATTACCATCTATAATATTTACATAGGAGGTGCTGTCTTTAAATTGTAGCAGTATCCTGTTGTTCAAAAGTTCAGCCACCACAGGTCTTTCAATATATTTATAGCCCATATTAGTAAGTAGCTTATCGCTATAGGCAATACTATACAGATCACGGATACAAGCATTGCCTGCAGCCAAACATATGGCTTGGGTATCAACCGCGCTTATCACGGGCATCTGTGGAAACAGGCGATTATCAGCTTTGGCAAAAACTGACTGTCCGTAAATTTTTTCAGGCAAACCCCCATTGTTGACAAAAACAGGCTTAAAAGGATTCCATCTAATTAAATCATTATCATCAATTACAGGCAGCATTTGCATTGGTTTTTTATTTAAATGATCAAGTATATTCTTCCTCGTTAAAGAACTGCCATATGTAGCAACTTTAAATTTTCCGGATTCATCAATCCATACTATATAAGGAACACTAGAATAAGGGAATACCTTTTCAATAGCGCTATCTCCGCATGAAACAGGCAAAGTCATGTTTACATTTGCGAATTGCTTCCTTCTTTCTATAAACTGCTTAATAACCGCAGTACTCTCCATATCATTTACAGTAATGATCTGAATTTTACCTTCAAATTCCTTTTGCAGGGCAAGGAGGCGTGGCCAGGACTGTACACATGCTGCGCAGTGAGTGCCCCAAAAATCAAGTATCAATAACTTACCAGCAAAATCGGAAAACCGGGCAGAAGACACCGGATAATTAATTAGATTTATCAGTTTATAATCGGGCAGAATTTGACCTGTTTTAAGGTCTTCTGTTTTTACAATTGGTTCCTGTGCATTAAGATTTGCTAATGAAATAATTGATATTAAGAAAGACATGAGGATATATGTAGCTGATATTTTTTTCATATTTTTTTTATTTAAAAAGTAAACTCACTGAATCGATGCGAAAACATCCGGAGAACCAATTTATTTGATTAGTAAGAAATTTTGACGTCTCCACTAGACATGCTATTGAAACAGTCTGTATGCTTCAGCTTTAGTTCTCTCCGGTTATTCTGGATTTGAAATCTATTTACCCGATCAATAGCCAGGATTTTGGCTTAGGTTAGGGTCACTGGTTCGTTCCGATTCTGGTATGGGGAATAATGCATCTGTAGTTTGCCAGTTTGTTCCTTTAATGAGACCTAAGACATTATCGGCCCTTTGTGTCCTCTTCAAATCAAGCCAGCGCTGGCCCCATTCCGCAAAAAATTCCACCCTTCTTTCTTTTTCAATGGCCAGCAGTAAGTCCTGTTGGCTGATCGTGGCGGGCAGGTCAGACAGACCGGCACGCCTACGCAGTGTATTTATGTTGGCCAGGGCATCCACTAAATTATTTTGCTGCGCCTGTGCTTCTGCCAGTATCAGGTATTGCTCAGCCAGCCGCAATACCATAGAATATTCAGTCAGCAGGTTACTGGATTTTATTTTGTACTTGTTTGGATAAAAATAGGTTGTTGCGCCTGCAGTATAGCTGCCTGTCCAGGCTGATTTTCTTTTATCACCTGCTTCAAATGCATTCAACAGGTCAGGACTTAGCGATACTTCTGCAGGTGCCGTTGTTAAAATAAAATAATTGCCTTCATTGGTATTCAATCCTGGCTGCACTGGTTTCAATTGCCAGATAGTTTCAAGGCTGTTTTTAAGGAAGACAGAATTCAGATCAGTCAGTAGTGAAAACGGTTGGGCGGCGATTACGCTGCTTGCCTGTGCAGCTGCATTGGCCCAATCCTTTTCATATAAATATACCCTTGCCAGTAAAGCGGTCGCTGCCCATTGATTGGGCTGGTCTCTTTCGCCGTTAGAAAAGGAATAATCTCCGGAGAGCATACCTTGTGCATTCTTTAATTCTGCAACCAGATTCTGGTAAATAACGGCACTGGACATACGCGCCGCAGATTTATTAACACGATAATCGGTGGAAGTAATGTAGGGAATATCACCAAATAGATTAACCAGATAAAAATGACAAAAAACACGTATAAAAATAGCTTCCCCCATCAGTTGCTTTTTTGCAGTTGCTGTTAACTGTGTTGATTGTTGCAAACCCTCTATCAGGCTGTTTGCATTGTTTATATACTGGTAAGCTGCCTGCCAGAATGCATTTTTTATCGTGCCGTTGGTGGAGATAAGAGAATTGGAATACAGCTGAATTTTATCTGCCGTATTCCCATAATATACAAATTCATCTGCCGAATAGCCACACAGCAGGGTAAGACCAGATAATGATCCGCTGCAAAAATTATTATCACTTATCATTTGGCTGTAGATGCCCCTGATGGCCGCCGTAGCTGAAGCATCATCAGCAAAGACGGTGGTGGCCGCAATCTGTGTTTTGGGCGGCTCAATGGCAACAAATTTTTTACAGCCAGCCAGGCCACTGGCTAGATACAGCAGGCTGCACGCAGAAACCAGCATTAATAAAAACTGTCTGAGTATTTTCATATTAAAAAATAAATGAGATGATTAATTCGATTTCTTATTATTCGTCATTTTAGAGGGAAAAACTTATCCCTGCCGAGAGAACCCTGAGTGCCGGCAATTTCTGTGGGTTTTGGTTTTCAGGATCCGAACCCTGGTAATTAGTAATCGTAACCAGGTTTTGCCCCCTGATATATATTCTCAACAGGCGCATATGTAATTTCTTCAGGCATTTATCGGGCAAATCATAACTGAGCGAAAGGTTTTTAAGCCGCATAAATGATGCATCCTGTATGGTATTGTCGCTTGACTGATTCTTAAAAAAATTAGCAGCTGCTGCTGAACCAAAATTTTGTGAATACTGTTGATTGATGGCGGCATCGCCCGCATTTTGCCACCGGTTCAATGCATATATGGGTTGGTTATTGGCAGACCCGGTCAGTGAAAAATACTGCTGGTAATTGTAACCAGTTTGTTTAACGAATTGCAGGAAAAAGCTGAGTTGAAAATTTTGGAAACTGAACGAATTCTGGAACCCACCATAATATTGCTGGGTAATTTTTTTTAACGCCGACAGATCATTGGGAAAGGTGATACTGCCATTGTTATCAAAATCCTGGAAAGTGTACAACCCAGTTTTGGCATCTACCCCTGTATAATGATAATTTTTTTTAATAGATAAAGGCTGACCTACAACGAATGTATTGGCATAAGGAGACGAAGCAAGCTCGGGATAATCAACCAGTTTATTTTGTGGGAAACTGATATTAAATCCTGTGGACCATTTAAAATGCGTGGTAGTTAACGGGCGACAATTCAGTTCAAATTCCCATCCCTTGTTTTCTACTACTGCCGGAAAATTGAATTGAATGCTGGATTGACCGGTTATGACGGGCAACGAATAACCAACCAGCTGATTGGATGAACGGTTTCTGTACCAATTAGTGTAGAACATAATTTTATTATGCAAAAAACCAAGTTCCAGACCCAGTTCTATCTTCTTATTTTTTTCCCATGAATAATCCGAATTGTAGAGCCGCGTCAGTAACAGTCCGGGCGATCCATTATATGGGTAACTCGTCAATGAGTAGGTGTTCAGGTACCCATAATCGGGGATTTGATCGCTACCCGTGGTACCAATACTAGCCCTCATTTTTCCGTAGCTAAGCCAGTGGAGTTTTTCCCGTGTATATTTTTCTTCTGAAAAAACCCATGCCGCACCCAGCGCGCCAAAATTCCCGAACTGGTGGCCGTCTGCAAACCGGCTTGAGCCATCACGCCGCCCGGTAATATTTACAATGTATTTTTCTTTCCAGACGTAATTGATACGCCCAAACAGTGCATTGTAGCGGTATTGAGTATAGTTATTGCTAACTACAGTAACAGCAGATGCAGCTCTAATATTTTCCAGCAAGGCATCGCTCACATAGCCTGTTGCGCTCAGCGTTTGCCCTTGTTGAATATTTTCCTGTAAAGTGCTTCCCACCAAAACACTTAACCGGCCCTTGTCAATGTTTTTCTGGTATTCAAGCTGTGGCTCCGCAATCAATGTATGGATACTGCCATCAGAGAAATTACTGGAGGCGGTAGTGCCGGCACTTACAAATGCAGGATTAATGGAACTGAGCGGGCTGGTTAATAGTTCTTTTACCTGCAAACTGGTATACCCAATGCTGGTCTTTATACGGAGACCAGGAATAATCTCATAACTGATAAGACCATTTGCCAGCAGGTTATCAGAATTGGCTTTGTATTTCTTTAGCAAGCTGGCAAATGGATTGGTCCAGGTAGAATTTTGCCAATTTAGTTGGCCGTTGTCTTTATACACAGGTGGCGCGTCAGGTACCAGGCTTTGCGCAGGCGAACTCAGGTCTATATTGGGTAGGCGGTTGTCATCGTTCTGGTAATTGAGGGACAAATTAAACTGCAATTTTTGATTAACGGAACTATGATGAAGGTGCAGGTGTGCAGATATCCTGGCATCCACAAAATCTCCGGGATACACACTTGTCTCCCGGTTATATCCCATGCCAAATAAAAACTGGGTATTGGCATCGCCTCCATTCAATGAAAGCTGTGCACTGGTAATATGCGCTTTGCCACCAATCAATAGTTTTTGCCAGTCTGTACTGCGGGTAGTATCCCAAACGCCGTTTACATCGTAGGCACCAGTGCCGGGTAGCGCCCCATCATTTCTGAATGCCTCATGCCGCATTTCAAGGTATTGGCGCGTGTTTAATAATTTCATGGTGCGGGATACCTGGCCAATACCATGGAATGCATCCAGGTTGATGGTGGTTTTTCCAGAACCGCCCTTTTTGGTGGTAATCAATACTACGCCGTTTGCCCCGCGAGAACCGTAAATGGAAGTACCATCGGCATCTTTTAAAACTTCAACTGATTCAATATCGGCGGGATTGAGGTTGCTTAAGGGGTTGCCACCAGATAGATTATTATTACTTAAGGAAGAGGTTAGTGAGCTTGCCGTAAACGGTACCCCATCAATAACGTAAAGGGGCAGGTTGCCATTATCAGTAGTGCTATTGCGCAGGCTGTTTTGCCCACGAATCTGGATATTAAATGATCCACCGGGGACGCCCGTGTTTTGTTGAATGTACACACCGGGCATCCGGCCTTCAAGGGCTGCCAGCACATTGTTTACGGGTTGTTTATTGATTTCTTCGCCGCTTACTCTTGCAACCGAACCCGTATTTAATTTTTTGGAAGTATTGTAATAACCTTTAATCACCATTTCGTCCAGTGTACTAACCGATGTTTGTAAATGAATAGCCAGGTAGCGGTTATTGCCTATAATAATCTCCTGCGGCTCAAAACCAATACTGCTTACAACAATCACAGAGCCTGCAATAATATTTGCTAAAACAAACTCTCCCTTACTATCCGTAGCCGTTGCATTGTTGGAACCCTTAAGACTGACCGTTGCGCCTGTTACAGGTTCAGCTTTTTCATTCATCACTTTACCCCGGACTTCGTTTTCTATAACGCGTGCAATTAAGACTTTCTTCTCTTTTACTTTCACAATGATGTATTTGTCTTCAATCGAATAGGTCAAAGGCTGATCCTTAAAGCACAGTTCCAGCACTTTTTCAATAGACCCATGCTGAATGCTGATGGAAACTTTAGCAGCCGATTCAATTTGTTCATTGGTAAACACGAAGCGATAGCTGGTCTGCTGCTGAATTTCATTGAAAGCGGTTGATAACACAACGTTGTTCAGGGAAAGCGAGATGCCCTGAGCTTCCATTCTGGCGGAGAGCTGCAGACATGCTGCAAACAGGAATAAGGTTAGAATTCTCATAATGCGTCCCATTTTCTTAAGGGGCGGTCTGTAAGGACACAGGGTTTTGACAAATGCATTCAAAAGCATAGTTTTGTTTTGTTTGGGTTAACCAATAGTAAGTCTGTCGAAGGATTATATTAGGGTGTTAACTCAAACTATTGCCGGGTAGTGTTTCGAGCACCTCCCGGTTTTTTGTTTCCACCCTGCGGCTTTTCATTTATTTCATTACAGTAATTTGATGGTTTTCAATTTTAAAATGTACCCTGTCAGTTGCTTCTAAAATATGCAGCAATTTGGAAACCGGCACATCCCGGGGTATTGACGCATTGAAATGTTCGTTAACAACAGTTTCATACGCAATCCCGGTATTGTACCAGCGGCCGACCTGACGCATGAGAACATCAAGCGGTGTCTCTTTAAAAACAAATTGACCGTTTTTCCAGGCCAGGGCTGTTTCCAAATCTGCCTTGCCTTTCAGGATATTGCCATTCTTTGATACCCTGGCTTCCTCTCCTGGTTGAAGCAGCATGGAATTATTGAGTTTGATAGAGCCTTCAGCCAGTGTCACTTTTAAAACGGGCTCATCTAAATATGCATTTATATTGAAATGTGTACCCAATACCTGAACGGTCGATCCATTGGTACTTACTTCAAAGGGATACATGGGATCTTTTGCGACTTCAAAATATCCCTCTCCTGTCAGCTCAACCTTTCTTTCCGGTCCGCCAAATACCGTTGGGTACCTTAAAGAAGAGGATGCGTTCAGCCAAACTTTTGTGCCGTCCGGGAGGACCAGTTTATATTGTCCCCCCGCGGGAACAGTAAGTATGTTAAAAATTTCAGGCTGTGACAGCGTGGCGGGGTTTACTAACTGATAGACCAGCTGACCGCTATCTGGTTTGGTAACCTGGCTATTGTCTTGCGTTAATACTTTACCATTCTTCAAAGTGTCTAACCTTACAATCGTTCCATCAGATAAAGTAAGCGTTGCCTGGTCGCTGCCCGGGGCCATATCATTGGTTTGCAGTTGCACCGTTGGTGTAATTGGCCTGATTTTGTTGAAAGTTGTAAAGAATGCAATTGCAAACGCCATCAAAACACAGGCTGCCGCGGCATAGGGCAATAGTGAACGGAGATTTGATTTTTTGTGTTGCGGTGCAAAGGAAATTTTTGCTTTCGCCCTTTCCAGTGCGGCATCTGTATCAACTCCTCCCAGCAGTTTCAGCCATTGGTCCTGATTTTTTTCATCGATCAGTTTTTCAAACAAGCGCTGGTTATCCATACCGGCGTTTACCCAATCGTCCAGTTCCTTATGCTCTTCATCGGTTAGGGTATTGCGTATAAAACCAACCACCAGGTAGGCCACCCTGAACGCCTGCCCGTCATCAGACGCTGGTTCGAAAGTTTGGTCTTCTTTCATACTGGTAAGTTAAATAAATATTGAGAATGGCGTTATGATAATAAAGACAATAAAGCAATAAAAAAGGATAGGTGGGCGGAAAAATATTTTATAAATTAATATATGATATGTTTAATTAAAGTGAGGACAACGAATAACCTTAGTATTTTACGCAAAAAAATTAAACCCATTCTTTTGTGATCTTTAATGGCGCTGATGCTTAAGTTTAATTCTTTTGCCACTTCTTTTACCGATCGCCCTTCCTGGTACAACATTTTAAAAACGCGCTGACGCTGTAGCGGTAGTTTACTGATGCCGGCGTACAATTCACGTAACACTTCTGCTGTAATCAAAGCTTCCCATCCCGCATTTTCGCAAACTGGAATCATAGCAGCGGCCTCGTCTTCTGCCATTTTCCTCCGGTTTTCGGCTTTTACCCAGTCAAGGCTGGCGTTCCGGGCAACACGGTACAAATAAGCTTTTACATCATGAATGGTTGCCCTCCGTTCCCAGGCTTTGATAAAAGCTTCTTCGGCAATGTCCCGGGATGCCGGTTCGTTGGCTGTAATTTTGAAGCTGTAAAAATAAAGCGCAGGATAAAGTTCGTTGAAGAGCGAATTGAAAGCAGCCTCATCGCCATAGCGAAAATCATTTAACCAGGTAGCGTAGTTGCTATGAATTTGCGTAATGGTATCTGTGCTGACTATTTTCATTAAACACTTACCTATAGGTGATTGTAAAGAATTTAATCATTGTTCAATTTTAGTCTCAAATAGAAATAAGATTGAAATCTAAAATCGACACATACGTTATTGACCGTGTTAAAGAGAAGAGGATCGAAAAAAATCTATCTCAGGCAGATTTGGCTTTTGAATTGGGCATGTCTGTAGGTTTTATTGGAAAAGCTGAAAGTTTAAAGTATCCAGCACACTACAACCTAAGGCACCTTAATGATCTGGCACGCATACTAAAATGCAGTCCCCAGGACTTTTTACCAAAACGACCTTTGTGATCTTTGCAAAAATATCCCCATGTTGCAAGATAAGAAAAAAAACAATTAATCACCTATAGGTGATTAACGCCATTAAGTTATATAATAATACTATATAATGTCTGCCGGAAAACTGGCCAGGAATGAGGCCTGGAATTGTGTGCTGGCTTCCTGTGCCTGGCATCCGCGAACCTGGGCATGCACAAGTTGTCCCGCAGACAATAAGATCTGGTTACTCAATAAAAGCTATATGAATGTCTGCGGGAACACTTGCGCCAGTTTCATGGCACACTTAAATTGCCGCGAACTGGCGCAGGAATGAGGCGTGGAATTGTGTGCTGGCTTCCTGTGCCTGGCATCCGCGAACCGGCAGGCACAAGTTGTCCCGCAGACAATAAGATCAGTTTATCAAATAAATTTTATATGATGTCTGCGGGAACACTTGCTCCAGTTTCATGGCATATTTAAATTGCCGCGAACTGGCGCAGGAATGAGGCGTGGAATTGTGTGCTGGCCTCCTGTGCCTGGCATCCGCGAACTGGCAGGCACAAGTTGTCCCGCAGGCAATAAGATCTGGTTACTCAATAAAAGCTATATGAATGTCTGCGGGAACACTTGCGCCAGTTCCTACAATTGTATACAGAACCCAGTTACAATTCAGTTTCTTCCACCATATCCATGTTTACCCTGCTTGCTTCCCAGGCGAGCATAGCCTTTTTTCGGGTGGCGCCCCAGCGGTAGCCGCCTGTTTGGCCAATGCTTTTTATAACACGGTGGCAAGGAATAATAAACCCAACCGGGTTACTGCCAATGGCCGTACCCACCGCCCGCGATGCGGCCGGCTGATCGATATGCTGCGCAATGCCGCCATAGGTAGCCACATCTCCCTGCGGAATATGCAGCAATGCATGCCACACTTTTAATTGAAAGGGTGTGCCTTTTAAATGAAGTTTAATAGTGTTGAGGTCGGTGGCATCATTAAAAAAATCAATTATTTTTTGCTGATCGGCATCAACCCCGGCTACCAGTTTTGCATTGGGCCAGCAGGCCTGTAAAGCTGCCACTGCGTTGGCGGCCTGGCCTTCAAAGAAAAACAGGTTGCAGATACCCTTGCCGGTAGATGCCACCAGGTATTTTCCAAAACGGCATTCCTGTTTACTATACTGAATGGTAAGGGATTCTCCCCCGTTCCGGTATTCGCCAGGCGTCATGCCCTCAATATTTACAAATAAATCGTGCAGCCGGCCGGTGCCGGACAAACCAGTTTCATAGGCAGCATCAAAAACACTGTGCTGCTTTTGGGCCAGCAATTCTTTAGCATGCTGAACAGTAAGATATTGCAGGAATTTTTTGGGACTTACCCCCGCCCATTCGGTGAAAAGCCGTTGAAAATGGAAGGGGCTGGTATGCACTGCGGCGGCAATGGTTTCCAGCTCCGGCTGCTGCTGTGCATGCCGGCTTACAAACTCAATGGCACTCGCTATTTTTTCATAATTGGTAGTCATACGCATGTATTTCAGCAAACCTACGCATACAACCAATAATATAAAACCCGGAACTTGCTATACTACGTAGATAGATTTGAACGTTCATTTAACAGAAATTTTGGTTGCCGGCCTGTTACTTTGGATTTGGCGTTGCGTCTAATTTAGTAAGCATCTTAAAGCGTAAAATTATGAAAGCTAATTCTACACAAATGGAAATTATTATTCTCACCGGCACTTCATTTTCTGCCAGCCGGTTTTCAGATAAAAATGAAGCCGCCAGCAAACCAGGCCGTACAGAAAAAGAAATACTAACAGAAGCCTGCTGGAATGGATTACTGCCTGCACTGCTTCCGGAAATAGTTGAACAAATTCCTGAAGGAAAAAAAATGTACCTCTGGGAAATAAAGGAAGCCGATGCCTTTATTGAACTTGAACTGGGCGAATTACAGGAAGATAAAGAAAAATATTTCTCTATCAATCCCTATGCTTTTATTCCGGAACAGCCGCTGAGTTAGGGGCTAAGAGATCAAAAGAGAAAAAGAGCGTCACAATACAACAATAATCGCTCAATAGTCGCGCTGAGCCAACAGAGAAAAAGAGATTGACGATACAACAACGTAAACCCATCCTCCTGCATTTTATAACAATCCGGGGTTTTAAGCCGGGCGATCATCTTAACTGTACACGGACTTAATCAAATCGAACTTCGCAAAGGCGTTTTTTAGAGGAAGGCGCTATTTAAGAATATTCTTTTCAACACCTTCTTTTGTAATAACAACCGGTTTTATAAATCCGTTTTTATCAAAATACATATGCTCTATACAGATAACCCTTGAATTACCATCTTTCTCCGTTAAAGGCCTGCGGTGATACACAATATACCATAGATCCTTACCCGGCACTTTTATAACCGAATGATGGCCCGCACCGGTTGCAATAGCCGTGTCCTGCTGTAAAATTTTACCGATGCGTTTAAACGGCCCAAAAGGCGTATCGGCGATGGCATAGGCTACACTATAATCAGGCCCTGTCCAGCCGCCCTCCGACCACATAAAATAATATTTATTGTTCCGCCTGAACATATAGGGTCCCTCCACATACTTATCGGGTGTAATTTCTTTGAAAATCATTCCGTCATCAAACGGCAGGAAGCCGGTAAAATCATTATTCAGCCTGGCAATATTGCAATGCCGCCAGCCGCCATATATCAGGTAATACTGACCATTGCTATCGTGAAAAACAAATTGATCTATCGGCTGCGCACCATTGTGAAATTTATCAACCAATGGCTTATCCAGGTAATCCTTGTATGGGCCGCCCGGGTTGTCTGAAACAGCAATACCGATACCGCCGGTTTCTGCGTCGTTCTGAATATCGTTGGCGCCAAAGAACAGGTAGTATTTGTTTTGTTTTTGCACAATGGCCGGTGCCCACATGGCCCGTTTTGCCCATTTAATGGCAGCGGTATCTACTATGTCCGCATGTTTTGTCCAGGTAATTAAGTCGGGAGAAGAAAAGGCATCCAGGAAAACCTGCTTGTCATAGGGTGCAGAATAAGTTGGATAAATCCAATATTGTTTTCCAAAAACAGCACCTTCAGGATCTGCATACCAACCCGGGAACAAAGGGTTGCCCGATGTTTGCACCATTTTCTTTGTTTGTCCGCTAACGACTGCTGCCAGTAAAATGGCCCCACCAATAAGAAATATCTTTTTCATAAAACCAATGCTTACTAAGAATTTTAACGAATAAAAATTTCCTGTCAGTAACTTAATTAATATTTTTATGATACCTTATAAGCTGTCTAAAAATGACTTATTGGGTTTCACGTAGTGCGAAAAGTTGCCGGTGAAAACACCGGCAATGGCGGATCACCACTGTTGGCCGCCTGTCCGGCAGGCAGGGTTTCACCAACAGCAAAAATGGTAGACAAGGTTTTCATTTTTTAGATCGTTTTCGTAATAGTTAAAAAATATTATATGAAAAGATATCATTTTTTTCTGTTGCTGGCTATCGCTATAACAAGCGCTCTTTTGCAACCATCCGTACTGTCGGCACAAAGTAAAAAAGACTCTGCCCGCATTGCCGCCATTAAAGAAATGGTAGAAGGTCAAAACTATACTTTTAAAGCGCAGAGTGCAACACCCATGTCGGGCCGGCTGCGGCAACTTACTTCCGATTACGATCTTCAGGTATCAAAATATCTAATTGTTTCACAACTGCCTTATTTTGGCCGTGCCTATTCCGCGCCCATCAGCCCTTCTGATGGTGGCATTCAATTTACATCAAAAGAATTTGACTATGCCGCCACCAATAAGAAAAAAGGCGGATGGGATATTACCATTAAATACAAAGATACCCGCGATGCAAAACAAATGCAGCTAAGCATTTTCAATAATGGCACGGCATCATTGCAGGTAATCAGTAATAACCGGCAGCCTATTTCCTTCAACGGATATATTACCGGCCCGGCAAAGAAAGATAATTAACCCGCGGTGCAGTATATACAAAAAAATTGGCTGACCTTTTTGCTGACAGCATTACTGGCCGTATTATTATTGGTGCCCGGCGCCAAAGCTGTTTTTCTTAAGGCGATGCTGGGTACCGGTCTGTTTAATGCCGGCACAAAAACAACAACCAGTAACAAGGGTATTGCGGCAATGGCGCCCTTATCTTTTACTGATAAAAATGGATCAACGCTCAATACCGTTGATCTGAAAGGGAAAGTTATTTTTATCAATTTCTGGGCCACCTGGTGCCCCCCATGTGTGGCAGAAATGGGTTCGGTAAATGCCTTGTTTAATAAATTAAAGAATGATCCACACTTTGTTTTTATTCTGGCAGATGCAGACAATAATCTTTCGCATTCAACAGATTTTATGAACAAACACCAGTACAATTTGCCAGTTTATACAATTACAGGGCCCATTCCTGAAAATATTTTCAGCGGCACACTACCCACCACCCTTATTGTTGATACACGGGGACAGCTGGTGCAAAAGCACGAAGGCATGGCCAATTATGATACGCAGGCAATGCTGCAGTTTTTAACCTCGCTGCTCATCAATCATCCATCTCCGGCCCCGCCCGCTAAATAGCGCCGGCCCTGTTTACTTAAATTTAATTGTATACACCACGGCGTTTTCGGAAGGATAGGTTTTTACGGGCTTAATAACCAGGCCCGCATCCTGCTGTGTCCATGACAGTTTCTCGTTGCTGCCCATCAATTCAACACTGGCTATGGTTCCATTACCCGCTTTTGAAGAAAGTGCTTTTATAACGGTGTTTTCGGCCGGAATACCCAATGCGATGGCATACAATACACCTGCTTTTTCGGTAAACCTGATGTCTTTTGCATTAAACGGAATTTTCTGGTCTGCAAATGATCCACTGGCTGATTCTGTAGGCCCTTCCCCAAATATTTTCCACGGTCGGGTGCCATAAATAGCTTCCCCGTTTACATCCAGCCATTTACCAGTACCCAGCAATGTTTGCGTCTCTTCATCGGTGATGGTTCCATCGGCCCGCGGACCGATATTCAACAGCAGGTTTCCATTCTTACTTACAATATCTATTAAATTGGTAATTACATACTGAGCGTTTTTAAATGTATTACCTGCCGCATAGCCCCATGATTTGTTGCCGATGGCATCGTCTGTTTGCCAGGCTTCTTTTCTAATGCCCCCCAACTTGCCCCTTTCCAAATCAAGCACGGCAATACCATCGGGGTAAGCTGCATTCTTATAATTGATTACTACACCCTTATTCCATTCCAGTCCTTTGTTATAATAAAAAGAAGCAAAAGATTTCCTGTAGGGAGCCATGGCGGGTTGTTCAATCCACCAATCGAACCAGAACAATTGAGGCTGGTAATTATTTACCAGTTCGGTGCAACGCAATAGCCAGTCATTCATATGTTCGGTGGAGGGTTCTTCCATTTCTTCCCTGGCGGGTCCATAGAAATCCATATTTTTTTGATCCAGAAAATCAGAATCAAACTTACGGCCGCCGTTCATAAAAAACCAGTGTTCTATGCGATGGGAAGAAAGGCCAAATACCAGTCCCTGATTCTTTATTTCCGCCGCCAGCTCTCCTATTACATCGCGGTGCGGCCCCATTTCAAAAGCGTTCCATTTCGATAATGCCGTTTTGTACATCGCAAATCCGTCGTGGTGTTCGGCCACGGGCACCACATATTTGGCGCCGGCTTTTTTAAACAAAGCCACCCATTTAACAGGGTCGAACAATTCAGCTTTAAACATCGGGATAAAATCCTTGTACCCAAATTTGCTGATCGGGCCATATGCTTCTATATGGTGTTTGTTTTCAGGACTACCCTGCTGGTACATATTGCGCGGATACCATTCACTGCCAAAGGCTGGAACAGCATATACGCCCCAGTGTATAAAAATGCCAAACTTGGCATCGCGGAACCAACCGGGTGTCTGGTATTTTTTCAAAGAATCCCAGTTGGCCTGGTAGCGGCCCTGTGCGCGCAATTGCGCAGAAGAATACATAACAACAACAGTTAGCAGCAGCAGTTTTTTCATGTGGCTTTGTAAAAGTTAAGTATATAAATAACACCAACTAAATTAATGAAATAACACCATGGACAAAGCAATTATCCGCGAAAAGTAAATGTTTTCATGTACCCCCGGGTACAGCTTACCAGCAGACCGTATAACTGTTCATTTGTTAATACCAAATGACGGCTTGCCGCGTTATTACTGAGATAAATCCATTTATTAAACAACCCGCTTGCCTTTCTGTTCAGGGCGTTAATTATTTCCACAATGAAAACCGCTTTGTTTACCTGTCATGATAACACCTTGCAGATTCAGCCCAAAAGCAGCCAGCCTGATGCTGAAAAGGTACAATTGGTTTTATGCTTTGGCGATAAGACAGCCATTGCAGAAACAAACCCCTACCAGCTTATACGCCGCACTTTTCCCAATGCCACCATTGCCATTTGTTCTGCCGCAGGCGCTATTGTTAATACCAGTGTAGAAGACAAGGGTTTTACAGTAACCGCCATACAGTTTGAAAAAACAACGGTACAAAGCCATCTTGTTAATATTGCCGACTATAAATGCAGCTATGAAGCAGGCTTTAACCTGATGAAAAAAATAGATGCTGCTGATACGAAATTTATTTTTCTTTTATCAGACGGGCAACAGGTAAATGGCAGTGAGCTAATCCGTGGTATTAACGAAGCAAATACAACGCAAATACCTGTTAGTGGAGGACTTGCTGCTGATGGCTACAATTTTGTCTCCACCTTAACGGGCATCAATGGTGCACCAGGCGAGGGTAATATTATTGCCATTGCGCTTTGTGGCAGCCAGTTACAGGTGAAATATGGCACGGAAGCCGGCTGGGAAAATTTTGGCCCCGAACGCGAAGTCACCAATGCAGTTGCCAACCGCCTGTTTGAAATAGATGGCAGGAACGCGCTTGATTTATATAAAAAATACCTGGGCAAGGAAGCCGAGGCACTGCCCGGCGCTGCCTTGTTTTTTCCGCTTTCACTAAAATTGTCTGACGAAGCCGAACCGCTGGTGAGAACAATACTTTCTATAGACAATTCAAATAAAAGCATGGTCTTTGCCGGTGATGTGCCAAAGGGTTCTAAAGTACGTTTTATGAGGGCCAACCTGGACAGGCTTACCAACGCTGCTACCAATGCGGCCATTCAAACACTTAATAAAAATACCGAGCCTCCCGCGCTTGCCATACTGGTGAGTTGTGTGGGACGCAAGCTGGTACTCAATGAAAGAATAGACGAAGAGCTGACTGCCGTAGATGAAATTTTCGGGGGCCAGACTATTCTTACCGGGTTCTATTCATATGGAGAAATTGCGCCCTGTCTTACAAAAGACAGTTCGCAACTGCATAATCAAACCATGTCAATTACCAGCTTTTATGAAGTTGAACAGGCTGCTGAATAAACAAATTCTAAAATTTCTGCCGCCCGGTTTTATTGAATCGGAAGAAGGCCGCCAGTTTATTGAGGCGGTTAATAATTCCTATACTGCCTATGAAAGAGACATAGACCTGCTTAACCATGCCTTCAGGATAAATGAAGAAGAATATATTGATATTAACCACAAGCTAAAAGAAGAAATCACCCTTAAACAGGTTTCCATCAGCAGGCTGAAAGAATCCATTCATTCTATCTCTGTAAAGTCGGTCCCGTTCAAAGAAGAAAATGACCCCGATGAATTGCTGGCTATTGTAAACTACCTGGACGATCAGATCAACAGCAGGAAACAGGCAGAAGAAGTGCTGCGCATCAGGGAAGAAAAATACAGGAATATTACCGCTAACATGCACCTGGGTCTGCTGGAAGTTGATAACGACGAACTGATAACATTTGCCAACCAGAGTTTTTGCGATATGAGCGGGTATACCCTGCAGGAAATGCTGGGCAAAAAAGCCAGCGATTTGTTTGCAAAAAATGGCCATACAGAACTACTGCTTCAAAAAAACGAATTGAGAAGACAGGGGCATTCCGATTCGTACGAAATTTCCCTGTTCGATAAATCCGGCCATCAAAAATGGTGGCTTATCAATGGCGCACCCCACTACAACGATAAAGGTGAACAGATTGGTTCCATTGGCATTCATCTGGATATTACCAGGCAAAAAAAGCTGGAGTATGATTTAACAGAAGCCAAACTGCAGGCGGAAAAATCCGCACAGGCAAAGGAAACCTTTCTTGCCAATATGAGCCATGAAATAAGAACACCCATGAATGCTATTATGGGTATGAGCTACCAGCTGTCAAAAACCTCCCTTACCAGCAGGCAATCGCTGTTTCTTGATGCCATACATAATTCTGCAGAACACCTGCTGGTAATTATTAATGATATTCTTGACATTTCAAAAATCGAGGCCGGCAAACTGAACCTGGAAAATATTGGTTTCAACATAGATGCGGTTGTTAAGAGCGCGGTACAGGTTATGCAGCACAAAGCAGAAGAAAAAGGACTGGCGCTTGGCATGACCATTGATGAAAATATTAACCAGGTGCTGATAGGCGACCCCCACCGCTTTAAACAGGTGCTGCTGAACATGGTCAGCAACTCCATCAAATTTACAGAGAAAGGTGCGGTACACATTAGCTGTAATCTGCAGGACCAGTCAGCAGGCAGCCAGCTATTGCGGGTAACCATCACCGATACGGGCATTGGTATGGACGAAGCTTTTTTAAGCCAGTTATTTACCAAGTTTTCGCAGGAAGACGACAGTGTGGCCAGGAAATATGGCGGTACTGGTCTTGGCATGTCCATTTGTAAGAAACTGATTGAATTAATGAAGGGCACTATTGAAGTAACCAGCAAAAAAAACCACGGCACTTCCATCACTTTTACATTGCCGTTTCTGACAGGCAGTCAGTCAGATATGCCTGCGAAAGAAGAAATTAATTTTGACAGCTCGGTGCTTAAAGGCAGTCGCCTGTTACTGGTAGAAGACAATGAAATGAACCGGCTGGTAGCCACCACGGTACTTGAAAATTACGGGATAAGTTTTATGGAAGCCACCAATGGCGAAGAAGCCATCCATTTCATGCAAAAGGAAAAATTTGACCTGGTGCTGATGGATGTTCAGATGCCGGTATTAAACGGCATTGAAGCCACAAAAATAATAAGAAGGGATATCAGCAGTTCCATTCCCATTATTGCGCTTACAGCCAATGCCATAAAGGGAGAGAGCGACAGGTGTATTGCAGCAGGTATGAATGCCTACATCTCAAAACCTTTTGAAGAAGCCGTGTTAATAAGAACAATTGGTTCACTGCTGGGGAAAGAAGTAAAACCGGCGCCTTTACAGGAAAACATAGCTGCCAGTGAAGATAACAAGTTGTTTGATCTGCAGGATCTCCGCAAACTAAGTCACGGCGATGAAAAATTTGTGACAAAAATAATTTCAATGTTTATTAAAACAGCGCCGCAATCCTTTTCAGAAATGAAAAAGGCCCTGCATAAAAATGATTTTGAAAAAGTAAAATCCCTGGCCCATAGTTTAAAACCAAGTATAGACAGCCTGGGTATAGCAGCCATGAAAACAAGGATCAGGGAGATTGAATCCTGTTCTCTGGCCGGTAATGCCGGCGGTAATTTGCACCAATTGATTGAAGAATCAGATGAGATAATAGCCAGTGTGATTATCTCTTTTCAAAAACAATTCGCTGTGTAGAGTTAATAGTTAAGAATGAAGAGTTAAGAGTTGACCTTTGCGAAGACCAGTAAGGACGAATTAAAAATTAAGAGTTAAGAGTTAACCTTTGCGAAGACCAGTAAGAACGAATTAAAAATTAAGAGTTAAGAATTAAGAGTTAACTTTTGCGAAGCCACTTTAACTCTCAACTCTTAACTCTTAACTCTCAACCCGCCTAGAATTTCAATGTTTCCGGTAAATACTGTTTTACCAGGCCTTCGTAATACGGGCGCAATTGGTTCCAGTCTGGCGGAGTTGGATTCTTTGAATACAGATCATAAGGATTAAACAACTGCACCCATTTCAGCATTTCGCGGTCATGGTCGTCCAGCAGATAATCATATTGTCCCTCGCGGTGCCATGCATAAAATGAATGATAGCGCAGCATGTAAAGACCGCCTTCGGGTATCCGGCCTTTCATCATCTGGTAAATGTATTCATCATGTCCCCAGCTCATGTCTACATTACGCAGACCACAACCTTTTTCATATACGCCATATTTTGTGTTATAGGCAGGATTGTTGTAATCGGGATTGTTTTTAAAAAACTCGGGGAAAACAATTTTATCGGAATAAGCGCATCCTACCGGGAAGGTATCGCCTACCACCGCCCATTGCGCTTCACCAAAAAGACACAACACCTTACCCATATCGTGCATCAGTCCCACCAGCACCATCCAGTCGGGGTGGCCATCACGGCGGATGGCTTCTGATGTTTGCAAAAGGTGCTGAAACTGGTCCAGATCAGTGTCGGGGTCGGAATCATCTACCAGTTGGTTCAAAAACTGGAATGCATCCCACACCGGCATCTCCTTTTTATCAAATTTCAGGTAATCGGCCCTTTTCTCCTGTACAAAATCGTAAGTTTGATAAGTATGGTTCAGGCGGTAAAATTCCTTTACCGTGTCTCTTTCTGGTGTATCGTAATTGCGGTAGGCTTCGGTTGATTTCTCCGCAGCAATAGATGCGGGATCAGGATACCTGCGAAGCAAGTCGTCTTCCCATTCATCAAGGTTTTTAAGTGGAACCGCTTCAAAATGATTTGTGCTCATTGTTATGTTTTTTATGAAAGGATCTAAGTTTAGAATCAACGATGATTGTGATGGTTGCAGCTAAAATGGGGCTCATAAAGGCCGGATGCTGTTACGCGGGATGGATCGGTGTTTTCATTTAACCTGAATGTAAAAACAGGTGTTGGTTCATATGCAATACTTTCGTTCATGTGTAAAATAGCTAATCCTGTACTAAAATTGACATTTTTTAACTAGAATCCTATAACATGCCGGGCTTTTATTTACGAAAACGATTTCACTACCAAAAAAATGGCCGGCACAGTACCGGTTATGAGTGACCGACCGCCTTTTATAACAATTTTACATTGAAACATGACTGAGCCATTCGATATCATCGTTCATTATAAAGGCCGGGAGACGGCTTTTCCGGCCCGGTTGCTGCGGCAGGGTTATTCACATAAGTTCGTCGTGGGCATTTACGAAACCCAGGTATATTTTGAACCCGACGAAGAAGGCATTTACCGGGTTGTGGTAATGCCGGGGCAGAACGAGAAAGAACTGGCGGCCATCGATCGGCAATTATTAGGCCTTATACAGGAAAAACTGGTGACAGTGCTGAAATAAGGGTCGGTTTATTGCAGCTATTTACCCAAATTATGCATCCGGACGCCGGGTAACGCCCCATCAAAGCCTTGAATACTGCATCGCCCTTATATTTGCAACAGGCTGACGGATCTGTACCTGTTTGAACATTTGCAGCTGTTATTGGTTGTAACAGCTACGATTTTTTGCCTTTCTTCCATAGATGAACTTTATAAGCCTTACCCGCAAAATAAAAGAACAAACGCAAACAACAACATAAAAGCAATAGCTACATGGATTACCCCCTGTTATCTAAAAAAGCGCGGCAGTATATAAGCCACTATTTTGAAAAGCACGTTCACCGCCAGTTTCCCTACCATAATAAATTACACACGGAAAATGTGGTGGCTGCTGTTACGCAGATTGCGAATCACTACCAGTTGAATGAACATGATTTTTTTGTGGTGGTAACCGCCGCCTGTTTTCACGATATGGGTTATTACCTGGGCGATGCACAGGGCCATGAGGAAAAAGGTGCCGCTATGGCGGCAGAATTTTTAAAGGATGCTGGCGCAGATGAGGCGTCTATACAACAGGTAAAAGGGTGCATCATTGCTACACAGATGCCTCAAAAACCAAACAACCTGCTGGAACAGATTGTTTGTGACGGAGATCTTTTTCATTTTGGTACGGACAATTTTGAAAAATTAAATAAGCTGATGCGGCGGGAAACAGCCGAAAGAAAAGGAATAGAAATTGATAAAAAAGAATGGCGGCGTGGCACCATCGCGTTATTGCAATCGCACCATTACCACACAGATTATTGCCGCACATTACTGAACCAGAAAAAAGCAGAAAACCTGGAAAAGCTGGTTAACAAACAAAAGGAAGCGCTGTCTGCAGATAAAACACAAGGTTTACCGGTTCTTACATCGCCCATACAGGAAAAAGAGCCAGCCAAACCCAAAAAACCGGAAAGACCGGTAAGAGGAATTGAAACCATGTTCCGCGTAGCATCTACCAATCACCAGCGGTTGAGTGATATGGCAGACAGCAAGGCTCATATCATGATTTCGGTAAACTCCATCATTCTTTCTATTGTGATAGGTTTAATGGCGCGTAAACTGGAGACTTCGCAAAACCTGATTATTCCTACGCTGATATTACTGGGCGGCAGTGTGGTAGCCGTTGTTTTCTCGGTGCTGGCCACACGGCCCAAAATACCCAACGGCTATTTTACCCCCGAACAGTTAAAGAATAAATCCGTCAACCTTTTATTTTTTGGAAATTTTTATAAAATGGATTTCGACCATTATTATGAGGGCATGCAGGAAGTGATGAAGGACGGGGAATTTTTGTATGCCAGCCTTATCCGTGATATACATTCACAGGGTATTGTACTGGGACATAAATATAAATTGCTCCGTATTTCCTATACTATTTTCATGTTTACACTTATTCTTGCCGTAATTGCCTTTGCTGTGTCTTTTATTTTTTTTGATTAAACAACGACTGTTCAGATTGAACTTAACTTTTCCAAAGTTTAGAACTTTGGAAAAGTTAGTTTAAGCTTTGGAAAAGTTTAGAACTTTGGAAAAGTTGGTGTAAGCTTTGGAGAGGTTTAGAAAAAAAATTGCTGAACAAAATAGCCACCATTTATTTTATGAGAAATATGCAAATCATTTTCCTGTTGTCGCTATTTCAATTTACAGTAATGGCCTGTGCAGCGCCGGGTGTAATCATCAATCCGCCGGGCTATGATCTTTCCAGGCCGAAAATATATAAGATGCCTTCGGTGCTGGAAGAAATATCCGGCATAGCGCTGAACCATGGCAAAACCGATACAGTTTATGCTGAACAGGATGAAGAAGGAAAACTTTTTTATTTCGGGCTGGGCGATGCAACTGTAAAACACTGCAAATTTTCAAAAAGAGGCGACTATGAAGATGTGGCTATCAGTAACGGACAGGTGATTATGCTGCGCAGTGATGGTGTTTTTTTTACGTTCGCGCTGGGCGAAATTGCCGGCAAAGAAGCCGGCAATGTGATAGAGCAGGCCGGTTTGCTGCCCGCCGGTGAATACGAATCTCTGTATGCAGACGACAACCAGCATACCCTTTATACTTTGTGCAAAAATAGCAGCGCCGATAAAGAGGCCGGTGTGGTTAGCGGTTATATATTTTTGATGGCAGCCGATGGCAAACTTGCCTTAAAAGACCGTTTCTCAATAAATGAAAAAGCCATTGCGGACCTCGCCGGAAAAGAACGTCCCCGCTTTAAACCTGCTGCAATGGCAAAAAATCCCCTTACCGGCCAATGGTATATTCTTTCATCGGTAAACAAAACCCTGCTTGTTACAGATGCACAATGGAAACCTGTAAACACCTACCCGCTGGCGCCATCCTTGTTTACACAGCCGGAGGGCATTGCGTTTGACAATGCAGGCAATATGTTTATCGCCAACGAAAGAGGCAATGGAGATGCCGGCACCATTCTTCAATTTACCTACAATAAAAAAATACCGGGCAGCAAATAACCATCCAGGCCAAAACCAAGCTTACATGAGACAATTTTTCCTGATACTCTGCTTTTTTACTGTTTGCCTGTTCACTGTATCGGCACAGGATGAAATTCAATACAGGGTTATACTCATCGGCGATGCAGGCGAAATCAATACAACCCAGCAGGCAATTCTAAAAGATGCCGCCGGCAAGTCCTTACCCGGTAAAACCATAGTGTTGTTTTTGGGCGATAATATTTATCCCAGGGGCGTATCATTGGATGCTGATAAGAAAGAAGCCCGGTTTACAGTATTGAAGGCCCAGTTTGAAAACCTTCGCAGGAACGGCATACCGGTTTATTTTATACCCGGCAACCACGACTGGGACAAAAGCGGCCCGCTTGGATATGATAAAATAATAGCGGCCAATGATTTTTTTAACCAGCTACAGGATTCATTGCTGCAGATGATTCCCGCCGATGCCTGCCCGGGACCCTATGAATTACCGGTGGGCGACAACCTGGTGATTGTTGCCATGGATTCGGAATGGTGGCTCTATCCGTATGAAAAGCACCCCGATAAATCGGAATGCGATTGCAAAACAAAACGCGATGTACTGGGCCGGCTGAATGATATCGTACGCCGGAACATGAACAAGACAATTATTTTTGCGACCCACCATCCTTTTGCCACCTACGGTTCCCACGGCGGATACTATTCGCTCAGGGAACATTTGTTTCCGCTTACCGATCTCAACAAACAACTTTATATACCATTGCCCTTAATTGGTTCGCTGTACCCCCTGCTCAGAAAAACATTTCCGCCGGCAGAAGATCTGAAAAATGTTTTATACCGCGACATGAGCAGTTCGGTGAATGAGATATTAAAACTGCACCCCAATGTAATTCATGCTGCCGGTCATGAACACACGCTGCAATTGATACAGGGCGATATTTTGCAGGTAGTGAGCGGTGCGGGCTGTAAACACACACCCGTAAGAAAAGGCCGGGGCAGCCTGTATGCAGCAGACAGCAGTGGTTACGTAATAGCCGATATTTTAAAGGATAACAGCATCCAACTGCATTACTATACGTTTAATGATGAACATGGCAGGGAATCATTTGTTTACAACAGGCCCAATACCACTCCGGCAACAGTGACTGCGTTTACCGGCAATGATATAACGGGCGACAGTATACGCACCAGGCTATCGGGTGAATTTGAAAAAGTAAGCGGTTTGCACCGTAGTTTATTTGGCGGGAATTACCGGAAAATCTGGAACATTGAAACCAGCCTGCCGGTATGGCGCCTTTCTGCTACTGATTTAACACCTGAAGAACTGGGTGGTGGTATGCAAACACATTCGCTGAGGCTGGCAGACAACAACAAAAAGGAATGGGTAATAAGAAGCATTGATAAATTCCCCGATGCATTACTGCCGCAGGTTCTGAATCAGACACTGGCAGCAAAATTATTGCACGACAATGTCTCCGCCGTATTTCCCTATGCCCCTTTAACCGTGCCCGTGTTTGCGGATGCATTGGGTGTACCGCATGCCAATCCAAAGATTGTATACGTGGCGCCCGATAAAAAACTGGGTATCTATGAAAGGGATTTTGCCAATACCGTTGTACTGCTGGAGGAAAGGGAACCGCTGGGCAAATCATCTTCTACCATTAAAATGCAGGAAAAATTAAAAGAAGACAATGATAATTCGGTTGACCAGCACGCATTCCTGGCGGCGCGTTTGCAGGACATTTTTTTGGGCGACTGGGATCGGCACGGTGACCAATGGAGATGGGTAGACGAAGAAAAAGGAAAGGCAAAAAGGTTCAGACCGGTGCCGCGCGACCGCGACCAGGTATTTTATGTGAACCAGGGTCTGCTGCCTTCAATTGTGGCATTACCCTGGATACAGCCCAAACTGCAGGGATTTGGCGGCCATATACGCGATATCAATACTTTTGCCTTCAACGCAAGACTGATTGACGGCCTCTACACCAACCAGCTTTCATCTGAAGACTGGCGTACAACTACAGAACACACTGTGCATGCACTAACAGATTCAGTCATTGACGCAGCCCTGCAAAAAATGCCCGCCAGTGTGTACAATGCATCCCATGTAAAATTATTTGACCAGCTGAGAAACCGGAGACAGGACCTGTTGCGCGTGATGCCTGACTATTATAAATTTCTAAATAAAAATATTGATGTACTTTTTTCCGACAAAAATGAGCAGGTAAACATTACCGGTACACCAGATGGAAAACTGAACGTGAACGTCTTTAAGATTAGCAAAAAAAATGAGCTGAGCACCCTGCTTTATAACCGCCTGTTAGACCCGCTGGTTACCCGTGAACTGCGTTTATACATGTACGGTGGCCAGGACAACATTAACATTGTCAATAATAATTCGCCCATCAAAATCAGGATTATAGGCGATGGTGTTTCGCCCAAACAATATCATTTTGAAGGGGCTTCCAGGTACCTCCGGAAAATACATGTGTATGAAGCCGGTTCAAGCGCCAGCTTTAGCGGGCAATCCGGCCCGGTTCATAAGCACCTTTCCGGAAGCGCCGCCAATACACAGTTTCAATCTACAGACCGGTACAACAAAAACATACCGCTGCTGGCCATCGGATACAATGCCGATGACGGTCTTATACTGGGAGGCGGCATCAGGATGATAAGACAGGGTTTCAGGAAAACACCTTTTGCCAGCAGCCAGGAATTTATATTTGCCCATTCATTTTCTACCAATGCCTTCAGGTTTGTTTATAAAGGCGAATGGACAGATGTAATTGATAATACCGATCTAACGCTGAACCTTAATGCGTTTGCCCCCGATAATACTCAAAATTTCTATGGCAGGGGAAATGCCTCTGTATTTGACAAAACCGGCAACTATAAAATTTATTACAGAACAAGATTTGATTTTTATGAAGTAACCCCTGCTTTGAGGTGGCGGAATGCCAAAAAAAGCAGTTTTTCCATTGGGCCATCCCTGCAATATTACCGGTTTGCTGTAAATGACAACAAAGGCCGTTTCATTACCAATACAGATCTGCTGCACTCTTATGACAGTGCCACCATTGCAAAAGACAAAGCCCATGCAGGACTGGTAGCAAATTATACAGCAGATGGAAGGAACAATGTGCTGCTTCCTACTTATGGATATTATTTTACGGCTAAATGGCTGGGCTACACCGGGTTGAACAGTTATTCCAGGGCCTATACCCAACTAATTGCGCAATTGGCTGTTTATAAGAGCATTGACAGGAAATCTAATTTTGTAATTGCAGACCGTATTGGCGGCGGTGTTACAGCAGGCTATGCCACCTTTTACCAGTCAATGTTTTTAGGCGGGCAGGGCAATTTGCTGGGGTTCAGGCAATACCGGTTTGCAGGCGAGCACATGTTATACAACAACCTGGAGGTCAGAATTAAACTGGCCAACCTGGCATCGTATGTATTGCCGGGACAACTGGGATTGGTTGGATTTTATGATGCCGGTAAGGTATGGCAGAAGGGATACAATGATGGTGTTTGGCACCAGGGAGCAGGTGGCGGCTTTTACTTCAGCCCTGCCCAGATGCTGTTGTTACAAATGGTAGCCGGCAATTCCGGCGAGGGATGGTATCCTTATTTTACCATGGGTTTCAGGTTTTAAGTTTTTACTACTTTAAGAAATGGGCGTATGAATAAAAGTGTACTGCAAATTAATCCATTTGCTACGAAGGAAAATTCGGTTGAGTCGTTTGTTTGTTTTAGAAAATTTATAGATTTCCTGGAAGAACGGATACAAACGGAGAGTTCCGTGCGCGTTCATTTTTTCCGTTTTGTACTTGATAAAATCAGGTCATATCCTGAATTAATAAAAGGCATTCCTGTTTCCGAAGCGGCCGGGTATGACGAGGTGCTGGAACTGGTGGCGAGCGTGGTATTTCCGCTGATAGAAGATGAAAATGAGGTGATGTTTGGCCTGACCAGCGGCATATCGCCGGAAGTGTTTTATGCCAGCAATGCCTTTCATCGTATGTTTGAAACCCGATCACGTGCCGAAGGCAATGAAAACTTTGGAATAGCCAATGAGAATGCCTTGCAGTCGCACCAGCAATTGCAATATGATTTCGTTTTGCAAAAAGTATATGGCCTGGAGCTGCCACAAAAAAAAGAAATCCTTCGAAGTTTTTTCAATCCCGATACAGGTTTTTATCAATCTTACCGCGTTAATATTGACACCCGTTTTGTTGATGTCAAACGAAATACCTCAACAAAATCCGGCGGCGTTGATCACAATTCACTTACCGCCTGTTTTGAATGCAGCAATAGCTTCGACGAAATTGAAAAACTGGTACCACTCAATAATTTCACAGCGCGTGGTTTCTCCATTGTAACGCTAACGGATATTACCCGGCAGCATGCATTGGAGCAACTGGGCAAGGCCGTTACCACGCTTGATAAAGCAAATGCCGGTAACAACTTTATCCATATTACCCGCCTGTTGCAAACCATGCTGGGCAACAGTAAATACAAGTTTGGCCTGATGCCTTTTTTTACGGTTAACAACAGGGCAGCCCTGCTGTATGAAAATTTCCCTTACAGCCTTTTGGTAAAAGCATCCTGGGATGCGGGTATCCCCAAACCTGTTTTCACCAGGTATATTAACCATTTTATAAAAGATCCGCAATTTATCGTGTACCAGGCATCAGATAAAAAAACGGTATTGCCCAAACCATTGCAGGGGGCACTAAAAAAGGCAGGTATTCATCATTACGTACTATCGCCTGTTTATTTCAATGATGTGCTGGTGGGTATACTTGAAACCGGTGCGGCAGCGGATGCCGGCGTACTGAATGACACCGCATTTGCAAACATAAAACCTGCCATACCTCTTATTGCCCAGCTGCTGAAATTAATGATAGACAAATTCAATCTGTCTATTGATACCATTGTAAAAGATAAATTCACGGTTATACAGCCATCAGTACAATGGAAGTTTAATGAAGTGGCGTGGCATTATTTCAGGAGCCATGATATAGAACTCAAGAACAATGCCCTGGAAAAAATTTCATTTAAAGACGTGTACCCGCTGTACGGCGCTGTAGATATCCGGAACTCTACTGTTGAAAGAAATAAGGCATTGCGAGAAGATTTGCAGACCCAGCTTGAACTGCTGACAGAACTGTTCCGGTTCCTGGATGAACAGGGTTTAAACATACCTCCTGCAATAACAGAGAATTGCCGGCAATGGCTGGTTAAAATGAATGCCTATGTATCGGTAGAAGAAGAATTGCAGTTCAACGAATTTTTATTTACCGGCGTCCATCCATTGCTTTCATCGTTTACAGGTCTGAAACCATCTGTCGACCAGCGGATCAGTGATTATTTTGCCGCCGTGGATGAACAGACCGGCGTTATCTTTATTAAAAGAAGGCAACTGGAAAATTCAATACGCCTGCTCAATAAAACCATCGGCAAATATTTTGACAAATTCAAAGATGATTTGCAGCATTACTACCCCTGCTATTTTGAAAAATTCAGAACAGACGGAATTGAATACGATCTCTACATCGGCCAGTCAATTGCCCCAAAAACACCTTTTACTCAGCACGACGTTGAGAAACTGCGCCTATGGCAGGTGGAATCAATGGCCAGCATTTCAAGGCTTACCCATTCGCTGATTCCTGAGCTGGAACATCCGCTGCAAACCACGCAACTGATCTTCGTAAACGCCCGCACTATTGATATCAGCTTCCGCAACGACGAAAGACGGTTTGATGTGGAAGGCGCTTATAATATCCGCTACCATATTGTAAAAAAAAGGATCGATAAAGTAAACCTGCTCACCCGCAATGAAAGGCTTACCCAACCAGGCAAAATTGCTATTGTTTATTTCAACGAAAGAGATGCTGAAGAATATATACGCTACATAAAACAATTACAGCAACAGGAGGTTTTATTAAACGACCTGGAGCACCTTGAACTGGAAGAATTGCAGGGCGTAGCCGGCCTAAAAGCCCTGAGGGTAGGTGTTAGAATGGAGTGGTGATATTACTCCGGCATTCACCATTTATCAAACACCAATAAGGCGACTCCTCCATTTGGCCTTCTTCCCGCACCATAACAACATTTCGTTAATAAAGCCCTGTTGTTAATACCAGATCATTTACAGGGCTTCGAATGTATTAAATCATTAGATTTGGGATGCTGTTTCAAATCAATGAAATAAGCAGCGCTTGCAAACACTCAAAAAGCTCATATGAAAGATAAACAATTCAACAGACGTGCATTTATTCAGAACACTGCTAAAACTGCCGCCGGTCTTGCCTTTATTCCTGCATTATCGGGTAAAGCAGTTGCATTCAGCAGGGTGCAACCATCAGCCGATGCTATTTATACCGGGCCGTCACGCATCAAATTCTCAGTAATAGGTATTAACCACGGGCATATCAACTCGCAGGTAGAGGCAGTGCTGAGAGGCGGTGGCGAGTTTGTATCATTCTATGCCAAAGAACCGGATCTTGCCGCGGCTTTTGCAAAAAAGTACCCGCAGGCAAAACTGGTGAACAATGAAAAGGAAATTCTTGAAGACAACAGCATACAACTTGTTTTAAGTTCTATTATTCCTGATGAAAGAGCGCCGCTGGGTATACGTGTTATGCAGCATGGAAAAGACTATATGTCGGATAAGCCCGGCATAATAACATTGGAGCAACTTGCCGAAGTAAGAAAGGTACAGAAAGAAACAAAACGCATTTATTCTATTATGTACAGTGAAAGATTTGAAAACAAGGGAACCGAAAAAGCAGGAGAACTGGCAAAGGCAGGTGCCATAGGCAAAGTAATCCAGACCATTGGCCTGGGGGCACATCGAATGAGCACCCCTACCCGCCCCGACTGGTTTTTCGACCGCAAGCGCTTTGGCGGTATTATTACCGATATTGGTTCTCACCAGTTCGACCAGTTTTTATTTTTCACCGGTTCTACCAGGGCAGATGTAGTGGCTTCGCAGATTGGAAATGTAAACCATGCACAATATCCCCTGTTTGAAGATTTTGGCGATGTAATGTTGCATGGAAACGGGGGTTCGGGTTACCTGCGTGTTGACTGGTTTACGCCGGATGGCCTAAACACCTGGGGCGATGGAAGGCTGACTGTTCTTGGCACCGAAGGCTTTATGGAAGTGCGTAAAAATGTTGATATAGCGGGCCGTCCGGGCGGTAACCATCTTTTCCTGGTAAACCAAAAAGACACCACCTATATTGATTGCAATAACCAGTCACTGCCCTATGGTACAAGACTGGTAGATGATATCATTAACAGAACGGAGACCGCCATGACACAGGAACACTGTTTCCTGGCCACTGAACTGGCATTGATTGCACAAAAAAATGCAAGGGTGATAAAATAAATGCAGCTGCTGTACAACGGTTTTACAGCATGCACAAACTATTCTTTGCAACCTGCGGGAAAGCTATTATTCCAGCGCTTTAGTCAAAAGAATTCTTCAGACTAAAGCGCTTCTTATTTTCCTGCTTCAACAAAAAGCAATAAATATTTAGATTCACAAGCCAGATTTCATTGGCTCTTTTGCATGTACTACCTGGCTGGCTATCGTTCCTTTTACTTCTACTTTAATGACTGTTGCGATGGGATCCGGTGCAGTTGCGGGTAATGTAATAACTGAGCCCTCAACAGTTTTACTGCTTTTTAACCTGGTCTTATCCGCCAGCAGGTTGGCAGCTATTATTTTATTTTGCAAGCCCGGCACCATTAGTTTGCCGTCTTTGGGCCAATAAAAAACCGACAGGTATAAAATGGTATTTTTCCCCACTTCTTTTTTTGTGCACCGCCCCCATGCAAACAAACCAAAAGGGCTGGCTTTTGTGCCGTAAACGGCCTCGCCATTTGTTTTCATCCATGTACCCATGCCTTTTAGCAGATCAATACTTTCCTGCGGAAATGTGCCATCTGCTTTGGGGCCCACATTCAATAAATAATTACCGCCTTTGGAAGCAATGTCCAGAAGATTGCGCACCAGGGTTTCGGTGCTCTTCCAGTTGTTGGCATAACTTTTATAACCCCATGTCTCATTCATAGTCATACAGGTTTCCCAGTCTTTCCCATCCAGTTCGCTCATGTTGGGTATGCGCTGTTCGGGCGTCTTGTAATCGCCCGGATAATTGGGGCGTTTCAGCCGGTCGTTACTGATTATTTGCGGATGTTGTTTTAACAATGCATCCAGTTTGGCGGCATATTCATCCGTCATACCAGTTGGCGTATCCCACCATATCAGCGCCACGTCTCCGTAATTACTTAGTAATTCCTTTACCTGCGGCACAGCTACATCATCTATATACTGGCCCATTGTTTTGGTAGTTTGGGCGGGATCCCAATGGCCGTCATGTTCTTTTGTATAGGCATCAATCAGCGAAGAATCGGGGTTGGCCCATCCCTCCCTGGCCGGTTTTCTTGCCACGGCTCCGCCGGGATTGTTCCAATCCTGCGCCTGTGAATAATAGAACCCAAGTTTGATACCCTGTCTTCTGCAGGCATCAGCCAAAGGTTTCAACAGATCTTTTTTATAGGGTGTAGCGTCTGCCACATTCCATTTGCTGGCTTTGGAATCGAACAGCGCAAACCCATCGTGGTGTTTGGCGGTAATTACAATGTATTTCATACCTGCATCTTTGGCTGCTTTTACCCAGACTTCCGGGTCGTACAATACCGGGTTGAACTGTTGCGCAAACTGCTGGTACTCGGCTACCGGAATCTTTCCGCGGTTCATAATCCACTCCCCAATATTATTGATTTTATTTCCGCGGAATGTTCCGGCCGGCACAGCATACACACCCCAATGAATAAACATGCCAAAACGGGCTTCGCGCCACCATTGCATACGCTTGTCGTTGATTGCACTATCCTGGCCAAGAATGGATTGTACCAAAGAAAAAATGAATACGACTAAAAGAATATTTTTTTTCATACAGCAAACTATTTTCTTTTTCAGTGTAAGAGAATAAAGATAGATGTGTTCACTTAATACTCACAAAAAATTGCCGGTGCTATCCGGTAACAATTTATACTTATACCAGGTGGCATTGTATTTTTCAAAGCCAGATCAGCGGGTTTCTTACCGGAAGGTTTCTTATTACTTCATCAGACGCAGGTGAGTGCTCCAGCTTTTTCCATGTATTGAACCATGCTGCTTCGTTGAATGCATGGGCGCCAAACAACAAAAATGGTTGCGCCACCGGCCATTCATTCCAGAACATTACGTCTGGTGCAAGGGGCCATGTTGTTTTGTTGGCTATAAAAGGATACAAATAGGCGATCCCTCTTTTTATTGACCTTCCATCCGGCGTCTGGTATGTCCACAGGTTATCATTTGCAGATGATAATGTCTGGCAGATAGTAGCCATAGCGTCCAGGTTAAATATGGAATAGCCGTAGGGCTTTGTTCTCTTTAATTCAAGCGGAAAACTACCGTCTGCGGCCATCTGCTCAGGCAACAAAACATTTTTATACCGGTTGCTGCAAAACCGCATAACGGCCGTATCGCCGGTAAATTTGGCAAATACTGCCGCCTGCATTACCCAGCAGGTACCATGGTTATTGGCTGCTTTCATTTCACCTTTACCGTAAGGATGCGTGGTAAGCCATTGCAACAAATGTTCAAACCATTTTTTTGTTCCGGCCAGTACCTGCTGATCCATTGCAGGAGATTTTTGCATTACCGTTAGCGCCTGTATGGTCTCCATTAACTGTATACCATCGATTATGCCAATGCTTCGCCCTGTAAAACGACCTTTAATGGCCTGTGCATACAACAAATGCGGGTTCATCATGGTAGCCGTATCGGTAAACCAGGCCTTATAATGTTTCAACGCCTGCACCACGTATCTGTCATCTGCGGTAATTTTATAGGCCGATGCCAAAACACCGGCAATGCGGCTAAACCTTATCATGGCATGGCGGTGGGCAACAAAATTATCCGGGTTGGTCATTCCATCCCGCTGAATATAGGGACTGTCGGCATTGGCAGGATTGGGCCACCAGTAATCTCCCTCGCTAAAAAAATCATGTTTGCCCCCTGCACTGCGCGGCGATGAAGCGGCTGTAACTGTAACGGGCACCTGCTTTAGTGCATCAGCAGCATCGTCCATTATTTGCCGGCGCAGCACTTTGGTTACTTCATCTGCAAATGAGCACGCGGCTTCCGGCTTATTTACCGGGAATGAAAAAGCAGTCAGAATAATTGTCAAAAAAAGCAATGCAGGTTTCACTAAATCGTAGATGTGTTGTACTAAAAAATGATTGTTTTACGCGGTTGGGCCTTTATGGCAACTGCTGTTTTGCAGTCGGCCAATGAGTGACCAGTTCTACAATAATATATTTTTTTTCAGCAGCCTTTACATTTTTTTACTAAAGATTACTCAAACGTTTTAGTAAATAAATTGTTACCGTATGAAAACGATTTCAGTTTTTTTTGCCAAGTTTGAGGTGGTTATTCTAACCTCAAAAACTGATTGCTATGCTACAAATTCCCCCGCGTCCGGGAAATATCTTCTTTCGTCGCCTCGTCATTTCCCTTTCTTTTCTTTTTATTACACTGGTTTCTGCCGCTCAACTGAAAACGATTTCAGGTATTGTTACAGATCCTGCCGGGGCTCCTTTGCAGGGTGTAACGATAACGGTTCAGAAAGCCAAAACTGGAACAAGTACAGACGCCAGTGGCCGTTTTTCACTGAGGGCGGCCGAGGGCGCCACCCTTGTGTTCTCGTCTGCCAACAGCGAAACAAAGACGGTTACCGTGGGCAACGCTACTGAATACAATGTGAGCCTGGTACAAAAGATAAGCGCGCTGAACGATGTGGTGGTGGTGGGATATGGCCGGCAGAAAAAAGTAAACCTGGTAGGTGCTGTTGGTACGGTAACGGTAGACCAGAAAATTACGGGCCGGGCATTGCCCAATATATCAGAAGGTCTTACCGGGCTGGTTCCGGGTTTGGCCGCCACACAGTCCACCGGCATGGCTGGCAGAAATGGCGCTTCACTTTTAATCCGTGGCCTTGGAACGCCCAATAACAGCACACCGCTGATCGTCGTTGACGGCATGCCCGATGTTGATATTAACCGCGTAAACGTAAACGACATTGAAACCATCTCTGTGTTGAAAGACGCCACATCTGCCTCTGTGTACGGGTCAAGAGCCGCCAACGGCGTAATACTTATTACCACCCGCAGCGGAAAAGGGATGAGAAAAACACAGATCAATTTCAACACCAATATGGCGCTGGAAAAGCCCACCAAAGGCATCAGTTTTATTAATGATTATGCGCTGGCGCTTACCACCGAGCAACGCCGCGCACTCACCAACTCACTTTTAGGCAACGTGCTGTATAAAAATGGCACTATTGATCAGTGGATGGCACTGGATAAAATAGACCCGCTTCGTTATCCCAGTACCGACTGGTGGAATATCATCATGCGCGATGGAAAAATGCAGAACTATAATATTTCCGCCACCGGTGGCAACGATAAAGCCAATTTCTACATGTCTGCAGGATACCGGAAAGAAAACGGTCTTCAAATAAACAATGATTACGAACAGTACAATGCCCGCTTCAATTTTGATTATAAAGTGCGGGACAATATGAATGCCGGTGTAAAATTCAACGGCAACTGGTCAAATTTTCAATATGCACTGGAAGGCGGTTTTACCGATGCTGCTTCTACCAATACCGCAGGCTACGACATGCAATATGCCATTGCAGGCATTACACCTTACGATCCTGCCACCGGTTTATTTGGCGGCGTAATGGCATATGGCGAAGACCCGCAGGCTTACAATCCCTACCAGCAATACATCAATAGCCCCAACCACCAGACCAGGCAGGAAGTAAATGCCAGTATGTATTGGGACTGGACACCGGTTAAAGGATTAACGGCAGGTGTTGACTACGGGTTGAATTATTACAATCAGTTTAACTGGAGCTCCCCCACCCCTGCCCAGGCATTCAATTTTCAGACCAATGCCTATGGAAGCCGTGTGTATGTTGGACCCAATGCCGCAGTAAGCAATACCAATTTAAACGGCTACAAAACACTTATGGATGCCCGTTTGAACTATCACAAAGCCTTTGGAAAAAATCACGACCTGTCAGCATTGTTTGTATACAGTGAAGAATACTGGAATGACCGTGCACTCTCCGCTTCGAGGAATGATCGTCTTTCGCCAACGCTTTCTGAATTAGATGGCGCATTGCCGAATGTAATATCCAACGGCGGTAATTCAAGTACGGAAGGACTGCAATCTTATATTGGCCGTATTAATTATTCAGCCTTTGGTAAATATCTTTTGGAAGGCAATTTCCGCGTGGATGGTTCTTCCAAATTTGTACCCGGCCAGCGTTTTGGCTTCTTCCCCTCTGTTGCAGTAGGATGGCGCTTTACTGAAGAAGATTTCCTGAAGCCCTTTCTGGGCAGATTTTTAACCAATGGTAAGCTGCGTGCTTCTTATGGTGGCCTTGGAAACAACAGTGGCGTTGGCCGCTATGAACAGCAGACCACATTAACTGCCAATAACTATATGATCGGCGGTACACAGGTAATTGGCCTGGTAAACAACAAACTGATTAACCAGGATCTTTCGTGGGAGTCTACCAATGTATTCAACGTAGGGCTGGAACTGGGTTTCCTGAACAACAGGCTGACTGCAGAATTAGATTATTATGACCGTCTTACAAAAGGCATTATACAGGGTTCACAGTTATCTAACCTGCTTACGGGCGCATTTTCAGCCCCCAATACCAATATTGGTAACATGCGTAACAGGGGTGTTGAGCTAACCCTTGGCTGGAGAGACAAGGTGGGCGCCTTTAGTTATGGCATCAGCTTAAATGGTTCTTACAACCGGACCAACCTTGAAAAATGGAGCCAGTTGCTTACGCGCGGTGCTACCTATAATAACAGCACCGTATTCCTGAATATGCCTTACAATTATACCTATGCCTATGTAGACAAGGGCATCGCCCAAACCTGGGCCGATGTGTACAACGCTACTCCCCAGGGCGCACAGCCGGGAGATTTACTGCGCCTTGATCTGAACGGCGACGGCAAGATTGATGGCAATGACCAGAAAGCGTTTACTGCTCCCCGTGACCGGCCTACTACCAGCTATGCCCTGAATGCGTTTGCAGCCTGGAAAGGATTTGATGTGGGAATGTTATGGGCAGGAACAGCGGGCCGCAAGGACTTTTGGCTGAATGTATTTAACAATACCAATTTCAGCGCTACCCGGTATGCCATTAACCAGCAGGATATCACCAACCCATGGACTATAGAAAACCGCGGTGGACTATGGCCACGCATTGGCGGCAACGGCAACAATACCACCACCACTACTTTCTGGCTGGATGACATGAGCTACCTGCGTTTAAAAAATGTGCAGTTGGGTTATACTTTCCCGAAATCATTGTTTAGCAAACTGGGGGTTACCAATTTCCGTATTGCCGGCTCTGCAGAAAACCTGCTCACCGCCACTTCTTACCGCGGGCTGGATCCTGAAAAAGCGGGCGCTGCCAGCGATGTATATCCGCTTAATAAATCCTATTCCCTCTCCATTCAACTGGGGTTCTAAACTTGCTATAAATATGAAAAAAATAAAAATAGTTTCCGCTTCCTTTACTATAACTGTTATGGCTGTTTGCTTATTAACGCAAACCTCGTGCAGAAAAAGCCTGTTGGATCAGGCGCCTACGGTCAATCCTTCGCCGTCCACTTTCTGGCTCACAGAATCAGATGCCACATCGGGTCTTTACGGTTTATACGCTGCTGTAAGACCCTGTTTCGACCGGGATTATTATATGGATGGCCAGGCGGAATTTTTCAGGTGCCGTGGTACCAGTATTACTTCGGGCAACCTTCGTTTGGGAGATGCTTACAACGGCGGCAATTTTAATCCCACCGCATATGGAGCCGCATTTGATAATATGTACAGGTACCTGTATGGTGCAGTAGACCGTGCCAACTATGTAATTGACAACGTTACAAAAATGCAGGCAAAAGGCGGTACCCTTGGTACTTCAACCGTATTACAAACCATACAGGGCGAGTCAAGACTGTTGCGGGCGCTGGCTTATTTCAAATTGATTGCTATGTGGGGCGATGTTCCCTACTATACATTCAGCCCAACCGATAATTCGCAGGTGGCCAGCCTGGCACGTTTGCCAATAGGCCAGGTAAAAGATTCTATACTGGCAGATCTAACCTATGCATTTAACAATCTGCCCAAAAACGCATCTGCGCTTGGCCGTGCTTCAAAAGTAGCGGCATTGGCTTTGCGTGGTAAAGTAAATCTATACTGGGGTTCATGGAACAAAAACGGATGGCCCGAACTGGAAGGATTTACACCTTCCGCGGCCACCGCTACAGCCGCATTTACAGCCGCCGCCGCCGATTTTAAATCTGTTATCAACGATTATGGCGTTACACTATATCAAAACGGCGATCCCGGGTCTATTGATACGCTGGGCAAAGCAGATATTCTTCCCAATTATTTTACGCTGTTTACGCCAAAAGCAAATGGCAACCCCGAAATGCTGCTGGTATTTACCCATGGCGGCACCGGCAGCGGCCAGGGTGAAGAACTGATGCGCGATTTTGCCGGCCGTTCACACGAAGGTTCACAGTGCTGGGTAACCCCCCGCTACGAAATAGCCGACAGGTACCAGTCTACCGTAACCGGTGATTTTGTTACAAAAATGACTCCCATGAACCCAACGGTACCGGCTACCGGTAATGTTGCCAGAACCACGCCCAATTCAGCGGTTAACCCAGGCAGTTACCTTAACCGCGACTACCGCATGAAATCTACCATCCAGTGGGATTATGAGGTAAGCATCGGCAGTGCATCGCAGGTATCTACCGGGTTTGTTCCTTTTATTTACCAGACATGGGCCGGCACCGTAAACATAGGCGGCGTTAACTATCTTACTTATAATACAGATGGATGCAATTCAGGATATGTATTCCGAAAATTTGTGCGCAACTACGCAGGCCAGGGCCGCAGCGATGGTGATATGGCATGGCCCGTTATTAGACTGGCAGATGTTTACCTGATGTATGCTGAGGCCACCAACGAGGTAAGCGGGCCGCAGGCCGATGCCATTGACCTGGTAAACAAAGTTCGCCACCGCGGCAACCTGCCACCACTGGCAGCAGCCAAAACAAGTGGTTACGCCTCTTTTTTCAGCGCCATTGAACAGGAAAGAATTGTTGAGTTAATTGGTGAAGGCCAGCGTGGCTTTGATCTGCGCCGCTGGAGGGCCATTGAAAGAGTATGGGGCCCTCCCGGCAGCGCCGGCGTATGGCGCATAGATACCTGGGGCGCCAACCAGAGCCGCTATTTCCAGAACACTTCAGACCTGGAATACAAACAAGACTATATTTTCAGGATACCACCAGGCGAGCGTGATAAAAACCCCAATCTTACACAAAATATTCCCTGGAGATAGTAAGCCAAAAAATTAGTTGTAAACTATAATTTATTTAATACAATGAAAAAAAATATAACAATTGCATTGTCCGTCTTAGTAGCAGCAACTACCTGGATAGCCTGCAAAAAAGATACGCCAATAGATGAAGATGGCTTGCTGATTACAACAAGAAGGGAATGTTATGTGAGCAGCTTTGAAATGCTGGGGCCCGACTTTGTAAGCGTTCGTGTTGGCACAGCCCTTATTGATACCATGGCCCAAACGGTAAAAGTGACTTTGCAATTTGGAACCGACCTGAAAAATCTTTACCCGCAGTTTACCCTTGCACAGGATTGCAAACTAACGCCCAAAATTGCCGGCCGTACAGATTTTTCTGATACACTCAACCCTAAAAAATGGACGGTGATATCGGGCGATCGTCAAATTCAGAAAACATATACCGTTAATGTAAGCGTTCAACCGCGGTAAACATTGCTAATCCAAAAAAATAACAATGCAACACAGATCTAAATATATACACAATTGTTTTCTGCTGATGGCAGCCTTATTTATCATTACATCCTGCAAAAAAGAAAATTATGCATTACCGGTAGCTTCAGACAAATTGCAGGACCAGGCCATCAAAAGAACGCTGGGTCCAAACATTGTAGGCCAGAACATCGAATTTGCTTATGCTATGGCTATCCTGCCCACGAAAGGAAAACTGGTTTCCTGCGTAGCAGAAGCTTCCATTGCCGGCGCAGCAGGCACTTATATGGAGAACAGGTCATTTTATACGGCGTCTACCGGCGCCGATGTTGGTGTAACAGTAGGCAGCCCTTCTGTTACTTCTAAAACAACCACAACTGTTACTTACACAAAAGATACTTCTGCGGCCACACTCCGCTATTACTATGTAATACCTGAAGAAGCACGTGGCAAAACCGTTACCATCAAATTCACCGCCACCAGCGACGATGGGGAAACCAAATCCACTACCATGGGGCCCTATACCATTGCAAAAATGGATATGAAGCTCAACATGAAGGTAACCGACGGCAACCTGATGTATATTTCAATTGCTGATACCGCTGTTTACAATGCCGCCGATGCTGCCACCCATGCTGCAAATATTGACCTGGTTTACCTCTACCGCAATCTTACTACCAGCGCTTTTAATCATGCCCTGGTAGCCCCAGCCGCCAATGCACAATACCTGCCTGGCGTAACATTGCCCGCAGGTGTAAACAGAACAGCCAAATTGCTTAAGACATTCAACATGCAGGATCATAACCTTGCACCCAACCTTCAATACAGCGCGCTTTTTATCGACGACCTGGATTTTCAAAAACTTGATCTTTCCGGCCAGCCCAATTTCGCCATTAACCTTAAGCAGGAAGCCGGTGTGTGGGTGGAAACAGCAGACGGTAAGTACCGGGCTTATATCTTTTTTAATACCGTTGCCACCGGCACGGCCACGGTTAGCATTAAACGCTATGCGCTATAAACTCCAAAAAGACAGGCAAATTTGGTTTTCATAATTGGCATAGTTTAAGGGTATTTACCAGGTATGTCTTTACATACAGGTAAGTGCCTTTTTTATTTTATCACTTCCGGCAAATTTTACACAATGAACTGTCTTGTCTGTATTATCCGCGGGTTGGTTGTTCTGTCGATAGTATCCGTCGTTTTCTGCTCTCCCCTGCATGGACAGGTCTTTGTTCATCCTGGTATTGACCAGCAATCAAAAGATCTTGCTTACATGAAAAAAATGGTGCTGGCAGGGCGGCAGCCCTGGAGAGATGCATTTACCAGGCTGAAAGCCGCCACCGATACAAGTTTCACGGCAAAAGCGCATGCCCATGTGCTGCGCGGGCCATACGGGAAACCCAATATTGGCGGCGATGATTTATCAAAAAGCGCCAACATGGCTTACAACAATGCGCTGGTATGGTACATTACAAATGACAAAACATACGCTGCAAAAGCGATTGAGATACTCAATACATGGTCGGCTGTATTATGGGATCTTGATTACAACGATGCAAAACTGCTGGCCGCATGGACGGGCCATGTACTGTGTAATGCGGCGGAAATTTTACGCTACACCAATACCGGCTGGCGGCGTGAAGACATTGCCGCCTTCAGCAATATGCTAATGACTGTTTATTACCCGCTCCTGAGGCCCTATTACCCGCAGGCCAATGGCAACTGGGAAGGGGCCATTATCCATTCCATGATTGCCATTGCTGTTTTTACTGATAACCGTGCTTTATTCAATGATGCCATTAATCATGTTAAATACGGTACAGTAAACGGCAGTATTTTCAAATATATTTATCCCAATGGTCAGTGCCAGGAAAGCCAACGCGACCAGGGACATGTGCAACTGGGCATTGGCGAATTTGCCGGTGCTGCGCAGGTAGCTTTCACACAAGGTGTGGATCTTTTTTCTTTGGCAGATAACAGGATAGCCCTGGGATTTGAATACACAGCCGGTTACTTACTGGGCGACAAACCCTATTGTTATTGCAATATCTCGGAACGTGCCAAAGTACTGAGAGACGATTATGAGTATGTATACCGTCATTACACAACAGCCGGACTTAGCATGCCCAATGTAAAACGCGCCGCAGATTCAGTACGCGCAAAAGCCTCACGGAGCGTATTGGTTTCGGTACGTGCACCATCGGACAAACCGGTAAAAAAAGCCGGTATACCCAAAGCAAGTACCGTGGGATATATAGCGGGTGCAGATGCTGCCGGTTTGCCTGTTGCCAATATTCCACCAACTGCTATAATTGTGTTGCCCGGCGAGCCGGTTCAAAAAGCCCTGGATTCGGCTGCAGCAACCAATGGCCAATGGATACTACTGAAAGCAGGCATCCATACATTGCCACATACGTTACGTATTCCTTCAGGCATTACTATAAAAGGAGAAAACGCTTCCACCATCCTGTTTCTTGATCCCTCATCGGGCGAAAGGGAGGCCCTGATAAACGCGGATACCAGCCTGCACGATATCACCATCCGTGATCTTGTTATTGAAGCGTCTAACAGAACTGACCCCGGCACGGATCCAAATACCTACCGATCGTTTAAGGGGGGCTATAACCGCGGCGGCATTTTATTCAGGGCCGGAAAAGAAGGCCAAATGCAGCACATCAGTTTTATAAACCTTACCGTTAGAAATGCCACTTACAGCGGCGTATCCTTAAGTGGTGCAGATCATGTTACCATTACCAATTGTAATTTCGACGAGAATGGCGCCAATGTGCCTCCAGGCCCAAAACTGCTGCACAATCTTTTGCTGGCGCATTGCGCGGATGTAAATATCAGCGGCAGCCGCTTCGATACATCCCCCACCGGCAGCGGCATTTCATTCGATCACTGCAGTGATGTAACTGTTACCAATTCTGAGATTGCAAGAAATGGCTATTTTGGAGTATTGATTGCTGAAAGCAAAAACTTCATCATTAAAAACAATCTTATAGAGGCAAATGACCGGAGTGGCATAATGGCCGAGTTTTTATTTAGAGGCACTGAAAATATAACCATCAGCAATAACCGCATACAATATAATAATGGATACGGTATTGAAACATATGCTGCTAAAAACTGTATATCGGAACATAATTTATTTGAAGGCAATCAGGGCCCGCAGAAAATAAGCACCGGGAACACAATAAAGATGGAGCCCTGACGCTTTCGATACTATGTGTTACATGCAGATACCAGGAAACCTATTTATACGGCGTAAAAACATTTTTATAATGATGATATTGCAACTGCGCCAGGTAAAGATTGGCTGGAAAAAGCTGAACAGGTTCAATGGTCTCGAACCAATTGCCATCCGCATCGCCGGGAACTGAAGGCCGGGTGGTTTTTATACCAACCTGTACATTATTGGTTGAATGTTTTGCATTGGTATTAAACTGATCGCAATACTCCATATTTCTTTCTGCCCTTATATTCCAGTAGGTTTCATTGGTACTGATACCTCTTGGTGTAGAATTACCTCCAGACACGTATATGCGGGAACCAAGACCTGCATCAATATCAGTAAAAAGATTATTGCGCTGATCATGATTGTGATGATCAATGCAAATATCCACCCCCTTACCGCTATGAAAAACATTGTACACGCTGAATTCACTTTCTACAGAAAGATCATGTACATATTTTGATTTGAATTCAAAATATTGCAACAGGTTGTGACCTCCATAAATATTTACAGCATGGTGGCCCGAGACAGGCTGTGCCGCACGGTTAGGTCCGGATTGTATTAACCATTGTTCTGCGGTGATATGATGAGCGCTTCTTTCAATCCAGATGGCAATATCAGCACCTGTAAAATCAATGTTGCGTATCCAGCCATCATGTGCTTTATTGGAAAAGCCGACAGCGTTGTAGGCCCTTTCGTGAAAATTATGGCCGCCATACAAACTGTCGGGGAAACGGATGGTCATATTTTCAATACCAATATCGGCTATATCGCCTTCAAATAAAATAATGCCACCACTCCAGGACCAGGTTGTTTGGTTTTTGTTGTGCACTCCATAATCGGGATACAATTCTTCAATGCCCTTGCTGAGGTAGATGGTGGTTTTATCTTTACCGGCCCCCCTGATAGCCATCCCGCTTTTACTGATATGTATGGTATCCGATAATACATACACGCCTGCAGGAACGATAAGGGCAGTGTTTTGTTTACAGGCAAGAATGGCCATTCTAAACGCAGCGGTGTTATCAGTTATACCATCGCCTTTTGCGCCAAAGCTGGTAACGCTTACGCCGGCTTTAAAATACGGAACAGGCACCCTTCCACTTTTATAGCCTGCTTCTGTAAAATCGGGAACACGTTTTTTATCCCATAACTCGCCCTCTTTGCCCCAGCATTTGGCATAGGATTGAGCGTTTGTAAAATAGCTGGTAAATAAGATAAATATAACGCAGGTCCGCTTAAAGCATATCTCAGTTAATAAAGCCATTGGTATTCATTTTTATTGATAAGATCCGGAGCTGTCGCAAAGGCAGGTCGATAAATAATTCATATTGCCTGCAAAAATCATTTGGCGGTAATTACAAAACCGATCTTACATTTTGCCTGGCTGGTGCTGGTGGCAAAATTGATCCGGTAAACCGAATCGTTCCAGTTTTTCTTAACACCCACATCTTCAGGCGCAGTTAACTGAATTTTTTCCACGCTTACCTGCAGCTGTTTTGCATCGTATTTAATCACAAAATTGCTGGGTTCTCCTTCGGCAGTCTTACCATGAATAACCAGGTTGCCGGGGGTTTCCAGCGTGGCGGGATAACAGGTCATTATATGCTCTGTTATTTTACCGGCTTCCTTTTGTGTAATGAGATCCCCTACCAAAACATTCTTTCCGCGGTTTAACCGGATATTGCGCTGCAATGATGTTACACCCGCTTTTTCGGCATACGCCTTAGAAATATCCAGCGAAAAAACCGCCGAAGTTTTATCTTGTTTGTACTGCACCTGGAAGGCCTTAAATTCAGGGCCCGGCGCTTGTGTTGCGCCATTAAAATCGGGCAGGTTATGATAGTCGGAACAGTTAAACCAGATATCATAGCGTTTATTGCTGAAAGTTCTTGCTGTGTAGGTGCCGCTTCCCACATCAATGATTACCGGCAGGCCATTGTAATACACAATATAGTTTCCAACATCGTTGTGGTTATGGCTTTCGTCATTGTTACCGCCTTTGGCTGCAATAAACCAGCCGTCTGTACTGCCTTCTTTATCCCTGGCAGTCATTACCTGCAAATCGGGCAGCCAAACGTTTGCTGGCAACGGCAACCCCTTTGCGGCATTTTTAAACTCATCCTGCATAAAGAGTTCATACAACATCCTGAAGTATTGGAAATGCGTATCACCATCAGGCAGATCTTTGCGGTACCATGCGCCAAACCTGGTCATAGCTTCGTCGTTGATATCTTTTCCAAAACGATAGATCAAACTGGCGCCCATACCAGGCCTGGGGCTGGCGTCTGCAAAATCCACAAAATACAGGGGACTGATTTGTGCCCGGTATATAAAACGGCCCATGTTTTTTATCTTCTCATCATCAAATACATATTTAAAAGAATTGCTGGTGGCAAGGTTCAGCATGGCAATATTATCATACAAAGAAGCTGCAGCCGCACCCCAGTAACCAGGGCCTTCATCGCAGCCGCCATCCTGCGGATAGGGATTTACAAATTCATCCAGTACAGTAAGCAGTTTGGCAATCATTGCGGCTCTTTTATTATCATCTTTTTCCAGCAACAATGCCGAATTCAGCCAGTTGGAACATATCCACGGATTCCAGTTATTCGGCCGGCGGCCATTGGCATTTTTCGCCATCCACCCGTGTGGTCTGGTCATCAGTGGTTCAAAGATGCGCCTGTTTACTTCATAATAGATTCTTTTGCGCACCTGTGGTGAAACGGCATCCAGTTTATCGCCTACAAAATAATCAACCCAGGAAAGAAAAGTGGCCGTCTCTGCACCAAACAACTCAACAAACGGCTCGCTCACATCCATTAAACCGCCATATGCTTTTCCTTTGGGAAGATGGGCCGATGCGCCCCACCATGATTCTTCACAGACAGACCATACTCCATTGATAATGGGATCGATAAAACGGCCCTTGTTTTCATAAATCTCTGCCAGTACCAAAGTGCCCAGCACATAACGCTTTTTAAAACTGATTTCCTGGTATTGGTTCCTGTCGCCTGTTCGTTCAATTAACAAAGAAGTAGTGGCAGGAATGGAAGGCCACTGGTAATTAATATATGAAATGCCTTTTTCCAGGTAGGCTTTCATCATTGACTGATCTGCTTTAGCCCAGCCTTCCCTGTCGGTAATTTTTGGAAACGGCGTCCACTGCGCCTGTGGAATTAATATGGATGTCAATTTACCGGCAGCATATTTTCCGCTTAGTAAATTTTGAACCTGTCCCTGTAACCGGCAACCGGCAATAACAGTAATCAGTAATAGCAATTTCTTCATATGGTAGTTTTATAATGTTATTTCAACTAAATGAATGGGTGGATGTTGCGTAAACTGCTATCAGTGTCCCTGGTTCCATAACGCTAATGGCTGTATCTTTTTACTGGCTGCTTCCAGGTTCTTTGCCGGTATCAGCAACACAGAAATGGCTGTACTGGCTCTGGCAGGTATCGTCAGCTCAAACCCGGTAAAAATCGTACCCGGGTTGGGTGCATCATAATCATGCGGTGGCGGATCGGCCGGCCAGGTTTTCATAACAATATCGCCGGCAGCTTCTACCCGTAAGAACAGCTTCTTACCATGCTGTGTTAATTCGGCACTGTTCTTCCCCGTTATAGTTACGGTGGCAGGTGTTAACAATGTCCATCGAATGGTGGTAACTGTATCGGCGGCCGTTATTTCATCGCGTATTACTACATATTGCCGCTCTGCAATGGCAATGCCGCGTATGGCTTTCTGCAGTGCGCCTTTGTAGGCTTCCGAAATATCAAACACCGCATTCATAAATGCAGGAGCGGCAGATGAAGACAACATGGGTGCGTACCCGGCCACCCACTGGTGTTGATTGTTTATGGTAAGTGTATTGTGTGCCTGGTTAATATAACGGAAAACCGTCCAGCGCTGTGCATCCTGGGTTCTGCCAAATATCTGGAGCCCTTTCGATTCCAGCGATTCATATTCCTGGCGGCCAAAGTCCATCGCCCAACGTTCGCCATCCGCATCCATTACAAAAGAACCCACATCCATATGCGCATGATTGATAGATCCTGATCCTCCTTTTGCAGCCACATAAATTCCATTGGTATCTGTCCAGGAAGTACGCATCAGTGCCAGCGGATTTTTTCCTTTTCCTGCCCAAACTGTTGCGGTAGGTGGCTGAACAGTATTAAGCCCTATGCCCCCGCTCCACAATAAAATACCCGGCAATAAACGATTATTGACAAATTTCTTTGGATCATTTTTCATGAAACGGTTTCGCTCTACCCAAAGCAATGAAGGCTGTTGCAGTTTTGACGCAAACCAGAACATGGCTGGTTCAGGGCCGCCTTCGTTACCCGAATCGGAATAGTTAAAAGGGCTGCCGGTTGTGCCGGTCATATTTTCTAGAAATCCGGCCGTTTTAAGAAAACCGGGTTTATCGCTTAAGCCAAAGTCTTGCCCGAACAATTTATCCAGCGCGGCAATAAACAGCACATTAAAACTGGTGCCATAGCCCCAGTAGTTATAGCCTTCGGGGTAAATACCATCGGGCCCGTAATCTTTCATAGAAGATGGAATGGAGCCAATGGAGCGGTTGATGATTTGTTTTGCCAACACAGGCTCGTCTTCGTAGATGGCCATTGCTCCGTAAGCCATGCCGGTGTTGCAAACCTGGTTCCAGTTATGTTCTGCATTCAGCCAGTTATTATTGTATTTGGTATCAAGAGAGGGCTTAATGCCTTTTTCAAGAATGGCTTCTTTTATAATTGCACGCGATTGTGGCGATAAATAATCATATAGCCAGTCGTAGCCAATAGCAGTAGCCGTTGTCATTTCTGCCACATCAAGGAAATGGGTGGGGTTCCAGTCGCTGAATGCGCAAACAGCCAGCATTTCCTTTTCGGCTCTTTGCGCATATTTTTTATCGCCCGTCATACGGTATGCGTAAGAGAGAAAAAACAATCTCCGCAAAGCTTCTCTTGATTTATCCAGCAGGCGCCGTCCTATTTTTATTCGCTCTACTGCGGGCTGCGCCAGTAAATTGTCCGATTCGGCCAGTATAGCGGCCTGTAGTTTGCCCCAGGTTTCGTCGGCCGCAATTGTTTTTTTTATCGCGGCTTCTTCGCCTTTCAGCATCAAAATGCGGGGATGAGCGGGTATTTTAGCCATCCCGATAAAATCGGCCTGGGCTGTAGCCATACTAAAACAAAGAGAAAAAGCTGTTGTGGCTGTAAAAAGCCTGTTTGATTTCATATAGACAACTATTATCGTTAACAAAGCAAGCGGTTGAGGCTACCCGTAAATTTTCCGGGAAAAGGATGCGGCCGTCCGTATCATTACGGCATGCCGGTTATCAGTAATTGGCAAAAGAAAATTAGTTATTCTATTTCATAATTTGCGGGGCAGACTTTTTTTCCCGGCAGATTTTTACTCAAACGTTTCAGTAAATAAATACCCGGATTCTGAAAACGATTTCAATTTTTTTACCCAAGTTTGGTTATCCTGTATTGTAAACACCTAAAACTGATTGCCAATGCCAAAAATCCTTTCTGCGGACGCATTATTCCCTGTCTGCCCTGCAACGCCCGGTATTATTTCGGGTTAAAAGATAATCATATTGAAACCGATTTCAGTTTTTGCCGGCCATGTACCGGCCATTCTTCAACATGCTAACAGGTTTATAACATAAGTGGTAATTATTGCATGATAAATTACCCGTACCTTGTTTTAAACCTGCACCCAGATTCTGATGAAAAAAAAACAAACCCGTAAGAATTCTATTCATGATATCGCAAAGGTATTGCGTTTATCACCCGCTACTATTTCCCGTGTGCTGAACAATCACCCGCATGTACACAAGGCAACCAGAAGCAAGGTAATGGCAATGGTAGAAGAGATTGGCTATAAACGCAATGCCATGGCTTCCGGTTTGCGTACCAACAAAACAAATACGGTGGGGCTGATTGTACCCCGAATTTCCATGTTTTTTCATGCTGAGGTTATTACCACTATTCAGAACGAATTGCGTGCGCACGGGTACAATCTTATTATCTGCCAGTCGAATGATTCTGTTGAGCTGGAAAAAGAACTTGTTCAGACCCTGTACGCTTCCAGGGCCGATGCTGTTATTGCCGCCTGCACATTGTTTACGACCGATTTCAGCCATTTTGATATTCTGACACAAAACGATATACCGGTTATTTTTTACGACCGTGTTCCTGTAAAACCCTACCCTGCCTGTATTGTTAAGGGCGATGATTTCAGGGGTGGATACCTGGGCGCTGCACATTTGCTTGAACTGGGTTGCCGGCGCATTGCCTATATATCCGGTCCGCTGAATTGCAGTATTTACATCGACCGGTTCAGCGGTTTTCAAAAAGCCATGCAGCAATATGATGTGCCGGTATTAAACCATATGGTCTTCTACCAGGAGTTAAGCGCCGCCAATGCCAGAAAAGCGTTGAATAAATTATTTGCCAAAAAACCTTACCCCGATGCAGTTTTTGCAGCCAATGATGTAAGCGCCCTTGAAGCATTGCATTTTGCAAAGGAAATTAATGTACAGGTGCCTGCCGACCTTAAAGTAGTGGGCTATTCAAACGATCCCCGGTCTGCTATTGTTTCACCGTCCATGACAACCATAGAACAGTTTCCTGCAAACATTGGAAAAGCCATTGTAACAGAACTGGTAAAATTATTGAAAAAAGAAACGGGCCATAACGGCAAGGCAGTTGCCGATTTTCCGCAAATTACAACGGCCGTTGGATTGATAAGGCGAATGTCTACATAGAGCGCCACGGCGGTTTCCCTCATTTGCCCGTAGATTCGCGCGGAATAAGTACTGACTTAATTACAATGCTTTCATCTTTAAGCTGAAATGTTTTTTTATCCAGTGCTTTAAAGAGTATCGCTGCCGCTTCTTTGCCTATCTCGAAGGCGGGTTGTGTTATGGTGGTTAAAGAGGGATTTAGAAAAGAAGCCGTCTTCAGGTTAGAAAAGCAGATTACTTTTACATCGCCTGGTATGGAAAGATTGTTTTGCCTGCAAACATCGTATACGCCCAATGCATATTGCTCCACGGCGGCAAAAATGCCGTCTGGTTGCTTTGTCAGCAACAATTGCTGAATGGTTTCAAAATCTTTTGCGGCATCGTTTACACATTCTATAACAAGCTGTTCACCGCCGGGCAAACCGAAATCGGCCACTGCCTGCAAATAACCATTCATCCTTTTCTTACCAATGGAAATATTCGACGACATGGCCAGGTGTGCCGGTTTTTTACAACCCTGTTCTATTAAATGTTTGGTAGCCAGGTAAGCGCTTTCGTAATCGTCTGTGGTTACTTTTACGGTGTTGAACCCACTGCAAACCCGGTCAAAAAAAACAATCGGCAGGCCATTTTCTTCCAGGTGGTGCAGGTGTGTATAGTCTGTTGTGGTGCTTGATACAGAGATAAGCACACCGTCTACACGACCGCCATGCAGGTATTTGGTGAGGGCTATTTCTTTATTGACATCTTCGTGTGTTAAATAAATCAGTACATGGTAGTTCTTTTCCTGTGCAATGGATTCAATACCGTTGATAGCAAGTGTAAAATAATTATTGGCAATCTCGGGTATTATTACGGCAATGGTTTTGCTTTTGTGTTTCCGCAAACTGCTGGCATAAGGGTTGGGCTGATAATGTAACTCTTTGGCAAGGGCTATCACCTTATCTTTTGTCTCTTTGCCGATATCGTGGCTGTCGCGCAATGCTTTTGATACGGCCGAAATAGAGAGGTTCAGAATCTGCGCAATTTTCTTAATATTCACCGGTTCCATATTGCAATATATCGGGCTTCAGAACAACTTAGCCATATCCTTCAAAGAATATTTAACTGAAGCGGCATTTAATGACAATTTAATAAAATTCACCCGGAACACCTGTACCCGGGCGCACCCATATAGGACGACATTTTTTGCAGATCAGGAAGAAAAACCCAGTTCTTTCAGGAAAGATTCTTTGTAATTGCTGCCAATAGGTATTTCTGTGTTATTGATAAACACCCGGTTACCTTCAATATGGCTGATTTTAGATTTATTGATAATGAATGAGCGGTGTACGCGCAGGAACTGTGGCCGCGGCAGCAATTCTTCAAAACTGGAAAAACTCATGCCAGGCAGCAGCGTATTTCTTACGGTCACAATTTTGGTATAGTTGCCACTTGCTTCGGCATACAACAGATCGTCGTATTCAATTTTAAATATCTTGCCATCTGTTTTTATGAAAATATAAGTATCCGTTTTTGCACCGGCGCCACCCTCCTGCCATGCGGGTGCCGGCTGCAATTTTTCCATCGCTTTGTCAATGGCCATAATAAACCGATCAAGCGAAAAAGGCTTCAGCAAATAATCGCAGGCTGCCAAATCAAATGCATCTATTGCATACTCCTTATAGGCAGTTGTAAAAATAACCTGCGGAGCGTTTTTCATTGTCTTCAAAAAAGTGATGCCGTCCATAACAGGCATATTGATATCCAGAAACAAAATATCCACTTTCTGCTGCTGCAAAATCATTTTTGCTTCCAGTGCATTTCCACAGGAACCCACCACCTGCAGGTAAGCCAGTTGGCTGCAATAATTCCGGATGATTTCCCTTGCAATAGGCTCATCATCTGCAATAAGGCAATTAACCTTTGTCATTGTTATTTCATTTTCAGCTGCAGCATCACATTATAAAATAAATCTTCATTCTCAATTGTCAGTTCATGCTCCGCCGGATACAATAGTTCAAGTCTTTTGTTTACGCTGGCTAACCCGAAACCACTGTCTTTCCCCACCTTTTTATTATTTTCTCCTGATTTATTCTGAGAGTTTTTTACAGCAAATAAAATGCGGTTGCCCCAGGTGCGGAGTGTAATTTCAATAAAAATTTTGTCATCTGCCGTATTTTTAGAATGCTTAAATGCGTTTTCTATAAACACAATCAGCAGCATGGGGGCAATTTTGCAATCCGCACCAATGTTCTCTTCAAATGCCGTTGTTAGCATCAGCCTGCTGCCAATGCGTATTTTTTCAAACTCAATATAATTACAGATATACGTCAATTCATCTTTTAATGGCACAAACATTTCGGTGGCATCATAGACTGAATAACGCAGCAGTTCCGATAATTTCAGTAACAGGGCCGGCACTTTTTCATGCTGGTTGATGGATAACCCATACATGTTATTAAGCGTATTGAATAAAAAATGCGGGCTGATTTGTGATTGCAAAAGGTGCAACTCGCTTTTACTGTGCGCCTCTGCCGCCCTGGCCGCATCCAGTTGCTTTTGGGTAATGGCCCTTACCATTTTTATAAGCATACCCAGTGCAACACTAATGGCAACAAAGGGCAAAAAGAACAATAAGAAATTAATGGCCGCCCTGCCGCCCAGGGGAAAATCTGCATGAAAAAACAACCAGCTTACACAGGCTATAATAAAAACAGACAATACGGCGATTATCCATTTTGGTATGGTTAACAACCTGGCAGTCCAAATCTGTGCAATATACCGGCCCGTAAAGATACCGGCCATAAAACAGGCCGAAGCGCCAACCGACACGGCCTCATCCTCATGTATGTCAATACCCTCTATATAAACATGTGTAATTAAATAAACAGGAACCGATGCAATCGCTGAAAGCAACAGGTAGGCATTCCTGCTAAAAAAACCTTTTGCTGATGTGTTAACGGTGTTATCCATACTATTCGCGGTTGCCGGTTTTCGGCAAGTGTACAAATTTGGACAAGTCTTTCAGGCCTGATAAATTATTCTGACGAACAGCCTGAAATCAATGTTGAAAACCATTCTGCGGCCTTTCAATTTTTTGAACCGCCAAAAAAGGCATTCCGTCAGACTTTTGGCAAAGTACAACACAATTGTTTTACGGGCCCATTTTTACAGTCAACATTTGTATCGTTTACAATAAACAGGCAAAAATGATAAAGATGAAAACAATCAGCACACTCATTACGATACTGGCTTTTTTAGTCAACGGCTACAGCCAGGCAACCACCGCTACTATTTCAGGATATATTAAAGACAGCCGCAACGAAATCGTTAGTGGAGCAACCGTACAACTGCTCTCTGCTTCCGATTCATCAAAAATAAAAACAGTGGCCAGTAACGAAAATGGGAAATTCCAGTTAAACAACCTCCGGTATGGTGCCTACCTGCTTGTTGTTACAGCAATCGGGCAAAAAAAATTTACCAGTGCTGCCATCACCACCGACAGTTTGCACAGCCATATTGCGTTGCCTGCAATCATATTATTACCCACAAAAACAACGGCCCTGGCAGAAGTGGTCATAAAAGCAAAACGACCGCTGGTGGTACAGGAAATTGATAAAACAGTTGTCAACCCAGAATCGATGATAACCAGTGCTGGCAGTAATGTGCTGGAGGTGCTGGGAAAAACACCGGGCGTAACTGTTACCAGTAATGGCGTAATAAACCTGAATGGCCGTACGGGCATACTGGTACTCATTGACGGGCGTTCTACCTATATGTCGGAACAGGATTTGGCTGCCTACCTGAAATCATTGCCGGGTGCTGTCCTGGATAAAATAGAACTGATGGACAACCCGCCTGCCAGGTACGATGCCGCGGGCAATGCCATCATTAATATCCGACTGAAGAAAAACAGGGCCGGCGGTTTCACCGGAAATATTGCAACGGGCTATACACAAAGCAGGTATGCAAAAAGCAATAACGCCCTTAACCTGAATTATAATATCAAAAAAATAAACCTCTTCGTCAATACAGGCTACAGCTACGACAAAGGTTATGATACCGATATCTATGACAGGCTGTTTTTTAATGCCTCCCATCAGCAAACAGCCAGCATAACACTTGCAAACAGGCAGGTAACAAAAAGCAATGCTGTCAGCCTGAATGCAGGCCTTGATTATTCGCCATCGGCCAATACAACATTTGGCATACTTGTTAACATGAATAATAACAGCACCCATGGCTGGCTGAATTATAGCAGTGAAAATTACACCACCAGCCTGCAGCCAGACAGTGTTGTCAACGGCAGCAACCGTTCTTCCGGCAAAAGGAATAATTTTGGCAGCAACCTCAACTTTCTCCATAAGTTTGGACAAAGCGGTAAGGAATTATCTGCAGAACTTAATTACCTGCATTATAACGGTAATGGCAACCAGGTTTTGAACAATTTCGTTTACGGGTACGACGGTACACCTCTTTCCAATAGCAGCCTGTTGTACAATTTGCCTTCAAAAATTGCCATTTACACGGCGAAAGCAGACTATACACAGCCGCTGAAACAAAACATGAAGCTGGAAACGGGTATTAAATCAAGTATTGTAGACAATGATAACATTGCCCTGTATTACAATACAACCGGCGGTTCACCGGTTATCGACAACCACCAGTCCAATCATTTTTTATACCATGAAAACATCAATGCCGCTTATATTAATACGCAGGCAAAATGGAGCCGTTTTGGTATGCAACTGGGTCTTCGCATTGAAAACACCATGGCAAACGGCCGGCAGCTGGGGAATGATTCTGTAAAAGAAAGCAGGTTTACAAAAGACTATACCCAATTATTTCCCTCCGTGTTTCTTAGCTATAAACTGGATACATTGGGAAATAATTCACTTACCCTCAGCCTTACCCGAAGAATTAACAGGCCGAATTACCAGTCATTAAATCCCTTTGTATTTATGCACGACCAGTACAGTTATACAGCCGGCAATCCTTTACTCGGTCCGCAATACCAGTACCGGTATGAACTGCGGTTTCAGCACAGGCAATTCTTAAGGATGGGTCTTAGCTATAACAGGTTCAGCAATGTTATTTTTCAAACAACCCAGGCGGCGGGCAATATTTTTATTACGCAACCAAATAATGTGGCCAAAGGATACATGTTACTGCTGAATACGGGTATCACCGCATTACCTGCCAAATGGTGGACTATTAATGCCGATATACTGCTTTCCTATATGGGGTTAAACGGAGTGGCCTATTCGCAAACATTGAACCCGCGTACCTATGTGGCAAGATTGAACATGATGCATTTTTTTCAGTTCGGAAAAGTTTGGAGTGCAGAAGCCACCGCCTATTATGCCAGCAGGGATCTCAATGGCCAGGCATTTACCAGCGCCCGTTTTCGCGCCGGCGCGGCCATTCAAAAGAAAATCTGGAAAGAAAAAGGCAGCATCCGGCTTGGTTTTGATGACATCTTTCATTCATGGGTAAACCACAACCAGTCAGTTGACCTGAAGCAGGCACAATATTTTCAAACTACTGAATACGATTCGCAACGCATCGGCCTGGCATTTACCTATCGGTTTGGCAAGAGCCATTTTGCCCGTAAAAGCAAAAACAATAACAACGCTTCAGATGAGGAAAAAGGGCGTGTAGATTAATTAATAATTAAATAACTACATTCATAAAAAGTAACCGCATAAAGTAATTGTTTTGCGGTTACTTTTTAATTGCTTTTAAATAAGAGCCGCCATGACCCGATTACTAATTTGCTTTTTATTGTACACGGCCATTGCCAAAGGACAAACACCGGTAGCAGGACAAGCCCTGCCTGCCTGGCAACCGGGCTACCTGGATATGCACCATATTAATACCGGACGCGGTAATGCTGCATTTTTTATTTTGCCAGATGGCACCAACCTGCTGGTAGATGCCGGTGAACTGGACCCCACGGCCCCGCGCACTATGTCGCCGCGTAATACGGTCATCAAACCAAATAACAGCAAACAACCATTTGAGTGGATAGCGGATTATATCCGGCAATTTTCCCCGCAAAAAGAAAATACGGTAATCGACTATGCGCTGATAACCCATTTTCATGATGACCATTTTGGCGGCTGGTACCAGGGCGCGCCTTTATCGGCCAATCAAAAATTTGTACGTTCAGGCATTACCGGTATAGCAGATTTGATGCCCGTTCACCTGCTGTTAACCAGGGATTATCACTACCCGGTTGACCCCGATAGTCTTTTAAAAAAATTACCGGCAACCAGCAGCTTTGTAAAATCGTGGAGTAACTACATCGCTTTTTTGCAAGCCGCGCCCAATAGGTTAGAGCATGCTTTTTTACAGGCAGGTTCCCGGTCGCAGATTCATTTGGTGCATGCGCCGGCCAATTACCCATCATTCCAGGTTCGTAATATAAAATCAAATGGCTTAATATGGACAGGAAAGGACAGTACAACGGCACAGCATTTTCCGCCGATAGACCTGCATAATAATAAAACATGGCCCGATGAAAATACATTGAGCAATGCTATACTGATAAAATACGGCGCCTTTACTTATTATACCGGGGGCGACAACCCGGGCAATGTTTTTTGGGGCGATTCCTCCTGGCGTGATGTTGAATCTGTAATGGCGCCGGTGATAGGCCGGGCAGATGTAGCTACAATGGACCACCATGGCAACCGCGATGCCGTAAACGAAAACTTTATTAAAACACTGCAGCCACGTATATGGATTGAGCAGGTATGGACGGCCGATCATCCCGGCCATGAGACGCTGATACGGATTATGTCAAAATTATATGAGGGACCGCGCGATCTTTTTGCCACCAATATGATGACCGCAAACAAACTGGTTATTGGCCCGCTGATAGACCAGGCCTATAAAAGCCAGCAGGGTCATATTCTTGTAAGGGTGCTGCCTGGTGGTCAATCCTATTATGTTATCATTCTCGATGACGATACTATTGAAAGACGGGTGAAAGCTGTTTTTGGTCCTTACCAGTCAAAAGGATAAGCAAGATTTGTTTACCTTCCGGCAGTTCATGCATGGAAAAGCATCCTTCAAATAATTAAACATATACGAACATGGATTTTTCAAAGCAAAAGAAAGGTACAACAGCCGTATGGGCAGGCGAAACTGAACCCTTTTTAAATGGCGCTGTTACGTCACCGATAGTAAACAGCGTAGCATTTGCCTACCATGATTTGGACGAATGGCACAATGTGTCGCTGGGCAGGGCGGATGGCTATATTTACAGCCGGAATACCAATCCAACCGTACATGTGCTGGAAGAAAAGATCCGTATACTGGAAGGCGCCGAAGCAGCCACCTCGTTTGCAACCGGCATGGGTGCCATCAGCAATACATTGTTTGCATTGCTGGGCCCGGGTAAAAAAGTGGTTTCAATAAAAGATACCTACGGCGGCACCAGCAAATTATTTCTTGACTTTCTTCCATATTACAAAACAACAGTAATTCTTTGCGATACGCATGACCATGAAGCCATTGAAGCAGCCATAGCTGAAGGTTGCGACCTGGTTTACCTGGAAACACCCACCAATCCTACTTTAAAAGTAGTAGACATTCAGCGCCTTTCTGCGGCGGCAAAAAAAGTGGGCGCCATAGTAGTGGCAGACAATACATTTGCTACTCCCGTCAATCAAAATCCGTTGAAACTGGGTGCAGATCTGGTTTTGCACAGCGCTACCAAATTTTTAGGGGGTCATTCGGATGCCATGGGCGGATTGCTTTGTGGCAAAAAAGAATTGGTACAAAAAGTCTTTCAGTTCAGGGAGATCAATGGCGCCAGCCTGCAGGCAGATCCTGCGTATATGATAGCCCGCGGTATGAAAACACTGGAACTGCGGATAGAAAGGCAGAACGCATCTGCTTTACAAATTGCCCGTTACCTGAAAGCCCATAAAAAAGTAAGCGATGTATTTTATCCCGGCCTGGAAACACACCCGGGTCATGAAATAGCAAAAACGCAAATGAGCGGGTTTGGTGGCATCATGAGTTTCTCACTGGATGGCGGTTATGACTATGTAAAAAAATTTTTGCCAAAACTGCAACTGGTACACCTTGCCGCCAGCCTGGGATCTGTAAGCACACTGGCAGGGCCGCCCAGAACCACCAGCCATGTTGAGCTATCTGAAGAACAGCGCAGGCAATTGGGCATTCCGGAAAGCCTGATAAGATATTCAGTGGGTATAGAAAACGCTGAAGACCTGCTGGAAGATTTGGACAGGGCATTAAATAGCATTTAAAAAATGCGCCAGGTCGCGTTGGTTAAAAAACAGGTTGTAGCTACTGCTATTGCATTGTCATCTTGTTGAAACATGTTGCGCATAAGTTCACACCGCCGCAATAACCAAATTGTATTTAGCCATTGCAGCGGTGGACATTTTAAGGAATATAGACGATACTTACAGTTTTTGCAATTTAATAGCTTTACTAATCGTATTGCCGGCCAGCTTCAGGTAATATGTACCCGCTGGTACATTCGACATATTTATATTGATTACATTTTTTCCCCTGGTTAATATAACAGTATGCTGCAGTATCATTTTACCGGCCGCGTCGGTTAGTTCCCAATTGGCCTGCCCGGTCACTGCCGCGTCTACGTCTGCAGTAACATTGTTAATAACCGGGTTGGGCCGCACAGTCAGGGTGGCTTTATTGTTATTCAGGTTGATGGTTACGATAGTTGAATAAGTATAAGCTCCGCCCTCATCAATTATTTTTAAACGGTAATAAACCACCGGTGACGAAAGCCTGCTGATAATACTATCGTTATATGACCAGCTTTGCCGTCCGGTTGCATTGCCCGTTGGCAGTGTCATAACAGGATAGAAATCACGGGTGTTAATACTGCGTTCCAAAATAAAAGTTTTAGTTGAATGTGCATCTTCTGTTATCCAGTTCAGGATGGCTATGTCATTGTTGAGGGAACCTTTAAATGAAACAAGGTGAAGTGGCAACGCGGCATTTACACTGGCGATATAAAAAGTAGAGAAGGAAGTAATATTGGCCTGTACTGCATACCCGCCTGTTCCAAATGCCGCCTGGTTGGTGGTGGGGATACTGGTGGCTTTCCCTGATACAGTTGCACCACAGGCATTTTCATTCTTAAAAATAGCCAGGTTGCTGGGCACCACTACCCCACTTGACTGGCCCTGCGAATTGGTAGCATTGGCCAACGCAGTAAATTCTCCATTGTTCAGGTAAAGACGTACCGACACTGTACCCGTTGGCTGGTTCTGCGGTGTTATAGTAATATTCCTGTCGAGGTAAAGAGAGTGTGTAACCGGCTCTTCCCTTACAGGTCCATTATTTACATACAGGGATGTGGTAACATTTCCCAGTAAATTACCATTGGCATTTATTTCAGCCACAATATTACCGCTGGTATCTGTAATGGGCACCCAGAAATTGGTATTGGTGGCATTGATGGTAACACTGTTGGCATCTTCGCAGATATTGGGCTTGCCCGAAGCAATGGGTACCAGGTCTGAAATGGTACTGGTGCCGCCTACTGACTGATAACCCAAAAATGTAAACCTTTGTATACAGCCAAAACACTGGGTCAGCTGCGGAATATTGGCGCCCCCTCCTGCTGATGAATTAGAATTGTCCATAGCGATAAAGATGTCTTTGCCATTGCGCCCAAAAGCCACATCGCGGTACCTGGGCACGCCTTCAAAATAACTAACGGTGTCCAGCCCTCCAACCGGGTCAACGGCTGTACCGGCAGCATTTAGCTTGGTACGTATTACCCTGCCCCATTTCAGGCAGGCAAATAGCAAAGAATTTTTCCAGCCGGGAATATTGCTGTAGTTATACAAACCAACACCCGACCATGCTTCCGAAGGCCAGTTACTGTTGGAAGGATTGGTAACCCATATATTATTAATCTCGCTCTGCGGCCTTGCATAAGCCGAGAACATCGGATCTTTATAACTGGCACCAATAGATGCAGCGTTGGCAGCTTCGCTTACAATGGTGGGAATACTTGACCCTGAATTGGCACCAGCGCCTGAACCGTCGTAGTTACCGTCAGCCGCATAGCCCACTACCAGCGGATGCCCGTAATTTTTTCCTGGTTCGATAATATTAACCTCATCATCGCTGTAAGGCCCGTGCGAAGCGCCATAAAGAATGTTTCTTACGCTATCATACGCAAATCCCTGGTTGTTCCTGATGCCTGTACTCCATACGGCGCTTTGCGCAGTGCCGTTGAACGGATTATCGTTGGGAATCCATTGGTCAAGGGTTCCGGCATCGCCATCCGGTTCCAGGTTAAAACGCAGAATTTTTCCTTCGTAGCTGGATGCATCCTGCGCATGGTTTGGCCGCGACGTATTACTCAACTGTCCTGCCCCCATATCGCCCTGTGCATAAAAAAGGTAGTTTACACCACTTACCGGTGCTATGATCATTCGTTGTGAATTGTGATCATTGCTTCCGGGCAATGTATCGCACAAAGAAACCGGGTTGGCCAATTTTCCATTCAACGGGTTATAGGTAAAACGCACAATGCGGTTCTGGAAATAATAGCCTGTTCCTCCACCGGTGCCCAGGTAACTGCGCACATAAGAAATGTATACATATTTTTTTGGCGTGGCCGCATTGAATTCCGGATGAATAGCCAACCCGGCAAGGCCACCCTGCGGATTAATGTCGGCAATAACAAACTGCATATTAAAAACAGAATCGCTGGAGGGTGTATTTCCCAGCCAGGTACTGCCCAGCGAGATATCCAGGATTACCCTTTTGGCATTTACATTTACCGGGCTCATCTTGTATACCTTATAACCTTTCGATTCGGTTACCCACAATGAATCATCCGGGCCGTAGGTAATCTCCCAAGGATTATTTAAAACGCCGGTGCCCGACAAATCTGTTTTTTGAAAGACTTCATTCATTCGTCCGGCAATAATTGTTTGTGAAAAACAGGGATACATGGAGAGAAAAATAAGCAGGTGTGGGAGCAGTAGAAATCGTTTCATTTAATAAGCTTTTATATGAACCGAAAAGGGTTGACCACCGTATCTGTAAAAAGACCACCGGCACAAAGATATATTTCCAGGTACGCACAGAAAATCCGCGATGAAAATAAACTGCTATATTTTCAGTTTATATATAGTAATAGCGTAAATAAACATGCATCATTGGTAATTCGGTATGGGTATTTTACCGTCCTGTACCGGACTAATACGTTCTTTTATTCCGGGCACTCGTAACCATCAATACAACGCCGGCAAACATGGTGAGAAAGGAGAAAATCATTTCCCATATAAAAGCAGTTTCTGAAGCAGCATCGTGTCCAATCTGGTTAAACGGAGGAACAAAAATATTGATAGCTGCTACAACTGCTATCATTAATCCGGCAATTAATTTGGTAATGTTCATAATTCATTTTTTGCATTGGTTTGTAACAGCCCGGGTTTAACGAGGTTGAATGCAAAGACTAACAGTAAAATAGTATGTAAATGGTAACAGATACTTTGCCAGCAATCAGGGTAAATTATTGCAAAAATTATTCCATCTGCCTGTTAACCGGAAAGTAAATGTTTGGCATATCAGGTACAGCTACTAAAAGAGTAGCCTGAGGAAAAAATTTCCCAGAAAAAAAGGCAATGATTATCGCAGGGATGGTGCAGCGGGAAAATCGATGGGAAGCTACAGCATTTTTTTGCGCATGCGGAAGCAGCTATTCGCCGGTTAAGCAAGGTTGCAGCTCCATTGATTTGCGGCAGTATGGGAACCGGCCGCGTTTTTTTTATGTAATAAGACCATTTACTGTTGTCCGCCCAATTCTTTGGCAAGCATATTTTTTTCAATCTTTATTTTGCTTAAATTTGTAATGACCGCACCGTATGAAATAATTCTAATGTTCAGCCCACATATGAAACCAGGAACTCCTAACCTGGTAAACAACAGGAACACCCGCTGGCATAAGCCGGCTACCGTAACTCTCCGAAATCAAAATTTCAATGTTTTTACCTGCCCGCGGCATTGCCTGGTAGCATTGCCATTCACAGACCGTTGTATCCAATAATTGCCGTGCATATAATTATGGCAATATTTGACATGTTGTATCACCAACAAATTCATTGTATCTATTTTTTGACTTAAAGGCAGTAACAATGCACCCCCAATTGCTCATTAAACCCATCTTTTTTGTACTGGTACTTATTGTACTTGTAACCCTTTACATTTCAAGAAGAAAATAATGTTAACGCATGCCCATCAAAAAAACCTAAGCATAAATGTTAGTATACCAACCGGCTCTTGTTTGTGCGGACGATTATACAAAATATTTACACCATAAGACCCGAAACCGGCAATTGAAGAATTGCCGGGCAGCTGTAAAAATAGCCGCCTCATTGCTGAAACGGCTATAGTTAGCAGGGACGAACTAATATGGGAAAAATGATTAGCGGAAACCACCTGAAACGCTGATACGTTCTCCATTTATCCATTCCGCATCTTCCGATGCAAGAAAAACAGCCACTTTTGCAATATCATTTGGCTGACCGATTCTTCCCAATGGTGTTTGCGCCACTAATGCTTTTTCAAAGTCGCTGCCGATAATGCCTTCAGCATGTGTGCCTTCTGTTTCAACACCACCGGGCGCAATGGTATTTACACGGATTTTTTTACTGCCCAGTTCTTTTGATAATGCCCCTGCAATCATATCTACCGCCCCCTTGGTGGCCGAATATACCACAGAGCCTGCCATGGGGTTATCGCTTACCACAGAACTCACATTAATGATACTCCCACCCCTTTCACCAAAATTGCGGACAGCCTGCTGGCTGGCAAGCAATGTGCCCAGTACATTGGTATTAAACTGGCGTTGGAATTCTTCCTCGGTCACGGCTTCCAGTGGTTCAAATTTAAATACCCCTGCATTGTTTACCAGGATGTCTACATTGCCATAAGCGCTTTTTGTCTCGGCAAATAGTTTTTTTACATCGGCAGAAACCGACACATTTCCCTGAACGGCTATGGCTTTACCACCAGCGCCAATAATTTCGTTGACAACCCGGTTAGCGCCTTCTTTGTCGGAAGAATAGTTAACAACTACAGACGCACCTTCTTTACCATAAGCTTTAGCAATACCGGCACCTATTCCTTTTGATGCACCAGTTACAATGGCTACTTTGTTCTTTAATTTTGACATGATGTTTATATTTAAAAGTTTACAATGAGTTTAAACATTATTAAATTGTTTAACAGCGTTAACCAGGATGGCAAAAAAAAACTTTTCAGTTTTTAATAGCATTGATCATACCGCCGATGGCATCTTTCAATACCTGCTGCGTAATCTCGTCGGATACCAGTTGTTTGGTAAGGTTTATAGAAATCAGCCCATGTACCACCGACCAGAACGTATAGTACCTGATATCGATATAGGCGGCGGTTCTTTTTTCTTCCGGAATCAATTCAGCAATCTGCTCTTTCAGCATAAGTGCAGGTTTCTGAGAAACCTGGCAGGTATTGGCCGAAGCACAACTCATTTCAACACCATACATTACCTGGTACAATTCCTTTTCAGCAAATGCGAAATGCCAATAAGCCCGCCACATCGCTTCCAGTCTTTCGGCCGGCCGGGTAAATTTATTTCTTGCTTCTTCCAGTTGCGCGGCCAGCTTTACATACCCGTTGCGGGTTAACTCCTGCAGAATAGCTTCTTTGTTTTCAAAATATCCGTAAATGATGGGCGCCGTGTATTCAATTTTATCAGCAATCTTACGCATACTCAGGGCGCCCCACCCTTCTTCCTTCACTATATCCAATGAAGCCGCAAGGATATTGCACCTGGTATCATCCTTCATTCTCTGTATGCGATCCTTGCTGGCCATAATAATAGGTGTAAAACAATTTAACACTGTTAAACAAAGGTAACATCAAAATAGTGATTCCACCAAATTTGTGTCTGTTAATGAAAACGCAATTCGTGGCATCCGGGGCCATACATACCCTTGTTACAGCATAAAAAAAGCCGCCCCGGTATAAGCGGAGCGGCTATTAGTGTTTATTGAATGATGTATTAGTAAGGCAAAATAACAGTATAGGTTTTTCCACCGGTACCTGTCCATACTGCTTTAAAGTAGTAAGAACCAGTGCCAGGGCATGAGGTGGCAGCACCGGCGACATCAAGTCCAAAAGTAACAGTGGTAGTGGCCAATACAGAAACATGTTTAAATGAACCGCTAACCAGCCTGAAATTGCAATCCTGGCGAATAACCAGCGGGGTTACGATTGAATTGGTAAACGGATTGCCGAAACGGGTGGTGCCCCATTCTTCAATACCAGTATTGCTGCCATCTGTATGCATACCGGTGATGGTAATTACAACGCCGTGGTTATAAGTAAATACGCGCTGTCTTGCAACCTGCCAGGTGCGCTGTGAGCCATCGTCGAAAGTAACAGACATATTGCTGCTGGTGATGGTATGCGTAACAGACTGTTCAATGGGCAGGGTAACTAAAAGTCCGCCGCTAACATTGGTAATAGTGTGCGTACCGTTAATAGTGATGCTCTTGTTATCGCTAACACGGGTAATTTTCAGGTTCTGGTAAGTGATGGTGATTACCGCGCCGGTATCTTTCCAATGTGTTTCTCCGGGAATGGAAACTACTACCGAACCGCTGCGTGTACGTGTTCCTAAACAGTTAGAGCCGTTGTACGTAATAGTAATTGTTCTGGGACGGCTTACCGTATCTGTTACAACGGTGGCATCGCAAATAAGTGATTGAATATCCATTTCACGGCCACTGATATTTGAAGATGATTCCAATGACAGGTTTACGTCGTTGGTAACCGCATCTGTTTCTTCTGAAACACGCGACTGATCATCCGCTTGCGTACTTACCTGGGAGCTGTTATCGGAAGCTGGTTGAGAGCTGTCTTTTTTACAGGAAGAAAAAACGGCGGCTGCCGACAGGGTTACAATCGATAAATAAAGAATGCTTTTTTTCATGGTGGACTGATTTTGTTTTTTAGGTTATCGGATAGACGGATTGTGCTGACCAAGGTTTAATAAAGATTTTTTTCTTTTAAAAACCCTGTACAAAACGAAAGTACAGGCTGGTTATTGCAGGAAAATGGCCGCTAAACTACTATGACGGCATGGGTTAATTACGACAAAATCCCCGTATGGGAAAGTTGCCGGTCTACGGCCGCCAGAACCAACAACCGCAATACTGCCTGCCTGAAATAAACGCCCAAAAAACAAAGGGTGGATTATGATTACATTTTACTAAGTCAACTCATAATAGTTGAATTTTATACCTGTCGCATGGTCACGGCCTTATACGATTTTCAATATCAACAATACCATTCCTGAAAATATACTGTGTTTGCAGACAAGTTCGGGAAAGGTTTTAATACAGGTGCAGCATCCTTTATTATAAATATGGATAAAGTTTATTGAAATTTGTTCAGCATACTGCACCTGGTTTTTGTTATATTTTTTACTCAGATAGGCCGCTTTTAAAAAATGACAACATTACTTATGATGCTGTCCTGTATACAAGCTCATCAAAAACAATTTCGGTAACACCATCATGTTTAACTATCCGTTCTTTTACAGGATAGTATCCTGTTTGCTGAACTTTGGCAGGTTGCGGAATGCTTCTTTCAAAATTGCTGTTATTCTTTATGAATTCGAGCGTAATCATGGGTTCGTAGAAAGTTACTTTTCCATCAAATGAACCATAGATAAATGTCTGTGTAAAAGGCTGGCCATTGAATTCGGGCGATGTAACATCAACCCAATGGGCCCCCATTTGCGGTACGCCACCTCCGGCATTAAAATAATTGGCCGGTAAATAGGCTGGCGCGGGCCAGTTTTTGAATTTCAAACTATCAACCTCATAAGGTGGAATAGCTGCTACGGCTTCGGGGGTCATCATGTAAAAATGAAAGTCAAAATGGGGTTTGCCATAAATGGGTGTTGGTTCATGTCCCATGGGATTCCAGTCCAATCCTACGTGATCAAACGCGGTTATAGCAGCCTTTGGATGAAACTTCAATATCCAATTATCCTCGCCACTGTGATCATGACTGCCTTCGCCAGTTCCGCCAACAGGCAGGCTATTAAGTGCAGCATCATTTAAAGTTATACCTAATCTTTCGGGCACACCGTTTTTAGCAATTTGTATCCAGGTCCAGGCTTTGCCATCATGCACCTGAATTTCAGGCCCTTTAAAAATCCCGCCCTTGTCATCATTGTCCTTTTTACAGGATGTAGTAATTACTGCACAACTCAAAAGAAGAATGAAAATCCTTTTCATAAATTTTAGTTTACTGTTTTAATAATGCAGCAAAACTGAGACAACAGAACACTACCATTTATTGTAACAGGAATCAAGTGTACATATTATTGAATGAATTGTTGGTGACCTCAATCTTTATTGTTTGCTCTATAACATTAATCATCCTTCCGAATAGCTTTGGTATCTTTATGAACAAATTAGTTGAACAGACAATAAAATAAATATGAAACCCACTTCAATCATTGCGATAATTGCCATTGCTTCGTTATTCATTGCTTGCAGGGAAGAAAAGAAAGAAAATAGTGACCTGGTAATTGGCCCGGGCAAAATGCCGAACCTGGCCAGGGATCTGGCGGGTAATTTCTATGTGGTGTATGGTACGGGGGATAGTATCATGTACGCCGCGTCAAATGACAAGGGTAAAACTTTTTCTCCACCGGAAGTAATTGCGGTTCTTCCGCACCTGGTGGCCTCAAGTATGCGCGGACCGCAAATTGCCGCAACAAACAATGGATTGGCCATTATCGCGGTTAATAAGTCCGGAGATATTTTCTCATTTTCCAAAGATATTGCTGGTAGATGGTCGCAGCCTGTAAAAGTAAATGATATAGATACTGTTGCGAAAGAAGGATTAATGGCTTTAGGTGCGGATGGCAGCAATGCCTTTGCCGTTTGGCTGGATTTGAGAGATAAACACAATGAAATAGTGGGCTCAAAATCAACGGATGGCGGTAAAACATGGTCTAAAAATATCGTGGTATATGCATCACCAGATACCACCGTTTGCGAATGTTGTAAACCGTCAGTTGCCATGCAGGGAGAAAATGTGTATGTTATGTTCCGCAACCACCTGCACGGAAACCGGGACTTGCATTTAATTCAGTCAAAAGATGGTGGCAACAGCTTTGAAGGCGTTCAGCAATTGGGCAATGAAAACTGGGCATTGAACGGATGCCCCATGGATGGTGGCGGGCTTGTAATAAATAAAAACGGTGTACCTGAAACTGTTTGGCGCCGAAGGAATATTATTTACGCGTGCATACCTGGCCAGCCAGAAACCGCTATCGGTGAAGGAAAAGGCTGTACCATTGAATCGGTGAATGGTAAAAACGTATATGCCTGGACAGAAAATGGAGAAGTCATTATCCGAAAACCACAGGGAATGAAAATAAATCTGGGTAAAGGACAGCTTCCTCTTATAAAGCACATTAATAATGAGCATATATTATGTGTATGGGAAAATGATGCGCAGGTACATTCGGCAATCATAAGTTTATAGATAAAATAGCAGGATCCGGGATCATACACCAAAGCGTCTTAAACCTAATACCCGCAATTGTCTTTAACCGGGGATATAAGTCTGCTTTATAAAACCGGCTTTATCATGAAATATTTAACTCGTACGGTCTGGATATTATCATTTATCAGCCTTTTGACGGATGTTGCCAGCGAAATGCTCTATCCGATTATGCCCATTTATTTAAAAAGCATTGGATTTTCCGTCTTGCTGATTGGCATATTGGAAGGCATTGCGGAAGCTACGGCAGGTTTGAGCAAAGGATATTTTGGTAAATTGTCCGATCATTCCCGCAGGCGGGCACCGTTTGTACAATTAGGTTATGCACTAAGCGCCATATCTAAACCCATGATGGCAGCATTTGTTTACCCTGTCTGGCTCTTCCTGGCGAGAACTATTGACCGGCTGGGTAAAGGCATTCGCACAGGAGCCAGGGACGCCCTGCTTTCGGATGAAGCTACGACAGCCAACAAAGGCCGGGTATTCGGGTTTCATCGTTCGATGGATACATTGGGAGCTGTGGCCGGGCCTGCACTTGCATTATTGTATCTCTATTTTTATCCGGGCAAGTACCGGGCATTGTTCCTCGTGGCGTTTATACCCGGACTGCTGGCTATTGGCTTATCTTTTTATCTTAAAGACAGGAAAATGGAAACAACAGAAAAAAAAGCGCCTGTTGCTTTTTTTTCATTCCTGCATTACTGGAAGGACAGTCCTGCAATTTACCGGAAACTGGTAGCAGGTCTGTTATTGTTCACCTTGTGTAATAGTTCTGATGTATTCCTGTTACTGAGGCTAAAACAGGCGGGGGTGAATGATACAGCTATCATTGGGGTGTATATTTTTTACAACCTCGTGTATGCGTTGGCCGCCTTCCCATTGGGCATACTGGCCGACAGGATGGGGCTTAAGAAAATATTTGTAGCTGGGTTATTGCTCTTTGCATTGGTCTATACCGGCATGACCATTACCGGTGGTGTGTATTGGTATGGCCTGCTATTTTTCCTGTACGGATTATACGCTGCGGCAACGGAAGGAATTTCGAAAGCCTGGATAAGCAATATAACAGACAGCGCCCATACGGCTACTGCTATCGGTACATACACAGGGCTTCAAAGCATCTGCACTATGCTGGCAAGCGTTATTACAGGATGGATATGGCTTCGGTTCGGCGCAGGTACTGCGTTTTTGATTACAGCAATAATAGCAACGGTTGTGCTCCTGTATTTTTTGCTGACTATCCGGGAAGCATTGACAGATAATATAAGGTTAAGCAGCAATTAACAGCTTTATTTTGCAGCACCATGCAGTGCCTGTCATACTTCAATGCAATAACCTATTGTATTGAAAGCCGGCGGCTCTTGTTTAACCAGGCAGGCTACATCTTCATCCCTTCCATTGGGTTGGAACCAATCTTAAAAATGTATTCGCTGTTCAGCAAATAAGCCCCGCTGACGACCACTATATCCCCGTCTTTCAGCCCTGATTTTATTTCAACACGATCATTGGTTTCCAAACCTATCTCCACCATTTTATATTTAAACTTATGTCCGCTGGTTTCCACCCATACAGAAGCGCCCCTGTTGTCGCGTATTACAGCATCTGCCGGCAATGACAATGATTTATTTTTATTGTTTTTAATTACCACATAGGCTGGCATTCCGGGCTTTAAATAATTTCCGGGGTTGGCGAATGAGATTCTTATTAAATTAATCCTTGTATCAGGATTAATTTCAGGATTAACAAATTCAATTCTTCCTTTTACTTCTTTGCCCTGCATATCAGGAAACTGAACAATGGCCTGCCCGTCATTGTCAATAACCGAAAGTTGCGAAGAATAAACCTGGGCCTCTGCCCATAAAGTAGAAAGATCAGCCAGCCGGACTATTGTTCCACCTTCTGCTACATAATCTCCTTCTTTAATATCCATTGCAATTATATAACCACCTGCATTACTATAAAAAGAAGTAAGCGGAGTAACTTTTTTATTATTTGCCAGTTCCTGTATTTGCGCTTCACTCATTCCCCACAACAATAACTTATTTTTTGAGCCCTGCACCAACTGGCTAAAATCAATCACAGCATTACCCAGTGTTTTTTGCTTCTCTAATTGCAACAGGTATTCCTGTTTGGCATTGTTCAGCTCTTCACTGTACACATCAAAAAGTTTTGCCCCCTTTGCAACATAGTCACCTGTATTTTTGAAATACAGTTTTTCAATTCTTCCCGCTACTCTTGAACTGACGGCATTTTCGTTTTGCTGGTCAAAATTTAATGTAGCGGTTAACACAACCTGTTCGCCAATTGAACCATTGCGGATAGTATCGGTCTGTATGTTTCCCAATTGTATTTGCTGTTCGCTGAGCTCTATTTCGTCCATATCCTTACTGCTGCTTTTTTTGGCCATCGTTAAATCCATTTTACAAATCGGGCATTTGCCAGGCTTGTTCTCCTTTACCTGTGGATCCATAGAGCAAGTGTAGTAAACATCCGGGTCAGCAGGTGTTTCCGGTTTTTTACCCTTGCAGGCAAATAGCAAAACGGAAATTGTTGGTATAAGAAAATATTTCATAACTATTCATTTGCTTTTATAAAACTTTCACTGTCCATTAAAAACTGTGCATTGGCAGCCACTGCATCGTATTCGGTAAGCCCGTCAATTATCTGCACTTTGTTATTGTAAGTCAACCCCGTTTTTACCTTCAATGCCTTAAACACAGTTCCATATTTTTTAAACACCACCTTATCAAGCCCCAGGGAAATAACAGCCTCTTTTGGCAACCAGTGTGCATTGAGTGTATTGCCAAAGATGGTTGCTTTTACCTGGCTGCCGACCGGCATATTCATTTCGTGGTTTTCAAAGTAAACCCTTGCTGTTAATGTCTTGCTGTCTTCCCTGAAGAATGGTTCAATAAAATTTATGGTAGCCCTGAAGTCCTTTCCGGGGGCAGTTTCAGGAATTATCCGGACAGGATTTCCAATTTTTACCAGATCCTGGTTTTCCGCATAAATATTAAGTACCACCCAAAGTTTGTGGGGGTTATATACCGACAGCAATGTTTGACCTTTTTGCACATACATCCCTTCTTTCAACATCAAATCCCTTGTCGTAACCGGCGCGGAAAGGGATGCCGTCATTCCCGTATTCATACTCAATGCATCGTGAATATGGCCGTTGTAATTACTATAAACAGGAACGCTAAAAGATGGTTTCTGAGATTGAATTACCTGCCCCAACTGCCCATTGCTCATACCCAGTAATAATAATTTCTCTTTTGCAGCATTTATTAATGAAGTATTATCCGCGTCGTTCCTGATAAGAAATAACAAATTTTGCTGCGCCGTTAGCAATTCAGGGCTATAGATGTCCATTATTTTCTGCCCTTTGGATACATCCTGGAAAGTATATTTCAGGTAGTGCTTTTCAATACGTCCGCTTACTCTTGATGAGACCGTTCCAATATCACGGGTATCATATTGTACTGTGCCCAACGCCTGCACTTCAATTTGTTCCCGGGCTTGCTGTACAGAGACAACCGGAATAGCTGTAAGCACATAACTGTTTGTCGGTTTCAACAGGGTATTAAGGTTAACATCAGTGATAGCTTTTTCCCCGCCGCCAAACGGAACCAGGTCCATACCGCATATGGGGCAAGTTCCAGGTTTGTCCCTTATAATTTCATGATGCATGGGACAGCGGTATTGTTGCGTGGCCGGCCCGCTTGTTTTATCAGTAGAATTACAGCCGGCAAAAATCACAGCCAGTATCACTGAAAGATACAAGGCCATTGTTTTTACAGGTATCATTTGTTTTGGCATGGCAGTAATCATTTAATTTCCAGTATTTTTTCCAAAGCCACCTGCATCCCCAGTAAATCCTGCAACTGTTGCAGGTATTCCAGTTGTGTCATATTCAGGGTTTCCCATGCATCAAACAATGAAAAAAGTTCTTCTGTATTTTGTTCATATGCCAATTGCATGGTTTGAAAATTTTTCCGCAATGCCGGAATAATGTTTTCATCAAACAATTTGATTTGTTTTTTCTTTACTTCCATATCATTCTGTATACCATAGGCTAAACCAGTTGCCTCATTAATGATCATTTGCCTTTGCTGGTTCAGCGATTCCGTTTTCCATTTCAGGCCCTCAACGTTTGCTTTTGCAGAACGCGAAGACCATTTGGTTAAGGGAATTTTTACTGTTCCCAGCAAAGTGTATTGCATTGGCAGACCACCAAATCCAAACATGTGTTCATACCGAAGCCCAAACCCAGGTTTTAATTTTGCGTATTCAGCATTTTGCTGCAGGTAATTTACCTGTATATCATTTTCGATGGCCTTAATATCACTTCTTGAACCGATGAAAGTGGTGCTGTCGAATACCGTAGGCGAATATTCTTTTATTGTGTAAGCGGTGTCAATATCAAACACCTGTAATTTATCCCTGCTCATTAGTGTGTTCAGCACAATTCGTTTTTGCTTTATTTCATTCTCCAGCATCAGCCGCATATTCTGGATATTGCCAATAGCAGCCTTGACTTTATAGTAAGCGCCTATTTTACCCATGCCATTTTTGTATCTTATCTCTGTGCTTTGTATCATAAAATTCAACAGCTTCTCATCCTGCTCAAGAATGTTTAGTTTCTTTTTTATAATTATCCAGCCGTAATAATTCTTTTTTGCCTCGGCCACCAATTCATTCAGGGTAGCTTTTTTTCGTTCTGCAACTACTGAAGAAACCGACTGCAAATATTTTTCTTCTGCATCCAGCCTTTTTTTATTGGGGATCATCTGCTCTGCCGAAACCTGGTACTGGCCAGTCCCAAAAGCCCCATTGTCGCCTTTCTTCCAGTATTTAGGGTTATAGGGAGTCATCCAGAAACCTGTCCCGACTGTCGGGGCCTCCCAATTCCTTGCTCCTTTTGCTACTTCATCAGAGGACCGGATTTCCGCATCATACATCTTCAATGAAGGGTTGCTTTTTTGAATATTGTTAATAATACTGTCAAGATTAACAGTTTGCGCTGGTGCGGAAAACACTGCGTGTGAGCAAGCCAGTAATGTTATTATTTGTTTGATCATGATATTAATGTTTTGTATCTAGTACTTCCAGCTTTCCATGTTTCTTCAACTCATATTCTTTGGTCATTAAAAAAATGAGTGGTGTAACCAATAAAATATGTGTGGCAGAAGTTAATACCCCGCCTATCATCGGCAACACAATCGGTTTCATTACATCACTGCCCACACCATTGCTCCATAGGATTGGAATCAGTGCGAATAATGAGACACAAACAGTCATTAATTTTGGCCTTAGGCGTTTGGCAGCCCCCGCAATCACATATTCTTTTACATCTTCTTTAGAAATGCTTTCTCCTGAATTTCCTTTTTTAGCTACCAATTGCTGCATGGCATCATTCAGATAAATAACCATTACGATTCCGGTTTCTACGGCCAGCCCAAATAATGCAATAAAGCCAACAGAAACGGCCACCGATAAATTAACACCCCAGAAGTAGATCATATATGCCCCGCCTATTAATGCAAATGGCACTGATATCAGGCTAAAGAATGCCTCTCTTGCAGAATGAAAAGCAAAATACATGCATAGGAAAATAATAAGCAGTACAACCGGTAAAATCAGTTTCAATGTTTTTTCGCTGCGTATCAGGTTCTCGTATTGGCCGCTCCATTCAAGAAAATAGCCTTTGGGGAGTTTTTGTAACATCTTATCAAGGGTCGCCTGCGCTTCCGTTACAGTGCTTCCCAGGTCCCTGTCACGCACATTAAATAATACGGTGCCGCGCAACAAAGCATTTTCAGAATTAATCATCGGGGGGCCTTCTGTTATTTTTATGTCTGCAACAGATTCTAATGGAATGGGGCCGAAATTCATTGTTTGTACCTGCAATCGCTTCAGGTCGCTTGGGTTGCTGCGAAAATCCTGGCCAAACCTTGCGTTCACTGAAAATCGCTGACGACCTTCAATTGTTGTTGTAAGTTTCATGCCGCCCAATGCGCTTTCCACCACCATATTCACATCGTCTATACTTAAGCCGTACCGGGCAATTTCTTCCCGTTTAATTGTAATGTCGATGTATTTGCCACCTGTAATGGGTTCTGCATACAAATCTTTTACCCCCGGGATCCCTTCCAGTTCTTTTTTTATTGTTTGGGCAAAGAGATTGATCGTATCCAGGTTCTGCCCGTATACTTTTACCCCCACATCCGTCCGGATGCCGGTCGACAGCATATTGATACGATTGATAATCGGCTGTGTCCATCCATTTGTTACACCAGGTATCTGCAGTTTGGAATTAAGCTCGTTAATAATCTCTTTTTTTGTCATTCCGGCACGCCAGGCCGATTTTGGTTTCAGTAGTATAATCGTTTCAATCATACTGATGGGAGAATTGTCGGTAGCTGTATTTGCCCTGCCCGCCTTGCCCAATACATTTTCTACTTCCGGCAATGATTTGATGATTTTATCCTGCACCTGTAACAATCTCTTTACTTCTGAATTAGATACATCCGGCAAGGTGACCGGCATAAATAAAACGGCGCCTTCATCCAGGGGCGGCATAAATTCTTTGCCTAAACTCATTAATAACGGGATGCTTACCAACAATGCAATAATATTGATACCAATGGTTGTTTTCCTCCATTTTAAGCACCATCGGATTAATGGTTCATATATTTTCTCCAGTGCCCTGTTCACAGGGTTGGCAGACTCGGGCCTGAACCTGCCTTTCATAAAAAATGAAATGAGTACCGGGGCCAGTATAATCACTAAAACAGCATCCACCACCAGGATAAAAGTCTTTGTATATGCCAAAGGGCCAAACAATTTCCCTTCCTGGCCTGTAAGCAGGAATACCGGTAAAAAAGAAGCAATGATGATGATGGTAGAAAAAAATACACCTCTTGATACCTGCTTACAGGAGCTTTCAATAATACCCATACGTACGTCTTCGGGTATTTTGGTATAGTTTCTTTTAAACAGATTTTTCATTACTGCAATTTTTTATTAGCCGGATTGTTTTGCCATTCTGAAAGATTCCGGTATGAATTCTCAGACATGATAATTCCATTGTCAACAATAACACCAATAGCGAGCGCAATACCTGTCAGTGACATGATATTGGATGAGACGCCAAAGGCATTCAGTAAAATAAAACTAACCGCTATGGTAATGGGAATTTGTATGATAATGCTTAACGCACTCCGCCAGTGAAAAAGGAACAGGATGACAATCAAGCAAACCACCGCAATCTCTTCCATCAGTTTTTCTTTGATATTTTCAACAGAGGCTTCAATTAAACCGCTTCTGTCATAGGCTGTGCTAAAACTTACTCCTTTTGGCAAACCTTTTTGCACTTCTCCCATTTTCTTTTTTACAGCATCAATTACTTTTTCGGCATTCTCTGCGTACCGCATCACCACAATGCCGCCCACTTTTTCACCCATTCCGTTCTCATCAAAAATGCCCAATCGCAAATCACCACCCATCTGAACCGTTGCAACATCTTTCACACGCACCGGTATGCCATTGTAATTGCTCACAGCAATGCTTTCCAGGTCCTCTTTGTTTTTTACATAGCCCAGGCCACGGATAATATAAGCCATATCGCTCATTTCAAATTTTCGTCCGCCTACATCATTGTTATTTGCTTTTACTTTGTTCATCACGTCCATCAGCGAAACTTTATAGAATTGCAGTTTCACCGGATCAACCACCAACTGGTATTGTTTTTCAAAACCACCAAAAGAAGCTACTTCAGCCACACCGGGAACTGTTTGCAATGCCAGCTTAATATACCAATCCTGTAACGCCCTTTGCTCACCCAGGTCCATATTTTTTGCATCAACGGTGTACCAGAATACATGTCCCACGCCTGTTCCATCCGGCCCTAATGAGGGTGTTATTCCCTGTGGTAATAAGCGCTGTGCATAGTTCAATCTTTCCAGTACCCTTGTTCTTGCCCAATACACATCTGTATTGTCATCAAAAATCACGTACACAAAACTCATCCCGAACATGGATGTGCCACGAATGTTTTTAACTTTTGGAATGCCCTGAAGATTACTCACCAATGGATAAGTTACCTGGTCTTCTATCACCTGCGGGCTTCGTCCCATCCATTCGGTGAAAACAATCACCTGGTTTTCCGATAAGTCAGGAATGGCGTCTATCGGGTTTTGCCCGACCGAATAAATGCCCCACGCAAACAGGCCACCTGCAATAAGCAGAACAATAAGCCTGTTGCGCAGCGCCAGTCCAATTAATTGCTGAACCATAGTTTTGTTATTAACGCACTTTTGTTTTATTCAATCACCTGTTCAACTGAACCGCAATCCGGCATTTTGCTGCCTAAATAAGGATTCTGAATCGCAGCAACATCATTTAACCAGTTGGCGCCCTTATTGTCAAAGGCCATCGGGCAATGATCGTAGTAAATTTTCTTTCCGGCACCAAAGGCTTTTACTAATTCATACGCATTCGCAGACAACTGACTAAAATGAGATCTTTCAGCATTTATATCTGCACTTTTCACAATTGCATCAGCATGCTCTTTAATAGTGGCAATATGTTTTGTGTATTCAGCTTTCTGGCCGGCAGGCAATAATGAATTGTCAAACTGGCTGATGACCTGTAATAGCATGGTTGCACCACGTTTTGCTTCAGCAGCATCGTCGTTTGCCAAAGCATGTTTAATATGGAAATAATGGCTGGTTACTTCCTTAATATGTGCGGCTACATCTGCATTTACACTGGTAAAAGACGCTTTGATAACAGGCGCATCTGTCTCTTCTGTTACAGTGGCAGCTCCTGAATCCATCTTAGCCATCTTATCGCTATTCATTGCATCTTTTTTGCCTGAAGTCTGACTCCCACTATTACAGGAGGCAAACACCACTGCTGCTGCTACTATAGTTATTATTTGTTTCATGGTTTGTCTGTTTTAATGTTCTTTTTACATTTTATCCTTTGCCCTGGCAGGTTTCTTTTCTACCAGATCCATCCCACATTTGGGACATTTGCCGGGTTTTTCACTTGTTACCTCCGGGTGCATTGTGCAGGTGTATGATTTCTTTGCCTGTAGCTTTACTTTCTTTTGTACCAAATCCATCCCGCACCTGGGGCACTTCCCTGGTTTGTCTGAGACTACATCGGGGTGCATTGTACAGGTATAGATCACACTATCCTTAACATGACTTTGCATTTTCATCTTATTTTTTGCTGAGTCCTGTGCAGAAACAGCAACAGATACAATGGTTAAGGTTGCCATAAAGAGCAATTTGATTAATTTCATTTTTGTGTTTTTTTAATGAAGAAATAAATACATTAAGAATAAAGCCTGTCAGGATTGCGCACCCTGACAGGTCCGATGAGTTGACTATGATTGTTTTCTTTGATAATGACAGCATTCAGGCAATTTTTGATACACTGTATCATCAGCCCTGTATTTCTCTGTGTCATTACCAGCAAGCGCTATTTTCTTTTGAACCTTGTCCGCCGCATCCTTTTTAAACATACTGTACGTTAATGTAAGTGACTGCGTAGTTTCATCCCAAACAGCCAATTTTACCCCATCAACCGTGTGGGCGGCAGTTTCAATACGTCTTTTATCCATGCTGCATGTACCGGAAACGTTGATGGTTTGTGTTTTTACACCAACGGTTCTTTGTGCTTTGTCGCTTTGTGCATTGGCAAATGACACTGTAACCAATAATATAGCTACAGTGAAAAACATTTTCATTGTTTTCATTTTACTTATTTTTAAGAATCATTAAATAGCCCTTGGGATAAACGCGCTGCAGCGTTATCACATTCCGGGAATGGTTATATATGTTGAATTTTATTAAGGGCGATAGATAGAAAAGCCCTTTGCCCGGCAGAATGCCAGTTATACCATCAGGAGAAGAAAATCAAATGCGGAAATTGCGGTTAAGAACGAAAATGGGCACTCCACCCAAATGGGGAGGCGCATGAGCAGTGGGGTTATTGGTAACTAAGTTTGAAAAATATACAACCGGCAACCCCATATGAACCGGAGCGATAACTGCAGCGGAAATGAAAAGAAATTGAAAAGCAGATTCAGAAACCTTTTGGTCTTTTTCAACCTTTAACTGTTTATGCTCATCATGACAGCAGCCTTTGTGCCCTGTCTTTTCCATGCCGCAGGAATCACATTTACCCTTGCTTTTGGCCGACAAATCCCAACTCATCAACTTACCCATGCAATAATGCAGGTTAACCGTAGCCCCGCTGGAGACAGCAAAATACACAAGGGCTGTTATGGTTATTAAAAGCTTTTTCATGAATTTGTGATGTAAAAGTAGAGTTATTTTTGCTATATCAAAATTAGTTCTTGTTAATTGTATACAATGTCAATCTCCCGACCTTTACAGCCTTTACTTACAGCAATCCTTTTTGCGGACAAATATTGCTTTCAGCAAATTACTGAAAAAATGCCCTATGGTTGCTGCAATACGCATCAAAACTGGTTATATCATTGAGAAGTTAACATACATGGAGACAATCATCCGGCATTGTTTTTTGATAATAATTCCGCTTTATAGCCTGCTTTATTCACCATCTGCATCACTTCATCTTCTGTTAAGTTTTCAGTCTCAACAGTCAGTATTTTTTTTACATCCAGCGTATCTACACTCCAATTCTTAATATCACTACTGCTATTTAAGGAAGGAGTTACTGCAGCCACACAACCACCACAATTAATATTTGTTTTAAACTGATACTTTTTCATACTTTTCAATTTATAATTTAACCCATTTTAAACGTAAGCTATTGGTAACAACAGATACTGAGCTAAGTGCCATTGCCGCACCTGCAATCATAGGATTTAGTAAAAACCCATTAACAGGGTATAATACACCCGCCGCAACAGGGATGCCAATAAGATTATAGATAAAAGCCCAGAACAGGTTTTGACGGATAGTATTAACCGTTTTCTTCGACAGCCTGATGGCTGCCGGGATTTTTGACAAATCCGAACCCATTAAAGTCATCCGGGCAACATCCATTGCAATATCTGTTCCCTTGCCCATCGCGATGCTTACATCGGCCTGTGCCAGTGCATGGCTGTCATTAATGCCATCGCCTGCCATGGCAACTATCCTGCCCTGTTGTTGTAAGCGTTTTATAAAGGCGGCCTTATCATCTGGCATGACTTCAGCTTTATATTCTTTGATACCCACCTGTCCTGCAACTGCTGCTGCAGTCTGCCTGTTATCGCCTGTAAGCATATATACCTCTATATTCATTTGCTGCAATGTCTTTATCGCCTCTGCAGAAGATGGCTTAACTTTATCAGCAATGGCAAGTATGCCCAGTACTTCTTTATTTGAAGCGAACCAGATAACTGTTTTTGCTTCATTACCCCAATTTTCAGAGGCAAGCTGCAACTCATTTGAAATGGCAATATTTTTTTCTTCCAGCAACCGCTTATTACCGGCATAATAAGATACGCCATTATAATTAGCCTGAATTCCTTTTCCGGTCACGCTGGCAATATCAGTTATAGCGATTAATTGAGATTCCGATGTAAGCCTGGCAACCACAGCTGCTGCCAAAGGATGTTCTGACGATTGTTCAATACTGTAAAGAATATTTTTTTGTTCGTTTGTTGGATTGTTTATCCAAAGTATATCAGTAACAGTTGGTTTGCCTTCTGTAATTGTGCCGGTTTTATCTAATATAAGGGCATTAATCTTGTGGGATAATTCAAGGCTTTCAGCATCCTTAATTAAAATACCCTGTTCAGCCCCTTTACCTATTCCAACCATTATAGCTGTTGGCGTTGCCAGTCCCAATGCGCAGGGACAAGCAATGACCAGTACGGTTACCAACGCCAGCAACCCCTGCGTTACGCCATTTGCACCGCCCAATAATGCCCATGCAATAAAAGATAAAATACCAATACCAATTACAATGGGAACAAAAATGCCTGCAATTTTATCCACCAGTTTTTGAACCGGCGCCTTGCTGCCCTGCGCTTCCTGTACCATCTTTATAATGTGTGCCAGAAAAGTATCAGCCCCCACTTTCTCTGCCACAAATTGAAAACTGCCTTTTTGGTTAATGGTTCCTGCTATCACTTTGTCACCCCCGGTTTTCAATACAGGTACAGGCTCTCCACTAATCATACTTTCGTCTATGTAAGATTCTCCGTCCCGGATGGAACCATCTACAGGAATTTTTTCTCCGGGTTTAACCAATAACAAATCGCCCACTTTCACCTGCGCAATGGGAATTTGCATAATATGCCCGCCCTGGTGAATAATATTAACAGCATTGGGTTGTAATCCTATTAGTTTTTTTATAGCTGAAGACGTATTGGCTTTTGCTTTTTCTTCCAATAATTTTCCGAGCAGGATAAATGCAATTACTACCGAGGCCGCTTCAAAATACACATGAACCTGCAAACCCCTGCTTTCCCAGAACCCGGGGAAAAGTGTATTAAAAATGCTGAACAGCCAGGCAACACCTGTACTCAGCGCCACCAGTGTATCCATGTTCGAGGAACGGTACCTGGCCTGTTTCCAGGCATTGATAAAAAACTGCCTTCCAAGCCAGGTAACAACAGGCGTTGCCAATGCCCATAATATAAAGTTCGCATAAGGAATATTCATAAAAAACATCCCAATCATTACCTGTGGCACAGATAAACCGATTGCCCAAATCGTCCGTTTACGCAAGTTGTCAAACTGTTCCCGGCGTATGTTTTCTACTGCTTGCTTAGCGTCTTCTGTTTCATCAATTACCAAATCATACCCTATTCCCTGCACAGCCTGTTTCATATCTTTTGGTTCAATAATGGTGGGAACAAATTCTACCTGCACGCTATTGACAGCAAAATTTACGGAGGCCTGCACCACACCTTGTTGCGCATGTAAGATTGATTCCACACTTACAGCACAGGAAGCGCAGCTCATGCCCGTTACAGGAAATTGCTTTTTTACTGTTGCCACATCATACCCCGATTCACGGATAGACTGCACGGCATGCTGCAGCGTTTCCGGAGCCATATCTGTATCTATAACTGCCCGCCTGTTGTTCAGTTCCACACGATGTTTTTGTATTCCTTTTATTTTCGCAAGGCCCTTGTCTACAATCAGTGCACAGTGCTCACTTTCTACGCCAATCAACGGTATCCCGAAATGGTTATTTTCAACACTCATGGTTAATCAATTTGATTGATTAGACAAAGTTGCATCATGATGGTGCCAAATTTGTTACAGAATTTTGAAAAAGAGTTATACTTACCTGCGGATTACAGTTTATCAGGTGATTTGCTTTTGCCACTAAGTTCTTAAATTGACCTGGGGTAGATTTGCACAGGGCTGGTAACAACAGGTATAGCATTTAATACGGCAGGATTTCAGTCAATCAAATCTGTGATGGCCAACCCATTAACAGTATCCGGGCGGAATAATGCGTTGTTTTTTCAGGTTTAACAGGCATAATTTTACAAGCCAATATTGCTTTTACAAAATATTATCTCCGATTGTTTGCAGCAATGAAGCAATGTCAAATGGCTTTTCTATATAGCCGTCGGCCTGTATTCTTTTACATATTTCTTTGACTTCCGCATTTGCTGAAAATATGATGACAGGAATGTGCTGGGTTTGCGGGTTTTCCTTAATTGTTATGATATTTTTTTCGCCGCCGGTTTCGGGTATCCACAGGTCCATTAAAATGATACCAGGTTTATAAAGCTCAATGTCGGCAATAACATCGACGCAGCGTGTCAGGGTTTCTACACGGTATTTATCTTTCCCCAGTATTTCTTTGCATAAAAACAATATTTCCTTGTCATCATCATATATAAGAACAGCTTTCTTCATAAATAGTGCAAAATAGTGTGAAATAAGCGTACAGCGGGAGGTCGGGTATTTATCTAAATCGTTACATTAATTTACCGGCAATGAAAAATTGAATGTACTTCCTTTCCCCAGCTCACTTTCTGCCCAAATCTTGCCATGGTGACGCTGAATAATTTCATAAGAGATATATAACCCAATACCCAAACCCTGGAATTGTATTGCATGATCTTCTATACGGTAATACTTTTCAAACACTTTTTCAAGGTTCTGAGCTGATATTCCGATACCATGATCTTTGACAGAGACTTTTATTCCACCATTTTGTTCTTCAGTATGTATAAAAACCGTTCCCGCTTCCGGCGAATATTTGATGGCATTGCTCAAAAAATTGATAACTACCTGTTGCAATCTGTCTTTATCTCCGGATACTTTCTGCAGCACGCTGCCTGTTTTTGTTATGGTATGCTGCAGCGAAGAATACTGCATATTTTCAATGGTATTGTCAATCATCTCATTAAAATCAAAATTGGTAATGTTATAATTTAATTTACCACTTTGTATTTTACTAACATCCAGCAATTCGTTTATCAGTTCATTGAGCCTGGAAACAGAAAGACTGGCTTTTTTTGCATAGAGGATAGATTTTTCATTGGCAGCATCCAAAGAAAGCTCCAGCAATTGAAGATATGCTTTTGCGGTAGTAAGCGGTGTCTTCATCTCATGGCTTGCAATACTGATGAATTCATCCTTTTTTTGTTCCTTCATTTTCTGTTCATCTATATCTGTATGGGTACCTATCCATACCATTACTTTTCCATTCGCATCTTTTTGAGCCAGCCCCCTGCTTAAATGCCAGATATAGACGCCATCGTGCCGGAGGAAGCGGTGTTCCAGTTGAAAATCTTCGCCGGAGTTAATAGAACGTTGCCAGGTCTGTTGGTTGTGGCTCCAGTCATCAGGATGTATTATTTTTTCCCAGCCCAGTCCTTTTAAATCTTCAAAGGTTTTATGTGTATATTCAAACCACTGCCGGTTAAGATAATCTACATTCCCATTTTCATCTGCTGTCCACATTTTTTGCGGCATGGCATCGGCCAGTATCCCAAAACGTATTGCGCTTTCTTCCGCTATTTTTTTGCCGCGTATTTCTTCGGTTACCTCGTAACCAAAAACCAGGATGCCATTTATTTTTTCAGCCTCATCATAAATCGGCTGGTAAGAGAAATTAAAATAACGCTGTTCGGGCAAAAGTCCTTCGTCACGGGCCAGCGTTATAGGAACTTCAATACCAACAAATGTCTCGCCGGTATTATAAACCTTGTCAAGAATGGTATCAAAATCCTGGCCCGCCAGTTCCGGCAACGCTTCAATAATTGGTTTGCCCTGGATTTTACGTTTCCCGAATAATTTCTGATAGGATGGGTTTACCAGGTCATAAATATGTTGCGGGCCCCGTAATGTGCAAATAAAACCAGGTGCATTCATGTACAGGTTTTGTATCATTTCAGCATTGCGTTCCAGTTGCTTGCGGACGCCGACTTGTGCAAGGTCTGCATTTTTTCTTACAGTAATATCATCCAGCGCAAGCAGAATCAGCTGCTCGCCATTTTCATTGTGTATTGGCTGAATATTAAAACAAACGGTCTTTTTACCTATGCCGGGGAATGTAAAAGTTATTTCCACTTCAATCATCTTTTCTTTTTCCTTCTGCATTTTTACCAGCTCTTCCCGCAATCCCGGAATATCCCAGCCATTGTCCTGCAATTCAAATAAAACTTTGCCCAGGGTCTCGTTTTCCGTTAACTGAAAAACTTTATAAAATGATTTGTTGGCACTTTTGATAAAGAAATTTTTATCCAACACAACCAGGGGCTCATGAAGTATAGAAATAGTGATTTCGGCAAACTTGCGGGCCTGGTTTAGTTGTTCGTTCCGGTCGTAGAGTTCCTGGTTTACGGTAATCAACTCTTCGTTGGTGCTTTGCAATTCCTCCTTGCTGGTTTCCAGTTCTTCATTCATGCTTTGCAATTCCTCACTGCCGCTCACTAATTCTTCATTGGAGCTTTGTAGTTCTTCATTGGCGGCTTCCTGGTCCTCCGTAATGCTGCGCATGTCTTCCCTTGCCTGTGCCAGTTCCTTTTCCAATTGATGAATACGGGTATCTGTTGCTTCTTTTTTACTGTTTAAAGAATTCCCTTTATCGTTAACAGAAGCTTGGCCGGTACCTTCTGCCGGCTCATCCCTGAAAAGAATCAAAAAATGCAAATCAATGGTATCCAGCAATGGAACCACTTCAATGGTTACTACTTTTTCTCCATTGTTTACCGGGATACTTTTTTTTATAAAAGGTTCACTGCTATTCTTTGCTTTGTGTAATGCATTGCGGATTTCGAAAGCCAATCCTTCTTTTGCCATTTTCAGCACATTCAAACTTGGTTTACCGGGTGAAGGCTCCAGGTACTGGCCGGTAGAACCCCGGAATTGCACAATATCAAACTGTTCATTTACTACCACGCCTGCAGGTGTATATTTTGAAAGTAAAATATCATCGGCATTTTTTTGAAAATCTACTGCTTTTCCTTCTTTATCCCGCAACAAATCCTTGCTGCCGGCAATAGCTGTTTCGCTGCGTTCACCGGTCAGATTCCTGAATCTTCCAGGCACAGATTTCCTGGTATAAAATTTATCCTTTTTTCCAAATGGGATAAAAAACTCGGAAGCATTTCCGGTCGTTTCTGATTTTCCCAACATTAAAATCCCTTTATCATTAAGGGCATAATGAAATATATGAAGTGCTTTTTTTTGCAGAAAAGCTTCCATGTAAATAAGCACATTGCGGCAACTGATTAAATCCATTTTTGCAAAAGGAGGATCCTTTAAAAAATTGTGCACGGCAAAAACGCATATATCCCTTACCTGCTTTTTTACCTGGTAATGCCCATCTGTTTTATTGAAAAATTGCTGCAAACGGCTTTCTGAAACCCCCTCCAGCTCTTTTTTTGAATAGATACCATTTCTTGCATTTTTAATAGCGTTCTCAGAAATGTCGGTTGCAAAAATCTGAACCTTGCTGTTTGAAATATGATCGTTTGCATATTCCAGAATGCACATGGCGATTGAATACACTTCCTGCCCTGTAGAGCAACCCGCTATCCAGATGCGCAAGGGATGACCGGCCGGTTTATTTTTTATCATTTCCGGGACAACCGTCTCGCATAATATGCCGAAAGTTACCGGATCGCGAAAAAAAGAAGTTACCGGTATCAGCAAATCCTGGAATAAAATATCCTGTTCCGGTTTATTTTTATTAAGCTGTTCAAGGTAATCGGCAACTGTTTCAAGATGAAGAATCATCATGCGGCGAATGATGCGCCTGCGGATGGTTGTTTGTTTATACAGGCTAAAATCCACGCCTGCCCGAATCCTGATCAATGCCAGTATCTGCCTGAATTCCTCTTCATCTGTTTTGTTTTTTTTTGCACCGTCATCTGCAGAAAAAGAAATAATAAAAGATCGTTGCAGTTCCATCAGCTTTTCCGGAATTTTTCCGGATGGAAGAATGAAATCGACAACGGCTGCATCAATAGCATGTTGCGGCATGCCTTCATAAGAAGCAGTACCCGGTTCCTGGGCCAAAGTAAGGCCGCCATGATCTTTTATATCTTTTAAACCTGCTGTACCATCTGCGCCATTGCCCGATAGTATCACACCTATAGCATGTGACTGGTGTACTTCTGCCAGCGATGAAAAAAAAATATTGATGGGCAGGTTCAATTTGTCTTTTGCAGATCTTGGGCTTAGTTTTAACACACCATCTGAAGCCAGAAGAATTTTATTGGACGGAATAACATAGATATGATTGGGGTTTACATGAACATTATCGCTTATTTCTACAACAGGTATAGGCGTTACCCGCTGCAAAATTTCAGGCAGGGTGCTTTCATGTTCGGGATGTAAATGCTGCACCAATATATAGGCCATGCCGGAGTCTTCCGGTATCGCTTTTATCAGGTTTTTAAATGCTTCCAGGCCACCGGCAGATGCACCTATCCCCACAACCGGAAAAAGGTTTTGAGAAAGTATGGGTTTATCCTTATCTGCTTTTGTCATTGGGTTTGTTTCCCTGGTAGAACTTTTAAAGACAATACCATAAAGCTATATCAGATATTGCATGAAGGTAGTTCATTCGCAGCTCTAAACAGGGCTTATTTGCCTTTCGTTTCAAAGGGCATGCAATAACCAATTGCATTAGATGAAGGCTGACAATAATGACAGCGTTTGCAGGGAAACTGAAATTACCGCTGAAAACTTTGCAGATTGGAGCCTTTTGGGTCAACAATGATGATAGTTAACGGTAAGGAAAATCGTGCGAAACAAATTTACAGTTGATCGGCAACCTGAAGTGCACATTAATCCACTCAAAAACTGCGGCATCCGCAACAGTATTTCAGGTATATTTCCTTAGTATAAATCCATGCCTTTGTATCAAACCATGGTATAATATTTGCCCCTTCTGTATATCCTATTTTAATCCATACCAATACTTTGACTATGTGGAAAACCATACTTCCGGGTGAAAACGTAGCCCCGGGCGACTCAATCAGGTATCAGCCATCCGCTTCCAATCTCTCTTACAGGGAACAAATCTACCTGGTAGTAAAAACCGACCTGCATTACTTTGAGATTGTTGTAAAGTCCGGTAAAGAAGACCTCAATGGACATCCTGATCGAAAAATCATTAAATATATCGATATTGGCTATCACCTTGGGCTGGAAGTATTATCAGAGTGATGTGAAGCGGCAGTGATGGTTGTTGATGTGCCGGCATGTTGTAACTTTTTAAAAGTATACCGGCTGGTGCTAACTGTCAAACATCTTTTCACGAAACCTGGCTTTTGAAATCATAATAGCCAATTCTTTTCTGCGCCCCGGAAAAATCAATGGCAAAATTTCAGCAAAAGAAATAAATAAACAACCTTCTTCCATCTCTTCAAATACTGAAGTGGATGTTGTTCCCCTTTTTATCGGTCCCGTCACGCAGCATGCGTTTCGATTTTCGGCTTCAGCATTTGACAGCTGTTTATCGCATTTGCAGCAAATACCGGGTTTAATGGAAGTCGTGCTTCTCAACTACTTCTTATTATCCGGATTATTGTTACATATATCTTTCAAAAATTTACATAATTCACACATTGCAAACATGCTTATCCTTAACGACATGTTATCCAGGTGTGAATTGTGTAAGATTGCCTTTAAATAATGTAACGAATTTAAATGCAATCAATGGTAGCTTGCAGCCATGGTGATTGTTAATATTGCCGGATAAATGAATCCCGCCCTGCATTGCCCGGACAGCGAAAGAAAAAACAAGGAACAGCTTAAATAACTGATGCAGGCAATCAATTACTGAAACCTTCAGGCCCCGGCTATATGAATATACTAAATTCATGAAGTTCTTTAAGAACGGTACCCGGATATTTATGCAATGTATTTCAGGATGATCGATCAGCCTTCGGGACAACATGCGGTTGTTTCAATAAGTTGCGTATATACAATAAAACCTTCCGCCAGAGAGATACTACGCTGTATAATTGCAGCGTAGTACCGGCCTTTGTATAATTAACCTGTCCGGGAACCAGGCAGCCCGTTTTTAAAATCATATATCCCGTAAATTTTTGACGATGGAAAAAGCGCTTGTTTTATACAGGGGCTTTTATACAATCCTGGCACCTTACTACCCTTGTGCATGATAGATTATTTGAACGTCGCAGATTCTCCACTTTTAAAAGAACGGGGTTTTTAACGGCGCCCGTTATTATTTGAAATGTTCCGGAAGAAATCTGCAGTTGTTGAATTTTAAATGTAATGTTGGTTTTAGTGTAACAAAGCGACTGTTTCCACAGTCGCTTTGTTTTGCAATTACAAAATTTGAAAAAATGTTTGATGAGCAGCTATTGGCACGCTGGCAAAAATTGATCTGCTTTTTCACCATATAAGTCAAATATGTGTAAATTATAAACAGCAGAAGTATTGCTAAACACCTTATTGTAAGGACATATTAAGAAGTGATGAAAATCTATATACGCAAGGGATGCAACGAAGTTGATGCAGCCCGTCGAACAAATAAAAAGGCCATTGATAATCAATGGCCTGAGAAAGATTGGTGATCCCGCTGGGACTCGGACCCAGGACCCATACATTAAAAGTGTATTGCTCTACCAACTGAGCTACGGAATCATCCCTTTTTTGGGAGTGCAAAAATAAGGATTCTGGCTTCCGTACCAAATTTTATAACTTATTTTATTATTCCAGTTTCCACAAATGTTTATAAAGCCCTGAAAAGGCCACTTCAACGGACTTTTGCTATAAGATGTAATTAGACTAGGTTTGCCAAAATATCTTATCTATATCTTATGTCTTCTTTTTTTAACAATAAAGTAGTAGCTATTACCGGAGGAACGGATGGAATCGGCAAAGCCCTGGTAGATGTAATGATTAAAAACGGGGCCAAAGTAGCTACCTGCGCCCGTAATCACGATAAAATCTATGGTCTCCAGGTTGAATACCCCAATGTGCTCCTGCATGCCATGGTATGCGATGTAAGCAAGGAGCAGGATTGCAGGCGTTTTATTGAATCTACCATTGAAACCTTTGGCGGTATTGATATTTTAATCAATAATGCGGGCGTATCCATGCATGCACTGGTAAATGATGTGGATGTGGATGTAATCCGCAAAGTGATGGACATTAATTTTTATGGAAGCGTATACTGTACCAAATTTGCATTGCCCAGTTTGCTTGAAAGGCAGGGGGTCATTGTAGGCGTTTCTTCCATAGCCGGTTACAGGGGGCTTCCGGGCCGCAGTGGTTATTCCGCTTCCAAATTTGCTTTACAGGGCTGGCTCGAATCGCTGCGAACAGAATTACTGGAAAAGAAAGTGCATGTAATGTGGGTGTGCCCCGGTTTTACCACCTCCAATATCCGCAACGCCGCACTCAATGAAGAAGGCCAGTCACAGGGCCAATCGCCCATGGATGAAGACAAGATGATGAGCGCTGCTGAATGCGCCCGCCATATTGCAGAAGCAATTGAAAAAAAGAAACGCACGCTGGTACTTACCTTTACGGGTAAACGCACTGTATTTATGCAAAAATTCTTTCCCGGCCTGGCAGATAAATTCACACATAAATTTTTCTTTAAAGACGGTAAACTGGTGAAATAAAAATCGTGAAACGTCAGGCGTGAGATTTGCGCGTCGGTACTCACGACTGACGTCTCATGTCTGACGATAAAACCACATCTCAAAATGCCTTTAATCACCCTTACATCAGATATTGGCTTTCAGGATTACCTGGTGGGGGCGGCCAAAGGACGGTTGCTGCAATTGAACCCGGCATTCAATATTGCAGACATCACCCACCAGTTGCCACCTTTTAATTACACCCAGTCGGCCTATATCTGCCGCAATGCCATCAAAAATTTTCCGGCACATACTTTTCATATTATCCTGGTCAATCTTTTTGAACATAAAACAGAAAACCTGCTGCTGGCTTTTTATGAAGACCAGTATATATTATGCGCCGACAATGGCCTGCTAACCATGATTGCAGAAGGCAAACCGGAGATCATAATAAGACTGAAGGCCGACAAAAAAAAAATAAAAAACACGCTGTACTGTATTGAAGTGATGGGCGCTGCCATACAGTCCATCACAGAAGGCAAAAGACTGCAGGATGTTGGCGAACCCGATGTTGAGATTACAGAGAAAAACTACCTGCGGCCCTTTACCACGCCCGATTTCATTGAAGGGCAGATTATCTTTATAGACAATTTTGAAAACGTAATCGTAAACATTACCAAAGCACAGTTTGAGGAACAAAGAGCCAACCGGCGGTTTCGGATTGAAACCCGGCGCAACGACGATATAGAAACCCTCAGCGAAACCTATGCCGATGTACCCGAAGGAGAAAAACTGGCTTTGTTCAATTCAGCCGGCTACCTGGAAATCGCCATCAATAAAGGCAATGCGGCCGGCCTGCTTTTTGGGCTGATGGGCTACAAAGAAGAACCTTCCAATCCCTACCTGCAGAACCGGTTGTTCTATAACACGGTGAAGATCTATTTTGAATAGTGCAAGCTGTTAGCTATAAGCTGTAAGACGTAAGTAATTAGCCGTTGACTGTTGGCTGCCAGCTATTAGCCTTTACTAATTGAAAATACCATCCGCAACGGGTTTTTACCGGTAGCTAACGGCTAAAAGCTAATAGCTAATCGTTAACTGCCGCCTGCTGCGTTCAAAAATCTTCCGTTAAAAAACAAGCCCGGCACTATTCTTTACCCTTAGACCGTTATATTTGCCCCACTTTTTCAAAACCAATGCATTATGAACTTTAAGCGAGTGAACAACATTACAGGCTGGATAATCTGCGCTATTGCCTGTACCGTGTACATTATGACCATGGAAGCAACCGGCAGCTTTTGGGATTGCGGTGAATTTATTTCCAGCACCTATAAAATGCAGGTTCCCCACCCTCCCGGTGCGCCTTTGTTTGTAATGCTTGGCCGTATGTTTATTGTAGGCTTTTCCTGGTTGTTTGGCAGCGGTCCCGAAAATGCTGCCCGCGCGGTAAACTTTATGACCGCCATGGCCAGTGGCTTTACCATTCTTTTTTTATTCTGGACCATTACACACTTTGCAAGAAAAATTATTATTACCAACCCCGATGCAGCACCCACCAGGGACCAGCTCTTTTCTATTATGGCAGCCGGTTCAGTAGGTGCATTGGCGTATACTTTCAGCGATTCTTTTTGGTTCAGCGCCGTAGAAGGTGAAGTATATGGCATGTCTTCTTTGTTTACCGCACTGGTTTTCTGGGCCATGCTTAAATGGGAGCACAATGCAGACAAACCAGGCGCTGATAAATGGATCATTTTTATCTTCTTCCTGATGGGTCTTTCTATCGGCGTGCATTTGCTGGGCCTGTTAACCATCCCGGCCATTGTAATGATCTATTATTTTAAAAGATATAAAACAACGCTCTGGGGTACTATCTGGGCCTTTTTAATAGGTTGTGTGATTACAGGGTTTGTACAAAAATTTATTATCCAATATACAGTTGCCGGTGCAGGATGGTTTGATATCAGGTTTGTGAACGACCTGCATATGCCGTTCTTCAGCGGGTTTATATTCTTTTTTGTGTTGCTGGCCGTGCTTTTCTTTTTCGGCCTTCGTGTGGCAAGAAAAAACAACTGGTCTTTTCTTACACTGGGCATATGGTCGGTGATATTCATGTTGCTGGGTTATTCCACCTACGTAACCACCATGATTCGTTCAAACGCCAACCCCGCGGTTGATATGTACAATGTTGACAACCCCAACTCACTGGTAGGCTACCTGGGCCGCGACCAGTACGGCGATTTCCCGCTTTTATACGGCCAGGTATTTACTGCCCAGCCTGAATCGTATACAGAAACGGACATGAAGTATACTAAGGGGAAGGACAAATACATTGAAATTGGACGCGATCAGAAACCCGTATATGCTGCAGAAGACATGATGTTTTTTCCACGCGTTTGGGATGCCAGCAATGACCAGAGCCATGCCACTTTTTATAAAGAGTACCTGGGCCTGGCAGAAGGCGAAAAACCCAGCTTTGGCAATAATCTTGAGTTCTTTTTCAAATACCAACTATCGTGGATGTATGGCCGCTATTTCATGTGGAATTTTGCCGGCAAGCAAAATGATATACAGGGCTTTGCGCAGGGCAATCCAAGAGATGGCAACTGGCTCACCGGCATTCCTTTTTTTGACAGTAAAATACTCGGGCTGGGCGACCAGGACAACCTGCCCGACAGCATAAAACACAACAAAGCACACAATACTTTGTACGGCCTTCCATTTATACTGGGCATTATAGGCATGGTATTCCATTATTTTAAAGACCGCAAGGATTTTTTGGTAGCCGGTTTGCTGTTTTTCTTTACAGGCCTGGCCATTGTATTATACCTTAACCAGGCGGGCAACCAGCCAAGGGAACGTGATTATGCCTATGTAGGATCGTTTTATGCTTTTGCCATCTGGATTGGATTGGGGGTATTGCAGGTAAAGGAATGGTTGCAAAACAAACTCAGCGCCAATATCGCCACCGCCATTTCTTTTGGCGTTTGCATGCTGGCTGTGCCCGTGCTCATGGGCCAGCAGGAATGGGACGACCACGACCGCAGCAAAAAAGTACTGGCCAGGGATCTTGCCAAAGACTACCTGGAAAGTTGTGCACCCAATGCTATCTTATTTACTTATGGCGACAACGACACCTATCCCCTGTGGTACGCCCAGGAAGTAGAAGGCATCCGTCCCGATATCCGGGTTATCAACAATAGCCTGCTGGGCATCGACTGGTACATCAACCAGCTAAGGTACAAGGTGAACAGCAGCGACCCCATTGACGTTATCTGGGACGAACAAAAAATAGAAGGTAATAACCGTAACTATGTATACATCAACCCCAGGCAGGATCTTAGCCAGGAAAATTATTATGATGCATACACCATCATGAAAGACTTTGTGGGCAGCGATGACCCCAATAATAAAGTAACCACCCAGGGTGGCGAGGCACTTAGTTACCTGCCCACCCGAAGGCTGAAACTGGCCGTTGACCCGGTAGCAGTACGTTCAGACAAAACACTGTTGAATGCTGCTGATACGGCAGCAACTGAAGTGGATTTTGAACTGGCAAAAAACAAAAACGTACTTTTTAAAAATGATCTGGCCATCATCAATATTATCGCAGCCAACAAATGGAAACGCCCCATTTATTTTACTGCGCCTTATACCGGCCAGGAGCTTGGATTGTCTAATTACCTGCGTAAAGACGGGCTTACCTATCGCCTGGTGCCTGTTAAAAATAACAGCGGCATCAATATAGATTGGGTGGTAGACAAGCTGATGCACAAATTTGCTTTTGGCAGCGCCGATAAAGCGGGTGTTTATTTTGATGAACAAAACCGTGTTCACCTGAACAGTATCCGGGGGGCTTATGCAGATGGAGCAGCCGGCATGGCAGATATTGGCAAGAAAGAAGAGGCAAAGAAATTGCTCGATCTTGCCAATAAGCACATTCTGGAAGAAAATATGCCCTATGCCATGGTAAGCCATAACAACCAGCACGATTATTTCACCCTTCGTTTCCTGGAAGCCTGTTACAAAGCCGGGTACAAAGAACTGGCCGACCATGTATCCAAAGCTTTGCACAAAGACCTGACGCAGCAAATGACCTATTATACAACATTGTCCGAAGGCAAACAGCAGGCAATGCAAACCGAATCGCAGGGCACACAGCAAATGATCCAGATGCTGAATATGATGGAGCAGCAATATAAAGGCAGCAGCCTGCAAACAAACCCGGAAATGGAAAAAATCATCAGCAACAGCAAGGACAGTAACAGCGCGGACACCAGCGGTAAAAACAAAAAATAGTATTCACCATACAACAGCCCGGTTAGCTTTTTCACAACCCCGCCATTGAGCGGGGTTTTTTGTGCAACCAATTTACATTTATGTTGTTATGATAAAGCATCGGCTGAGTTTTTGCTACCCGGTAACTGCAGCGGTCGGTTTAAAATTTAACCCACAAGTAACCGCGATGGGCCAAAAGCTAATAGCCAAGCAGATAAATGTTGTAAATTACAGGATATGAGAGGTTATTTCTTTTCAAAATTTGATCCCAGTCAGGAGGGTAAAACGGCTTTTGACAAACTGATGGAATTGTTTATGCAATTGCTTACTTATACCAGTGGCGACGTGGGTGAGGCATTGCAATGGCTGAATGAACTGGACAGGCAATTTGAGCTGACCAATCCCGATTATGGCATGGGCGACTTTATTGACGACCTGAAAGACAAGGGCTATATTGATGAAGACAAGCGAACAGGCGAAATAAAAATTACACCAAAAACAGAACAGGGCATCCGCAAAAAAAGCCTCGAAGAAATTTTCGGGAAACTGAAAAAAACCAAACAGGGCGACCATAATACGCGTAAGCCCGGCCAGGGCGATGAAATTAGCCCCGACAGCAGGCCCTACCAGTTTGGCGACATGCTTGAGCAAATTGATTTTACAGAATCAATCCGCAATGCACAGATTAATCATGGCCTGGATAGTTTTAACATGCAGGAAGATGATTTGCAGATACGCGAGACGGATTTCAAATCGCAGACATCTACGGTGCTGATGATCGATATCTCACACTCCATGATTTTATATGGCGAGGACAGGATAACACCGGCAAAAAAAGTGGCCATGGCTTTAAGCGAGCTGATTACGACGAAGTATCCGAAAGACACACTTGATATTGTGGTATTTGGCAATGATGCATGGCCGGTAGAAATAAAGGATTTACCTTACCTGCAGGTAGGCCCTTATCATACCAATACAGTGGCCGGTCTTGAACTGGCCATGGATATTTTAAGGCGGCGCCGCAACCCCAATAAACAGATCTTTATGATTACTGATGGCAAGCCAACCTGTTTAAAAGTGGGCAAAAAATATTATAAAAATAGTTTTGGGCTTGACCGGAAAATCACCACCCGTTGTTTGAACCTGGCTGCCCAATGCAAAAAATTAAAGATACCTATTACCACCTTCATGATTGCTTCCGATCCTTACCTGCAGCGTTTTGTAAATGAATTTACAGAAACCAATAATGGTAAGGCTTTTTTTGCCTCTTTGGATCACCTGGGTGCATTTATCTTTAAAGATTTTGAAAGCGGAAAAAGGAAGACAGTATACTAAGAGAACGGAGAGAATTGCTGATTTTGGGATTTCGCAATTTTGGGATTTCTTTTATCCTGACTTCCGAAACAAATCGCAGAATCACAAAATTCCGACATTCCGCAATAGGAAATCAGACATCAACAAATCAGACATCAGACATTTATAATCAACCAAATAATGGATATCAAGAAAATTACAACCTTAGGCCAACTGAAGAAAAGCGGTTACCAGTCAAGATCGGTTAAAGAAGAAATTCGTACCAACCTCATTAAAAAACTGCAAAACAAAGAATCTACATTTCCTGGTATACTGGGTTACGAAGACTCTGTTATCCCGGATACAGAAAGGGCTTTATTAAGCAAACACAATATTTTGTTCCTGGGTTTGCGCGGCCAGGCCAAAACGCGTATGGCAAGACAAATGACCGAACTGCTCGATGAATGGATACCCTTTATTGCCGGCAGTGAGATCAATGATGATCCGTTCAGGCCCATTTCCAAATATGCCATTGACCAGATTGCCGCCCATGCAGATGAAACACCCATTCACTGGCTGCACCGGAGCGATCGCTACGGAGAAAAACTGGCCACTCCCGATGTAAGTGTAGCAGATCTCATCGGCGATATTGATCCTATTAAGGCCGCCAACCTGCGGCTCAGCTTTGCGGATGAACGTGTTATTCATTATGGCATCATTCCTAAAAGCAACCGCGGCATATTTGTTATAAACGAGATACCCGATTTGCAGGCCCGTATACAAGTGGCTTTATTTAACATACTGGAAGAGGGCGATATACAAATCCGTGGTTTTAAACTGAGGCTGCCGCTGGACATCTTGTTTGTCTTTACGGCCAACCCTGAAGATTATACCAACCGCGGATCTATTGTAACACCGCTGAAAGACCGTATTGAAAGCCAGATATTGACACACTATCCAAAAACGCTGGAGACATCGCTGGCCATTACCGAACAGGAAGCTGAGGTACATGCCGATCAGAAAGACCGGGTAAAAATAAGTGATCTTGTAAAACGCCTGATTGAACAGGTAGCTTTTGAAGCCAGGAACAATGAATATGTTGACAAGAAAAGCGGTGTTTCAGCACGGTTAACCATAGCTGCTTTTGAGAATGCGGTAAGCGCAGCAGAAAGAAGGGCCATTCTTAACAATGAAAAACAAACGCAAATCTGGATAAGCGACCTGGCAGGTATCATCCCATCCATTACCGGCAAAATAGAACTGGTATATGAAGGCGAACAGGAAGGACCTTTCCAGGTAGCCATGAATTTAATGGACAAGGCAGTGCGTACGCAGTTTGTGCAGTATTTTCCCAACCCGGAAACATTCAAAAAACGGAGAAGTACCGGCAAGGAATCTTCCAAAGAACCGGAGAATCCGTATAAATCAATCAGCCGCTGGTTTGATGCCGGCAACGCTACCGATATGCCATTTAGTTTAACAGACAAAAGTAAACTGATTGAACTGTATAAAGTGGATGGATTGCATGCATTGGTAAAAAAATATTTCCCCCATGCCAACGAAATGGAAGCTGCGTTGTTAATGGAATTTGTTTTGCATGGACTGGCTTCTTACTCGCTCATTAGCAAAAAAGTAGTTGAAAACCGTATTGAATTTAAAGACCTGATTGGTTCCATGGTTAACCTGGGTACCACCAGTTTTAACAGCGAAACGGATTTTGATAATGAGGATCTAAGTTAGTTGGTGAGTGGGCAGTGGTGAGTGCTTTGCCGGGCCAACGACTGACTACTCACCACTCACTATTCACCACTCACTGTCACCACTCACTTCCCCAACCTGTACAAATAAATGATTGATTACAACGGCAGGATATTTCGCTCCGTTTCCAATTCGGCAAATGGCGAAGTAAACAATGAGACGGTTTTTCACTATAAACAGCAGGGCTATACTATAACGGCAACCTACAGTGGCGGTAATATAGCAGATGGCAGTCTTTGGGCTACTGCCGACGAGGCCGGTAACATGAACATGCGCTACCAGCATGTCAATATTCATGGCGAATTTCTAACCGGCATATGTTTTTCAAAACCTGAAATACTGCCCAATGGCAAGATAAGATTGCATGAAAAATGGCAATGGACCTGCGGCGACTACAGTCATGGGGAATCGGTGGTGGATGAAGTGTAGCAGCAAAAAACGATAAGGTTTGCAAGCTTGCTTTCGAACAGCTTCCCGTTCATTGCGAACGACCTGAAGCAGTATGTGCTTACAAATTCATCACGCCTGAACTATACAGACCAGATTGCTTCATCGCCTTTAGTTCTTCAGAGCATAAAAAGAAATTGCGTGAGGGCGATTCGCAATAACGTACTCGCAGTCCTATGATGAACTGCCGGCAGCAGAAAAATAAGCCGCCAGGTTTGCCTTCATTCCCGCTACCTCTTCTTTATCTGCCATGATGGTCTGCAAATTTTCCTGCATTCCCGCGTTTATAAAAAGCATACTACTGTTTACCCTGGTGCTTGCAGAAGAATGAAATTCAACAGCCCCGGTTTTTTTTGCCACATCGGTAATATTTGCAGCCCGGATACCGGCTCCGGGCATCACGATAATACGATCATTGGCCTGCCTTATTAATTCATCCAGGAGGTGGGCCCCTTCCAAAGCAGTGGGTTTGTGTCCCGAAGTAAGAATGCGATCACAACCAATGGCTATAATATCTTCCAACGCTTCAAAAGGGTTGCTGGCCCTGTCAAATGCCCGGTGAAATGTAACACTCATGGGATAGGCCAGTTCTACCAGCTTTTTGCAATTCTCTTTGTCAACGCTGCCATCCTGTTTAAGCATGCCCAGTACCACACCCTCGCAGCCCAGGTCTTTGCATAAAAGGATCTCAGTTTTCATCACTATAAATTCTTCCGCCGTATAAAAAAAATCGCCTCCGCGCGGACGAATAATCGGAAATACTTCTATTCCCGCTTTTTCTTTTACCAGTTTTATGGTGCCAAAACCCGGCGTAGTGCCGCCTTCGGCAGCGTCTGCACATAATTCAATACGATGTGCGCCTGCCTGCGCAGCAATGATGGCCGATTGGTAATTATAGCAACATATCTCGAGCGTGAATGGCATATTGTTAATTTAAATCATTGTCGCAAGGCATGAGGTGTGAATCGTGAGACGTCAGGCGTGAATCGTGAGTTAGTCGCTAAAGATGCAGATACTTTATGTTAGTATGTCATGGCTAACGTGTCACACCTCCCGTCTCACGTCTCACGATCTCAGTCCATAAAATACTTAGCAGGTATCAATTTTTCCTGTGCATGGCTTTTAACCGCATAGCTAAAACCTTTATGAATAGCGTAAGCGCCAATTTCACCTTTTTTATTGAGCGCTAAAAAAGCTACCTGGATCTCTTTTGCCTTTTCGCCCTTAATCTTTATAACCCGCTCAACAGCTTTTTTACAAGCCTGTTCGGGCGATAGACCCTGGCGCATGTACTCTACAACTGTATGAGAACCACACATACGTATTACATCTTCGCCCTGCCCGGTAGACGTAACAGCGCCCACTTCATTGTCTACAAATAAACCGGCGCCAATAATCGGAGAATCACCCAGCCGTCCCCGCATCTTAAACCCCATACCGCTGGTAGTGCAACTACCGCTCAGGTTACCCTTTGTATCCATTGCTACCATTCCAATGGTATCGTGGTTCCATTCGCCGTTTTCCAGTTGCGGCGGCGCAAACGGCCCATGCCCTTTTGAATTCTCAATATTAATAATGGGCTTGTACTCCGATTTTTTTAACCATTGCTCATACGATTTTTTTGCATCCTCACTCAATTCCTGTTTTTCCAAAGGAAAGCCCTCTGCTATTGCAAACTGCTGTGCACCACTGCCCACCAGCATTACATGCGGTGTTTTCTCCATTACCCGGCGCGCCACCGAAATGGGATGTTTTATCCGCTCCAGGAAAGCCACACTGCCACAATTAAAATGTTCATCCATGATACAGGCATCCAGTGTTACAAAACCATCCCTGTCTGGGTTGGCCCCCAGGCCCACGCAACAACTCTGTTCAGCTTCCGTTACCATTACGCCAGCCTCCACAGCGTCCAGCGCCTTACCTCCTTTGCCCAATATTTCCCACGCGCCTTTATTGGCATTCAACCCGGCATCCCAGGTTGAAATGACAATGGGATTACCTGTTACCACCCGGTATGCCTCCTGCTGTCCAAAGCCTTTTTTGCCCAATAAAACAGCTATTGAACTAAATAAAGACGATTGTAAAAATTTCCTCCTGTTTGACATGCTTCTCTTGTTTAAAAAACTAAGTTAGGGTTTTTAAAAGATCATACGACGCCATTTATTCCAATTCTGATGTTAAACGCTATGATAATACGCCCGACTTCTTAAACCTGTAGCCGGACAAGATTTTTTCTCAACATATAAAATTACAGGCGCATACCAGCTTTCGCATATCTCTATTTTTCCCATTGCATTTATTGTGCCTGTACGTTAAGAAAAATGATGCCCAAAATAACAGCATGCTAAAACAGGGTTTGTTTCAAAACATCCTGTACAAGGTCAAAACAACTATAGCTATTAACTTTATTAAGATTTAACCTCAGATTGTGTGAAGCTTGCAGTATTGGCTGATTTTATTGCTGCATTTTCTGCTTTTATTTCAATGTCAAACTGTTCTTTTCTTTTAGGTATAACAGGTACAACGCCTGTCACCATGCATACCGCGAACATAAAACAAATAAGCAACCGCCCTGAAAACTTCATGATTTTTTTCAGCATACAGGTATTGTAATTAATGATTACTATAGCCATCGGGTCTATAGCAAATAGTTTATAAATTTTTTGATGAGCCAGTCCATCTGGCAAAGGGAACAGTATTACACTGCCATGGAAGGAGGATTGTCTTCTGCTGAATTTCCGGGAATTAACTGTACGCTGGTAAAGCGGTGTACAAACGATATGTCATTAAATACCCTGCGCGCAGCAGTAAGTTGTAACTGTATGAGGTTGCTATAAGCGCTCAGCAGCGCTTTATATACGTCTTTTTTATTTACAGCATTGGTTACATATACAACCGTTGTTGCTTTTTTATAGAAGACTGTGCGTGGCGGTTTTTTATAATTATTGATGTAATTCCAGCCAGTTTGGACAGGTTGCAGGTAACGCGCAGTGGTTTTACCGGCATATCCTGAAAACACAGATAAGCTCAGTAATAAAGTTATACTGAGTAACCAGGTTGAAAACCGGCCGTTCTGGTATGAATTTGTGCTGACGGACATTACCCGTTAAAGATAATAGTAAAAATCATCTTTCTGCCTGTCTTACCGGCATCTAACCCCACTGCTAATAACTAACGGCTAATAGCTAACTGCTAAAAGCTATACTTCTATCTTCCTATCCCGCGCAATTGTTCTCCATTCTCCGCTGATTTTTCCATTTTCTATGGTAATGGCTCTTTCGTACAAGGCCACCGTAGGACAAATATGAAAGGGTAATCCATACAATACATCGCCTGTTTTGTAACCATGCCCGGCACCGGCCTCCAATACCAGGTGTTCTTCGCTTTGGCTAAGCGGCTGCAAATGGGGCGCGTTCAAAAAATATACGCGCCGGGTAATATCATTTTCCGCGGCCACTGATTTATGCCCCAGGTCGGTACATATCCTTGTATCTGTTGGCAAAGAAATGACACGGCTTATTACCAGTGCAGCAGTAAGAAAATGCTGTTCAGGACATAAATCGCTATAGCCCTTGTCCCAGTAAACAAAGGTGCCGGGGCTGCATTCAATTTCTTTTCTATTGCAGTGAACAGAAAAGGTAGGCGAACCACCCATTACAACAACGGGTTTCTGAAACCCGCGTACAGTGAGATCTTTTTGCAAAACAGCCACCACAGAGAATGCTTCATCGCATTTTTTGGTACGTTCCGCAAAATCAACATCGCGTATATGCCCGTCGTAAGCATGCAAACCCACTGGCTGAATGCCTGCCAGTTCATCGCAGAATTTATACAATTCCACTACTTCATTGCCTGGTGCAATACCGGTACGGTTCATGCCGATATTCAAATCGATGTAAACAGGCAGGGTGAGGCCATTTAATTGAAATACAGCAGCCATTTCCTGTGCTGCATGCAGGCTGTCTGTGAGACAGGAAAATTTCGTTGTAGTATATTTCTTTATAACGTTCACGAACCGCTGCAATTTGGGTCCCGTTGGCTGGTAGGCCAGTAATACATCCGGCGCCTGGCACATACCCAATGCCTCCGCCTCGGCTATCGTGGCGCATTTAAATTTTTGAATGCCGGCTGCCATCATCAGCTGTATCGTTTCCCTGCATTTACTGGTTTTAATATGCGGCCGCAAACGCAACACATCATCTACCATACTTACTGCTGTAGCAATATTGGCCTTTACCCTTTCAGGATAAACAACCAGCGCCGGTGAATCCAGTTCTGAAATAGTATCGATCTGGTACCAGTTTGAACTTACTTCATTCATTAAAACAACATTTATTGCATTAGTTTGATTTGCCTGCGAAATTAAGGTGCTCCCCATATTGGTACAGTACAAGTGTGCGACGCCACAACGGCTTGCTTCTTATTCTGCTGCCGGGTTCAAAAAAGTCTTAGCCCAACTGGTATTGTATTCATCATCATTAAGAATGGTACCAGCAGACCTAATCGGCAAATAATTCAAACAGCCCTTCTACTTCCACTGCCACATTGCCCGGCAGTGAGCCCATGCCTACTGCACTACGCACCCCAATGCCATTCTCCTCGCCCATCAGCTGTACAAACAATTCACTGCAGCCGTTTACAATGAGGGCATGCTTTTCAAAATGGGGACTGCTGTTTACCATGCCCAGCAACTTAACCACTCTTTTCAATCTGTCAAAACCGCCCAGGTGATCTTTAATGGAACACAGCATACCCAGTGCACACTGGCGCGCTGCCGCTTTTCCCTGTTCTTCGCTCAGGTCCACTCCTACTTTGCCCGTGAAAAATTTACCATCGGTATGTACCGATACATGCCCGGAAACAAACAAAAAATTACCCACTGTAAGACAGCGTTTATAAATACCTCTTGATACAGGCAATTGCGGAAACTGCAATCCCATTTCCTTTAGCTTTTGCTCAATATTATTTGTATCCATAAAAAATTATTTTACAAAAATATTTAAGACCAATACGCCTGCCAGCCCAAAAACAGCCACAATGGTTTCCATCAAAGACCAGGACCGGATGGTATCTTTCATTGAAAGATTAAAATATTCCTTAAACAGCCAGAAGCCTGCATCATTTACATGAGAGAACATCAGGCTGCCTGCGCCAATAGACAATACCATCAAGCTGGGATGCACATGCGTTGTTGCCATCATGGGTGCAATAATACCCGCTGCTGTTAAGCCCGCTACCGTAGCCGATCCCAGGCATACCCGTATAATGGCCGCTATCAGCCATCCAAGGATAAGCGGGTTAATGGACAATGTTTGCAGGCTGCCTGCAATGGCGGTACTTACCCCGCTGTCTGTAAAAACCTGCTTCAATGCACCCGCACCGGCCACGATCAATAGTATGACTGCAATATCTTTCACCGCATCGCCATAAAAATTCATAATTGTTTTCATGCTTTTGCCCATAGCAATGCCCAGGGTACAGGTTGCCAGCAGCAATGAGATTAGCATTACAATAGCCGGATCCCCGATTAAAGCAATCCATTTTTGCACAGCGGGGTTTTGTATATTCATCAACGGAATAACTGTAGACAATGCCAGCAATAAAACGGGTAGTAACGAGGAAAGAAAACTATTGGCCGTTCCCGGTAGTTCGTTGGCCGGAATGTTTTTCCGTTCAAAGGTTTTTAGCGGAACCGATTTAATATTACGGCATGTCTGCGCAAACAAGGGCCCTGCAACAATTACAGTTGGAATAGCAATGATCATTCCGTAAATAAGCGTAGTGCCCAGGTTGGCATGAAATTGCGCTACCAATGCGGCTGGCGAGGGATGCGGCGGCAGAAACCCGTGTGTAACCGACAATGCCGCCAGCATTGACATACCTAAAAAAACAGCGGGCAATTTGGTCTCGTAAACCACAGAAAATACCAGGGGCACCAGCAATACAAAACCCACATTGTAAAACAAGGGTATGCCTACAATAAATCCCGTTACCGTCAGCGCCCAATGAATATACTTTTTCCCGAAAATATTCATCATTACCGCTGAGATCTTTTGTGCCGCCCCACTTTCTGCCACCAGCTTGCCCAGCATGGCGCCCAGGCAAATAATTATCACCAGTTCGCCCAGCATATCGCCAATCCCTTTTTTTACTGATTTGGTTAATGCATCCGGGGGAATACCCAGCAGCCAGCCTGCCAGCAGCGATACAATTAAAAAGGCAAGAAATGCATTAAACTTTGCCCATGTTATTAACAGTATCAGTAAACATATGCAGCAAACAACAATCAGTATCGTCATGGTAAAATGGTTATAGTTGTAAGGCGTAAGGTATAAGGCTTTGAACGTAAGATAAAGTAAACCCGTCAAAAAAATAATCCCGTTTAAAAGCCGGTGCATTTAAAAAGCCCATTACAACATGCTGGCCGGTGACGATCCGGGGCCAGCATATATATCACTACGCTTTTCGCCCTTCACCTTCTACCTTTTCTGCTTCTTTGTCTTTTACCGCTACCAACTGGCTTATATCTACTGTTATTGGCAGCATCCCCAGTTTTACAATGGCCTTTTTGCCGCGCAGTTCTATCACTTCACCCACCTGGTGGTTTTTTTTCATCAGCACTTTAATGCCCACTTTTATATCGCCCCCCACCTCATCGTATTTCAGGTTGATTTTTTTCTTTACTTTTTCGGCTGCCTGTTGCCGGTTCTGGTTAAACAACAAGCTATGCATTTGTTTCATCAGCTCCTTTTTGTCGTCTGCGCTTTCGGCCTTGCGCCAGTCAAAAACCATTTGCTTTAATTTTCGCTCCATGTCTTTAAGGTAAATGATACGGCTTTCATTTACCTGGTTCTGGTGTTTTAAGATTTCCACCTGCTGGTTATGTTTTTCTTTGTCGAGCAATTGCTCCATTTCCTTTTTCAGGCGCTCATTTTCCTTCATCAATTTTTGCAGTTCCTTTTTTTCCTTGTCAATAGTTTGCAAATCCTGCTCGGTACGGTTCAATAATTTATCCAGCTTAAAATGATCTTCATCTACCAGGTGACGGGCCCGCTCAATCAATTTTTTATCCAGGCCGATACGTTCTGCAATAGAAAATGTATAGGAGCTGCCGGGCTTGCCTACCAATAATTTAAACAGGGGCATCAGGCTTTTTTCGTCAAAGGCCATGGCGCCATTAATGATACCGGGTGTTTTATTGGCCATCACTTTCAGGTTCAGGTAGTGCGTGGTTACAATACCCATAGAATGTTTTTTACACAACTCCTCCAGTATCACCTCTGCAAATGCACCACCCAGGTTGGGATCGCTGCCGCTGCCCAGCTCGTCTATAAAAAAAAGCGTTTTGCCGTTGGCGTTCTCCATAAAATACTTCATGTTCTTCAGGTGAGAACTATAAGTACTCAGATCAAATTCCAGGCTTTGTGTATCGCCGATATGGATCATGATCTGTTTAAAAATGCCCATCTGTGAAGTAGGATGTACCGGCACCAGCAAACCACTCTGCAACATCAGCTGCAGCAGGCCCACCGTTTTTAATGTGACTGTTTTACCACCCGCATTGGGTCCCGACACTACCAATATCCGGTTGCGCTCGTCCAGGTTTATATTAGTAGGGATAGTAGCTTTTTTATCCCTCTGGTTGTATAAAAATAACAATGGATGATAAGCCTGTACCAGGTGTACATGGGCTTTGTCTACCAGTTGGGGATAGTTGCCATTTACATCAATGGCCAGTTTTGCCTTGGCATAGATAAAATCATATTCACCCAGTACATCGCTGTATATCTTTAGCAGGGATGCATATACGGAAAGTTTAGCGGTTAGTTCGCGCAGAATGCGGTAAACTTCTTTTTTTTCTTCGTTCTCCAGGGAAAAGACATCGTTGTTAAGTTCTATGGTTTCTTCCGGCTCAATAAATGCGGTTCTGCGGGTATCGCTTTCTCCGTGCAGTATGCCTTTTACCTGGCGCTTTTGTTCTGCATACAGTGCCACCACCCTTCTGCCATTCAAAAAAGATTCTTCAATATCAGCCACATAGCCTGCCTTATTTAACCTGGCCAGCACTTTATCGAACAATTTGCGCAGTTCATTGCGTTTGCGGTAGAGGCCCATGCGGATGGCCGCCAGTGCTTCGCTGGCGCTGTCTTTTACATGGCCGTTCTCATCCAGCACATCGTCTATCAGGGAGATAATGGCTTTTTCATAGTAAGTATGTTCTATCACTTTTGCCAGCGCGGGATAGGCTATGCGTTTTTCATTATCGAACCAGCGGAATATATTTTGCAGGCCGTCGGCCAGCTTGCGGATGCCCATAAAATCTTCGCCACCCAATACCGCGCCGGGTATGGCCAGCAGCTTTAACTCCTTTGCCAGGTTCAGGATATAATCGCTGGGAAAATACTGACCGGTTTGAATCAATAATTTGTATTCGTGCGATTGTTGCAATTCCAGTTCTATATACTCTTTCCGGGTATGTATGCGCAAGGTTGCCGTTTTTGACCTGGCATATTCTGTTTTGCAATATGCAGCCACCAAAACTTTCACCTTTTCAAATTCCAGTTGCACCAATGCCGATTCCGGGAAAAATTTAATCATGTTTGTTCTGCCCTTTTATTGTTTTTTATAACGGGCAAAGGTAAGGTATTGGAGATTTGTTTGAAAGCCCGTCAACAGGCAGCCCCGCTGTTGTAAACAGCCAATACGCCTGAATAATGTGATATAATACGCAGGCCCCGGATTTTACCTATTTTAGCCGGAAGATTTCCCCGTATGCAAAAACATTTTTTTTTGCTGATTTGCAGTGTATTCGTTTTAACTGCAGTCAATGCCCAAAAACCTTCGCTTAAAAAATTAAAAAAGAATATTGAAGCAGCCTTTGCAGCGCAGGATGGCCTGTATGCGATAGCTTTTAAAGATCTGCAAACCGGCAAAACACTGTATATAAATGAACACGAAATCTTTCATGCCGCCAGCACCATGAAAACCCCTGTGCTGATAGAGGCCTATAAACAGGCTGCTGAAGGAAAGCTGGCACTCAATGATTCCATTTCCATCATCAATGAATTTAAAAGCATTGCAGATACCAGCCGTTTTACATTGAGTGCTGCTGACGACAGTGAGTTTGACTTGTATAAGCATATTGGTGAGAAGGCAACTTTATATAATTTGTTGTACCAGATGATTATTGCCAGCAGCAACCTGGCCACCAATATTGTAATTGACAAACTGGGGGCAGAAAACGTAACCGCCACAGTCCGCAGCCTGGGTGGCAATGATATAAAAGTATTGCGCGGCGTAGAAGATGGCAAAGCTTATGAAAAAGGATTGAACAACGTGGTAAGCGCCTATGATCTGGCACTGCTTTTTGAAAAAATAGCCGCCGGTAAAATGATAAGCCCGGCTTCTTCACAGGCAATGATAAAGATTTTACTGGATCAGAAATTCAACGATATTATTCCTGCCAAATTACCGGCAACGGTGAAAGTGGCACACAAAACAGGTTTTATTACCGGAGTTCGCCACGATAGCGGCATCGTATTTTTGCCAGATGGAAGAAAATACGTGCTGGTATTGCTTTCTAAAAACCTTACCGACGAAAAAGCGGGCATTGAAGCCATGGCAAACGTGTCTGAAATGATTTATTCCTATGAAACCGCGTTAAAAAATTAGGTTGTTTAAATCCTTTTGTGAAGCTTACCGGGAAGGAAATATCAAACAAAAATTCAACAGGTCTATGATGAAAATACCGCTATGCCTTTTGCTGATCACATTTTTTATGGTTGCTAACTGCCAAAACGCCGAAAAAATAACGATTGGTACGGTAGAAAAAATCTATTCCGGTGCCCTGCACGAAGAAAGAAGCATCTGGATATATAACCCTGCGCAAAATACAGCCAATAATAAAGACCGTTTTCCTGTTTTGTATTTACTGGATGCAGAGGATTATTTTTTTTCCACAGCGGGCATGATAAAACAAATGACCGGCCGCTGGCCCGCTATGATAGTAGTGGGTATCGTAAACACCAATAGATCCAGGGATCTTACACCCACCATCGGCAGCACAGATGGGGCGCCGGTTGCCAATTCGGGCGGGGGCAGCAACTTTATGCAGTTTATAGAAAAGGAACTGATACCCCATATTGATAGCGTGTACCCAACGGCGCCCTACCGCATTTTCAGCGGGCATTCGCTGGGAGGGTTAACGGTTATCAATACCGTTTTGCAGCATCCGCGCCTGTTTAATGCATACATTGCCCTGGAACCCAGCCTGTGGTGGAATAAACGGGCATTGGTGCAGCAGGCAAAAAAAGATTTCTCTGCTAAAAGATTCAACGGGGTATCGTTGTTTATTGCCCGGGCCAGGAATATGCCGCAAAATATGGACACGCTGGCTGCTTTAAAAGATACTACATCCTTCACCATGTTATACCGCGCAGTTGCGCAGTTCGTACATGATTTGAAACAGGCCGGAAATAACGGGTTGCGCTGGGATACCAAATATTATCCCGAAGAAAGCCATGGCACCGTTCAGTTAAATGGACAATATGATGCCCTGAAATTTCTTTTTAACTACTACCAGTTCAGGACAAGTGTTTTTGAACTAAACCCGGGTATGAATATTGATTCTGCCCTGGTAGCGCATTTCAAAAACATATCGGCACAAATGGGGTATACGGTTGTTCCCTCTCCCGGACTTGTCAACGATCTTGGTTATACCTGTATGGCACTAAAAAAATGGGACAAGGCGGCTGCTTTTTTCAAAATGAATATTGATAATTACCCGCTTGATGCGAATGGATATGACAGCATGGGCGATTTTTTTGAAGCAACAGGCGATATAAAAAATGCTATTGATTATTTTACAAAAGCATTAACGCTGGGCAATGATGAGGGTACAAAACAAAAACTTGAGCGTTTGAAGTCCAAAAAATAAAACCTGGTTGCTGACAATCGGGTAGAATGCATCTTGTATTTTCCTTTGCCGTTATCTATGTATGTTTTCACCAAAATCACACTGTATTCATTTTCTATTTTGCAAATCCTGTACGCCTTAACAAATCCTTGTAGCACATGCGCATGCCTTTACACAACCTTATGCAATCATGTATGTTATTTAAAGATAAGTGTCCTGTTAGCATTTTCATAAAAACCAGTAATTGTCGCACAGCTTGCAAAAGCCGCTGATCGAATAACAATAAATTGCACGAAATTTGAAAAAATGATTGCCCTAAAAGCACACGGTATGAAGCTTTTGCTGGTTATAACAAATTCTCTGATAGGCATGGTGGCGCTGGCTGCCTGCAATAATAGTATCAATCCAAATAAGACAATGAGCAATTTAACCAATACGGCTGTGCCCGCAGCCCATACAGAAACAGCTGTAAAAACGGATACGGCCACTTTTGGCACCGGGTGCTTCTGGTGTACGGAAGCGGTTTTCCAGGAACTGGAGGGTGTATTAAAAGTAACCAGTGGTTATAGTGGTGGCCATGTGGCCAACCCAACCTATGAACAGGTTTGTGAAAAAAACACAGGGCATGCAGAAGTAGTTCAGATAGTTTATGACCCTTCTAAAATAAGTTTTGATGAACTGCTGGAAGTTTTCTGGCAAACGCACGACCCCACTACGCTCAACAAACAGGGCAATGATGTGGGCCCGCAATACCGCAGCGTTGTATTTTATCACAATTCAGCGCAGCAGAAGAAGGCAGAAAAATACAAGGGCGAACTGGACAAAAGTGGCGCTTTCGCCAGTCCCATCGTTACCGCAGTAGAACCGTTTAAGAATTTTTATGCAGCAGAAAAATACCACCAGGACTATTATGCCAACAATGGTTCTGCCCCCTATTGCTATTATGTGATCCGGCCTAAACTGGAGAAATTCGAAAAAGTATTCAAGAATAAACTGAGGTATAAATAATTCTGTTTCGGGCTAAAAACAAGTAAAAGTCCTCTTTTGGCGACATGCAATAAGAGGATTTTTTGTGTTTGTTCGTGAGATATCTCAAAAACGGCCCCGCTGCATATAGCCTTTTTTTTCCAATAATCATATAAATCCAAAGAGTCAAAAACGGCAAATTTTTGGTGATTTAAAAGGCTGGCAACATCCTTGCATTTGTTTTCAAAATTCCGTTATTTTCGTGTTTTATTATGAAAAGAATCGAACTGGAAATAGTGGCGTTATCGCATAGCATCACCCAAACACATTCTTATGCCGTGGTACTGGGAGAAATAAATGGCCTCCGGAGGCTGCCTATCGTAATTGGCGGCTTTGAGGCACAGGCCATTGCCGTTGCCCTGGAAAAGATGCAGCCCAGCCGCCCTCTCACCCACGACCTGATGAAAAACTTCATGCATGCATTTGGCGTGGATCTCACTGAAATCATTATCAGTGATTTGCAGGAAGGCATTTTTTACAGCAAACTGGTTTGTGTAAGTGAGAATGATACCGTGGAAATCGACTCCCGCACATCTGATGCGCTTGCCCTGGCCGTAAGGTTTGGCTGCCCTATTTATACCTTTGAGCACATTCTTGAAAGCGCTGGTATTTTAATGGAAGATACCGGCAAAAAGAAAAAAGGCGATGCCCCTTCCAAACCCGTTAGCGAGCATGCCGGACAAGAAGACCTGAAAAGCCTGAGCGTTGATGAATTGCATACCTTGCTCACCGAAGTGCTGGAACATGAAGATTACCTGCGCGCTATTGTTATACGGGATGAAATTAACAGCAGGAAGTAATCTTTAATCTGAATTTTGAATGATGTGGTTTAAATTTTAAGCAACGAAACCCCTGTGCTATGGACATTCAAACTTAAAATTTAACTTCCAAAATAATTTTGATAGTATTCCCCAATTGCAAAATAAACCTTGGCCTGCAGGTATTGCAAAAACGCAGTGATGGTTACCACGATCTTGCCACTATTTTCTACCCTGTGCCATTAAAGGATGTGCTGGAAATTGTACCTCTTGCCAGCGAACCGGCACCAACTATCCATATTTACGGTTTACGGGTAAGCGGTCCGGCAGCCGATAACCTTTGCATAAAAGCCTGGCAACTGCTGAAAAAAGATTTCCCCGGTTTACCCGCTGTACAAATTCACCTGCTAAAAAATATTCCCATGGGCGCTGGCCTTGGTGGAGGATCAGCCGATGGCGCCTTTATGCTGCAATTGCTGAACGACACCTACCAGCTGGAACTCTCCGGACAGCAATTGCTCCAATACGCGCTTCAGCTGGGCAGCGACTGTCCTTTTTTTATTGTCAATAAACCCTGCTATGCCACCGGCCGGGGCGAAATCATGCAGCCCATCGATCTTGATCTTTCCGGGTATCAACTGGTGATGGTGAGCCCGGGTATACATGTAAACACCGGATGGGCTTTTAAAAACCTTGATGCAGGTACCGGCCCGGTTAAAAACAAGCTGGTACAGGAAGTTGCCCGGCTACCCATTACAGAATGGAAGAACAAACTGCTGAATGATTTTGAGCGACCGGTGTTTGAGCAGTTTCCGGCCATTAAAGAAATTAAGGAAAACCTCTATGCCCTGGGTGCCGTATATGCGTCTATGAGCGGCAGTGGCAGCGTAGTTTTCGGGTTGTTTACAGGATCCCAAAATTTGACCAGCGGCCTCCCGGCCAATTACAGGGTTATCCGGTTATAGACATTTTTCATTAAATTTGATTATCAAAATTGTATAATAAACCTTTACTTATAAAACGCAGTACCGTATGGGAATTTCGGGGATTGTAAGTATTATCATTATAGCTGTTACCAGCTTTCTGTCTTACAAAGGTTTTAACAGCAGTAATTTTTATGCAAAATATGAATTTGAGGTAGAGAAAATATTGCTCTACCGCGACTACAAAAGGTTGGTGACTTCCGGGTTTATACATGTGAACTGGCAACACCTGCTTTTTAATATGATTTCCTTATTGTTTTTTAGTTTCCCGCTGGAAAGTGCTTTTGGTCCCATAAAATTTTTGTCATTGTATTTTGCCAGCCTGGTAGGCGGAAACCTGATAGCCCTTTTAATACACCGGAAAAATCCCTCCTATGCATCTGTTGGCTCTTCAGGTGCCATCAATGGAATCATCTTTGCTTCTATTGTTGTAAACCCCGGCCTGCACATTTTCTTTTTACCCGGATGGGTATTTGGGCTGGCATTTATTTTTTATTCTATTTACGGAATCCGTTCAAGAAGAGACAATATCGGTCACGAAACACATTTGGGCGGTGCATTGGTGGGCATGCTGGTTTCCATTGCATTTCAACCGGCAGCCCTTTATCAAAATACCATACCCATTATTTTAATGTTTCTTCCCACCGTTGCGTTTATGATAATTATCATAACAAAGCCGCAATTGTTGTTTGTAGATAACTATTGGTATACCCATAAGTACAATTACACTGTTGACGACCGGTACAATGCAAGAAAAAGAAACAGCGAGCAGGAGGTAGACCGGATATTGGATAAAATAAACCAGCAGGGTATCAATAGTCTTTCAAGAAGAGAAAGAGAATCGCTGGAAGAATACTCCAGGAAGTGAAAACTATTTTAAATTCTAAATTTTGAATAGCAATAATTTAAAATAGTTCAGGCTAACTCTGCCAGCAACCCCTGTAAATCCAGCGCTTCCGTTCCCATTATCAAATTGCCTGATGCGTCTACCGGCCATTGTTCTTTGGGCCTGTCCCAGTAAAGCTCCACCCCATTTTTATCGGGATCGTCCAGGTACAATGCCTCAGAAACACCATGATCGGAGGCCCCGCTCAATGGGTATTTTGCATCTGTCAACCGCTTAAAGATAAAAGCCAGGTCTTTCCTGGTGGGATAAAGAATGGCCGTATGAAACAAACCGGCCGATTTAACCGGGGCCGGCGGGCCATTTTTGCTATACCAGGTATTCAGTCCAATATGATGATGGTAACCACCCGCTGAAATAAACACGGCGCTGTCGCCATAACGCTGCATCTCCCGGAAGCCCAGCAAATCGCGGTAGAACTGCAGTGAACGTTCAATATCGGCCACTTTCAGGTGCACATGGCCAATACGGGTTTGTGCGGGAACGATATAATCCATTGTTGAATTTTAGGCAAATGTAGGTTGTACATGATTATTACACAATAAGGCCGCCTGTTTGCAGCAACATCGTGCTGCTTTGCCGGTCGGCTCTTTTTTCCTATCTTGCAGCAAATCACCTGTATCAGCACAAAGGCATACATACCACATTTTCTGCTCCGCAACCTTGATTTCCTCAATCACTAAGTTGTTGCATCGTTGAGCTGAAAGCCCATTTATTTATTAGTGTGCTTTCCAATTATTATTTGCATTGTTAATCATTAACTATTCATTCTTAATTATATGAATTCAACTCTTGCGCTCAGCGCAGCTGCACGTCATTACCTGGAACTGGAAGAAAAACATGGTGCCCATAACTACCATCCCCTGCCGGTGGTATTAAAACGCGGAGAAGGCGTATACGTGTGGGATGTGGACGGCAAAAGATACTATGATTTCCTGAGCGGATACTCAGCGGTCAACCAGGGCCATTGTCACCCAAAAATTATTGCCGCCTTTATTGAACAGGCCACACAACTAACGTTAACGTCCAGGGCTTTTCACAGCGATGCACTGGGCGAATACACCCAATACATAACCGGTTATTTTGGCTACGATAAAGTACTGCCCATGAATACCGGGGTAGAAGCAGTGGAGACAGCCATTAAGCTGGCCCGGCGCTGGGGCTATGCCGTAAAGGGCATTGAAGAAAACAAAGCAAGAATTATTGTTTGCGCCAATAATTTTCATGGCCGTACCAGCACCGTTATTTCTTTTAGCACCGATCCTTCTTCGTACACTGGCTTTGGCCCTTTTATGCCCGGCTTTGAAATAATACCTTATAACGATTTGAATGCACTGGCAAATGCATTACAGGATAAGCATGTGGCGGGCTTTCTGGTTGAACCTATACAGGGCGAAGCCGGCGTGGTAGTGCCCGATGAAGGATACCTGGCAAAAGCAAAACAATATTGCGAAGACGCCAATGCATTGTTCATAGCAGATGAAATACAGACCGGGCTTTGCCGCACCGGAAAAATGCTGGCATGCGATCATGAAAATGTACGGCCCGATATTTTGATTCTTGGAAAAGCCTTAAGCGGAGGGGTATTGCCTGTAAGCGCGGTACTGGCAGATGATGCTGTAATGATGCTTATCCGGCCGGGCGAACATGGATCCACCTATGGGGGCAATCCATTGGCATGCAGAACAGCTATTGCAGCGCTGGAAGTATTGAAAGATGAACAAATGGCGCAGAATGCCGCCGCAATGGGCAGTTTGTTGCGGGACCAGCTATCGGCCCTTCACTCGCCTTTTATTACCACCATTCGCGGCAAAGGATTGCTCAATGCCATTGTTATTGATCACAGCAATAAGGAAGCCGCCTGGGATTTGTGTATGCAGTTAAAAGACAATGGTCTGCTGGCCAAACCCACCCATGGCGATAAGATTCGTTTTGCCCCGCCATTGGTTATTACAAAAGAACAGATCATGGAATGTGTGCAGCTGATTGATAAAAGCCTGCAGTCTTTAAAGGCCTGATTATTTTTTACCCGCAACAAATACCATCATGTATATTCCTTCACATTTTAAAAACGATGATGCAGCAGAAGTGCGCGACTTCCTTACTAAAAACAGTTTTGGCATTTTGATAAGCCAGGCAGATGCCAGGTTATGGGCCACCCATATCCCGCTGGAGCTGGATAAAAATGAGAATGGGCAGGATATTTTAACCGGTCATATTTCCAAAGGTAATCCCCAATGGAAAAACTTTGCTGATAATTCCGGGGTATTGGCCATATTTCCGGGCCCCCATAGCTATATATCATCTTCGTGGTATGATCATGAAAACGTACCCACCTGGAATTATATCGCTGTACATATTTATGGAAAAATAAAAATAATTGAAGGAGAGAAACTGCTCAGCGCTTTAACCAAAATAGTACACAAATATGAAGCAGGATCCACGCAACCGGTTTCCGTTGAAAACATGTCTGAACAATACCTGCACAAACAAATCAATGGCATTGTTGGCTTTGAGATTGAAATCGACGAAATCCAGCCTGCCTATAAACTCTCACAAAACAGGGACGCTGTCAATCACACAAACATCACCAATGAATTGGAGAAAAAAGGCGATTATCATTCGCTTTCAGTTGCCGAAGCAATGAAAAAACATAAGAAGAAATAAGCCTGCCGCCGGCTTCTGTCTTGCCTGGATTTTATACCGGCAGGCTGGTAAAACCTATTTCCTTATCTTGCATCCGGCTATTATTTTATAAAGCAATACATCTTTTGAGTACACATACCCATACACACGAGCATACAGAAACGCACATGCAGAGCTCTGACCTGCTGAGGGATATTGTAATTGGTATGAGCGATGGACTTACCGTTCCATTTGCGCTGGCCGCCGGGCTAAGCGGCGCCGTTAGCGCCACCAATCTTATTGTGATAGCGGGCATTGCTGAAATTGCAGCAGGTTCCATTGCCATGGGGCTCGGTGGCTACCTGGCCGGCAAAACGGAAATAGACCATTACAACAGCGAGCTGAAAAGGGAATACGAAGAAGTGGAAACCGTTCCGCATAAAGAAAAGGAAGAAGTAAGGGAGTTCTTTCAAAACCTGGGCCTGAGTGAAGACGTGCAGCAACAGGCGGTAGAAGAAATGACCAAAGACAAAGAGAAATGGGTAAACTTTATGATGAAGTATGAGCTGGGCCTGGATAAACCGGATGAACAACGTGCCAGGAAAAGTGCGTTTAATATTGGTGTATCCTATATTGTTGGCGGCATTATTCCATTAAGCCCTTATTTTTTTGTACAAAATGGTACGGAAGGATTAAAGATCTCGGCTGTTATTACACTTGGCTGCCTGTTTATTTTTGGTTTTTTTAAAAGCCGGCTCACCGGCGTAAATCCCTGGTGGGGCGCTGTTCGCGTTACCTTTATTGGCGCGGCTGCCGCCGCCTGTGCTTTTGGCATTGCTAAACTAATACAGGGCTAAGCATTGGCTTAACCTTACGCAAGCAAATAATATGAAAACAATTACGCCCGTGTTGCTATTGGTTTTTATTATTGGCGCGCAAAGAATAAGTGCGCAAAACTGGGTAAACATTAATAAAAAAGAATACCGTATTAAATCGCCGGCCGGCTGGACGGTTGACAGCTCAAAACAAATGGGCACAGATTTGATTTTGTTCTCCATGCTTGAAAATAGTACCGATAAATTCAGGGAAAACATAAATGTACAGGTACAGAATACGGCGGGCATGAACATTGACCTGGCCAAATACACTGCTATTTCTGCAACGAAAATAAAAGCAATGGCTCCCGATTCAAAAATAGAAGAATCAAAAACCATTACAACCGGTAATCGCAGCTACCAGAAAATAATTTACACCGCCACACAGGGTAATTTTAAATTGAAATTTGAACAATATTACTTCGTTACCGCCAGGAATGCCTATGTTATTACCCTTACAGCCGAAACCGCGAAATTTGATGCCTACAGATCAACAGGCGAGGAAATACTAAATTCCTTTGCGCTTAAATAAAGCCATTAATACCTGTTTCCTTACTTTTCATCGGACAGCGAATAGGGAAAATCGGCGCTGTTGGCTCCTCTCTTTTTATCGGGCACGGCAGACATGGTAAAATTCAGCACCGCTCCTTTTTGCAACGAAGCATGGCTGATCCAATTTTTAGTGTAAGGCATGCCGTTATAACGGAGACTGCTCACATATTTGCTGGTTTCACTACTGGCCGCAGCATTAATGATTACCTGTTTGCCGTTTTCCAGGTGCAGCGTTAGTTTTTTAAACAAGGGCGTGCCCAAAACATACTGGTCGCTGGCAGGTGTTACAGGGTAAAACCCCATTGCAGAAAAAACATACCACGCAGAGGTTTGTCCATTGTCCTCATCGCCACAATAACCATCCGGCGTGGCTTTGTACAACTTGTTCATGGCCTCGCGCACCCAGTATTGTGTTTTCCAGGGTTCGCCGGCATAGTTATACAGGTAGATCATATGCTGTATAGGCTGGTTGCCATGGGCATACTGGCCCATACCCGCAATCTGCATTTCACGTATTTCATGTATTACACCACCATAATAACTGGCATCAAATATGGGGGGCAGGGTAAAAATTGAATCCAGCTTCGCGGCAAACTGTTTCTCTCCACCCATTAAATTTACGAGGCCATGTATGTCGTGAAAGACGCTCCAGGTATAATGCAGGCTGTTGCCTTCCGTAAACGCATCACCCCATTTAAACGGACTAAAAGGGGTTTCAAAACTTCCATCCTTGTTTTTTCCGCGCATTAACCTGGTGGAGGGGTCAAACAAATTATGGTAGTTCATGCTGCGCTTTTTGTAAATGGCAATTTCACTTTCCGGCTTGCCCAATGCCCTGCCCAGCTCATAAATGGCATAATCGTCATAAGCATACTCCAGCGTACGGGCGGCATTTTCGTTGATCTTTACATCGTATGGCACATAACCCAGATCGTTATAATATTCAACACCCCGCCGGCCGGTTCCTTTCGGCCCTTCGTTACCGGCGCCATGAATCAACGCCTTATACAATGTCTCAATATCGTAACCACGTGCCCCTTTTAAATACGCTTCCGCCACGATAGAAGCAGAATTATTACCAATCATTACATCTGCATAACCCGGGCTCGACCATTCCGGCAACCACCCTCCTTCTTTATAATCATTTACAAGTCCTTCCTGCATTTCTTTTATGATAGAAGGATACACCAGGTTAAGGAAAGGATACAATGCGCGGAACGTATCCCAGAATCCGGTGCCTGCAAACATATAACCCGGAAGGGTTTCTCCCGTATACGGGCTCCAGTGTACTGCCTGGCCCTGTGCATTGATCTCATATAATTTATTGGGGAAGAAAAGCATGCGGTACAGGCACGAGTAAAAGGTCCGCGTCTCATTAACCGAACCACCTTCTGCTGCAAGACGGCCAAGCGTTTTGTTCCAAACAATTTTTGCCTTTTGTTTTACCAAATCAAAATCATCATTGGCCTGCTCATTTTTAAGGTTCAGTTCCGCCTGCTCAAAACTGATAAAAGATGATGCCACCCGCAAATGCACCTTCTCTCCTTTGGCAGTTTTAAAACCAATGACTGCCAGGGCATGATTGGCAGTAAGTTCCAGTCCCTCACGCACAGCGGTATCATTATAAACATGGGCCCAGTTGAGTTTTTTATCTGTATAGATGACAAAGTAGTTTTTAAAATTTTTCAGCTCGCCATGTGCATGCTGCGTAGAATATCCAATAATTTTATTTTCTTCCGGCAACACTTTTATATACGACCCTCTTTCAAAAGCATCGATTACTATCGATGAGCTGTCGTTTTGCGGGTAGGTAAACCGAAACTGGGCGCTTCTTTCTGTTGGCGTAAGTTCGGCAGTAATATCATAATCTGCCAGGTAAAGGCTATAATAATATGGCTTTGCGATTTCTGTTTTATGAGAAAACCAGCAGGCCCTTTTTTCCTGTGTTACGGCTGTACGTGCCGTTACCGGCATAATAGAAAACTGGCCATAATCATTCATCCACGGAGAAGGCTGGTGTGTTTGTTTAAAACCAACCATTTTGGTGGCATCATAGGTGTATTGCCAGCCATCGCCCATCTTTCCGGTTTGTGGAGTCCAAAAATTCATCCCCCACGGCAGTGCTACGGCAGGATATGTATTGCCATTGGACAATGAATGGTTGGAAGCTGTTCCCATCAGCGGGTTGACCCATTCGGCAGGATCGCTTATTTTTTCAGTGGATTGTGCAGAAGATATAAGGGCGGCTACAATGATTGACAAAAAGAAAAATAGTTTTTTCATGACTACGATAAAATTTTGCTGAGCAGGTTGACTTGTTAACAAAATAAATGCAGGCAACACAAATGTATGTTTGGCCCGGTAATCTTCCATATCTAATTTACCGCTCTCACTGTACATAAATTATTCGGTGCGTATCTTTATGTGCCGGGCGGCCTGGTTGGCGCTTACTTACTTTTTTGCCACCATTAATTATTAAAAATATTCAGCCATCCTGTCCCATTTATGGCTACCCAACCGTCATTGATCTGTAACACTAAAAAAAATAATTATGGAAGATTTCTTATTTGTTTACAGAATGGAATTGACTGCCGGACAGCCGGCACCCACTGCGGCCCAGAGAGAAGAATCGATGAAAAAATGGCAGGACTGGTTAAGCGCACTTGCCGCGCAAAATCATTTAACCAATGCCGGCAGCAGGCTGAAGCCGGACGGAAAGGTGGTAAAACCCAAAAACATCATTACCGATGGCCCTTACATCGAAATGAAAGAAGCAATTGGTGGTTACAGTATTATTAAAGCCGAATCGCTGGCACAAGCGGTGGAACTGGCAAAGGGATGTCCTATATTTTTGATTGGCGGAAGCGTGGAAGTAAGGGAGATTGCAGGTATGTGATTTTATTTTTCGGGAACATGCCCTGCGGCGTGTTCCCGCTTATGCGTTAAAATGGCGGTGGACTAACACATGTCCAGCCACCGTCTACAATAATGCTCTGACCGGTTATATGTTTGGCTTTATCAGATACCAGGAACAGTGCGGCTGCCGCAATGTCTTTTGTGGTAGCGGCCCGGCCCATGGGTGTTAAACCCGACCATACCCGCTGGTATTCTTTGTCTTCAAGCGTTCTTTCCGTTAATGTAGCGCCTGGTGCAATGGCATTTACGTTGATGCTGTACTGCGATAATTCTATTACCAGGTTTTTTGCCAGCATTTCAAGCGCCGCTTTCGTCATGCCATAAGCGGCTAAATTTTTATGTGCCTGGTGGCCGGTAACGGAAGACATAAACAACAGAGCCCCTCCACCGGCTTGCTGTTTCATTTGCCTGGCAGCAGCCTGGGCAAGAAAAAAGCTGCCTCCAAGGTTTACCTGCAGTACTTTATAAAATGCTTCCGGTGTATACTCAAAAAAATCGCCAAACAATGTAATACCCGCATTGGCAATCACAATATCAACCGAACCAAACCTTGACATCGCCGCATCCATCATTAACTGAATACAGTCTGTTGTACCTGAATCGCCGGCAACTGCTACGCAAACACCTGTCTCAGCCAACTGTTTTGAGGCATTGGTTGCCAGTTCCAAATCAATATCGTTCAATATTACATTGGCCCCTTCTGCCGCCAGTTGTCTGCATATTTCAAAACCTATGCCCTGCCCTGCACCGGTTACAATAGCCGTTTTGTTTTTGAAAGACATTGGTAAAGATTATTTTGAATGTTGAATTTTAAATTTTGGATTAACCGCTGAATGAATTCAAAATTCAAAATTTAAAATTTAAAACAACTTATGAAAAAACTCCGGTCACTTCGCTGCCCGATACGCACACTTGAAATTATTTTAAACGGCTGCGCTAAGCGAATTCAAAATTCAAAATTTAAAATAACGCTTAATGAGGATCCCTGGTCACTTCACTGCCCGATACACACACTTGAAATTATTTTGAACGGCTGCGCTAAGCGAATTCAAAATTCAAAATTTAAAATTTAAAATAATCCCTAATGAGAATCCCTTGTCACTTCACTGCCCGATGCGCCCCTGAGAAAATCAAGATCGGCGCCCAGGTTGGCCTGCTCCACATGCTGCTGGTACAAATGGACGTATCCTCTTTCTTCAAATTTAACCGTTTGTTTTTTCCGCAATTTCCTCTCCGCAATTACTTCATCGGAAAGGGCAATATGCAACAAACGGTTGGGTACATCCAGCGTTATCAGGTCCCCATCCTCAACAATATTTAATGTGCCGCCTGCTGCCGCTTCCGGCGAAACGTGCAGTACCACGGTGCCAAATGCGGTGCCGCTCATTCTTCCGTCTGAAATGCGTACCATATCTGTAATACCCTTATTGAGCAATTTTGCGGGCAGCGACATATTGCCCACTTCCGGCATGCCCGGGTATCCCTTTGGCCCAACATTTTTTAATACCAGCACGCTGTTCTCATCGCAGTCCAGGCGGGGGTCATCAATTTTATTTTTATAGTCGTCTATATCTTCAAATACCACGGCTTTTCCGGTATGCTGCATCAGGTGGCTACTGGCGGCTGAAGGTTTTATAACGGCGCCGTCTACACTAAGATTTCCTTTCAGCACCACGATGCCGGATATCGGATTGAAAGGTTTATCGACCGTGGCAATAACTGATTCATTGTAATTGGGCTGGTTGGCGGCATTCTGGCCAATGGTTTGGCCATTAACAGTAATACAATCTTTATGCAGGTAAGGCAGCAACTGGTTCATAACGGCCGTAAGACCGCCTGCATAATACAAATCCTCCATAAAATATTTGCCCGATGGCTGCAGGTTGGCAATAAGGGGTATGCCACTGGAATGTTTATCAAAATCTGATAAATGCAGGGGCACGCCGATGCGGCCCGCAATAGCCAGTAAATGAATAACGAAATTGGTAGAGCCGCCGATGGCTGCATTTACCATAATTGAATTCTCAAAGGCTTCCCGGGTAAGTATATCAGACAAACGCCTGTTCTCGCGGGCCATTTTTACAATCTCCCGGCCAGATATATGCGCCATTACTTTTCTCGCGGCATCAGGTGCAGGTATCACAGCGTTCTGCGGCAATGAAATACCCAGCGATTCCACCATACAGGCCATGGTAGATGCGGTGCCCATTACGGCACAATGGCCATCGCTGCGGCACATACCCGCTTCAGCAAGACTAAGTTCTTCGTCGGACATATTACCCCCCCGGTTCTCTTCGCTGAAACGCCACACATCACTGGTACTGATATCGCGGCCCCTGTATTTGCCTGTTAGCATGGGCCCGCCCGAAACAACAATGGTGGGCAGGTTTACGCTACAGGCGCCCATTACCAGCGAGGGCGTTGTTTTATCGCAACCACACAGTAATACCACCGCATCCATGGGATTGGCGCGAATGGATTCTTCCACATCCATACTGGCCAGGTTACGAAACAACATGGCAGTTGGCTTTATCATTGTTTCGCCCAGCGACATAACCGGAAATTCAACCGGGTAACCACCGGCTTCAAAAACACCCCGCTTCACGCATTCCGCCAGTTCCCTGAAATGAGAATTGCACGGCGTAAGCTCCGACCATGTATTACAAATACCAATAATTGGTTTACCGTTTAGTTCATCCGCGGGTATACCCTGTTTCCTGAACCACGATCTGTAAATAAGGCCGTCTTTACCCTTGCGGCCAAACCACCCCTGACTTCTGAATGCAGTTTTGTCCATAGTATTATAAGTAATAAATATTGCGATAAAAGTTTAAAGTTATGTTATCCGGAATTCCTTATAAAATATTGGCATTAAAAACTTATACTTCTGCCTTATACCTTCACCGGTTGTTGCTATTTTTGATCAAAACCAGCCCCCGGTGAGTTGCCGGCAGTCCAACTGTATAGCCACCGCAAGGTAACCGAACAGGGGCATCGGTTACTATGTATTTTAATTGAATTAAAGGCAGGTGTAACACACCACAGCAAACCTATACTGAAAACACATTTATTGAGGTAATGGCACCCCCGAAGCATGCAGGTGAACAATCAACCATTTATCCTGCTGCTTTTTCCAGACAATGGTACGTCTTCCCAGCAGATCGGGATCGGTAAGCAAAAAGCTTGTAATGGCCGTGCTGCCCAGCATTTGAATTTTTATTTCCCTGGGTTGTATCTCTATGTGCGGTGAACCGGGATTTCTTTTACGTGCATTTTCAAACACTATTTTGAAAATATTTTCTATCTCTTGTTTGCCATTGGCGCGGTACGGAAATTTTGCCGAAGGTGGAAAAAAGGCCGTTGCATCATCGGCAAAACAAGCGTCAAATACCGGCCAGTTCAGCCCGCTAAACGCATCCACAAAAGTATTCATTGCTACCACAAGAGAAAGGGAGTCTGCCGCATTGCCCGCTGTCTGCCCCGCTGCTTTCAACGACAGTAATAAAAAGGTGAAATAAAGTAAAAAAAGGTTTGCTATTCGAAATTTCATAACAACTAAAATTTCCTCCATTGCTGGTGTTATGACCAGCAATGAAATTAGATGAGTGAAAAAAGTCACGGCGATATTCCCATTCGCCGGTTTTTCCGCCTGCCTAATTTACTTGTTATTTATCTATTGTTAAAATTGCACCGCTTAACATTATAATAAGAAATAAAAGAATTATTTAGTTGCTCCATCCCTGGCCACCTGAGTGGCGGAAAACGCAAGACCCTTTATCGTTTTAAAAAAACCATTTGCCGGCCTGGTACAGGCGGCAAATCCGTTGATAAGCTTTCAGTACCATATGGCCATTAAACCTTCCCCATGTAATTCCGTACAGCCTGGTCTGCCGGTTTGTAAAAGCCATGGCAGCAAAAACAACAGTATGCACTGTTGTTTTTTTATTTGGCAGCGGCATCCCGTATATTTGAAACAGGATCATCATCTTTACTCCGGCAGGTAAATAAATAAACATGAAAAAAGGGTTCTCTTTTATCATCGCCTTATTGTACGTGCTGCTGGCGGCAGCCCAGCAAAAGCCCAATATAATTTTTATTTATGCCGACGATCTTGGCTATGGCGACCTCAGTTGCTATGGTGCTACCAAAATAAAAACGCCCCATATTGATGCATTGGCGAAAAAAGGCCTTCGCTTTACCAACGCACATACCAGTTCTGCCACTTGTACGCCCTCACGCTATTCATTGCTTACCGGTCAGTACGCCTGGCGAATAAAGGGAACCGGTATAGCCCCCGGCAATGCAGCCCTCATCATTCCCACCGACCGGCCCACCCTTGCAGGCATGTTGCAAAAAGCGGGTTACCAGACTGCAGCCATTGGCAAATGGCATTTGGGCCTGGGTACTAAAGACGGGCCCGACTGGAACCATGAAATAAAACCAGGTCCCGGAGAACTTGGCTTTAACTATTCTTATATCATTCCTGCTACCGGCGACAGGGTGCCCTGCGTATTTGTAGAAAACCACCATGTGGTCAACCTGGATCCCAGCGATACAATTATAGTCAGCTATAAAGAAGCCATAGCCAATGAACCCACCGGGAAACTGAATCCCGAATTGCTTAGCTTACATCCTTCGCATGGGCACGACCAGGCAATTGTAAATGGCATCAGCCGTATTGGCTATATGAGCGGCGGCAAAGCTGCTTTATGGCAGGATTCATCTATTGCGGATATACTTACCCGTAAGGCAATCGGCTTCATTGAAAAGAATAAAGCACAGCCTTTCTTTATTTATTTTGCCACTCATGATATACATGTGCCAAGGGCGCCCAATAAGCGCTTTGCCGGCAAAAGCGGGCTGGCATCCAGGGGCGATGTAATATTGCAACTGGATGATTGTGCGGGCCGCATCTGCCGTGCACTGGATAGTCTTCATCTTACTGAAAACACCCTGATTATCTTTAGCAGCGATAATGGCCCCGTGGTAAATGATGGCTACGAGGATGAAGCGGTAGCGAAATTAAATGGCCATACACCCGCAGGCATACTAAAAGGCGGCAAATACAGCGCCTTTGAAGCAGGTACCCGCGTGCCACTGATTGTGCAATGGCCCGGAAAAATACTTCCTGGTAAAACTTCTGCCGCATTATTCAGTCAACTGGATATTTACGCCTCCCTGGCCGCGCTGACACAGCAGTCTCTGACAGGCAATGAAGCGCCGGATAGTTTTAACAGCCTGGATGTATTACTGGGACATTCCGTAAAAGACCGGGTTTATGCAGTGGAACATGCCGGCGTATTATCCTTGTTAAAAGATAAATGGAAATACATTGAGCCCGGAAATGGTGAAGCATACGATACGAATACCGATATTCAACTGGGCAATTCGCCGCAACCGCAACTATATGATTTGAATAAAGATTTGCGCGAACAAACTAACCTTGCCGCCAAATATCCCGGTATTGTAAAGTCGATGGCTGCCTGGCTGGAAAAAATAAAGCACCAACCTGCCACAAGATTACCATCATTGTAATAACAGCCCCTGCATCCTATTGCCTGGAATATTAAACAAGCCCGCAATTTTTCTTCTATTCGCACTGCGGTGTATTGGTTGAACAAATAAAAAACGGGATCCGCATCGTCTATTGATATTTAGCACCCGTTATTTCGCCGGGCATCTTAAAAAACAGTCTTTCGCCGCCAGCATTTTCAAGTAACAATCCATCGGTCAAAACATCCCTGCCTTTGTATCGTTTAATAATAAAAACCGGTTGAAATTGATGTAATGCCGCCAGCATCTCATACAAAACTGAAGTAAGCACCTGGTGCGTACCATCGCTGTTTATTTCAGACCGCAGCAAACCTGCTTCGCCAAATATTTCATGCAGTGTAATACTACCGGCCATGGCCAGTTGCTGGATGCTCATCAGCGTCCAGCAGGCAACCAGTGCGGCGGATTGTTTTTCTCCGTTGCCGGGGTCCTGGTACCCGTCCCTTAATGTTACCGGAGAAACAAAAACAGGCTTCCCGGAGGAAAATGAACCGGCTGTAGCTACCATGTCTGGCTGGTTGTCCAGGTTTTCCCATACAGATCTGTTGTCGGTCATGTGCACCCGGGGATGAACGCTATAACTGGTAAAATCAAAAAAATCAGTACCGGGCCGTTGCCGGTGAAGATCAACAAAATGATAACCGGTTCCATAGCCAACCGGAACTGCCGGCAGCATTGCTTTCAACAACGGGTATACCTGTGCCTGCAATGCATGTGGCGAAACGGCCTTATTTTTCTGCAACAACAATATGCTGTGCAATAAGTCTTGTTTCCCCTGCAGCATGCTTAATAAAACTGGGGGCGCTGAATTGAATACCTGCGGGAAAACAATCACCAGTTCAAGGCGCGTACGTAAAAGGATGGCTTCTGCAAACGCGGCATTTAATTCGTGCGCCCAGTTTTCCAGGTCCATTTCCAATACGACCCGGTAATGATTAAATGGAATTTTTTGCAACAATGCCGCCTCAGCATTGGTAACCGGCGGGTGACCAACCGATTTGCCATAGCCAATAACTGGAAATGGAATTTTCTCTTCCTGGTAATTTTTCACCTGTATCGGGCCGTCCACGCTGTTGACGGCAATTAATCTAAGTTCCTGCAACATCGCTTCGCCCGGCAGTACACCCACCGGAAAAGGAATGTGCTGGGGAGTAGAATAGGTTTTGTAGGAACTGTCGGACCAATTGCGCTGATCTTCCGTTTCAAAAACATCTCCGTCAAAAAACAATTGAACAGTTGTATCGTCGCTGGTTGTCCATTGCATTTCCTGAATCATCAGCAATGGCTGATGCTGGCTCACCATTTCGGGGAAGACCTCCTGGTAACTGGTGCCGTCGGGGCGTTTAACCATTACCGCTTGTCCGGCGCAGGATTGAATGGGATGGTGTACACAAATGCCTATCCTGTTTTTTTGAAATGCTGCCAGTGCCGTTCCTTTCATAGAAAAAGAAATGCTGCTGCCCGCCCTCCCTTCAATGGTAAAAAGCGCCTTGTAAACAGGCTTTTCCCGGCCGTAGACAGCCGTAAATTGTATGCTAAAACTTTCGTTTTCAATTACCAGTTTTTCATCTTCTATGCTGTATGGCAGGGTTCCCCAGTTATCGTCTCTTACGGCGCCATAGATCATCCTGATCAATTCTGTTTCTCCCCTTCGTATATACCGCAATTTTCCCGTTTCATACAAACATTGCAGTTCACCGGCTTTCAATGATATAGCAGGGGCCCATTCAAAATCAAATGGCAAGTGTATTTCTTTTATCATATGCAATCGGCCATCTTGTATGCAGCAAGATAATCAATCATCTTCCTGTTTATTTGCTTTAATACATTTAATTGTATAAGGCCGGAATGTAGCGACTGGCCCTTTCGTTTGATTGCACCCCTGACAAGTCCCTGTGCATCGCCTCAATGCCAGCGGCGAAAAATGAAAATCACCGCTGGCCCCGTGGTGACGCAGTTCCCGGAGGGGGAACAACAAAATAAGATACTGAGAGACGCTTCGGATCTTTGCTAAACGCAATGGTATTTACATGTTCTATTCCAGCGGCACAAACCAATGTTACACCGCTGACAAATGATATCCGACGGGGGGGTACACTATACCATAGGACAGACGATTGGCAGCCTGCATATGCACTGCCAAATACTAAACTGTTTCATTTGCGCGTTGTAGAGAAGCCCGTCGAAAACAGGGATACCTACATTTTATCCCCACCAACGCTACTTAAAATAAATTAGCTATTTTTGATTATCCTATTTTACTAACCAAAAAAACATGCGTATGCCAATATCTCTGGATAAGTACCGCGCCAAACTTGTTATCCGCATTTTATATTCCCTTCCGGCGAAGGAAGCGGGCAAATACATTGAGCGGACCGTGCTTCTGCTAAAAAGAAAGAACCTGGCCACCGACACCATTAAATCGTTTATTGTTAAAATAATTAACCAACTGGAAAGTGTTCGCCAGCTAACAACCGACACATTTAAATGGCAGAATATTGCCATGGCCATTCTTGTTCTTACCGAAATAAAGCAACAACTTAATAAATAAAACAGCAACGTTTTTATATACGGCGGCCGGTTCACCCGGCCGCTATTTTTATAAAAAAATTATCCCAATAGCCGCTTACTGCGGCCATTTTTTTGTGCATACCCCAGTCCCTTGTAAAACCATTAGTCAGCAACCCGTCATCGTTCCTTAAAAAATCCGGCTGCCTGCCAGCCATTTACTGGTTGCTATAGTCCTTACCTGCAAGCTTTTATGGGCGATCATATCTTTTTCAGTGTTGCCTCTTGCCCCTTGTCGAACTACCAATCCTGCACATTAAGATTTTATTAAAGGGCAAAAGACAGCTAAGTGTTATCATTTATTTTACCAATTAAGTTGATTTTTGTTGGCGGTTGAATTGTGATATTTAATAATATTGATCTGCGATTGCCCTTGTACCTGACACCGTTACAATGAAAAATATCAAATTATATAAAAAAAGTATTGCAAAGGCTGAACATACAGAACCATACACCACAGACATCGGGCCCAAATACACGCGTTTGTTAACTTCTGCCAGGCTATTAAAGAAAGATAAAGAAGAATTGCAACAGGCGCTTGAAGAAATAGCAGCCATTTATAACAACGCCCCCTGTGGTTATCATTCGCTCAACGATAAAGGAGTTTTTATACATGTCAATGATACCGAACTGCAATGGCTGGGCGAAACAAGAACCGGCTTTGAAGGTGTAAAGAAAATTACGGATATCCTTTCTGCAGAAAGCAAAAAAAAGTTCGCGCATATATTTCCTGAATTCATGAAAACAGGGTTTCTCAGGGAAGAAGAATTTTTTTTTGTACGCAAAGACGGCAGTAGTTTCCCGGTACTGATTAATGCAACAGCCAACTATGATGGCAAAGGCAATTACAAAAGCAGCCGTTCCGTGGTAATGGATATTTCAGCACGTAAACAGCTGGAAGAAGAACTGCTCAACTCTCACAGAGACCTGCAGCGAAAAAATGATGCACTTACAATTGCCAATGAAAATTTATTTATCGTAAAGCGTGAAAAGGATCGCTTTATGGATATTGCCACGCACGATTTACAGTTGCCGCTGGTAGCTATTTCTATGCTTAGCGAAACCCTGCTGAAAAACAATATCCAGTCCGGTTCACAGGAAGAAAGAAAGGTGTTTGATATGATACACGATGCCTCGCTGGAGATGAAGGCGCTCCTGGCCAATTATTTCTCAGCCAGCCTTTCTGATAGCGGAAAAATGCAGCTTTTTATTCATGAGATTGATATTAACGTTCTCACCAATGAAATAATAGATCGGTACACCCCCCTTGCCCGTAAAAAAAACATACAGCTGCATTTTAAAAACAATAAAAATTTTTTGTTGTTCACAGACAGGGAATGCTGTACACAGATTATAGAAAACCTTTTGTCGAACGCACTAAAATATACAGAACCCGGTAAAAATGTAACCGTTGCCATAACAGGCAACAAGAAAGAAGTTAAGATAATTGTTGCCGATGAAGGACCGGGCATAAAAAAAGAAGACCGTCACCTGCTGTTTCAGCGTTTTCAAAAACTATCTTCAAGACCCACCGGGGGCGAAATGTCTACCGGCCTGGGGCTCAGCATTGTTAAATACCTGGTGGAACAAATAAAAGGCACCATCTCGGTAGAAAGTGAGTACGGCAAGGGCAGTGTTTTTACCGTACACCTGCCTTTGAACAATGAATACTGGCTAACAGCTGATAGCCGTTAGCTATCAGACATCAGCCATCCGACATCCGACATCTTTTAAGGCATTTGCCAGGGACCACGTTTGGGCGGATGTTTTCCAATATCAAAGACAACGCTTACACCCAGTGTATTGGGGAGTGCATTAATGGCAGGTTTTATTCTAAAGCTAAGATCATTGCTTACATCAAAATCTTTCAGGTGACCATCAACGGTAGCGTCTACCACATTCAGCGCCCAGAAAAGGAAAAAATATAAAACAGAATAATCAACATATTTCCTTGATTCATTGCGGTAAGTCTGTAAAGTATAACTATCGCCGGCTTCGGCAAAACTTCTTAGTGCAGGATCTGTAATTTTAGCCAGGCTAAATTTGCTGGAATCCGCCGTTCCCCTGTTTACCACGTAGAAATAAGCATATTTTGCCTTGTTGTATTGTATACGGTTGTAGTTGAACACATAGCCGGTAATACCCAATGCAGCATATACCACTGGTATCTTCCAGTAACTGCGGTTATACGCCTGCCCCCATCCGGGTAAGATTAAGGAATGCATGGTAGCCTTGTGCGGATCATGTTTCTTTTTGCCGGTTGAGTCGACTGCTGGCTTTTTAGCGCCCACCTCTCCTACACTCATTACACGCAGGCCGGTACTGTCTTTTTTTTGCGCAAAGGAAAAATGACCACCTATAAGACCTGCAGCCAGTAAAAAAAACAAACGGATTGTCTTCATGCGTTTTAATTAGCGGAAACCCCCAACTGATCAAGTATTTTATTAAACTCCTCCAGCGAATAATACTCAATGCTGATGCTGCCATAACCTTTTTTGTTATGGTTAAGCCTCACTTTGGTGCTGAAGTGCGATGCTAAATTATCCTCTATTTTTTTATACGCATGCGGCAATCCGGAATTTACAGATTGTTTAACGGGCGTGGCTGTTTTGTACAGCTTGCGTACCAGTTCTTCTGTTTGCCTTACAGACAATTTCCGGTTAACTACTTCATGAAAAATATACAACTGCTTGTCTACCGTATCCACGTTAATCAGTGCCCTTGCATGACCCATAGTAAGGCTGCCGTTGCGTACCGCTACCTGTATATCGGGCGGTAATTTCAGCAGCCGTATATAATTGGCTACTGTGCTGCGTTCCTTGCCCATACGCTCAGCCACCTGCTCCTGGGTATGGTCCAGTTCATCCATCATTCTTTTATAACTCAATGCAATTTCAATGGCGTTCAAATCTTCGCGCTGCAGGTTTTCCAGCAATGCCAGTTCCAGCAACTGTGCATCATTGGCCTGGCGGATATAGGCAGGTAAGTCAACCAGTCCCGCTATTTTGGCCGCCCGGTAGCGGCGTTCGCCCGAAATCAGCCGGTACCGTCCGCCGGGTAATTTAGAAACCGTTACCGGCTGTATGATATCGTGCATTTTTATAGATGCCGCCAGTTCATTCAGCGATTGCTCATCGAAATGATGCCTTGGTTGTTTTGGGTTGGTTTCTATTTCGGCAACGGGTATGCGCAATATGCCGGTGGCCTGCTCCACCACAGTCGTCTTTAACGTACCACTGGTGGTTTTAAGGTCAGAATCTATACTTTGCAAAAGTGAACGGATGCCTTTGCCGAGGGCGTCGCTATTTTTTTTGGGACTATTCATGTTTATAGGAATGTGGAATTGGGAATGGGGAATTAGTAGCCGCGAACCCAATTACTAATCCCCGATAACTAATTCCAGGTTATTCAAGAATGCGTTCTTCCTGCTTTATCTTCGTCATGTCATTTTTCTGCAGTACTTCTTTTGCCAGGTTCAGGTAGTTCATGGCGCCCTTGCTTACTGCATCATAGAGTATAACGGGTTTGCCTACACTGGGGGCTTCACTTATTTTGGAATTGCGGTGAATGATGGTGCTGAAAACCATTTCATCAAAGTGTTTTCTTACTTCACTAACCACCTGGTTGCACAAACGCAAACGTCCATCGTACATAGTCATTAAAATACCCTCAATGGCCAATTGCTGGTTAAGCCGGTTCTGAACAATTTTTATGGTATTCAGCAGTTTACCCAGGCCTTCCAGAGCAAAAAATTCTGTCTGCACCGGCACAATCACCGAGTCGGCGGCAGTCAGCGCATTAACAGTTATTAGCCCCAGCGAGGGAGAGCAGTCAATCACAATAAAATCATAACTATTGCGCACCGGTTCCAGCAAACTTTTTAACACCCCTTCACGATTGGGATAATTGATCATTTCAATTTCAGCACCCACCAAATCAATATGACTGGGCACAATATCCAGGTTGGGAATATCAGATTTAAGAATCACATCCTTTACGGGTGTTTCATTTACCATGCAATCGTACAGGCTTTTGGTCACATTGTGCAGGTCGAAACCCGTACCCGTGGTGCTATTGGCCTGCGGGTCTGCATCTACCAGCAGGGTCTTAAACTCCAGCACGGCAAAACTTGCCGCCAGGTTAATAGCCGTGGTGGTTTTACCTACCCCTCCTTTTTGATTTGCTATACCGATTATTCTTGCCATATTTTTGTTAGCTAATAGCTATTAGCCTTAGCTGCTAGCCGTTGTTTTAAGTTATTTAGCTTTTCCTGCAATAAAACCGGTGTACGACCGGAAGGGTTACTATTATTGTCCGGGCATTTTTTATACCCCATCATTCTTGCGTCGCACCCTTGTACTGTTGAATAAAATGCAACGCTCCCGTCTTCTTCATTTTCACACAAAAACATCAAAAAAATGTACACCTGGCTCCTGCTCCGTTTTTGAGTGACACATCATAGTTCAATACTATCTCCAATTTTCACCAGTTTCAGTTCCGCACCTGCATCAGCAAATATCTTTTTGGCTTTTGCCGAATCTATTTTGATGTATCCAAAAGTGTCATAGTGAACGCCTACCACCGTTTTGCATTCAATCATACCTGCGCAGGCTGCGGCATCGGCAGCGTCCATGGTAAAGTTGTCTCCAATAGGCAATACCGCAAAATTTAGTTTTGCCCATTTGGGGATGAGCTGCATATCCAGTGTAAGCGCCGTATCGCCACTGTAATAAAAATTACCCTCTTTGCTGGTAATTATAAAACCCATTGGGTTGCCACCATAACTGCCATCGGGCAAGCCGCTGCTGTGCTGGGCGACTGTGCACTTTACCGTAAAAACACCAAAATCCCATTTGCCGCCTGTATTCATAGGATGGGTATTGGGTACTTCCTGTTTATTCAGCCACTCGTGTATTTCCCAGTTGCATATTACTTTTGCACCGGTACGGGTGGCAACACGTATGCAGTCGCCGGTATGATCCTGGTGGGCATGACTAAGCAACACAAAATCGGCTGCTACGGCGTCTACATCAACAATATTGTTGGCCAGTTCATTATACGTGATAAACGGATCGAACAACAGTATTTTTCCCTGAATAGTTACACTGAAACAGGAATGACCGTAATATGTTAAGTTCATATACTAAGTTTGGGAAATATTCGCGGATGAGGTGGCGATACCGTCAACCGCAGTGGGCAAAAATAGCATTTCAAAATAAGAAACGAAAGCTTCTGTTTTGGGATATTTTTGCAGGCTGCAGGGAAATAATTCAATAAGCCCGGTTTTATTTTTGGAGCAGGTGCTTCCGGCACGGCCGGTGCAGGGAAGACGCCCGGACTGCAACTAAATGAACAAAGCATTGTTGATTAACCTGTAATGATTCAGATAAAGGAATAAACTTTTAAAACCCCGGCCTAACAGCGGTAAATAATATGATTACAATAATAAGCGGCACCAACAGGCTTGGCAGCAATACGGGTAAAGTGGCTGCTCAATACCTGCAATTGCTGGGCAAAAAAGGAGTAACAGCCAAATTTCTTACGCTGGAGGGGTTAGATGTGCATGAGCGCAGCGCCAACATACAAAACCTGGAAAAGGAAGTACTTATACCTACAGACAAATTTATTTTTATCTCACCCGAATACAATGGCAGCATTCCGGGGGTTTTAAAATCGCTGTTTGATATTACCGATACCAAAAAAGTTTGGTGGGGAAAGAAAGCCCTGCTAACAGGCGTTTCAACCGGCCGGGCCGGTAATCTGCGGGGTATGGAGCACCTGACCGGCATCCTTCATTTTATGAAAGTACATGTTCATCCCAACAAATTACCGATTTCAGTGGTTGATAAACTGCTGAATGGCGCAAATGTAATTACAGATGCCGGCACCCTGCAGGCCATTAATGAACAACTGGATGAATTTTTGGCTTTTTGAGCCCTAAAAGTTGTCTAAACTTTGCCAAAGCCAAAACAGGCTATAAGTAGCTTTGACAAAGTTTTGTCCAAACAATCATGATGTGGCCCATCCGGGCGTCTTACCGATTATATTAATTCAGTGCAATTCAACTTCGCAAATTATTTTAGCTGAAGGGAAAATATTTGTCGCATCAAAACGTCAACCGGAACAGGAACCAGTAACTGGAAGAATTTCAATTGTAAACTTAAATTTTTTATATGCGCAACCCGGCTTTTGTATGGATAATATTGGTAATAATGCTATTGCTGGATCTGTATGTTTTCCAGGCGGTAAAAATAGTAAGCAATGGTGCCAGCGCAAAAACCAGGCAGGTTATTTATATCGCCTACTGGACCCTCTCAGCAGCTACTGTTATTTTATTGTTGCTGATGCCGTATACCAATTATGAAAAATGGCCGCGCGCAGTACGCACTTATTTATTTGCCACCATATTGGGCTTGTTTTTCGCAAAAATAATATCAGTTGTCTTTTTTTTGATCGACGATATAAGACGGGTGGTACAATGGGCGTCCGGAAAAATTTTCTTTCGCAATACGGAAGCAGAGGGATTTGGCGCCGAAGGCATCTCACGTTCTGTTTTTTTAAGCTGGCTGGGCATTGGGGCAGGCAGCACCCTTTTTGGAACCCTGGTGTATGGGTTTAGCAACAAATACAATTACCAGGTAAAACATATTAAGCTGGCGTATGATAACCTGCCAACCTCATTTAAAGGGTTAAAAATTGTGCACATCAGCGATATTCACAGCGGCAGTTTTACAGACAAACAGGCTGTAAACAGGGGCATCGATAAAATACTAAAGGAAAATGCAGATATCATTCTTTTTACAGGAGATATTGTAAACGATCGGGCCGTGGAAATGGAACACTATATGGATGTCTTTAGCCGGCTGAAAGCACCCATGGGCGTATATTCTACACTGGGCAATCACGATTACGGCGATTATGTGCATTGGGAAAGCGATGCTGCTAAAAAAGCCAACCTGGAAGATTTAAAAAAAGTACATGCCGCACTGGGCTGGCGCTTATTGATGAATGAACATGAAGTATTGGAAAAAAATGGCGAACAGATAGCATTAATCGGCATTGAAAACTGGGGAGCCAAAGCAAGGTTTCCCAAATACGGCCGGATGGATTTGGCCTATCCCGGGGCAGCAAAATATCCTTTCAAAATTTTAATGAGCCACGACCCCAGTCATTGGGACGCCGAAGTACAACCCAAATATGCCGACATTGATTTAACACTGGCCGGCCACACACATGGTATGCAGTTTGGTGTGGAAATACCCGGTTTTAAATGGAGCCCGGTAGAATACGTGTATAAGGAATGGGCAGGCTTGTACGAAGCCGGCAAGCAAAAATTATATGTAAACCGCGGTTTTGGTTTTATAGGTTACCCCGGCAGGGTGGGTATATTGCCCGAGATAACAGTGATAGAGCTGACGTGACCATTGACCATTGTCTATTGACCATTGTCCATTGACCATCGACAATCGGCCATTGACAATTCAAAATAACTCCAGCTCCATCTGTATATTGCTGCGTTCATAAGGTGTAGGATGCCCGGCTATTTTTTTAAAACCCAGTTTATGGTACAGGTTGATGGCAGGTTTTAAAATGGTGTTACTTTCCAGGTAAATTTTGCGGGCACCTGCCGCCCTTGCTTTTTCAATCGCTGCATTTCCCAGCAGCCAGCCTATATTTTTTCCCTGCGCATGCGGCGATACCGCCATTTTTGCCAGTTCAAAATCATAATCCGGATCATTCATCTTAATAAGGGCGCAAACCCCTGCAGGTTTATTTTCGTACAATGCCACCAGGATATACCCGCCTTTGTCCAGTATATAGCCTTTGGGATTATCCAGTGCCTTATAGTCGGCTTCTTCCATTTTAAACCACCTGGTAATCCATTCTTCATTCAGTTTCCTGAATGCCTGCTGGTGCGCCGGCTGGTAGTCAATAATTGTAACGGACGCACTTTCCCTTCGTTTTTTCTGCTCCTGTACCCGCTGCAGCAGGCTTTGCTGTTCAAGCAAAAACTCCCATTCTGCAATGGCCTTCCACAAATCGTTTCGCGTACTGGCGGATATACTTTCAATGGCATTGCCTACATCTGTATACTGGTCCTGTATTTTTTCAGTAATCATCCTGCCTTTGGCAGAAAGACATACCATGTTCCTACGCCCGTCTGCCTTATCTTTTTTCTCTTTTACCAGCCCCTTTGACGCCATTTCACTGATGATTTTACTGACCGAGGGATGGGAATGGCCGATCTCTCTGGCTATCTCAGTTATTGTCTTCAGCTCGCTGTTCGACAAAACATAAAATACAGGAAACCATTTGGGCTGCAACCCAACGCCATATAATTTGTATAACTCAGCAGCATCTGCTGTAATGCGTTCTGTAAGCAACCGCAACCTGCTGCCCAGCGCCATTTTTCCGGTGGTGTCAAAAAAGTTCATACAATATTTGTGTAACTAATTATGTAATCAGTTACACAAATATATAGACCCGGTTGCAGTCAACAAAATTTGATTTCCCGGGCCGGTAAAATATATGCTGCTTACTTAAACCCGCGGCAATTTCCACGGTCATAGCCGCGTTACTAACGAACGAACTGAAAGCCACCCTCACCCTTATGATCAAAACAATACTGACTGTTTTATTTGTTGTGTTTTTATTATCAGTGAAACAAACCAGTTTCGGTCAGCAACGCAAACTGGATTCACTGTTTGCCAAAGGCGATACGACGGCGGTAATGGACTCGCTGATGATGGGTTTTGATGCTTTCCTGGATTCATTGGTGCAGCCCAGGAGTTTTTTTTCGGCCGGTGCGGGCATGGGCAACAGAACTTTTAGTATAAAAAACAATGCCCTTAATACACAGGAGGCTACCACAAGACAGCTATCGTTCACCCCTACCCTTGGCTATTACCACAAAAGAGGAGCCGGCATCAGCGTAACAGGCTTTGCCGCTAATCTCAATAATAATTTTCATTTTTATCAATACGCGGTTACGCCTTCCTATGATTACATCAGTACAAAATTATCGGCCGGCATTTCTTATACCCGTTATTTTGGAAAAGATACCGCCACCCTGAATGCAAGTCCGTATGATAATGACCTGTATGCCTATTTCAATATACACCACGATACCTGGCGTTATGGGGTGGCAGTGGGATATGCCACCGGCAATTTCAGGGATAAGCTAACGTATTCCGACTCTGTACAACGCTATAGCAATGTGCTGCAGCGAATGGTATGGGTGTATGTTAATAAAACGATTGAGTCTGCGAACCATATTAAAGATCTGTCGCTATCCGCCTCTTTGCGCAAAGATTTTGAATGGTATGGCGTACTTGCAAAAAATGATAACCTTACCGCCAGTCTTACCACTTACCTGGTAACGGGCACGTCAAAAATAAGAACCAGCACCAATATCAGTTACGCTACAAAAAGAATTACACTCTCCAGGTTTAATAAAAGCTACAAGAATGCAGATGGCAATGGATTCCAGGTACAGTCGGCTGCGTTATCGGCCAGTATATTTTATTCCATCGGAAAATTCAACCTGCAGCCTGTGTGGTTTATGGATTATTATTTCCAGGATACCGATCAGAAGTTCAGCCAGGTATTCTCGCTTAGCCTGGCATACAATTTCTAGTATTTTGTGATCTCATTTATATTCTATTAACTTTATTTAACTTCTGTAAGAGTTTAGTGGCATATTACTTGAGCAATAATCATCAACTAAAAAACTCTACATCATGAAGACGAAACTCCTGGTTCCTCTTTTTGCGTTTGTTTTAATTTCAGCTGCCGGTATAGCACAGTTGCATGTACCCGTTTTTCAACTGGGTGTAAAAGGCGGCGTCAATATTACCAAGATAGATGGTAAATCCTTTTCTGATGAATTCAATTATGGCTATCATGCCGGCGCTTTTGCAACTATTAAAATCACCAACCATGTGCAGATTCAGCCCGAGGTATTATTTAACCAGTACAACACTAAAGCAGACACTGCATTCAGTAACGTACTAAACGTAAAAAACCTGAAAGATGTAAAGCTCAATTATATTTCTATTCCGTTATTACTAAACCTCAGTCCCGCCAAATTCATCTCTTTCCAGGTGGGGCCGCAATTTGGTATCTTAATGGATAAACACAGGAATCTGTTCGAAAATGGTAAAGATGCATTTTCGAGCGGCGATCTTTCAATGCTGGCAGGTGTTCAGTTAAACGTAGCAGGGTTGCGTCTAAGCGGAAGGTATATCGTTGGCCTCTCAAACATCAATGATGTGGGCAACAGCGACAAATGGAAAAACCAGGGATTCCAGCTCAGTGTGGGTTTCCGGATTATTTAAAACGTTGGTTGGTCTATATATAAAATCCTCCTGTATGCAGGGGGATTTTTTTTTTGCCAGCCGGTCAATCATACCGGCTGGCTTTATTTTTATCCCAACATTGCGTTTAGCTACCGGCAATTCAAACATTGCATAGATTTGACTATTAAATACCGGTTTATGATGCATACACCAGCCAGGTCATTTGCAGCCGCATTTTTTATTACGGCCTTATCAGTATTGAACACCAGTACTTCCAACGCACAGCTAACAGATAAAATGAAAGCCATTCTGCCGGCAGGCGCAGTGGCCTATGGCAATATCCCCTATGCCAGCGATACTTCGCATTTTCACCTGCTCGATATCTATCTGCCGGCCAACGCCAGCCAGCCTTTACCACTGGTTATCTGGATACATGGCGGTGCATGGATGCTGAATGACAAATATGCCGATATGGGCTACATGAAAAATACGGTAAAAAGCTTCCTGGACAGTGGCTATGCGCTGGCCTCGATCGACTACCGGTACAGCACAACCGCTGTATTCCCGGCCCAGGTACAGGATTGCAACCAGGCCGTACAGTTTTTGTATGACAATGCCGCTAAATATAAACTGGACAAAAACAAATTTGCATTAATTGGTTTTTCTGCAGGCGCCCACCTGGCATCCCTGCTGGGTTTATCGGCCAATAATAATATTGCCTCTTTTTATCCCGGCGGTAAAAAGCCGGTCTTTAAAATAAATACAGTACTTGATTTTTATGGCCCTTCAGATTTTGGGGCACTCGCCGGTTCTACGGATACTGCTGTTAATAATGAACGCAACCCTGTTTCCATTCTTCTCGGCGCTACGCCACTCAGAAGACCCGACCTGGCTAAAATTGCCAGCCCGGTTTCTTATGTTGATAAATATGACCCGCCTTTTTTAATTGTGCAGGGCGAAAAAGATGAATCAGTGCCCTATACCCAATCGGTTCTGCTGAATTCATGGTTAACATTGGCAGGCGTTAAAAACGAACTAATCATTGTTGCCGGCGCACCCCACTATGGGCCGATGTTTGACACAGAAGCCATCAGAACAAAAATTTTTTATTTTCTGCGCACTTATCTGAGGTAACACCAATAGGCCACTAACAGCTTATAGCTAACAGCCAATCGCTAATTGCTTTTTCCCTATGTTTGCAAAAATTTTTAAAGGGAATGGAATTACAATCGCTTATAGCCGAAGTCTGGGGCAACCGGGAATTGCTAAAAGACAGCAAGTACAGTGACGCGGTAAGGGCCGTGATAGAAGAAATTGATAAAGGCAGACTGCGCACCGCAGCGCCCTCAGCCAATGGATGGCAGGTCAATGAATGGGTAAAACAGGCCATACTGATGTATTTTGGCATTCAACCCATGCAGACCTGGAATGTTGAGCCATTTGAGTTTTATGATAAAATGCTGCTGAAAAAAAATTATGCGGCACTGGGTGTACGTGCCGTGCCCCATGCAGTGGCCCGTTATGGCGCCTATATTGCTAAAAACACCGTGCTGATGCCCAGCTATGTAAACATTGGCGCTTATGTAGACGAAGGCAGCATGGTAGACACCTGGGCTACTGTTGGCAGCTGTGCACAAATTGGAAAGGGCGTGCATCTTAGTGGCGGTGTGGGAATAGGCGGTGTGCTGGAGCCATTGCAGGCTAGTCCGGTGATCGTTGAAGACGGCTGTTTTATTGGCAGCCGCTGTATTGTGGTAGAAGGTGTGCTGGTAGAAAAAGAAGCTGTATTGGGTGCTAATGTGGTACTCACCAAATCTACCAAAATAATAGATGTAAGCGGTAGTGAGCCGGTTGAATATAAAGGTCGCGTTCCCGCCAGAAGCGTGGTAATACCGGGTACTTACAACAAGAAATTTGCAGCGGGCGAATATGGGGTTGGATGTGCATTGATAATTGGTCAGCGTAAACCAAGCACCGATCTGAAGACCAGCCTGAATGATGCGCTGCGCGAATTCAACGTAGCTGTCTGACAAGGAAAATTAAATTATTAACTACCCTGGTGCAGAACGGCGTTCATCAAGCACCAGGGTTTTTGTTTTTATATGATGGAGAAAAAACAACCTGTCATTTCATTAGCCGGGTTCATTATTACCTTCCTGGGTGCCGTATTATTTTCTACCAAGGCCATTATTGTTAAAAAAGCGTTTCACGATACGCATATTGATGCGCTCTCACTCCTGGCCGTAAGGATGATTTTTTCGTTGCCATTTTATGTGGGTATTGCCGTTTTTGCCGGCAACAAAAAAGACAATATTCATTTTACCAGGCAGCAATGGGGTTGGATTATTACGCTGGGATTATTTGGCTACTATATCAGCAGCTTTCTGGACTTTGCCGGGCTGCAGTATGTATCGGCGGGGCTAGAAAGGCTGATCCTGTTTTTGTATCCCACTTTTGCCGTGCTCATTAATGCCACTGTTTTTAAACAAAAAATCAGCCGCATACAAATATTGGCGCTGGTACTAACGTACACGGGCATTGCCATTGCTTATTTGGGGCAATTGCAGGTAGATACTGCCAGTAGTAGTTTCATCCTGGGCAGTTTGCTTATTTTTCTGTGTGCTATCACTTATGCCATATATATTGTGGGCAGCGGTAAGCTGATACCGCAGGTGGGTGCCACCAAGTTTACGGCCTATGCCATGCTGGCTTCTACGGCCGGGGTGTTTTTACATTACCTGCTGGCAGGCAATTACCAGTTGCTGCATTCGGGCACCGAATACTGGGGATACGGCATTTTGCTGGCTATCCTGGCTACTGTTATTCCCTCATTACTGATTTCGTATGGAATGAAACAGATAGGATCCAATAATGTGGCCATTGTATCGGGCATCGGGCCGGTATCTACCATTATCCAGGCACATTTTATATTGGGCGAACCTATTTTTGCCGCGCAGATTGCGGGTACGGTGCTAGTCATAGCGGGTGTACTTTTAATAGGCTGGAAAAGCCGGCCCGCGGCAGAATAAAAAAAACAGTTTATACTGCTATCGTTTATGTTTTACACCCTATATTTGCAGCCCTGAATGTAATTTTGGTCTGTTTGGCCAACGGTACAATTTTAGAAAAGCCCAGGTGGCGAAATTGGTAGACGCACTGTGTTCAGGTCGCAGCGTTCGCAAGGATGTGATGGTTCGAATCCATTCCTGGGCACTTTATAGCTTTGTAAGTCAATGATTTACAAGGCTTTTTTTATGCCCGGGTGTCAGATTTTGACGCTTTTTTTCGCTTTCTACCACCTTTTTTGACACGAAATCAACATACACAATGACACACAAAATTGCAGGCACACTACCAGCACAAGACCAGCACAAGCGGGCACAAAAAATTACCAGAATCCCTCGTTTGACACGTATTTGACACACAATTTTGGCAGTTTTCATACTGCCAGTGGAACATAACCAGCACACATAAAGCAGGTACTTGAAAATTCTTTTGCCAATATTTTCACAGTTTGTTTCACGCTCTTAAAATTGCCCCCATCTCTCCATACCAAATTGTTAGTAATGCCTGATCCGGTATACTCATTGCCTCGTTATTTTATCACCCTCAAAACCGCAACCTTATGAATATCGGAGAAAGACTAAATTAGAAAAGGGGATAAAATAACTTTCTATTACGATTATGGGCGTGCACCCGGACAGCGTCCATCCACTGGTGTTTTTATCTATGCTTATCCAAAAAATCAGGTTGAAAAAAACCATAACAAACAAGTGCTGGCATTACTTGAAGTATAAAAATCGCAGATAACAATTGAACAGCAGGCAACAGGCAGTAGTTTTATTCCTACCGTAATGGCCGCTGCCGTTCTTACCGGTTCTGCATTGAACGTTAACGCACAAAAAGTAAAAAATGTAGTGCTTGTCCATGGCGCATTCGCAGATGGCTCCGGATGGAGAGGACTGTATAGTGTGCTGACAAAAAAGGTTACCATGTTACCGTTGTTCAAAATCCGTTGTCCTCACTGGAAGATGATGTGGCAGCTACCAAAGTGGCGTTGGACAAACAGGACGGCCCCGCAATCCTTGTAGGCCATTCCCGGGGCGGCGCAGTTATAACAGAAGCCGGTAACCATCCAAAAGTAGCAGCACTGGTATATGTAGCAGCATTTCAGCCCGACAATGCCGAGTCGGCGCTGCAATGGTTACAGACCGCAAAACCCGCACCCGAGAACGGTGTACTGGCACCAGATGACAAAGGAATTGTCTATTATGACAAAGCAAAATTTCACGCAGGTTTTTGTGCCGATATACCAAAAGAAGATGCGGATTTTATGTATGCCTCACAGGGTGCATTTTATGCCAAAGGGTTTGTAACGCCCATCCCCCATGCGGCCTGGAGGGACAGACCAACCTTTGCTGCACTAGCTACCGAAGATAAAAGTATTGACCCCGGCATTCAGCATGGAAGAAAAAGGAATAGATGCAACCAGCGACTTGTACCTGCATTATCATTTGTAATTGGCTATTTCAATCAGTTTGCTTACATCATGTACAATAATCTTCCTGCCCTTTGTTTCCACAATGCCCTTTTCTTTCAATTCAGATAATACCCTTACCACATTTTCTCTGGCCGTGCCAACAAGACTTGCCAAATCATCACGGCTCATATTGATCTCGACCGGCATACCGGGTTGAAAGTTTATCTTGTACTTTTCCCGGATGACAATCAACTGAAGTGCCAGTCTTTCCCTCACCGATTTTTGCGCAAACAGGGTAAGACTGTTTGCCAATACGGCAAACTCATGACTTAATGTTTTTAGTAACCGCTTGTCCAGCACTTTGGATTGCTGAAGCGCAGCCAGGAAGTCCTCCCTGGGTATAAATGCAATTTTGCTTTCTTCCAGCGCTGCTGCAGCATCCGGATACCGGTCTTCGCTCAGTACAGCATGATATCCCAGTAATTCACCGGTATTGGCCACATAAATAATTTGCTCCCTGCCATCCCTGTCCACCTTATACTTTTTTACTTTTCCTTCTGTGATATAAAATATACCGGATGGGAAACCTCCTTCCCGGAATATGATTTCGCCTTTTTTATACACCTGCTCAGATTTGTTGAGAGTGAGCAATTCCAAATCTTCCGCAGGCAGATCCGCAAATATGGATGCAGTTTTAAAATCCCATTTATCTATTGGAAAAATCCCTTTAATACTCATGATGTCCGTAAAATTACCTCTTTATAAACTGATAAAAATCACTTTTTACCGTGATAAGGTTTACCGCGGTGCAGGCATGCCTGGATTAATTTTGTCTGAATAACTATGAAAAAAATAACCAGCAGGGATTTGTATTATACCAGCGACCATGAATGGATTGACTTCCAGGGGTCTGTTGCCTATGTGGGCGTTTGTAGTTTTAAACTCACCGGATTTAAAGAAATAGAGCAAATTATTTTTAATGAATCACCCGGGTTTATAAAAAAAGGGGAAGCCATTGCCGCTGTTACCTATCATGATTACAGGATAGAAGTGCATATGCCGGTTGATGGAAAACTGATGCAGGTCAATGATAAAATAATAGCGGGTGACCGGAATATTTTATTACAGCAGGAGGAAGGGAACGCCTGGATAGCATTGATTGTTCCCACCGATATCGATGAAAGAGAAGGTCTCCTTCTTCCGGTGGAATACCATATGAAAGGCAGGGGCAAATATCCAAAATAACCACCTGAAAATAAACGCAGTGCAAGATGCCCTTTTTTAAAAAAAGAACACAGGAATCAAGATGGTTTAATGGGGATGAAGGATTTAATGAACTGTATCCAGCGTCTATCCGGCTATTGGCACGCAGACACTGGACGCCGTTACATGTTGCCAGAAAAGCGGCCCGTTTTTTAGCCGCAGAAAACAATGCCAGGATATTGGATATCGGAAGTGGTGTGGGAAAATTTTGCCTGGCTGCCGCCTATTACAAACCAACCGCATCGTATTATGGTATTGAGCAAAGGAAAACTTTAACCAGCCACGCGGAAACAGCAGGAGAAATCCTTGGTTTTAAAAACGTTTCTTTTATTCATGGGAACTTCACGCAACTGGATTTCAGGGATTACGACCATTTTTATTTTTACAATTCTTTTTTTGAAAATATAGCCGGCGCAGATAAAATAGATGAGGATATTGATTATTCCGGCGAGCTGTATAATTATTACAACCGCTACTTATATAAGCAACTGGAACGAAAACCAGCGGGCACCAGGCTGGCCACCTTTCACAGCCTGGAAGACGAGGTACCAGGTGGCTTCCATATTGTGGGCTCAGAAATGGATAACCTGTTAAAGTTCTGGATAAAAGTATAACCAACAAAAGAGGAATCGCATATGTCCATTGATTTTGATACTGAAATAACCGCCATTGACAGTCAACTACAGCAGGTGAAGGGCTACCTGGATTGTGAAAAAATAATCTTACAAAGTATAAAAAGACAGGAGGACAAGGGTTTTGGCGATGAAGCCATTGCTGCATACCTGGCAAAACTATCCACCTGGTTTCATAAAAAGATGAAGATAGGCAACGGGCATCCTGATTATACCAATTACATGTTTACTGCGGGCTGTGTAGATTATCTTTTGAAAATGGCCCCATTAAAAAATATTACCGCCATACAATTATAATAAGATGTTTAAGCCGAAACTGCTGGATACTTTAAAGAACTATACCAGGAATCAGTTCGGCAAAGACATTATGGCCGGACTGATAGTAGGTATCGTTGCCCTGCCGCTGGCCATCGCCTTTGCCATTGCCTCCGGGGTTTCACCCGAAAAAGGATTATACACCGCCGTTATAGCGGGTTTTATTATCTCAGCAACGGGGGGCAGCCGGGTCCAGATAGGCGGGCCTACCGGTGCTTTTATTGTGATTGTATATGGTATTGTTCAGACACATGGCGTAAACGGGTTAATCATTGCAACGTTTATGGCAGGTGTGATGCTGGTGATGATGGGCTTTGCGGGCTTGGGTGCGGTAATAAAATTTATTCCGCATCCATTGATCATCGGTTTTACCAGTGGTATTGCCCTTATTATTTTCTCTTCCCAGGTAAAAGACTTTTTTGGCCTGAAGATGGGCGCCGTTCCGTCCGATTTTCTGGACAAATGGAAAAATTACATGGAGCATTTTGCATCAGTCAATTTATACGCAGTTGCAATAGCCGCGGCAACCGTTGCCATCATTTTGTTCTGGCAAAAGGTTACCCATAAAATACCCGGTTCACTAATCGCTATATTGGCAACAACTGTGGCGATGCAGTGGTTGCATCTTCCTGTTGAAACAATCGGCAGTAAGTTTGGAATGATACCCGCGTCATTACCCATTCCGGTAATCCCTCATTTGGATTTCACCACCATAAAAAATTTAATCCAGCCTGCTTTTACCATTGCTTTGCTGGGTGGCATTGAATCCCTGTTGTCAGCAGTAGTGGCGGATGGCATGATTGGTGGCAACCACCGATCCAATATGGAACTGGTTGCCCAGGGCGCTGCCAATATATTTTCTTCCCTCTTTGGTGGCATTCCAGCCACAGGCGCCATCGCCCGTACTGCCACCAATGTGAAGAATGGTGGCCGTACCCCCGTTGCCGGGATGATTCATGCCCTGACACTGTTACTGATAATGTTATTCATCGGAAAATGGGCGGCTTTAATACCCATGGCAACACTTGCCGGCATACTGGTAGTCGTAGCTTATAACATGAGTGAATGGGAAAGTTTTGTTTCGGTATTGAAGGGTCCGCGAAGTGATGCCGCCGTCCTGCTTACAACCTTCTTTTTGACTGTATTAATTGATTTGACAGTCGCCATTGAAATCGGGATGATGCTCGCCGTGCTCCTGTTTATGCGCAAAATGATTCAGTTTAGTGATGTCAGTATATTGACAAAAGAGGCAGCCGATAACGGCAGGGATAAGGAGGCGGTGGGCAATTTTTCAATACCTGCCGGGGTGGAGGTTTTTGAAATCACGGGGCCTTTATTTTTTGGGGCAGCCTATAAATTTAAAAATGCTATGCGGTATATCGAAAGGCCTCCCAAGGTGCTTATCATACGCATGCGGCAGGTACCAATTATAGATGCAACAGGAATAAGAACATTGAAAGAAGTACACAAAGAATCAAAGCATGCGGGCACAAAACTAATTTTATCGGAAGTGCACAGTGACCAGGTAATGGGTGCGTTAAAGGATGCACGATTGTTGTTTGCCATCGGGAAAGCAAATGTGACAAATAGTTTTGAACTTGCGCTGGTAAGAAGCAGTGCCATATTAAATGAATTGCAGCCGAAAAAAATATGAGCATATTAATGTGTGTGAGTATATCGCTGAATAATTGTTAGGATTTCTTTAACCATCTTCAAAAATTTACTGACTATATTTGTCACATGACAGGTTGTTATAAAAATAATATTCCGGCATTTTATAAAACATATCTGCTGTTGGATATGCGGGATTCTTATACCTGCTCATTTACCGAATTCCTTCCTTTTTGCAGAAAGCTTTATTATCTCTCCAATTTCAAGGACTTTAATACCAGCAACCGGGGCTGACATGCTGCAGACCTGGTGTTTCCTTCTTCAACTTAACCGGTAAAGTCACCGCCCTGAAAGATATTCATCAGGGTTCTGTTTCATTGTATTTTAAAGCTGTTTTATGTCATCTATAATTACACTTGTATTAGTGCTGATGGTTATTGCAACCTTATGTCTTGGTTTTATTATTTTTCATAATAAAGCAAACCGGCGCAGGTCGGATTCGCTGAGCGGCCGTTTAAGAAAAAGTGCATATGAAAATAACATGGATCTTCCATTTATTGAGGAATTCCAATATTTCATTTTTGGTCTTGATCCCGGCAATAACAAGCTCATAGTTTGTAAACCCGAGGATGAACAAATTATTGACCTGGAGGGATTGACGCATTGCCGGAAAGAAAAGAAATGGTTACATATCCCCGCGGAAAAAGGTAAAAAATCCGAGACACACCTGGAAAAAATATACCTGTTATTAAATTTCAAAGGTGAAATATCTTCCCAGGAGCTCATTTTTTTTGAATACAGGCATAACAGCATCTTTCAAATGCATGAACTTGAGCAAAAAGCTGACTACTGGGAACTGGTGTTTAACAAACAAATTAAGTTGCGGTAAGCATATCCCTTTTAAACGGTGTACCAAGGGCGGGCAACTAATTTTATAACGGTTGGGGGAATCGGCCATTGTTTGACTACAGGCTTGCACATCCGTATGGCGACTATGGCAAATTGAACGTCGATCTGTATGTACCGGGCAGCGATAAATAGATAATTATTCATAAAGGTTGATTGCCATTCGTCAACATACTTGCAGCGTTTATGCCACATGCAACAGCAAATTTCTGCGGCGATAATTAAATCATGTAAAACAAACGTTTGCATAAAAAAGCGCAAACGGTTGCGTGATTTTTTACGCGTATACTCTTCTATTTTTAGAACAATTGTTTTGTAATAACTATAAATATTCGTTACAAACCGATCACTGCAAAGAGATTATTTTATTAACCAAAACTTCCGCGAATGAAAAAATTGCTACTCGTTTGCCTGGTGGCCGTCTGCACAATTGTGAAGACAAATGCACAGCAAGCCAACCCAATTCCCTTCGAAGGACACGTTACGGACAGCGCCGGTAAGCCACTGGCAGGCGTATCGGTAAGAGAGTCCAACAAAAATGCTACCACCACTGATGAGAGTGGTCATTTCCTGCTACGGGTGAAATCATCCAATGCTACAGTGGAGGTTAGTTATGTGGGTTATGTCAACCAGCGGATAAAATACAGCAGCACTGCGATACATGTTGCTATGAAACCAAATTCCCGTGCATTGGAAGAAGTTGTTGTAGTAGGAGCGCAGATTCAAAACAAACGAACGACTACCACTGCACAATCAAGTATCACCGGCAAAATGATCGAAAATATGCCCGCACCAAGTGTGGACGTGCTGCTGCAGGGCAGAATATCAGGTTTGAACGTACAGGTTTCTTCCGGAGAACCAGGCGTAGCACCTACCGTAGTTGTAAGAGGAAATTCAAGAGTGAATACAAATATTGGTGGAAGTGCCAACGTGGCACAGGCACAGGCAATGAGTGGTCCATTGTATGTTATTGATGGTATACCGGTTAACCCGGAGGACATTGCCAACAGCATTGATGCAACGGGAACCAATTACCTGGCAGGAATAAATATCAACGATATAGAAACAGTAGACGTACAAAAAGATGCGGCCGCAACAGCTGCATGGGGCTCAAGAGGCGCTAACGGCGTTATCTATATCAAAACAAGACGCGGCAGATCAAGCACGCCGGAATTCAGGGTGAATGCATATTTTGGCGTCACACAAAAGCCTGCGCTCTTAAAAACCTATACCGGCGCAGAAGAGCGTGCATTGAAGATGCATATCATCCATCAATACGCAACTCCGCGCCAGTTGTCTGCTTTGCCTCAAATACTTACCGATAGTCTCAATCCGAACTTTAACAATGCCACCAACTGGCAGGGCCTGTTCTATAAAAACGGGCTGGTAAGAAATGTGGATGCCACCGTATCTGCCGCCAACGATGTTGTGAACTACCGGTTAAGCATGAACTATTATAATGAAGACGGCATTATCAAACAATTTGGCTACAAACGTTATTCAATGCGCGGCAATTTTGATTTTAAGATATCGCCCAAATTCAATGCGCAATTAATTGTAAGCATGGCTAAAGATGACAGGCAGCGCGGCGCCAAGTACAAGGACAACTCCGACGACAACACACCCTTTAGTAACACAGGCAATGCCCCCCAGCCTGCTTCTTTTTATTTGCTGAATGGTTTTGATTCTTCCAATTTTACAGGACTTGCCAGCAAATTGCGCAATAAAAACACAAGCGATTATTATACTGCCTCAGTTACTGCAAACTATAGTATATTGCCAGGGCTGCGGTATACTTTCCAGGGAGCACTTAATTCAACCAGTTCCAACAAAGATTATTTCAGGCCATCCAACCTGGACGCAGTTGCAGCCAGCGTAAGTGGCGCCGCGGCTCAACCTTCCTACGCATTGTCTGACAGGGGCAACTATTCCACATATTTTTTATCGAATGCGTTAAACTATACTAAGAAATTCAATACCGAAGCAGGTAATACACACAATTTTGTGCTAACCGCCGCGCAACAATTTACCAGTGATGTCAGCTCGGGTAACTCAGTTTCCGGGTACAATGTTCCATCCAACGATATACAGGTTGTTACAGGTATTCCACAATCGGATTTGGGTGGCAGCTCTTATTATCTTAAAGATGCTTTACTGTCTTACATGGCACAGCTTCAGTACGATTATAACAGCCGTTATTTATTGTATGCCTCTTATCGCCGCGATGCATCTTCACGTTTTGGTAATGATAGTAAATGGGGCGCATTTCCGGCAGTGGGTGCAGGCTGGATTGTATCTGATGAGGGTTTTATGAAAGAATTAAAAAGAAGGGATATCGTCAACTTCCTCAAGATCAGGGGAAGCTGGGGTCTTTCAGGATCACAGTCATCCAATTTTTATGCACCTTACAATTCCTATAGCGTATCCGGCACTTATAATGGTGCAGCGGCTATACAGCCAAGTTACACCAACGGTCTTACTAAAAATGATCTTACCTGGGCCCGCTCAGAACAGAAAAATATTGGCATAGATCTTCAATTATTAAATAGCAGGTTAAACATCAACGCTGATATCTACGATAAAATTTCAAAAGATGATTATTACAATTTCGTGTTGCCTTTTTATACCGGCTTCCAGCAAATCAATTTTAACGCCCATGATCTTTGGGTAAGCAACCGCGGATTGGATCTTTCAATTAATACACATAACCTGTCACCGCGCAGTAAGTTTCAGTGGAACAGTCAACTGGTGCTTTCGTTCAATAAAAATGCCATTGCAAAATTGCCCAACAACAACCGCACATTTGTAACAGATGATTATTATGGTGTTTCACGTATTTACGCAGTAGGTCAACCCATCTACCAGATGTTCCAGATGCAATACATGGGTGTGTACAACAAGAATAGCGAAATTCCTTTCAATCCATTAACCGGCAATAAGATTACCTATTTTAAAGGGTACAACACTGTTCAGCCCGGTTATCCCATCTGGAAAGATGCAAATGGCGACGGCGATGTGTGGAGTGGTGAAGACAATGGTGATCAATATGGTGACCGTGTACCCACAGGAAACCCCAATCCGAAATTCACTGGTGGTTTTACCAATGATTTTACGTACAAAAACTTCTCCCTTTCTGTTGTGTGCACCTTTACCTGGAAGCGTACTGTGATAAACACTTTCCAGCAACAGCAGTTTGATGCATTGAGTGGCAATATCGCAAACTTCGCAAAAAACAGGCTGCCCGATTTGGATGGCATCAATTACTGGACACCGCAGGGTGCAGCAAAAGATCCCAATTACAAAGCAGACTTTCCTGCCATTAATCCATTGGCGGGGAATTTCTACCAGTTCTTTCCGTTCTCCAGTATGTGGAATGTAGATGGAAGTTATTTTAAGGTAAAATATCTGATGGCGGGATATAATATTCCGCGTGCCATTACCAGTAAATTAAAGGTGAAAAATATCCGCGTGTATGGCCTGGTTGACAACGTGCTTATCATCAAAAATAAACACAACAACATGCCGGATCCCGAAGCAGTGGATCAGCTGGGTGTTTATTCTGGTGGCATGTATCCGCAACCGCACAAATTCACTTTTGGATTGGATGTTCAGTTATAATTAAAAATTACAACAATGAAAAGATCTCATTTATTTACAGCAGTGCCATTTGTAACAGGCCTTTTGCTATTGGTGTCCTGCAAAAAAGATTTATACAGTGGGCCCATTGGCAGCACTTATGGCCAGGAATTCTGGACATCGCAGGCGGCGGTCGAAAAGGCCACGGTGGCTATGTATGGTCAGTTCCGTGCCGGTCTCCGCAACGCTCCGTCACAAATTGATTATTCCGAAGCATCTTATTTTGTTTTTGGCGATTTGGCAGCAGGTGTATTTAGCCCGGCCGGTGGTGATGTATTCCTTAATTACGGTGTGGCCAGCCCCAAGTTTAACTTTGGTTATGTTCCTTATTGGGAGGAATCATTGCATAACTGGTCAAGGTTCTACCAGGTAATCGCGCAGTCAAATCTTGTATTGCAAAACGTGCCGCAAATGAGCAAAAGCATGTTTGCAAATGAAGCTGCACGCAACAATTATCTGGCAGAAGCGCTTTTTATGCGGGCTTATACTTATTTCTATATGATAAGGGTTTGGGGCGACCCGGTATTTGTAACCAAAACTTATAATGGCGCCGACTACGGGAATATTCCACCATTGGCAAGAACAGCCGAGGGAATTGTATTGGACAGTTGCCTTGCAGACCTGCGACTGGCTGCCGGTTATATGAACTATGGCGGCGGCGATCCTTCAAAAAGCATTCGTGCAAACAGGGGCAGTGCTTATGCGTTAATGGCGCATATGTTTGAATGGAAACACCAGTACGACTCTGCACATAAATATTGCCAGCAGGTTATTAATAATGGCGGCTATTCGCTGGAGTCTATGGACAACTACCCCAATATCTGGAAAGGTCAGTCATCTGCAGAAAGCATTTTTGAATTGCCGATGCTGTACAGTGCCAATGACCCCAATTTTAAAGGTGCGGGCGATTGGGCAGAAGCCCAATTCAATTGCTTTGGTACTTTTTTGAAAGACAGTAAAACAGATGGAAAAAAGTCCAGTTGCTGGATTGCACCTGCCGGCGGTCTTTTCGATAACACCTTATTTGATACCACAGTTGATGCACGCTATAAATCTGTTTTTGAATTGGTAGATGCCTCAGGCGGAGATGATAAGGGGTATATGATGACCAAGTATGCCAATTTCGCCTATGGCGTGCACGATACAAAATCATATCCATATGTAAACAATGATTTGGTACTGCTGCGTCTTGCAGATATTTATTTACTGGATGCAGAAGCGCTTGCCTATCTGGGTAATATTGAAGGAGCAAGAAGCCAGCTCGCATTCACAGAAGATCGTGCAGGCATCACTAATTATCAGAACCCAACTACAGCTTATGATATGATAGACGAAGTGGTGATGGAGCGTGGACGTGAGCTGATTGGCGAAGGACAATGGTATTACGATCTGGTACGAACAGAATATACCCAGCAATGGCTGGAGTACATTGGACAGCTGCCTGCACGTACTACGCCAACTGCCAAAGGCTATTACTGGCCGCTGGATATGGCCACGTTGTTTCCTTACGACAATTTGTTAACTCAAAATCCATACTGGGCAACGCAGGGCAGATAAACCTCCTTTTAAAAGTTTAAAAAAAGAGTATGATAAAAAATAACATCATCCTGCTGGTCGCACTGACCATCTTTACAGCGATCACCGGTTGCAAAAAAGATAATTATATTGTTGGCGGCTCGGTGCAGGATGTAAATAAATACAAGAATACGACCACTTATGATTATTTAAAAACCAATCCGCTGTTTGATACGCTTGTACAGGTAATTGATGCTGCTGGTTTTAAAGATAAAATCAACGCAACAGGTACTACCTTTTTTGTGCCAACAGACTATTCACTGCTGAATTATATGCAGCTAAGAACACTTATTGTACAGGCTACCATTAACCAATATTCCAAATTCGCGCTGGATTCATTGCTCTATTATGTAAAGAACAATGTAAGGGGCACACGTGATTCATTATCGCTTTACATCATTGGCAAATCGTTGCCCAATGATGTGTTAATAGCTGCAGGCGCATTGTATCCAACGCAATTAACCGGTGATACGGTGGCAATATCGTATGAGTATACACGTGATGGCAGCCAGGGATATAACTCTGTCATATCCAATGTGCCGCAGCTGGTATATTTTACACAACTCTGGCGGCACTACCCAATAACGCCCACCAATCCTATTGACAGTATTATTGGTAATCCCGGCGTGATACATACACTGGTACAAAGCTCCAACCTGCTTACCCAAAATGGCGTTGTGCACGTGCTTGGCAATCAGCACACATTGTTTTTCTTTGGTTCTGCCAAATAGGCCATCTATTTATTAAATCAAAAACATTCAGTATGAATCACCATACCATCTTTAATCATAAAACCACCTTCATCGCATTGGCGGCCAGCCTGCTTATTGTTGCCTGCACCAAGTACCAAAATGGCTTTATCAGCCCTACCATGCAGTATTCTGTCAGTACTTTTACTGTTATCAAAGGGCATCTGGCTTCCTCCAACTCTTTGGTATCCGATGGTTCCACTATCCCGCTCAATATAAAGTGGACACATATTTATGACGCAACCGGAAACATTGCTGATAGTTTGTTCCTGAAGAAAAGAATAGTGAGCGTGTGGACTTCCGCCTATAATAGCCTTACGGATACCACATATGCACTTATAACTGCTAAACGGGCTGCTACGGAAATGCCAGCGTTGGTTGTGAATCCTACCAGTGGTGTAATCCAGGCAAACTCCAGCACCTATTATCTGCCTACAGGAACTTATACAATGGACCTGGAGGTTTCTAACAGTGCAGGTACACAACAATTAAAAAAAGCAATGACGATTGTATTGGTTGACGGTAAACCTTTGGAGACAAACCCGGAAACAGGTGCCTATAGCCTGAGCCGCCTGATTGCCAACACTGCATCCGGCGCCAGTAACGGTACGATGTTTAATGGCAACAACAATCCTTTTGTGAGAGAATCCATTACGCGTTTGGCCGATACACCCAATACGATTACTGTAACGATTACCGATCGCAATGATAAACCATTCAGCCCGCTGAATGGAGAAATTGCCAAACGGCCCAATTCTGGTTTAAATCCTATTCCGCCATTTTTACAAAATCTGCAGGATTATGCGCCAGACACGTATAAGGCGACGGATACTTCTATGTTTTTGCAATATCCGTTGGTTCCTTTCCCTATAGCATCACTCGGCAATGGTTATAACATGTATTACCGCATACCAACAAAGTTTGTGCACATAGACAGTACTTCCAGCTGGACGGCCAATAACGCCGGTAATTATTATAAAGGCAATGCAGACAGTCATTATCTCGGCACGTTCAAAGATGATTTGTATGACTATTCCATACGTATACCAATGCGTGTACAGGTACCCGGTAAATATGTACTGCACCTGAAATTATTGAATGCAACGCACCGTTAAAATATTATAGAAAACGATTATCAGTTTAAATTAATTATTGTGAAACAAAAATCGCTTGTCTTTATTTTCCTGTCAGTGGCCTGCAGCTTGTATGCACAGGAACAAAGCTGCCCCAAATGGGGTCCCTATGTTGTAACCAACAATATGAATTCAACGGCTGGTATTTTAATGATGTCAGATGTAATGTTTCCTTCCAACGGGATAGCACCCTTCACTTATGCCAGTTCCATCAATTTTAAGATTGGTAAAAGTGGCGGCTATTGTGGCATACAGCAGGCAGCGTTGGACGAAAAACGAAGAGGCAACAATATTTTTTCTATTTGGGATTTTCCAAACAAAGTGCAAATAACTGCTTCTTACAAAGACCCGGGTACTTATGTTGGCGGTTTTGGAGGAGAAGGCACCGGGCTCCATTCTCATAATGATTTTGGATGGACAGCCGATCATTGGTATACAAACATTGTAAGAAGCTGGACTCTTAATGATTCCACTACGATGGTAGGTTATTGGTTGTATGATCAAACTGCCAATGCCTGGAAGCACTATGTAACATTCGAAGTGCCGGAGGCACATGCGTTGCTGCACGGTGATATTGGCAGCTTCCTGGAAAACTTTGCAGACAATGCTAAAAGCACACGTTTGGGGCAATACAGGAATTATTATATGCTGAAGGAAAACGGCCAGTGGATCCATCCGGATACGCTTATCGCAAAGGCGGGGGCGGGCTCCTGGGCGGCTAAAAAGATTGGAGAAGATGGTGTGGAATTAAGTTCCTGCGGCATTGTTATTGGACCAGAAAAATACAGTTTTGCTGTAAAGATGCCAGCCATACCCCCTATCATCAAACAACCTGCCGTGCACGACGTGGCAGGATATTATGATAAATCTAAACAAATCGTGCATGTGGACTGGAGCGTTGCGCCGGAAGATATGCCGCAGCTTGCTTACGCTGTATCGTTGTACGATAATGCACAATGCACGGGCAAACCACTTGCAACCATAGCAGGCACAGATCCCGATATCACGATGATAAATATTCCTGTTAAGAAAATAGAATTGAAAATACAGAATTATTATATCGCATTTACGATCACCGATATTTTTAATCAGCAATCACCCTCTAAGATTTTTGAACTACATGAACTGCATCCCTAACGTCAGATAAAATGACAGGTTAACCCCTTGAGTCTGGAAAGAACATACAAGTGAAATCCTCTCACCCTAAATTTTCCTTTAAAATATATTCGGCCAAAGGAAAATCGGTGGTAATGAATATACCGGAGATGACCTGGTTATCTGCCGCAAGATAAAATTGCTATTATCTCCCGGTAACCGGTGCATGAGCCTGGTTTCTTCCACATTCCCTATTGATCGTTTTGTCCTAAATTTGTGAAGGCAGTTTTTTATCAAAATCGAACGGAAATGAAGGATTCGAAATTAGTTTCCATTAAGAATATTCCTGTCACAAAGGTGAACGGCTTTATAAGTTCTCCATTGTCCGATATACTTTCCGTAGAAGAACCGCTTGAAATAAGAATTGGCTATGGCCCCGGAGCAAAGAGAGTTCAAAAGAATATCGCCGTGACGATGCGAACGCCGGGTAATGATTTGGAACTTGCGATTGGCTTTTTATTCACAGAAGGAATTATTTCTTCTTATCATCATGTAAAAGCTGTCTGTCATGCAGGCATGGAATGTTCCTCACAAAAAAAGAATATTGTTCAGGTAGAGCTTACTGAGAATTTTGAACCCCATCTGATGCAAGCAGACAGAAATTTTTATACAACTTCCAGCTGTGGTGTTTGTGGAAAAGGCTCTATTCAATCTATAAAAATCGTTAGTCCTTTTTGCCATCTGGATAAGCCCCGGTTAAGCCTGACTACAGATATACTTTACCAATTACCCGAAAAGTTAAAAGCAGCCCAAAGTGGCTTTGCTGCCACAGGAGGTATCCATGCAGCTGGCCTTTTTACCATTCAGGGCGACCTGGTTCTTTTGCGGGAAGATGTTGGGAGGCATAATGCATTGGACAAACTAATCGGCAGTGCGCTGGCCAATCATTCTTTGCCCCTGAACCGGCATATCTTATTGCTTAGCGGAAGGGCAAGTTTCGAATTAATTCAAAAAGCTGCCATGGCCGGTATTTCAATCGTAGCTGCCATTGGTGCTCCATCAAGCCTTGCCGTAGAATTGGCTGCAGAATTTGATATAACACTTTTGGGTTTCCTCAAAGAAAACAGGTTCAATATTTATACTTTAAGTGACAGACTATTAATACCGACCGCATATGAAAATCAGATTTAAAGGCAACTCGCTGCGATACAGACTGACTAAATCCGAAGTTGCGAAGCTACTGTCTGCAGGTTTTTTGGAGGAACACACAGCATTCGCAGGCAAAACATTGACATATGCAATAGTAACAGCAAATGATAATAAGCTTTCAGCTGA
>Ga0207641_10000052_pt1 | contig 173672 bp, 172 predicted proteins | sample KBSSwiS62_FD_184306 | JGI IMG/M metagenome (GOLD analysis project Ga0207641, IMG submission 184306) | Switchgrass rhizosphere microbial communities from Kellogg Biological Station, Michigan, USA - KBS Switchgrass S6-2 (SPAdes) (version 2) | ecosystem: Host-associated > Plants > Roots >... | reverse complement strand
GTTGTGTTCGGTGTGTCGCGGTAAGCGGCTTCGGCCAGAGAGTCTGGCGGTGAAAGTAAACGGCATGTCGATCGCTGACTTTACTTCCCTGCCGGTATCGCGCTCATTCGAAGTCGCGCGCAAGATCAAGCTCGCTGGACGAGAAGAAGCCATCGCCGGTCGGATCATGCACGAGATCGTCGAACGTCTTCAGTTTTTGCATGCTGTTGGGCTTGGTTACATTTCATTGGACCGGTCGGCTGCAACGCTCTCCGGTGGCGAAGGACAACGCATTCGCCTGGCTACACAAATCGGATCGAAGTTGCGCGGCGTCCTCTATGTGCTCGACGAGCCCTCGATCGGACTGCACCACCGAGACAACAATCGTCTGCTGCTCGCACTCGAAGAGCTGCGCGATCTCGGCAACACGGTGTTAGTGGTCGAACACGATGAAGAGACGATTCGGCGCGCCGACTACGTAATTGACCTTGGCCCAGGCGCAGGACGTCACGGCGGCGCGCTCGTCGCAAGTGGCACGCCGGAAGAGATCATGAAAGCTCCCGGTTCGTTGACGGGGGCCTACATCTCAGGCCGCACCCAGATTGACATGCTTGCCGAGCGCCGGCACACAAACGGCAAGGCAATCACGATTCTCGGCGCGCGTGAAAACAATTTGAAAGGGCTGGACATCGCATTCCCGCTGGGCGTCATGACGGTAGTGACTGGTGTGTCGGGTTCGGGTAAATCGACGCTGGTGAACGACATTCTCTATCGCGCACTCGCTCGGCAGTTATATCGATCGCGGGAAGAACCTGGAATACACAAAACGATTTCCGGTGCGGACCAGATCGACAAGGTAATTCGGATCGATCAATCGCCGATCGGCCGAACGCCGCGATCGAATCCTGCGACCTACACCGGCATTTTCGCTCAGATTCGCGACCTGTACGCGATGCTTCCCGAATCGCGCGAGCGTGGATATAAGCCCGGGCGCTTTTCATTCAACGTATCAGGTGGTCGATGCGAAGCCTGCCAGGGTGAAGGTCAGCGACGTATCGAGATGAACTTCCTGCCCGATGTCTATGTCCTCTGCGAAGTCTGTGGTGGACGCCGATATAACCAGGAAACGCTTGCCGTCAAATACAACGGCAGTTCGATCGCGGATCTTCTGGAAACACCGGTCGTGGACGCTCTGCAAATTCTCCAGAACATCCCGCAGGTAAAGCAAAAGTTGCAAACCCTGGTGGACGTCGGACTTGGCTACATTCACCTGGGCCAATCCGCCGTAACGTTATCCGGCGGCGAAGCGCAACGCATCAAGCTCGCTCGCGAATTGAGCAAGCGCCAGACAGGTAAGACGCTGTATCTCCTCGACGAGCCGACCACAGGACTGCACTTCGACGACGTGAAAAAACTTCTCGAAGTTCTGCACCGTCTCGCAGATCTGGGCAACACGGTCGTCATCATTGAGCACAACCTTGATGTAATCCGCAATGCGGACTGGATCATCGATCTTGGCCCGGAAGGTGGGGAGGATGGCGGCAAACTGGTGGCCCAAGGCACTCCAGAACAGGTGGCCCGTGTAAAGAAGTCCTACACCGGACAAGCGCTGGCACACTACTTTTCTACCAGCAACGGTAATGGGGCGCGCGGCGCACCCAGCAAATCACCTCAGCAAAAAATGGCATAGAACTTCTATCGTCGTTGTTTGCTTTTTGATCGATCTTGCATGCACACTGAACATTAACTCCGAGCCGCTACCTAGTGTCCTCACCTCAAAACCCGATGTTCGATCCTACGCCCGCTCCGCCTGCTCTGGGGTCGGAGGCGCCGATCCAAAACGCGACCCTCCCCGTTGCTACCTCGTTTGTTGAAAATCCGCCGTGGACAGGTTGGGACGTCGCTCTGCTCGCCGTTTTCAGTTTTCTCCTCATTATCATTTCGCTATTGGGAGTTTCCTACACGCTTCGACGCGTGTTCTATCCCTCGTTGACTTGGATTGATGTGGTAAAGCAGCCGGAAGTCATAGTGGGCGGACAACTCGTCGCCTACGTCCTTGTATTCGCCTTGATGTATTCATTTATCGCATTCTTCCGCCGTCAATATTTCTTTTCCGCGATCCAGTGGAATTGGCCTCCGGCCTGGGGATGGTATGTATTGGGAGGCTTGGCGCTATCGATCGGTCTGCAACTGTTTGCCCGCCTGCTGCCCATCCCCAAAGATTTGCCGATGGACCAGTTCTTTCGAACTCCGCGACAGGCTTGGCTCTTGTCCATCTTCAGCGTGACGCTCGCTCCTCTGATCGAGGAATTGTTCTTTCGAGGCTTCCTTTATCCAGTGCTCGCCCGTCGATTGGGTATGGCCGCAAGCGTGTTTCTCACTGCTCTGGCGTTTGCCTCGATTCACGGAGCCCAGCTGACATATGCGTGGGGGCCGGTTCTCGTCATATTCATCGTTGGACTTGCACTGACGTTAGTCCGAGCGATCAAGAAATCCGTTGCAGCGAGCTTGATACTGCACATGGCATATAACGGCACCATCGCGCTGGCAATGTACATTGGCACGGACCGATTTCACCACTTGGAAAGACTGAGCCAATAGCCCGTTCTTGCACGTGTTATCTTAAAAATTCATGTCATCGGCCCGCCACGAACTGTTGCGCCTCCTCGCTACCAAGTCATTCAAGTTGGGCGAGTTCAAGCTCTCGTCGGGAGCCACGAGCGACTATTACATCGACTGTCGCACGACCACGCTTGATGCTCGCGGATCGCAATTGACAGGCCAGATATTTCTCGAAGAGATTCGTGACCGCGGCTGGGATCCACAAGCCATCGGTGGTTTGACGATGGGCGCCGATCCGATCGTTGTCGCCGTTTCCGTCACAAGCGGAACGATCAACGGATTTCTCGTCCGTAAGGGTGAGAAACAACACGGGACCGGTCAACGCATAGAAGGATTCCGCGGACCGGGGGCGCAGGTCGTAATCGTGGACGACGTCTGCACAACCGGAAGCTCGACTGTCCAGGCCATTGAAGCAGCACGAGAATTCGGGTTCGAAGTCATCGGCGTGATGTGCCTGGTGGAGCGCCAGGAGGCCAAGGGCCGCCCGAGCGTCGAAAAGGCAGCGGCTCAGGCCCCATTCGTTTCAATTTTCACTGCCAACGATGTGCGTGCAGAACATGTAGCGATTGGAACCTAGCCATTCGTCGAAAAGTCAGTGGCTCCCAGCAATGACTTCTGAACAGAGAAACGAGAACCGACAACCGAGAACTGATAATCAATGATTAAAACTCTTGAATGGACCGACCGCGGCGTCGTTTTCATTGACCAGACAAAGCTGCCCACTGAAGAAGTGTATGTCACCTGCAAAACTCATCAGGAAGTCGCAGACGTGATCCGTAACATGGTGGTTCGCGGCGCGCCCGCGATCGGCGTAGCCGCCGCTATGGGTATTGCGCTCGGAGTCAAGAACTCAAAGGCCGAGACCGGCGCAGATCTAAAAAAAGATTTCGACCAGATTGCCGACCTGATCGGTAAAACACGCCCAACGGCCGTCAACTTGTTCTGGGCCATCGGTCGTATGAAAGATAAGTTTGAATATTTGCGTATGCGTCCAGTACCGCAGATCAAAGAAGCGCTCATCGAAGAATCGCAACGCATGCACGCTGAAGACATCGCTGCAAACCAGGCAATGGGTCGTCACGGCGCCACCCTCATGCCATCGAGTGGTGGCGTGCTCACTCACTGCAACGCTGGTGCGCTTGCAACCGCCGGATACGGCACCGCGCTTGGCGTAATACGCGCCGCGGTGGAGCAGGGCAAGAAAATTCACGTTTACGCTGACGAGACTCGCCCCTTTCTGCAAGGTTCACGATTGACTGCATGGGAGTTGATGAAGGACGGAATCCCAACGACCGTGATCTCCGACAACATGGCTGGCGTCATGATGAAGCAAGGCAAGATCGGCGCCATCGTAGTCGGTGCAGACCGCATCGCTGCCAACGGAGACGTGGCGAATAAGATTGGTACCTACACGGTCGCAATTCTCGCTAAAGAGCACGGCATTCCGTTTTATGTGGCCGCGCCTTTTTCTACCATCGACCTCAACACTCCCGACGGCTCGAAGATCCCGATTGAAGAACGCAATGCCAAGGAAGTGACCCACATCGCCGGGAAACAAATGGTCCCGGATGGCGTCAGTGTCGAGAATCCTGCATTCGACGTAACACCCGCGAAGTACATTGCCGCCATCATTACCGAGCGCGGGGTGGTGCGCGAGCCGTACGGCGACTCGATCAAAAAACTTGGCGATGCTTAGACGTGCTCAAATTCCAGGTCTGTCGCGAGGCAGCAGCGCAAATGCCTAAGCCTCGCACCCCAGATGCTTTTTTTGACCACTCGTGACAATTTCAAATGCATCCAGTCCAGGAATCCATCTCTTCCTTTACATCAGGCGGCAAGGCAATCACGCTCGATTGCTATTTCCCCGCAGAGAGTGGAGTCTATCCTGCCGTAATTTCGCTGCACGGATCAGGCGGCAATCATGCCTCATTGTCCGATCCGGCGAGTGAACTCGCCGCGCAAGGCTTTGCAGTTTTTGTTGTGCATTATTTCGATCGCACGGGGACGACCGACGCGAACGACAAGCAGACAATCTTCCGCAATTTTCCAGCTTGGGGAAAAGCGGTGTGGGACACCGTCAGCCATGTTGCCGACCATCCGCGGGTGGATAAGGACCGCATCGGACTCCTGGGGTTTTCGCTCGGCGCTTACCTCGCCCTGTCGGTGGCGTCGGTTGACTCACGCGTGAAAGCTGTCGTCGAATTCTTCGGAGGCCTGCCCCGAGAGATGAAGCTCTTCATGCGTCGGCTCTGCCCGGTTCTGATTCTGCACGGTGAACACGATACGACCGTACCGGTGGCGGAGGCCTACGATCTCGAAAAAGAGCTGCGGCGCCGCGAGATTCCGTACGAGATCCAAATTTATCCCGGAACAGGCCACGGATTCACCGGGGAAACTTGGCGCGACGCCCGTGTGCGAGCAGTACAGTTTCTAAAGAAATATTTGGCACAGGTTTAACACCCTGCGCCGCAAACCCAGTCGTGCCCGCGCTGAAGAAAAACGCTGAACTTCCATCAGTTCTTCGACGTATCTTAAAATAGAGGCGCTGGAGGCCTACTTATGTTTTCGTTCCTCCTTTGGTGCATCTTGTTTGTGTTGTGCTGGCCCGCCGCGATTGTCGCGCTCATTCTCTTTCCTATCGTCTGGCTATCGTTGCTGCCATTCCGCCTGCTTGGTATCGCGGTGGGTGGGGTGCTGCAGCTAGTGAAAGCGGTTGTATTGTTTCCGGCTCGATTGTTGAGCACGCCCTTTCGAGCTTAGCGAGACCAGACTACGGCAATCAAATTCGCCCTCTCGGAGCATTCAAGTCTGCCGCACCAGCGGCCGATAGATCCCCTGTCATGGTTCGCGTCTAATCACACGCGAAACGCTCCGAGGGGGCTGGCCTGCTGCAGCAGGAGCGGCCCCGAGCGTTTGCACAATCGTCAGAATGCTTGATTATTGGAATTGTTCTTACTAGGAATACCGATGGCTACCCCAAAAGTATGCGTCAGGTCCCTTACTCCTACCCTTCCATTACCTTCAGCGCAGGACTCACAATCAGCTTAGCTTCCGTTGCCTTCTGCACATCGTCAGCAGTCAGACCCGGCGCCACTTCTTCGAGCACCAATCCGCCCGGCGACACCTTGATGTAGGCCATCTCAGTGACGATCGTGTCAACCACTTTGACCCCGGTCAGCGGCAAGGTACACTTCTTCAAAATCTTCGGATGACCGTCGCGGTTCGTATGCTCCATTGCGACGATCACACGCCGTGCCCCCGCAACCAAATCCATGGCGCCACCCATGCCCTTGACCATCTTTCCGGGTATGGTCCAATTTGCGATATTCCCCTCTTGGTCGACTTCCATCGCGCCCAGAACGCTCAGATCAATGTGCCCGCCGCGAATCATGCCGAATGAGTCCGCACTCGAGAAATAAGATGTCCCCGGAATCTCGCTCACTGTTTCTTTCCCCGCGTTAATGAGGTCCGAATCCTCGGAGCCCTCGAGCGGATACGGACCAATGCCCAGCATCCCATTTTCGCTTTGGAGAATCACGTCCATGCCGGCCGGCACGCAGTTCGCCACGAGCGTAGGCATGCCGATTCCCAGGTTCACATAGAAGCCATCGCGCAGCTCGCGCGCAATGCGCTTCACAATGCGTTCGCGCTTTTCGACGTCTTTTCCAGGCTTCGATACAGTTGGCATAGTTATGTAAAGACTCATCGCGTCACTTCTGCAGACAATTGAGCAAACGTTTCGCAGCCGATAGCCCAACTAGTTGCTTGCAGCAGCTTTTTGTACCGTTCGCTTCTCAATTCTCTTCTCAAACAACTCACCCTGAAAAATACGCTTCACGAAGACCGAAGGCGTGTGCACCATATCCGGATCCAGTTCGCCGACTTCAACCAGTTCTTCGACTTCTGCGATCGTTACCTTCGCTGCAGTCGCCATCATCGGATTGAAATTTCGTGCCGTCTTCCGATAGACCAAGTTGCCCCACTCGTCACCTTTCCACGCCTTGACGAAAGCAAAGTCGGCCTTAAGAGCATGTTCCAGGACATAAGGTCGTCCGTCGAATTCGCGGGTCTCTTTTCCCTCCGCGACAACCGTACCGTAGCCGGTCGGCGTGTAAAACGCAGCGATCCCCGCGCCGGCCGCTCGCATGCGCTCCGAAAACGTTCCTTGCGGGATCAACTGCAGATCGATCTGATGGTTGATCACCATTTGCTCCAGCAGTTTGTTTTCGCCCACATACGTTCCGATGTGGCGGACGATCTGCCCGTTTGCGAGAAGCAGACCCATGCCCAAGCCGTCGACCCCGACGTTGTTACTGATTGTCGTCAGATTCTTTGTGCCGCGTCTCTGCAGTGCCCGAATCAGATTTTCAGGCATGCCGCATAGTCCGAAGCCCCCGACCATAATGGTAGCTCCATCGAACACATCCCCAATGGCTTCGTCTGCGCTTGCTACAACCTTATTCATGGCAATCCGATTCTACGTACGTATTGAACTCGCATGCAATCAACACGAGAAGCGCCTTTCGTGGCATTATTGAGCCTTGCCTCTCGCTCTCGGTATCGGAACTTTTCGTACTGGCAGCTCTTTTCTCAACTGGTGGGCTCGGTCAAACTCCATCGCCAACTCTTTCGAGTCCAGGTTTTCACGAATGTGCGCCAGCCGCTGCTCGAGCTTTAACAGCGCAGCACACAAATTGTCCTTGTTGGTGATGGCAATATCGCGCCACATTGAATATGGACTCGCGGAAATGCGGGTCATCTCGCGCAAAGCCCGTCCACCGCTCTCCAGCAACGGCGCCTCGTCGCCAAACTCATCCACCAACGACGCAGCCAGTGCCGTTGATATCATTTGTGGCAAATGGCTGATCCAGGCACAGTAACGATCGTGGTCAGCGGCATCCACGCTGGCAATTCTTGCCCCGAGCTTCTCCACCCACTCCAGAAATTCGCCGCTCACTCCCGCGTACACGTCCTGCTCAGGTAGCGGAGTCAAAAACCATGCCGCACCTGAAAATAGTTCGGCATCCGCAAAATCCACGCCCGACTGCTCCTTCCCGGCCATCGGATGTCCCGCCAGAAACTGCCGCGCCGCATTCTTGCCCATCGCTTTGCGGGCAGTGCTCACGATCCCGAGTTTGGTACTTCCCACATCGGTTAGAAGCGCGCGCCCTGAGAGCGCAGGACCAAGTCGCTCAATCAAGTCGATAATCGCAATGACAGGTGTAGCTAGCACCACGACGTGACTTCCCCGTACCGCATCGGCTGGATTCGTAAAACCTTCATCAATTGCTCCAATATCACGCGCACGAGCCAGCACGGGAGCACGATCACAGCCGACGATACGGCCTGTGAACTTGCGCTTTCTCAAGGCAAGACCCAGCGAGCCTCCGATCAAACCCGTTCCAACGATTGTGATTTGGCGGATTGGCATGAATGGCGTTAAGCAATCGTGACTCGGTGAGCCACCGATTCTTTTGAACTCATAATCATCGAATCTTCCGGCCCACCGCGGGTGCAATGATCCGTAGCTCATCCATCAGCTTCGCGAACTGATCAGGGAACAGGGACTGCGCCCCGTCTGACAATGCTTTGTCGGGGTTGCAGTGTACTTCGATCAGCAACGCGTCGGCGCCAGCCGCAACCGAGGCGCGAGCCATCGGTGGAACCTTATCGCGGCGACCCGTTCCGTGGGAGGGATCCGCTGTCATCGGCAAGTGCGAAAGTTTGTGAATAATCGGAATCGCCGAAATATCCATGGTGTTCCGCGTATACGTTTCGAACGTCCGGATCCCACGCTCGCACAAGGCAACGTCATAGTTCCCGCCCGACATGATGTATTCAGCGGAGAGAAGTAACTCTTCAAATGTTGCAGCGATACCCCGCTTCAATAACACCGGCTTTCGCACTTTACCCAGTTCGCGCAGAAGATTGAAATTCTGCATATTGCGCGCGCCTACCTGAAACAGGTCCACGTAAGGCAACATCAAAGGGATTTGTGAAATCTCCATCACTTCGCTGATGACCAGCAATCCGAACTTGTCACCCGCCTCGCGCATCAACTTCAGGCCATCCTCGCCCATCCCTTGAAAGCTGTAGGGCGAAGACCGGGGTTTGAATGCGCCACCCCGCAGACCACGAGCCCCAGCTTTCGCAATCGCCTCCGCCGTTGTAAACAACTGTTCGCGTGATTCCACCGAGCACGGGCCTGCCATCACGATAACTTCAGGTCCGCCCAGCTCTACACCATTCGGCAGGTGAATAATTGTGCCTTCAGGGCGAAAGCTTCGGCCCGCGAGCTTGTAAGGCGAACTGATGCGATGCGCTTCCTGAACACCAGAAAGAACCTCGAGGTTGCGGATGTCAAACTCGACTCCGGCGCCCACCGCGCCAAGCACGGTCTGTCGCGCCCCAGTCGAACGATGGATTTCAAAGCCCAGATTCACCAGGTAGTCGATAACTTGCTGAATCTGGTCTTCACTTGCGGATTCCTGCATTGCGACAATCATATGAATCGGCTGACGGCTTTCAATTCTGGGCTATCAGCACCAACTCCATTCTTCTCCGGCACTTCTGATTCACTGTAAACTTCGCGAATACTGCAATCCCACTGCTGAACGTGGCAATCAATCCTTCGGATCCAATTCCGTATCGCAAGATACGCGTTGCTCCGCGACAATTTCTTCCTTCTGGATATTTCTCATCACGTCCAGGATGCGCTCGTAGATGTGCATTAGGTGACGGTGTTCCAGCGGCCCTCGATTTACAGTCTGCACTTGCGAAAGCACGATTCGCTCTCGATCGGGCTCATAGATCGGCATGCTGGTCTTTCTCTTCAAACGGCCGATTTCGCGCGCAGCTCGCGCACGTTCGTTTAGCAATTCCACCAGCCTGCCATCGAGCTCATCGATTTTCTTTCGCCAGTCTGCAATATCCATGGAAACCCGTTGAACGCTTCCAGAAGCCCACTATTGTAGTCGCAAATAACCATTCGATCGCGAACTTCAGGTTAACTCCGCGTGACCAACTGTCTCACCAACTCGCCGACTGCTTGCGCTTCGTGGCCTGAGTTCTTTTCAATCACGTGCACGATGGCGCTGCCAACCACGCCCGCATCCGCATACCGGCCGACCTCACGAAACTGCTCGGGCGTAGAAATTCCAAAACCCACGGCGATCGGCAGCTTTGTAAATTTGCGCAATCGCTTCACCAGCCCCTGCGCATCTTCCGGCAATTCTTTCTGTGCGCCGGTCACACCGGTACGTGAAACTGCGTAGACGAACCCTCGAGATGCCTGCGCGATGATTCTCAATCGAGCATCAGGACTGGTCGGCGCAGCAAGAAAAATCGGCGCGAGGTCATTCTTCTTCATCTCCCGCAGATACCCTCCTGCTTCTTCGACTGGCAAATCAGTTACCAGCACGCCATCAATTCCCGCGTGCCGAGCCACCTTACAGAATTTCTCAAGACCCATGCGCAGAATGGGATTGAGGTACGAAAAGATGATGAGACCCGTTGATTGCGACTCCACGCGGATCTCCGCGGCAAGTTTCAGCACCTGCTCCAGACACGTCCCCTGCTTCAACGCACGCTCACTCGCACGTTGAATGACGGGCCCGTCGGCCAGCGGGTCACTAAATGGCACGCCGAGTTCAATCACGGACGCGCCAGCTTCGATTGCCGCAAAAATCACATCGCGCGTCACAGCAAGATTCGGATCGCCACAGGTTACGTAGGCAACCAGTGATGGCTTATTTTCAAAATGAAAGGGCATAGCTAAGATTGACGATTTGTCATTGCCAATCGGCGATCGCGAAGCGCTGTCGCGCGACCAGCAATTGCAACTTGAAACTTGACAATCAATCGAGACTTAAATTTTCCCGCATAATTCCAATGTCTTTGTCGCCGCGCCCCGAAACGTTGACAAGAAGAATCTCCGACTCCTTCATCTTCGGCGCCCGTTTGAGTGCCTCCGCAACCGCATGAGCCGATTCAAGCGCGGGAATAATCCCCTCGGTGCGAGCCAGAACAGTTGTCGCTTCCAATGCTTCGGCATCTGAGGCCGGTACGTACTCCGCTCGCCCGCTGTCTTTCAGCCACGCGTGCTCCGGCCCGATCGACGGATAATCCAACCCCGCCGAAACTGAATGCGTCAGCGCAATTTGCCCCGCGCGATCCTGAAGGACGTAGGAATAAGTTCCCTGCAGCACGCCAGGACTGCCCCCACGAAAACGCGCAGCGTGATCGCCGAGTTGTTCTCCTCGGCCGCCGGCTTCCACGCCGATCAGCTTCACCTTCTTGTCCTTAATAAAATCATAGAAAATGCCGATCGAGTTCGATCCGCCACCCACGCAAGCAATGATTGCCGTGGGAAGCCTGCCCGCCATCTTAAGAATCTGCGCGCGCGCCTCGCGCCCGATAACACGATGAAAATCGCGCACCATCGTCGGATACGGATGTGCACCAAGCACGCTCCCCAACAAGTAATGCGTCGTACGGACGTTCGTGACCCAGTCGCGCATCGCCTCGTTGATGGCATCTTTCAAAGTGCGCGAGCCGGATTCTACCCCGCGGACTTCCGCGCCCAGCAGTCGCATGCGAAATACATTTAGCTCCTGGCGCCGCATGTCCTCGGTGCCCATGTAGACAACGCACTCGAACCCCATCAGCGCACAAACTGTCGCAGTCGCCACGCCGTGCTGGCCCGCCCCAGTTTCGCCGATGATGCGTCGCTTTCCCATGCGCTCAGCAAGAAGCCCTTGCCCGATGCAGTTGTTGATCTTGTGCGCGCCTGTGTGCAACAGGTCTTCGCGCTTCAGATAGATTTTCGCGCCGCCCAGCTTTTCGGTGAGCCTTCGCGCATAAAACAGCGGCGTCGGACGCCCGGCAAAATTTCGCAGAAGATCGGCAAGCCGTTCCTGAAATTTCTTGTCCTTCTTTGCCTTCTCGTATGCTCGTTCGAGTTCCTCGAGCGCGGCCATCAGCGTCTCAGGAACATAGCGTCCGCCGTAGGCGCCAAAGCGACCAGGTTCGTTATTCGTCGTTTGCACTCTAGCTGTTGCCATGGACTATGCCGTTTTGTCTGCTGCCTTCACTGCTTCCACAAATGCACGCACCTTTTGCGGATCTTTCTTTCCTGGTCGAACCTCAGTCCCCGAAGCCACATCAACGCCGAATGGCTGAAACGTATTAATGGCCTCTGCGACATTGAAAGAATTCAATCCCCCCGCCACAATCACAGGGACAGAAAGACTGATGGCTTGGATCATGTCCTTCGTCTCCTGCCAATTAAATGCAACGCCCGTTCCTCCGGGAGCTTGATCGGAACATGAGTCGAACAGTACCGCATAAAGCTTTCTTTTTGCCTCCGTCGAGATGGTGAAGGACTCTTTCGTCAACCGATCACCAGGAAGCACCGCAATCACCTTCTCAATCCCGATCTGCTGATCGATGGAGCACGGATCTTCAAGCAACTCTCTGGAACTCTCTCCGTGAACCTGTGCAGCGGTCAGCCCCGCTTGCTCGACAATGCGACGCATGTCCTCCACGGTATGCCCTACAAAAACTCCAACCCTTTCAACCTTCTCCGGAAGCTGCTCGACAATCGCCCTCGCTGTCTCAACTTCTACTCTGCGCGGACTCTTCTCATAGAACACAAATCCGAGCGCATCCGCTCCGGCGTCAACAGCTAGCTGTGCATCCTCGAGATTTGTGATTCCGCAAATTTTGATCCAAGTCATAATTTGCTGTCGGCTTTCAGCTGTCAGCCTTCGGCACCTGCCCCTACGTCTTCATAGTCGTGGCATTTTCCAGCAACTCTCGCAACGCGTTTCTTGGGGACGCCTCTCGCATCAGCGACTCTCCAATAAGGAATGCGTCGTATCCCGCCTCTCGCAAACGCGCGATATCAGCGCCGGTATGAATTCCGCTCTCGGCAACTCGAACTAGTTCCGCCGGCAATTGCCCGGCCAACCTGATGGCCGTGTTCAAGTTCACCTCAAACGTCCGTAGATCCCGGGAATTGACTCCAATGAGATTGCAACCAGCGTCGAGCGCTCTCTGCACTTCGTTCTCGTCGTGAGCCTCGCAAAGCACGTCCAAACCAAAGGCCGCAGCCCGCTCCGCCAATGCAACCAACACTTTTTGTTCAAGCGCGGCCACAATCAACAGGATCGCATCTGCCGCATTCGCTCGAGCTTCGAGTATCTGAAATTCATCGACAATGAAGTCCTTGCGCAGACACGGCAGGTTTGTTGCTTCTGAAGCCGCACGAAGATTTCCCAGCGACCCTTGGAAGAATGGCTCGTCGGTGAGGACGGAAAGCGCTGTAGCCCCCGCAGCTTCCAACTCCTTCGCCAACTCACCCGCATCAAATTCGGCCCGGATCAAGCCTTTGGACGGTGATGCCTTTTTTAGCTCCGCAATGATCGCGACACCGACGGCGGCTTTTTCCCTGAGCGCACCTCGAAAACCGCGCGGCTGGTGTAACTCCGCTCGACGTTCCAGTTCTCGCAGGTCTGCTGACTTCTTATCGGCGACGACACGACCGCGAGTCGCATTCACGATCTGATCAAGCCTGGTGGGCATGGGAGATCACTAATTATACGGGAGAGGTGAAGGTAGACTTATGTGGCGCATCTTCACCCACCGCCTGCAACTCCGTAATCCCCCAGTAAAAATTGGACAACTCGCCCGATTTCAGCGACACTTTGCGGTCGCACCGAGGGCGTCTAGCCGTACTCCGTGCGGCATTCGGCGTGTCAGCCGAAGTATGCAATTCGATCTCACCCTGAGGAAGTCCCATGTTAAGCAGAATGCGCCCGCTTCAAAAATGGACGCAGGCGGCAATCTTTATTCTGACCGCCGTCTCCATTACGACCGCTACCACTTCAACCCGGCAGTTGAATCTGGTCGATCTGGTCGGGCAATCCCAATTGATCCTTCACGGCACGGTGAAATCGGTGACTGACGGCATCGACTCCCGCGGAATTCCCTACACCGAGGTCACGATCCGAGTCGCCGAAGCATTACGCGGCGACATTAAGGGCGAGTACACATTCCGCCAGTTCGGACTACTAAAACCCCGCGCCATGGGCAATGGAACTGTGAACTTGATGGTCACGCCCGCCGGATGGGCGACTTACACGAAGGGCGAGGAAACCATCCTGTTCCTCTATAAGCGCGCCGCCTGGACAGGCCTGCAGACTACCGTGGGTCTCGGCCAGGGAAAGTTCAAAGTGCAAATGGCAGGCGCGATGAACCAGATGAGCAATGCGGGCCTTTTCCAGAATGTCGCAATCGACTCGAGCCTGCTCGGCTCGAGAGAACAACGCGCACTGCTTACCCAAAAAGGCGCCGTCAACGTAAATGCATTCGTATCTCTGGTTCGACAAGCGGTTCAAGGAAAGTGGATCGAGGCTGGGAGGATGCGTCATGCGCAATAACATTCTCACGGGATTTCTGATTCTTGCAGTCGTCGCCACCCTCGGTTCCATTGCATTTGCTGGCGGCCCGCTCATCGTCGATGCCAAAACTCGCCGCGCCTATCACTACGATGTAAGCGAAGCCGTCCCCATTTACTACGACCGCGGCAACTTTGGACTTGCGTGGGATTACTCCGTCGATCCTCCGCGTCAGGTCCCGTTCTCGAACTGGTATGGCAAGCGCATGGTCGAGAAAGGTTTCGGCGATTGGGGCAATGTCGCCACATCGTCATTGCGGACCACTGTCCGCGGCAACTTTTCTCAACTGGGTTTGCCGAACATCACTGCGTCCAACATCACCCAAATTATCGGGAAGTCCAACGGTCGTGGAGTCTACGTCGTGTTCGACGAAGATGGCAGCATTATGAGCGACTTCTTTGGCGTCGGTCCCTCGGTGCTCGGCATATCGACCCCGCAATACGGAATCGAGGGAACGACGATCATCACCGAAAGCTGGGCCGTCCTGAATGGTTCCGCAATCGACCCCGCCGACTCAAAAGCGGCGCAGTTTCAGGGCGTAGCAACCCACGAATTCGGACATGCTCTCGGTCTGGCTCACACCCAAACGAACGGGTCCGCGTATTTCTATGGCGATTCTGTCGGCCCAGCCAGCTGTTCCGCTCTTCCCTACCCAAACGATCTGACCAGCGCCGATGTTGAGACCATGTATCCATTTATTAACCCGACCGCCGGCTCCGGCACCGGGGCCGCGCAGGGACGCATCCATACTCTCGATACTATCGCCGCCATTTCTGATCTCTACCCCGGTGCGGGATGGCCCACCGCCTATGGCGCCATCACCGGGAAGATTTTTGATCTAGATGGAACCACGGAACTCACCGGGGTCAACGTGATCGCGCGTAATGTTGCGGACCCTTTCGTCGACGCCGTCTCGGCGATCTCCGGACAGTTGACGCAAGGGGAACTCGGGCCCGATGGAACATACACCCTTCATGGATTGAAGCCAGGAGCCAAGTACGTTGTTTATGCAGACGCTGTGATGGTGGGCGGATTTTCCACCCCGCCGCTGTGGTTTCTGCCCGGAGCGGAAAAGTTCTTTAAACCGAACAACGCGAAGCCTGATTACGATCCCTGTAAGTACAAGGCAATTTCTGCATCCCCCGGCTCAAATTTCAGGGCCAATATTCGCTTCGATCACCTTCCAGGCTCGCCCGTCCTGTATCAACTCGGATACGGCGCTGGCGTCACGGGGATGACTGGCGATGGCACCACCGCAGTCGGGAACTTTGGTCTCGGAGGCGCCGCATTTCGCTGGACCCGGGAAACTGGCGTGGTCTCTCTGAATGTTCCGACCGACGGCGTGTTTACTTCGATCTCGCGAAATGGAAAATACATTTCGACCAATCTGTTCGACACCGACACATTCTCGTCGCTCGGAACTTATCGTTGGGACGCGAATAACGGGTGGATCCGCGTCAAGCCTCTGGGCAGCTGCGGCTCTGACACGACTTATAACTATGGGGTCTCCAACAGTGGGGCGGTCTATGGCCTTGCTTACACCACAAACGACTGCAGAAACTTCCAGACATTCCGCTGGACTCCATCGACCGGCACCCTGCTCCTGCCTTCAGCCACCACCAAACCCGACGGCTCTCCCGGTAACGGGCGACCCAACCAGATCTCCGGGGATGGTTCGACGATCGTCGGCTGGGAAGAAGACGAGACGGGTTCGCGTATCGGCGTGGTCTGGCGCAATGGCGTTCCTAGTGTTGTCCGCAACGAAAAAGGTGAGCCGACCAGCGAGGCCTTCACCACCAGCAGCAATGGTCAAACCATCGGTGGCGGATTGTTCTTAGACCAGCAACCCGCTGGTAACGGGTGGCGCCGGCGAGTCGATTCGTCACAGCTGGAATATTTCGCGCCGCTCTCCGAAGACGCTTCCCCAATCAACCCCTACGCGATGTCGCGGGACGGCAAAGTCATGGCCGGATTCAGCGGCAATCCCTTCTTCAGCTTCAATCCGGCACCATTTATCTGGACGAAGGAACTGGGCACTGTCGACCTGAACGCCTTCATCAAGACGCAAGGGACGAGCGCCGAACAGTGGTTCAGTCTCTGGACGCCCATGGTCATGTCCGACGATGGCTCTGTAATCGCCGGATGGGGCCTGGGAACGCAATACTTCGCCGGATGGGTACTGGAAATCAAGACCGCCTTCGTTTGCCATGCGGAATCTCCGAGCACCGTTCCGGAGACAATCAGTGTTTCGTTTCCCGTCAGCTTCGATCAACATTTGGGCCACGGTGACACGGTCGGTCGGTGTCCTGAAACTGCTCGCAAGTAGCTCGTTCGAGCCGGGCGGCACACGTTCAGAAACGTGCCGCCGCCCGCACTACCTTCTGGGCAAAATTTTTCTTCTCGGACAACTTTTCCAACTCACCACAACGTTAGACTTAAAGTCGATTTTCAATAACAAAGCCTCGCACCCGCCACAAAAGGAGATCCCGGTTGGAAGCCAACCCCCTGTTTTTTAGAGATCTCGCCTACGTTTTTCTCGCCGCGATTTGCGGAGGGATGCTGGCATGGAAGCTTCGCCAACCGATCATTCTCGGATACGTGCTGGCGGGCATGCTCATCAGCCCGTTCACGCCGGGCCCCAGCGTTACACACGTCCACACGATGGAGTTGTTCGCCGAAATTGGCGTCATTCTTTTGATGTTCTCCGTCGGCCTTGAATTTTCGATCAAAGATCTTCTCAGCGTTCGATGGGTCGCCTTGATCGGCGGTCCGCTCGGCATTCTCCTCTCAATTGGCGCTGGCTTGCTGGTCGGCCGGTTCATGGGATGGACCAGCACCCAGGGAGTCGTCATCGGCTGCGTGATTTCTGTCGCCAGCACCATGGTGCTCACTCGGCTCTTGATCGACCGCGGCGAGTTGAACATGGAACACGGCCGCGTCATGGTCGCCATCACTTTGGTCGAAGACCTCGCCGTTGTGATTCTTATCGTCCTTCTTCCGAACTTCGGATCGCTCGATTCGGCGCGGCTGCTCATTTTAGGAAAGAGTCTAGGTAAGGCTGCCCTCATTCTCGTTCCCGCTTTGCTGCTCGCAGCAAAAATTCTTCCCCCGGTGTTGCGCACCGTCGCAAGAACCCGCAGCCCCGAACTATTTTTCGGCGTCGTACTCGCGATTGGACTGGGTACCGCAGCGCTTACGCAAGCCGTTGGACTTTCGCTTGCGCTCGGTGCATTTGTCGCTGGCCTCATGATTTCCGAGTCGCCATATGCCCAGGAGGCTCTGGCGCAGCTCTTTCCAGTCCGCGATTCGTTCGTGGCGCTCTTCTTCGTGACGCTGGGACTCCTGGTGGATCCCAGATCATTGTTTGCAGATCTGCCCTTGCTGGGCGCCATGGTTGGACTCACCCTGGTGGGCAAATTTGTTATCTGGACCTTGGTGGTCCGAATGTTCGGATACTCGATCTGGACTGCTGTCCTGGTTGGAGTTGGTCTCACACAAATCGGGGAATTCTCGTTCATCCTCGTCCAGGTCGCTCGCAACTCGGGACTAGTCGATCAGAATGTTTACAACGCGACGCTCGCGGCCTCTCTAATCAGCATTCTCGTGAATGCGGCGCTGATTCGTTACGTGCCTAACTGGATCGGGCAAGTCCGTCTCGCTCGACAGGCTGTGCCGACAGCCCTCGCCCCGCAAGCCCTCAAAAACCACGTGGTCTTGTCAGGATATGGACGCGTGGGTGGCGAGATCGGCACCGCGCTCGATACCTTTCACATTCCTTATGTGGTCATTGAAATGGACCCGGATATCGTCGAGACCCTCCGCGCTCGTGGCGTGCGCTGTTTCTATGGCGATGCCAGCCATGAACGCATCCTCGAAGAATCGCACACCAACGACGCCGCACTGGTAATCCTGACCCTGCCGGACGGGGAAAAGAACGAACTCATTACCCGTACGGTGCGCCATCTGAACGCAACTGTGCCGATCCTCACGCGTTCGCACACTCGCAGCGATCAGGAAGGTCTGGTGCACGCCGGGGCATCACGCGTGATTCAGCCAGAGCTCGAGGCCTCCGCCACCATGATCGACTATGCGCTCGAATACCTGAAATTGCCGGCGGATCAGGCAAGCCAGTATCTGGAGCGATTTCGCGATGCCATTGGCACCGCGCATACTCTGCCTTCCACCGACCGCAATACCCTCCCAGGGGTATTCGAGTTCGCGGCCGACAATCTTCCGTTCGTCGACCAGTCGCTCCGCGAGTCGCGAATTCGTGAGCGATATGGGGTTACGGTTGTGGCAGTCGAACGCAATTCAGGCGAGTTAATCGTTAATCCGTCCCCTGATACTGTAATTATGCGAGGGGACAAGATTCGCGTGTTTGGCCTCAGAGAGCAAATTCAAAACCTCCTGCCCACGAATAGCTAGCTGCCCCTCCGAAAACCCCCAAATTTTTTGCGATTCCCTACAATATTTACTGAGCCCATCCGTCTACATCTCTAGATGAAGGGATTGCCGATCGCCGAACGCACACAACGCGAGCAGGACCGGCAGATCTCCGAGGCCGTGGAGCGTGAGCAACCGCGTCTTCGGAACTTTATCCGGCGCCGCGTAGCCGACGACAATGACGTCGAGGACATCCTCCAGGAAGTCTTCTACGAACTGGTCGAAGCCTACCGGGGCACGCACCCGGTGGAATTGGCAAGCGCCTGGTTCTATCGCGTCGCCCGTAATCGCATCATTGACCTGTTTCGAAAGAAGAAACCGGAGTCTCTGAACGAAACGATCTCCGGGGAAGAAGGCGAGGACCTGCACTTTGAAGATTTGTTGCCTTCGCTCGATGCAGGCCCGGACGCCGTTTATGCGCGAACTGTCTTGCTCGAACAGCTGGATGACGCGCTCGACGAATTGCCCGACGAACAACGCGAAGTTTTTATCGCACATGAAATCGAGGGCCGCAGCTTCAAGGAGCTTGCGGAAGAAACAGGTCTCAGTATCAACACGCTGCTGTCGCGCAAACGCTATGCGGTGTTGTATCTGCGCGAAAGACTCCGGGACATCTACGACGAATTGAAAGAAGAATAAGGAGACAAATATGAAAAGCAACGGAATCGTAAAGTTGGTCGAAGTGTTGGTATTCGCAATCGTCTTTGTTGCTGGCTTCGGCTCAGCGGTTTGGCAACTCTGGAACCTTCTGATGCCAAAGATTTTCTCTTTGCCTGTAATCGGCTTCTGGCAAGCCCTTGGCCTGCTGTCGCTCAGCTGGCTCCTGTTTGGCGGCTTTCGCGGTCCCTTCGGCTTCGGAGGCCATCGCGGTTACGGTCGCGGCATGCGAGGTCGTTGGGCAAAGATGACACCCGAACAACGCGCCCAATTCCGCGACGCAATGCAATCGCGTTGCGGTCAACGCACCGTAGCGGCCGAAGCACCCAAAGCCTAGAGTGGACACCCTAGCCTCTCAAACTGAGGGCCAGCCTTTCAAAAATGAAGCGCCGAGGAAGCTACCACCGTCGGCGCTTTACCATTTTTACCCGCCCGTGGCCCACTCCAGCGACGTCATGTACGATTTACAAAATCGTGCCCGAACTTCCCGACATCGTGGTCTACATTCAGGCCCTCGATAAACGTATTCAAGGACAGACGCTCCAACGAGTCCAAATCGCCAGCCCTTTTCTGCTTCGTACGGTGAATCCGCCTTTGTCGAGTCTGGAAGGGAAAAAAGTCGTTCGACTCCGCCGGCTTGGAAAACGTATCTGCGTCGGATTTGAAGACGACCTCTGGCTCGTTCTTCACCTCATGATCGCTGGACGGCTTCATTGGCGAGACGGCAAGCCGAAAGAACTCAAAGGAAAATCAAAAACGATTGCTGCATTCGAATTTTCCAGCGGATCGCTCACGCTCACCGAAGCCGGTTCACAACGACGCGCCTCTCTGCACGTCGTGCAAGGCGAAAATGGCCTGCAGGCGCTCGATCCCGGCGGAGCCGAACTTTTCGATCTCACCCTTGATCAGTTCGCCGCCATTCTTCAGTCCGCAAACCACACTCTGAAGCGCTCCCTGACAGATCCTCGCCTCTTAAGCGGCATTGGAAACGCCTACTCCGACGAGATCCTTTTTCAGGCGCAACTCTCCCCGATTAAGTTGACTCAGAAGCTCACTCATGAAGAGATTGAGCGGCTCTTTGCGGTTACGAAAGCAGAGCTGTCCAAGTGGGTCGGAATCTTGCATCAAAATTCCGGCACAAAATTTCCCGAGAAGGTAACGGCATTCCGTCCAGGGATGGCGGTGCACGGAAAATACAAGCAGCCGTGTCCGCGCTGCGGAACCAAAATCCAGCGAATCCGCTATGCCGCCAACGAAACGAACTATTGCCCCACCTGCCAGACTGGAGGCAAGTTGCTCGCGGACCGCTCCTTGTCACGATTACTTCGTGAGGACTGGCCGAAGACGCTGGAAGAGCTCGAGAGCATTAAAACGAACCCGCGAGATGCATCTGGGAAGACCTAAGGGCTCTGGAACAGCACACACACGACAACCTTATTTGCTCTCGCCGCATCCCACCCGCGATCGGCAGTTTGGAGCCACTCCAGACTTTGAGAGGAATGACACCTTATGAAGGCGCTCAAGACCATCGTGAAAGTAGCGAGTCTCGTTTTTGTAGGTTATGCAATCGCCACGAATATTTCGGACATCCGACGCTACATCAGAATCAGCACGATGTGACTTAAGGGTACGAAGTCACTACGTGAGGTAACGACAAGAAGATCGACAAACCACAAAACTCGCCACGCTAGCCCGTTCGGTCATCGCGACTGACAACCGGCCGTCACTCCGAATAGCCTTCGCCGTTATCAACACCGTTCTCGTCTTCTTCGCGATCGTCGTCATCTTCTTCCTCTTCATCGTCCGCGTGATCTTCTTCTTCATCAGCGCGCCCCATCGGCGAGTGCATCCGCAGGTCGTGATCGACAAGCTCTTCTTCTGCTGATCTTCCTGTTCCCATAATCCAATCGTACGCCTTATCCCGAAATCGCGACGCCACTCTGGCCCAAGCGCCAAGCCACATGGCTATAAGTGCGCCCATCCCAAATGCTAGACTCGGTAGACTCTGCCCATGCGGACGGACATTTTACCCCTCTGTGATAAGCACTACCGCACCATGGTGCGCTGCATTGCACCTTTCAGTGCAGACTATTCGATTGAGTTCTTTCGATGTACCGCAGAGTTTTGCCCGCGCTGCTTCAGCGAGCGCCTTGGGTACGTAACCCCAAAGTCCGGCGAACCACCTGTCTTTTCCAGTGACCAGCCTCGTTGCGATCAGCACAACCGCCCAATGTTTATCTCGAGCCTCGACCGTCACCGTAACCTGATTCGTTATGCCTGCCCCGAACCAAACTGTTCCGATACGGGCACGGAAACAATAGAAAGCACCGTTCAGCCCCGCTCTTGGTGACATCTTTCAGCCTCGCTTTCATGCCAAAACCCTGTTCGCGAACCTTAGCCACCACTACTTCCGCGTTTTTTGTCCCCAAGTGCCCCGGAAAATGCCCAGATGCGCTATTCTGATGGCATGGATCATCTGGAAGTCCTCCGCGAAAAGGTTGCGCGGCTCCGAGCCGAGATTGCCCACATTCAAGATTTGAACCAGCAATACCGTCACAGCGATTGGAACAGGACCCAGGCCCAGGAAGCTCACGGCCAGAGGCACGAGCGTCTGCAAGCCATTCAGCGCGAACTCGCCCAGCTGGGCGACCTCGGTCGAAAAGTTCAATCCGTTGAAACGATAAGAGAAAAGAGCCCCAGCCGCCTGCATCTCGTCAAACAAGCCCGCGCTTCCTAGCGCACCGAAAGAACCGCGTTCTAAGTCGATCAGATCCAACCTTTAAAAAGGGGTTGACCGGAATCATCTAACCCCAAGGCACCATCCTGGTTGCCATGCCTAGACTGCATAATCGTATGCGCGTAAGCGCACTTATGGCTGGACGCGGGGTCAAGTCAAAAGACAACGCGCCACATTTTTCTATGAGGGAGAGAAACTTCTTTTTCAACGGGGGGTTGAGCTAGGACAGACCCAGTCCCCGGAGCGCGGGGCGCCGGTTTCGTCACTGAACCGTTGCTCGTCGCTATGCGGGGTTTTGACTCTCAAAGGAGCCCTGTATGTCCTCCCGTTTATTGCTTGTGGCGGTGCTCGCCGTATTGTTTCTTCCAGCCTGTGGCAACACGTTAAATCCTTTTTGCACCAGCTCCAGGCCCGCGCCGCTCATCGCGTCGCTCGCCCCCAGCACGGTAGCTTTTTCAGACGTCGAAAGCGGCGTTATGCTCACGATCAATGGTAGCCAGTTCGTGTCCTCGTCCCAAGTTGTGATCAACGGCAAAACGCTTGGCGCGACGATTGTTAGTAGCGAGAAGCTGAAAATTATGCTGACGACCGGTGTAATTTCTGGCCCTGGGCCAGTCACGGTGAGCGTGTCGACTCCAAGCGGGAACACTGGCGACTTGGGTTGCACTAGCGGAGGAAAGAGTAGCGCGCTAGTCTTGACGGTAAATTGAGGGAGAGATCGAGGAAACTTGAGTGTCGGTGTTAGCTGGCCGCCGGCAACAAAAACCACTGCATTCGGTGAAATTCGTTGCTTTGGTGCCGAAGAAGGGACTCTTTCAGGCTCATTTCTGGCAAGTCTAGCTGAGACCTACGAATACTTACCCTTCTACATATCATCCATCATCCTTAAATATGGGCGTTAACTGCGGCTCTATCTGTACGGAATGGTGCGGCTGTTAAGCCTTGTAGGGAGGGGCGCTTTGGACTGCTGCTCTGCAAACAAGCTCGCCCCTTTCCTCCGCAGAAATGGGATGAATCTGGATGTTCTTCGGGCGCCGACATCGATTTTTGGTCGCACTGCTTCTAACAATTCGTTCGCGGCGGCCTAAACGACGGCGGGTGGGGTGATCACGCTGGCACTCTGGAGACACCACGTGCGGAAAGTGGGGCTGGCCTTGATGGCTGCGCTCTTCCTTGCCCCTGGGGCAGCAGCAGCGAAGACCGGCAAAGTATACGGCATCATCTATACGCTCGGCTCCGACGGGGTGCAGACAGTCTGGCCGAACGCGCGTATCACCCTGAAAAACCTTTCCAGCCAGAGTGCAGTTTCCACCGTGACCAATGATGTAGGGGAGTATGCGTTCATCGGGGTGCTCCCCGGAGAGTACGAAGTCATCGTCCGCCTTGCCGGATTTGAGAGATTGGCCAAGCGCCTCACTGTGAAAGGAAACGACGAAGGTAGACTCGATTTTGCGCTCGTGCTCGAGAAACAAAAAGAGACGGTCAACGTCAGTGCCGAAGCTGCAGGAGTGGATATCGGTTCAAGCTCAGGCAATACACCCACATTGACCGCCGACGTCCTGAAATCAGCGGTCCGACTCGGTCAGGACTTTCAAGAGGCTTTGCCGTTGCTCCCGGGGGTAGTCCGCGGGCTGGACGGAGAAATCCATATCAAGGGTGGGCGTGCCCAACAGGCGAACACACTCGTCAACACAGCCAGCGTGTCCGATCCCTTCACAGGACAACCGGCATTGCGATTACCGCTTGTAGCGGTCCAGTCCGTGCGTGTCCTTTCGAATCCCTTCTCCGCCGAATATGGAAAGTTTTCCAGCGGCGTCGTTGAAGTTAACACGCGCGGGGGGACGGACGACTGGAAGTGGCTTCTTGAAGATCCCATTCCGCGTTTCCGTTGGATTGACGGCAGAACGCATGGCGTCGAAAGCGCCTCGCCCCACATCACGTTTGCAGGGCCGCTGAAGCGGGAAAAGCTGTATTTGTTTCAATCGCTGGCTTATGGATACGACACTGTGCGTGTGCCTTCATTGCCTGATCCCAACAACGTGCGGGTTGTGGAGACCGCCAACAGTTACACACAGATGGATTGGAACATCACTGCGAACCAGCAGTTCGCTGTATCCCTGACGATCGACCCGCAGGACACGGACTTCGCCAATATCGACACATTTAATCCCCCGCCCGTAACGGCCGATTACCAACAACGTGCCTGGTTCGGTTCGGCCACGCACCGATGGATCATGAACTCGGGCGGCTTCGTTCAGACCTTGTTCGCCGCCAAGAGGTTGAATGCTCAAGTCTTTCCTGCCGACGCAGCGACGGGAGAGATGGTTCTCTTTCCCGAGCAAAATTCCGGCGTGTTCTTCGAGCAGCAGGACCGGCGTACGCGCCTCTACCAGTGGTCGCAAGCGTTGCACTTGCATCCACTCCAATCTATCGGGCGGCATCTCTTCACGTTCGGCTATTCTTATGTGCGCTCCTCGTACCGTGGAAGCATCAGCAATCAACCACTTCGCGTATTGCGCGAGGACCGCACTCTCAGTAACACGATTGCTTACGACGGCGCGCTTAACTCTAAGGCCACCAGCAACGAAGTAGCGCTGTTTGCGCAGGACAACTGGCAAATCTATCCGCGATTATCTCTCGACCTCGGCGCGCGGCTTGATCGCAACAGTCTCTCAGCAGAAACCCTGAACGTTTCGCCACGTTTCGGTTTTGTCTACGTTCCTACGCGAGACAATCGCAGTGCCATCCGCGGCGGCTTTGGCGTATTCTTCGACAAGATCCCGATCAACGTTGCTATTTTTCGCGATATTCCCGCACAGACAATCACCCGCTACAGCGACGACGGCAACACGATCGTGAGTGGTCCCGCGACGTATACGCACGTGGTGTCCACAATGGATGGCGCACTGCGTGTTCCCTACAGTTTGGGCTGGAGTTTGCAGTTTGACCGCGAGCTGCGCCCCGGACTGCTCTTGCGATTGGGATATGAAGGGCGAGAAGTATTCCGCGAGTTCTACGTCGACCCCGCTGATGCGGTGAGCGGCCGCGCTCAGTTGCGTCTGTTCAATTCCGGACGCCAAAGCTATCGCGAGTATCAGACTCAGCTGCGCTGGAAGCCCGTGGAGCGCACCACGGTTTACGCGAGTTACGTGTACTCTCGCATCCGGGGTGATTTGAATGACTACGACCAATTCTTTGGTAATTTTCCACGCCCGCTTATCCGGCCGAACCAGTTCGGCAGGTTGAACTCGGACGCACCGCACCGTGGGCTGGTATGGGGCGTCATCGGATTACCGCATAAGCTGGAATTTGTCCCTGTTCTTGATGTACACACAGGCTTCCCCTTTTCACGGCTTGATCAGGATTGGAATTACCTTGGGAAGCGCAATGACGCTGGACGCTTGCGAACATTTGTGAGCCTGGACACAAAAATCCAATACCCATTCGACTTCACATTTCACAAGCACCGCTTCCAGTTTCGAGCGGGTCTGAGCATCCTAAACGTTCTCAACTATTTCAACCCACGGGACGTACAGCAACATGTTGACTCGCCAAATTTTGGCACATTCTATAACTCAGTGGGTCGGCTCTGGCGCATTGAAGGAGGTTTCGATTTTTAACCTGTACCGACAAGCGTCTCCAAGGACAAACGGCTGAATGCTCTGTACAGATCCTTTCGAACATGTAACCACTTGTACTGCTTAGCCGACCATTGCGTGATATTCGTCAGTTTTCAGCGGAACGCGAGCGCGAATGGTAGTGCCAACTCCAGGTTGCCGTTTCACTGAAAGGTCGCCGTGCACCAATTGCAGCCTTTCGCGCATGCTGATCAAGCCCGACCGTGGCGTTTCAAAAAATCTTGTAAGTAACCGCTAGGGACGTTTTACTCCGAACTTCCCAAGTGCCAGAGGCAAGGAGAGTTCCATAACCATTGAACGCCGCAGCAGAACATTGGAATGAAGCCCAAATCTCGCCAGGGCCAAAACAAACGAGGCTGCCGGGACTTTCCATAAGGAGAGCTTCCCCCTTATCCACATATGCAAACGCTCCGGTGCGGAGATGGCGAAATTTGTTTAGGCTCTTCCCATCCAGCCGCAAAGTAATGAGTCGGGTCAAATTGCCTAGATAAAAAACGCCCCTCGCAGGGATACCCACCTTCATCACAATCGACTTTTGTTCGGGCTGCGCGGTAACGATTTCCCACATGCCGTTCCCTTCGCCCTGCCACTCGAATTTGATTGGCAATGTGCCTGGACCATTCGGTTGCGTTACCGTTGGCGCTGGCAGAAATGAACTGCCACGTGCGGGAACGTTCGAGCCGTCAAAGAATACGTCGCCGCCGCCGCCCGGTCTATGGACGGTGCCCGCCAGTTCCCAAGTCCAACCTTCGACAGGGTTTTCCGTATCGAGGTGGTTGACTCCGAATGGGGCTTTGCAGCAGCGCAAGAGTGCCGACACTGGTTAGGCAAAATTGGAACGAGTGCTCGGGAAAGGTAAAAGTGTAAGCACATGTATTCGATTGACTGTACGCTAAAGTTCCGAAGAGCAGAAAGGCTGCAAGAAGACTTACTTTTTCATGGTAAATGCCTCACTCGAGAAAATCGCCAAGCTGTAAGGATGGCGACGAGAGATATCAAGATCTAACGGATTACTTATGACTCACCCGATTCTTGGCAAAATCACCTGACCAAGCGCTCTTGCGCGAACGCCCATTTTCCGAGTAGTTGGTGAAATCGCCTGTTAACGACAGTTATCGTGTGCCCTCAGCGCTATTCGCGGTCAACGCCTGACAATCCCTTCCTTGATCGCGAATCGAATCAGATCCGTATTCGTTTGGAGGTGGAGTCGCGTCATCACGCGATATTTGTGGAATGCAATTGTACGTGCCTTGATTCCCAACACGTCGCCCGCTTGCTTCATCGTCGACCCCGAGGCAAGGAGATGCACAACGTCGCGCTGTCGTTGAGTGAGTGTCTCAGTATATGGCGTTACGTTCTCGGGAAGCATACGTTTCCTCGCTATCCGAAGAACAACAGGGCATTCTGATGCCATAGCCACGTTCTTCCCAATTGAACGGCGAGGGAACTGTCAGATATGCCAGAGGAAGTTGACACTCTCGTGTGGGTCGATCCTGGTCATGCTTTCACGGCAGAGTGGGAGGCATAGTTTGTGAAATCGCCTGTTAACAACAATTGAGGTTCGTACCATTCTCTCGAAGGTAATCTTGTCCCGCCCCCGAGATGCCCATAACATTCCTTGCAGAATGAAATCCGTTCTTCCAACAGAGCTGGAAACAAAGCGGCTCAAAATTGCGAAATCGCACAACCTGCGATGTTTTTGTTTATTGGCGCTTCTATTCTGCGGTTTATTTCTTATGGCGATGCTCGTGCCCCGCACGTGTGACCACAAGCCTACGCGCCTTGGTCTGCTGGGGAGTTTTCTTCTAATCGGATCGATGGAGGCCTATGGGATATACAAAATTGTTCAACACGACAATGGTATGTGTCGTGAACTAGGCTACATGTGCCCGTTCTGTCACAAGCCGCTTTATGAGGCGCGTGCGCTAACTTGGCTTAACGGACTTTGTCCAAAATGTCGAAAAAACGTAATGACTTGAGCAAGCTGGAACGCGTTATGCTCGTGTAGTTAGCGAAAAATCCCAATTACACCAACTGCATTGTCCCGACAACCTGTTTCTCAGCAGGTTGTTAAACCGCCTGTTAGCTACAGGTAGAGACTTCCGTTCAGCGTCTGGCACTGTGCCACCGCTTTGTGCCCTGTCATTAGTGTCAGTATGCAACCGCAACGTTTGTGCGTTCAAATCCCGTCGGGTCTTTTCCCACATTGTCGGGGATCTTGCATTGCGCCAATTTCAAGGTAATCGCCAATGAAATGATCGTGGTAAGAATAGCGTCTGTTGCAGCGCAGTCGGCACGTGCCATGCGACGCACAAGATGGGAAAACACCATGCGAGCACGAATCCGAACAACCATCATCATTCTCGGAATGATTGCGGCGTCCGTTGCAACCCTCGCTCAAAAGAATGCGGAATCGAAGATCTTCGGCGAATCATACGCGATGCTGCGCCCCGAGCAGAAGAAACTGGTAGACGAATACGTAATGCATTACAACCAGGCATCGGGAAGTAAAGTCGTTCCCCAAGCAGCGTACGACGCGGCGCGGATGTCGGTTCGAACAACATTTGATGCCGTAACCCACGCACTCCTGACGGCCAAGATCACAGATGCCAAGGGAAAGAGCTTGGGCCATGCTATTCAACTGATCGAGGCAGTGGACCAAGTAATGGGAGCGGAAGAGGAGACTGGGGGCGACAGACAGTTCCGAATGTATGTGTATCTGAAACCCACGGCATTTGACATCCTAAGCCAGAGCCGGGAGTTCGAGCGCGAGCGGGACAACACCGTTTACCACAAAGGATTTCCAATCTGCTTCCGGTTGAAGAACGGTCCACCTTCGATCCAAGTATCGATTTCGCGGGACAAGCGGATGGCGGACATGGACGTGGATTACCGCTCATCGAGTTTTCCGAAGGCGCTGTTCAATGGCCACCTGAAGGCAGCGAACTCAGACGTGCGAGCGGGAGACAACCTGGACCGGCATGACTCTCGGTGGAACGGGTTAAACGGGTGGTGGCGTGATGTGTTCGGGACGCTAGGCGGTGGAAAGGTACCCAAGGACACAACACCGGCGTATGCGGGGAGTGTGCCAGTGAATCCGCGAGTAAAGTCGGACAAGGGGATCGACACGAGCGCCCACGATTTCCTGAAGACGTGGGTGGTGGATCGTCAGCCGACTCAGGCCATTGCGTATTTTTCGCGGCGTAGCTATCCGTGCCTCGAGGCGATCGCTAAAAGGAACCGGAAACCTATTGCGGCGGGCACGGTTCGCCTCCGGCTGAAGATCGCGATGGAGAAATTTAACGCGAGCACGGGTACGGTGAAATCGGTGGGCGACGCCTTTGAGCCGGCGGCGACTTGGTCGCCCGCACTGAAGGAAGAGAAGAACGCGTATCCCACTGAATTCCGGCTAGTGAGCGTACCGCCCGACATGGGCCAGGACCAGGAGTGCGTATCCGCCTCGGAAGAGGACGGAAAGAAATCGAAGGAGAAATACTTCGCGACCGCATTGCGGGGGAAGCAAGGCGACAGTCGTGACAAAGTCATGTCTTTGCTTTGGGCGGAGGAGCGCAACTACTGGATGATCGTGGCAATCCGAGTTGAAGACAACAATGATGCCGGCATCATACCGAAAAAGGCTACGGTGGCGGCAACCGAGGCTGAACCGGAATCAATTGCGGGCGACCCCCAGGCAGTGAACGACATCACAAGGTTTTACGAAGCGTGGGTCGGTAAGCGGGACACGGCAAAAGCGGCAAGCTACGCGACCGCGCAATCGTACGCGTGTATGGGTGCTCCTTTGCCTGAGGACAAGAAGCTGAAGCCGGCGGAGAGAATTCGTGCGGGGCTGGACAGGGCACTCGAAAAAATGCCGCGGGGGAAAGACCTCTCGGGCATGATGAGCGGCGTGCAACCGGTCAACGAACTGGTGAGACCGGTGGAGCAGGAAAATTCGAAGGCATTCGCAATCATGGCCGTCCCGAACCAGATGGCGGACAGCTTTCTCTGTCAGAAACGAAAAGTGGGTGTAAAGGCGCCAGAGCTGAAAAAGAATGAGGCGAAATACGGCGCGTATTACTTGTCGGCGAGCCAGTTGAATTTTGGCGAGGAGCAATCGCCGGCGTTGCTGTTGCTATGGACGCAGCAGAACAAGAATTGGAAAGTAGCGGCGTGGGCGGTGGATGTGCCGTAGGAGAGCAACCAATCGTTCTTTCGTTTCTGTAACCCTCGAAAGGTAAGCGACAACCATGCTTCGCAATGTTTAATACGGAAGGGACAACAAGTCGTTGTGCCCAACGATCGTGAATAGATCCTGCATTTACGTGAGGTAGTATCCCCTCCGTGATCACGTCGACGTTGGCAGCAGGTTTGCGAGTACACGTGGAAGTCGACTTGAGAAGAGCGCCATTTCGCTCTGGAATGAGATTTCGCTGACCCACCGTCCTCCAGTTAACCCTGCAGGGTACGAAGTACTACAAGGACGACGACCTCAACGACAAATCATTGCTACCCACCGCGAGGCGCGAAACCGCAGGACTAAGGTGTGGTCTGTTCGCGTTTAGAGATCACCGCGATATACCTTCTGCTCCAGCCAACTAGGCTGCGCTACTCTGTCGAGTTACTGGGACTTCTGCCACATCAGTTCTCGACTCGAAGATCGCAGTGTACAGAACGCCTCCTGCTGTGCCGCCGATGATCGGGGCTATCCAAAACAACCAAAGTTGTGCGAGCGCCCATCCTCCAACAAAAATGGCTGGTCCTGTGCTCCGTGCCGGATTTACGGACAGATTCGTAACCGGGATTCCGATGAGATGAATCAGCGTCAATCCCAGTCCGATCGCAATAGGTGCAAAGCCCGATGGAGCGCGCCGGTCGGTCGCTCCCATAATGATCATGAGGAAAAAGAAAGTCAGCACGACTTCCGCGACAAAGCATGAGACCAGGGAATAGCCACCCGGTGAGTGTGCAGCGTATCCGTTGGATGCGAAACCACCATTCAGGTCGAAACCTGCTTTTCCACTCGCGATCACCAGTAAAACACCCGCGCCGGCGATCCCTCCGCCTATCTGGGCGATGACGTATGCCAGCAAGTCTTTGGCCGGAAACCGTCTTCCAGCTGCGAGTCCAATAGAAACCGCCGGATTCAGATGACATCCCGAAATGTGCCCGATCGCGTAAGCCATCGTCAGGACCGTGAGTCCAAACGCCAAGGCAACGCCGTAAAACCCAATCCCTAACTGCGGAAACGCCGCAGCTAGCACTGCACTACCGCATCCGCCGAATACAAGCCAAAAAGTTCCAAGAAATTCTGCGATGGCCCGCTTAGATAGATTCATAGTTGTTCCTCACTGAAGATTTTCTGGCAATCAGTTTTGTCACAGCGTATAAGAAAAAAGAGGAGTTGGCAGCTGACAGAACTATTAACTGCCTTCCCGTGCTGCTAATTGGACACGAACACAAGGCATTCCTGCAGCTGTCAGTGTTGTCAGTTATTTTTTTGCAAATTGCAGTTTCGGCGCCGCAGCTCTCAGAACGTGGTGGAGTATTCGTGAAAGACCGTTGCGATGCTGTGTCGTTCAAGGATGCGCCTACCGCTGGATGTAATTACCTGTTAGCGTCAACTTACTGGGGATGTGGGACGCTGACACGTAAAAGTAGTCGAATCGTTCTGGTATTGAGTTGCATTCTCGCTGTTACATTTGCCAATTTCGGAACACCGTGGTGTACGCCGAACAGATTCGATACGCCGACATACCCCTGACACTCTCGAACCCTTCCGATACCGTAGTTGGCGTAATCGCCTTGTTAACAACACTTGGACTAAACGTTTACGGCCTTCCATCGGATCGCACGTGTTAGTTCCCATCTGTCAATTCTTCCAGTTGGCGAATCCTTGCCCTGTGCGTACCTTAAGTCCCGAATTGGGATAGACGCAGGCAGGTGCTTCCTCGTTGATCGTGTAAGCCGTACAAAGCGTTTCACAGGAGAACACAATATGAATTCGAGAATAAGCAAAGCCTTCACAGCGATGACCTTGGCATTCGGAGTTTGCTGTTGTCTTTCGTTGAATGCTCAGGTGCAAACACAGACCAGTACACAGGCGGGAGTTCCCATCACGGAGATTAGCGTCGAAAAAGGCGAAGTGGTATCTGTTAATGGCAACGATCTCGTCGTGAAGATGGCGGATGGTAGCCTCCGTCACATTGCCAACGTAGCCGAAAGCGCGCGAGTCACGGTCGACGGGCAACAGCTTGGTATCCACGACCTCAAGCCTGGTATGAAGCTGCAGCGCACGATCAGTGTGACAACCACACCCCAGACGATCACGACGGTGCAGAGCGTAACGGGAACCGTGTGGCATGTGAATCCACCCCGATCAGTCATCCTCACGATGGAGAATGGCGAGAACCAACAGTTCAAGATCCCCCAAGGACAAAAGTTCAACGTTGAAGGACAGATGGTGGACGCTTGGGGTCTTAAAAAGGGAATGAAAGTTTCTGCCACGAAAATCGTTGAGGTTCCCCAGACGGTTGTGGATCGGCAAGCAAAGGTGACGGGCACCATGCCACCTGCCCCGGCGGCCCCGGCGGCAGACCAGCCAATCTTAATCGCAGAGTCCACCCCAGCACCTGCTCCCGCGGCCGAACCTGCTCCAACCCATTTGCCCAAGACTGGTAGCGCCGTTCCTTTTATCGGGTTGGCAGGCCTGCTGTGCATGTGCTCGGCGTTGGCTATTCGCACCTTGCTCAGATCTTAGTTGTGGGACAACCGAATATCCGGGTGCGGGTCGATGGAACCCCGTGCCCCCAACACTAGCGGGGCAGTCTTCTTCGGGAAAAGTCGGCTAAGCCTGTCCCACAAACCCGGACCGTGGGCGTCGCGCAGGAACCGACGTATACATCTGGAAGGGTGAGAATCGGGCAAAGCTAGAAGATTGCGGTGCGGCGTCGCACGAGTTAACGGCACGTCCGGAACCGAACTCGGGAGCTCCACGCTATGAGTGTCACCGTCCGAGTCGACCGAGAAGGAGACCACGCGAGTCTAGCACCGACTGGTCCGTTTGACTTGGCACATGCGACGGCGGTGTCGCGGGCAGTGGAGGCAAGCGAGGCACGTCTGAGTGGCTGCGTCTTGATCGACGTCGACCTAGCGCAGCTCGATCGAATCGACGGCGCCGGGGCAGTCTTGCTAGCACGGCTTCTTGATCGGCTGGACGCAGAAGGGCGCGCCGGGTGTGTCGTCAAGGGCGATAACCTCGAAGCGGCGCGGTTAATCGCACTCTATCGCGAGCGTCGGGTGGATCGCCCAGCACCACAGACGCTTCCCATGAGTCCGCTTGCGCGGATCGGTGCGTTTGCATCTGAGCTGCCAGGCAAGGCAAACGAGGCACTCGATTTTTGTGGTCGCTGCGGTGTCGCACTGCCGAAGACGGCCGCCTCCCCAAGCTCGGTCGATTGGCGTTCGTTGCCGAGGCTGATGCAAGAGATCGGTGCAGACGCGCTGCTCGTCACAAGCGCCGCCAACTTGCTAGTCGGAATTATCATCGCGTTCCTTGGCGTCTCACAACTCGGGCGCTTCGGTGCGGTCGCGTACGTTCCCGAGCTAGTAGTCGTCGCGCACCTTCGAGAGCTCGGACCGCTGGTCACCGCGATCGTGGTGGCTGGTCGATCTGGGGCTGGCTTGGCATCGGAGATCGCTACGATGAAGGTGTCGGAGGAAATTGATGCCTTGCGCTCCATGGGCTTCGACCCCGTAAGGTGGCTAGTCGTGCCACGCTGTCTCGCTCTCGCTATCACATTACCGCTTCTGACGTGGGTGGGCGACGCTCTGGCCCTGATCGGCGGCTTAGTGGCCACGTCGGTGATCGCGCATATAACGACACGCGCCTACATCCAGGCGACCGTCAACGCGATCACCGTCGAGCATTTCCTGGCGGGCCTCGTCAAGAGTCCCTTTCTGGGGCTCGCGATCGGATTGATTGCATGTGGTCAGGGACTGCTCGCACGTGGTGGTGCCGCCGCTGTCGGCGCTCGGACGACCACCGCCGTCGTACTCGCCATCTTTAGCGTGATTGTGATGAGCGCCCTATTCACATTCTTTTTCGCACTCATGGGTATCTGAACATGCCGCTGCAAAGGCCGCACATTACCGTCGACAATTTGAGCATCGGTTGGGGAGCACGAGTACTCATGGAGCATGTCACTTTCCAGGTCGAGCGCGGAACGATCTTCACGATTCTTGGCGGATCGGGGTGCGGCAAAAGTTCGTTGCTTCGATATTTGATTGGCCTTGAACAGCCTGGGGCGGGGCGAATCGACATCGACGGCGTGGGAGAGCCGCACCGATACGAGGGCGTTCCACCCTTCGGCGTGCTCTTTCAGTCCGGCGCGCTCTTCAGCTCTATGACTCTCGCGGAGAACCTCGCTCTTCCCTTGAGTGCATGGACTCCGGTACGCGGTCCGACTGCGCGGGAACTTGTCCATTCAAAGCTTGACCTCGTCGGCCTTGGCGCGTTTGGCGAACATCTGCCGGGCGAAATATCTGGCGGCATGAAGAAACGCGCCGGCATTGCCCGTGCTCTGATGCTCGAGCCCAATCTCCTCTTCTTCGACGAACCGTCCGCCGGGCTCGACCCGATCTCTGCAATCGAGCTCGACCAGCTCATCATCACGCTCAGCCGTGATCTAGGGATCACCATTGTGATCGTGACTCACGAGTTACCAAGCATTTTTCTCGTGGCTGACTACTGCATCGTTCTAGACAAAGCCGCAAAAGGCATTGTGGCAAGGGGCGACCCACGCAAACTTCGGGACGCATCGGAGATACCATTCGTTCACAATTTCTTTACTCGCTCCTCGCCCACTGCATCCACGAAATCAGGGAGGGTATCTCAATGGCCGTCGAGAAAAGCTACACGCGACTTGGCATCTTCATCGTAGTCACGCTGGTCGTCGTGCTTGCAACGGCGGCGCTCTTCATTCAACGATGGAGGAGCCATGAAGTGATCGGCATGGTCACATACACCACTGAGAACGTCGCCGGCCTTGACATCTCAAGCTCTGTTCGGTACAGAGGCGTGCCAGTGGGCCGAGTGACAGAGCTGAGCGTGGACCCGCACGGGATCACCGTCGAAATTGACTTCGAGGTGTTCGTCGACCGCCTGAAGGCTATCGGCGTGCACGCTAGCCGAATTCGGGAGATCGGTGATTTTGGAGGAGTATTCCCCCGGCTTCGGGCTCGGATCATCCGTAATCCAGTGACAGGCGAGGGGTACTTGTTGCTCGATGTACCACAGAATCCGCCACCAGCACTTGCACTCGGCTTCACCCCAAATCGACCTTACGTGCCGTCCGTGCCCTCAGTGGCTGCGACGGTACAGGATCGGCTGCCCGCGTTTTTGGATCGCGCAGAAGCCACACTTCAAGCTCTCGGGGAGATCGTCAACCGGATTCCCGCTAGCCTGGACCGCAGCGACCGATTCTTCACTAACGTGGAGCGCACCGTACAGGAAAGTCAGCTACCAACGCTGAGCGCTGACTCACGTAAATTCTTTACGACGACAAGTGCTCAGATCGAACAGATCAGGTCCGAGTTGGACGGGTTGATCGGCACCGATGGCGCGCTGGTCAAGTTTTCTGACGAAGCGCGCGCCGCGATCAAAGCCGCAGATCTTCCTGCCGCGACACAATCAGCACGCGACGCGGCTGACAATTCCAGACTTGCGTCGGACGATCTACGGCGTTCCCTGCCGGCTATCCGCGATTCGCTCGAACAGTTGCGCGAGCTTGCGCGACAACTCGAAGAGCAGCCCGAATCGGTGGTTTACGGTCGCCGACCGCCACAGGAGAAGCACTGATGATTCGCGTGCTCCGATCCTGGTCGTGCCTGCTTGGCACCATCGTTCTTCTTGGCGGCGTCGGCTGCCAGCTACGGCGCCCCGCCACGACACCCACTCGTATGATCGAGCCGCAAGTGCTCGAGCCGCAAATGGCCGAACCAGCGAGTGTAGTGCCGAAGGTTCCCAATGCTACAGCCGTAAGGCTGCTCGATACCCAAGCGCGCGGACACATCGGTCGTCGTGTGCTGCACAAGCAACCAGATGGTGAGTTGGCGGAAGATTCCGTCTGGCGATGGTCGTCTGCTCCTGATCGCTATCTAGACACGGCGTTGCACCTCGAACTCGCATCGAATCCCGACATACGCCTCGTCGATGTCGGCCGAGCTCCGGTGTTAGGCGCAAGGCTGCTTGTGTGGAACCTCGAATCTGCGGGTGGGACACGACTGGTTGGAGCCGTGGAATTTCAGATCACGGGCATCGACCAGGTGGTACATACCGAGGTATTGAAAGCCAGTGAGCCCGTCTCAGCTGAGCTGCCTGGGGACTTGGCCGCCGTCGCGGGCCGGCTCTTGCGCCGCCTCGCGTCCGAGGGCCTCACGTGTGTCTCAAAATACGAGCGGCCGCAGTCGGCTAGGAGTGTGCCATGAAGCCAGACCAGTCATCCGACTTGGCCGTGACGCTCACACGCAAGACATACGAAAAGGAAGTGCGCAAACTGCAAGCCAGGTTGTGCGAGTTGCAAGCCTGGGTCAAGCACAAAGGCCTGCGCATCATGATCGTCTTCGAAGGCCGCGACGCCGCCGGCAAGGGAGGTACCATTCGGGCTCTAACCGAGCGTGTCAGTCCCCGTATTTTCCGTGTCATCGCGCTGCCCGCGCCCTCCGACAGAGAGAAGTCGCAGTTGTACCTCCAACGCTACATGCAGCACTTTCCCGCGGCGGGCGAAATCGTGATTTTTGACCGCAGTTGGTACAACCGCGCGGGTGTCGAATATGTGATGGGCTTTTGCACGAAGGAAGAGCGTACCCGCTTTCTAGAGCTCTGTCCCCAGATGGAGAAAACCATCACGGAAGGTGGTATCCAACTTATCAAGATCTGGCTGGAGGCCAGCGACAAAGAGCAGAAACGTCGCTTTGAGGCACGCATAGAGGATCCATTGCGCCAATGGAAGCTCAGCCCAATGGACCTTCCCTCGCGCAGCAAGTGGTTCGATTACTCGCATGCCCGCGACTTGATGCTCAACGCGACAGACACAAAGCACGCGCCCTGGTACATTCTGCGTTCGGATGACAAGAAACGCGCCCGACTCAACTGCTTGGCGCACATTCTGAACCTGATTCCCTACAAAAAAGCGCCGCGTGAAAAGGTAAAGCTGCCCGAGCGCTCGATGAAAGCCGCATATGACGACCAGGCCTCGCTCAAGGGCAGGAAGTTCGTGCCCGAGAAATACTGAATTGAGCGCTTTGATCGCACAACTGTCAGAACCTGAAATTTGTCAACATTTCGCAGCGTGGCTGGACGCACCACGCAACCACAAGACGCGAGCGGGGTACAACACCCTGATCACGCGCAATCCGCAGAGGACAGGTTCAGAACAACAGGTTCAGAACAAAAGAGCACTCCACCGAGATCCACTGGAACGCATAATGCATTCGCATCCCAGCCAGACTGATGAAAGCGTTGCTCAGAAGATTCACGACCTTGGCTGATTAGCTCGACGTGCCGAAAACGCTTATGACGCGCCGCTGCATCCGTAGTTGCGAAGCACGTGTCTCGGAGAGATAGCATCGTTACTTGAGGTTTATGCTTACCCCTATGATCGCGCCTGATGTAGTAAGGGCGAAAACAGAGTTTCCAGTTCGATAGTCCACGTACAGGTGGCGGTAACCAACTTGCAGGGTCCAGTTTGGTTTGATCCTATAACCGATGACCCCCACGACCCGATAATCCAGTTCGGCTGCTGCACCCCACCCGCCCACATCACCCGCCACCATGACTTCGACCTTGGGCAACAGCGTTGCCACCACTCGTCCGCCGACCAGCACATCCACCCAGTTCAGCGATCCAGAAAAATTCAGCCCCGCGCGGGAAGGCGAAAACTCCAGGTGCTGCCCCATGTACCAGTAGCGAAACCCGGTAAGGCCATCGAACTTAAACTTATCGCGATCGAGCATCCGGTAGCCTATCCTGGGAGTCAGGATGAATTCAGTTAGGTTCACATCCGCTGATGTAGCGTTGAGGTTTGGAAATGGGAGCGCTTTGTCGTCCGCAAGTCTGATCCACACGACGTCGAGAGGAAGCACCAGCCTCTTGCGACGAGCGTCCACCGCCGCCATTAACCCGAAACGAAAATGCGAGAGTAGGTCACCAGGGGTTGCGTGAAAGCTGGCTTGGTGGTCACGAGCACCTATGGTTCCGTGTGCGCCGGCAAGCCAGAGATAAGGAGATACCACTAAGTGCCAGCCATCATCAACCGCAGCTGCCGATTCTGGCGAAGTGGGTGTCGACTGAGATTGGCCGTTCGAAGATGATGTCTCGGCCGCCGACAGTGGGCCGCTATCAGTTTTGGCAATCCGTTGGGCGTGAATGAGACAACTCGCGCCGAAGATAACGACCGTCATTGCGACGGCGAAGAGCCACAGTGATTGGTTATCTTTCATAGCGAATGGCAACTTAGACGCCAACGACAAAGGACTGCTCGCGACAAAGCCAAGATAGCCGGCGACGAGAGATTACACTAAGTACTAAACATCTTTTGGACGAAAGTACCGTGGAAACCGCATGCTCACTCAGTGAGAAGGCGGAGATGGTTTCCTCACACTTGGCTGCCATCAGATCTAACAGTATAAATACGACTAAGTGATCAAATGTGTCGGAGAGGTCGTCGCTGCTGTAACCCCCTACTTACCACGTTTGTTGCGTACTTGGCGTCATCGCAAGCATTCTACTTGCGCGTCGCGCCGGAAATACGGGGTGTCTCCGATTTGAGTGCGGCGCGTCCAGAAATACAGCGCAAATATTGCACTCGTAATTGCCAAAGCTGCGCCGAATTCGGTTGTGTACCATAGGGTTGAGCCGGTATTGAGAATCAGATTGTCGAAGATGCCAGGGACGAACAGATTGTAACTTGCATGGAACAGCGCCGCGGGCCATATGCTGTTCGACCTCAATGTTAGCCACGCGAGGATGAAGCTAGCGGAGACGAGTGCCACAGTGGAGCAGCCGAGCGCGTACCAGCGATTCGTTCCCGCGTTGTAGTCCGCAAATAAAAGTAGGGGACTGTGCCACGCAGCCCAGACAATACCACTCACTAGACTCACTCTCGTAAAGGACATTTGCTTGGCAAGTTCAGGAACTAGAAACCCTCGCCAGCCGATCTCTTCGCCGAGTGTCGTCGAGAGGTTCAATACCACTCCCCCGCTCGCCATAGAGATGACGTAGAGGGCAAGCGAACCCCATGCAGGCAGGCCGCGCAGCCCGAAGCCCTGCGCAACCTGGCTGACAAATTCTGAGTTCCAACCGCCAAGCCTAAATAACCAGACCGCACCGTACGCAACCGACGCGTAGGCAAGAGGCACGCAGTAAGCCGCTGCGATATATCTGTGGTTCGGCCAATGCCATGCGAGAGATCGGAACTCGCGACCGAGCAGGCGACACGTCACCAGCACTGCCAACGCTGGACACCACATGATGGCCGGTATCATCAGGCCGAACGCCATGTAGAGATGGCCAGACCAGATGATCAACGTCCACACCACCGCGCTAAATGCCAGCGTCAGCTGCAGGTACAAGTATGTTGCTCTTTTGGGAGTGTCGCGCATTTTTTTCAACTTCATTCCGCTTGCGTGGCTCGCTGCACTCGCGAAACAAAAGCTGGAAGAGAGTCTCGCCTGTTTTCGTCAAGCATCGCTGACCCAGACATGCCGCTGGTGCGGCCAACGGTTCTGTTAGAGTGACTGCCCCGCTTGATGAGAACAGCCAGTCAACCGCGTGGTTCGAGATGGTCCTCTGGGGATTGCAGCCCAGAATCGAAATCATTTGGCTGGCGGCGGGAGTGTCAGAGGCTGAGCCAGTGTGAAGCTGAGCGCCGACTCGGCCGGGACCTCAACCTGCTTGTTCCCCGTCAAGGTACCCCCGATAAAACCCGCTGCTGCACCTACACCGGCGCCGATCGCGGCGCCCTTGCCTCCGCCCGCGATGCCTCCGATCAGCGCACCTCCTGCCGCTCCTCCGCCGGTAGTGGCAGCTGTCCTTTTGCCCTTACCCTTTACCGTACTGCTCAGCGTGGCGGTCTGGATCTTATGTGTATGTCCACCCAACGAAATGCTTGTGAGAGCCAGGTCAAGCTGCCCTTCACCTTTTATCTTGCCCTTGGCCTTGGCTGCCAGTACGGTGCCACTGACGGCGGATCCCGAGGGCAGCGCTGTCATTCCTCCCACGCTCACCGGTGCCGCCAGTGTTGCGAGAAATGTCTGGCCTGTCTGGCTGGTCTTGGAACTTAATGCCTGACCTGTTCTGACGGTAAGAACCGTACCGGCCGGCACTACAATGGGCTGCGGCGCAGGCTCCTCCACCGGCGGAGGTGGGGCTGTCGCTTCAGGCTCGCTCATCGCCTTGTTCTGAGTTTCCTGGGCGCTCGTAGCGTCGCTGGGACGTCGTGAACATGTTACAGAAAACGTGATCAACACCCCCAAAATCAACACTGAAATGGTTGAAGTGTACAGTTTGCGCATAAAGCCTCCTTAATTGAACCAGCCCAATTCCCGAAACGTGCAGGCCCCACTAGCAAACGCGCCGCTTGATGGACCGAAGTCCAGTTTTTGCCCTGCACCTTTTTTCTTCCGACGGACAAGTGGATCCGGGTACGAGCTACGCGCGGAGTTGATGCTAGCAAGCGTCCGCCTAAGATTGAACTGTCACATTTCCCAGTATTCACGCCGCCTGTCATTTCTCCCAGTAACTCGATGGAGCGCGTTCCGTACTCGTCGAAGCAATTCGTTAATCCCTGTAGAGCTATAGGGCGGAAAACTCTCGAGCGTGGACATAAACATTCGCTTACATCAACTACTCAAAGAGGGTTTCTCCGTCTGGGTCCTAGGAGTTTTCCTAGTTGGCGGTTGGCTCCGATGACCTAGAACGTAAATGCAAACGAGAGGATAGCCATGCCACTTAAATGTCCTCGAATCCTCATCGCCGACTATCACAGGCTGGTGGCGGAATTGTGCAAGAGATTACTGGAAACAGAATTTAGCGTAGTGGGCATCGTGAACAATGGTCGTGCATGGTTCGAGCGGCGGCTGAACTGAAGCCGGATGCGATCGTCGTCGACATCGCCATGCCAATTCTAAATGGCCTGGATGCCACCCAGCGGTGAAGGAGATACTTCCTGCTGTCAAAGTGGTCTTTCTACCATGGATGGCGACAAAAGGCTCGGGGCCGAAGCATTCCGTTGTGGGGCATCGGGCTATCTGCTAAAAGCGTGAGCCACGGCAGAACTGGCAACCGCTGTGCGCGAAGTGCTGCGGCAAATTGTACCTGTGACGAACTCTTTCAAAAGATACTGTCAGCTATTTGCTGCAGCGTGGCAACCAAGTGGTAAACGCGGGCAAACTTGGGGCTCGGTGGCATAGCTTTGTCACAGATCGGTAAGTCCAATAATGGAATTCAGTGCACGGAGCTTGTTCCTATGACGATAACTTCCAGTTGGACGGGATTAACGACGTACAGGGCAGGGTAGCGGGAAGTGGCGGAATCCCGATACCCCAACCCTGACAGTATTCAAGAATTCAAGGTGCACACTGGAGTGTCCGACGCGGCATGGACCCTGTGGAGGAGCGAACGTTACATCGATTGCAAAATCGGGTAGCAACGATTTCCATGGTACGGTTTTCGAATTCCTCCGCAACGAACCTCTCAATGCCAATGATTTCTTTCGGAACCGAACCAACCAGCCGCGTCCCGTCCTTAATACGCTGACCTTCGCGGTCGGTTGCTATGATTTCTTGTTGAGATCGTCGTCCTTGTAATACTTCGTACCCTGCAGCGTCAACTGGAGGGCAAGGCCATTCTTCGTAACCTGGTACACCCAAACGCCTGGGGCAACCTCGACCGCTCCCGAGTAGGCTCCGCCCTTCTCTCCAGCTTTCGCGGCAGCGTCAGTCTGTGCTGAGCCCGACCAGCCAGAATCGAGAAATTGGGCAAATGCTTTATCGGTCTCGAACACGAAGATCACCCGATAGTCCTTTACTCCCAGACCCAGACCGCCGCCAGCAGAAACCATCTTCATGAAGGTTTCCTGTTTGGTATTAGAGTTGACAGCGATTCCTGCACCACGCGCCGTGCTCAACAACAACACGTTCACCCCCATGTTATTGAAAACGGCATATCCGGCAGCTTTTTGGATCACAGCCTGAGCTGTGGGTTCCACCTTGTACAAGTCTTGTAGAGTTTCATCAGCCATCTTGCGAGTCTTTTCCCGTTTCTCGTCGGGTGAATCGCCGGCACTTGCTAAACCTGCAGCCAGCAGAATGACCGCAAGACTTGAAGTGATTATTCGAAATCTCATCGCTGCTTCTCCTTTTCTGTAAGACGATCGCGTCTCATGTGACGGCGAGGTTTCGCGGATCACGTTCTAATAAGAACAGAAGATCACATGGCTTTAAACTGTCAGATGTGGCAGTCGTTTCCGTTCGGGGAAAATGACATGAACTGTTTACAAGCACCTCGCTCAGGTTGAGCAAGAGCCGGTTCGCTACTCGAATGCGCGACGCCATGTTGTGTTCTGTCTTAACTTTTGTAGGTGGCAGAGTTGATGTAGAGCACCTCAGCGACTTACGACACAACCATCGAGCCCATGCGTGAGCACCACGTCCCTACTTGTGAAAAGCCTCCCGAATTGTCACGCGTAGCAACCTTTTTTTTGGCTTTATGAGTGTAATGGCGATTTTTCGCCAACAATAGCAGCCACAGCAATCCAAGAGGATCTGCAATCGCCGTGTTCAATCGTCCTAAGAGTGCCGTGAATTACAACAATTACCCAACACATGCCTTGCACGGGCCCGGTTTCACGGCATCAGTGTTGCTCTGGGCCTGTCAGATCATTCTTGAGCAGGCTAATTTCGACTCGGGCTCCGCCCCTTTGCTTGCCGGTGCTTCCGTGTCTGGCAGCCGTTGGCGTATTGCCCATCCCCAGAACGTAGATGCGATGGACTGGGATCTGATGATTGAGGATCAAGTAATGGGCAACCGAGTCTGCCATCTTCCGCGAGTCGGCAATCGCGGCCTGGCCTTGGCCTGTCGAAAAGCCTCGGACTTCGATGACGTAGTTACCTCGGTCCTTTAGAGGTTCTGCCAACTGGTCGAGAGCGTCCTTCGCGCTTTTACTCAACACACTTTGGCCGGGACGGAATTGAATTGCAGTTTCCGTGCCGCCTTGATATTGGCCAGCGGTGCCCACTAATTGCTCCACGGTTGCAATGCGGGCTGACGCTTGGGTGGCCGCTTGTTGCGCTGCTTGCGCGCGGTTGCCGGCGTCGATGGCATGCTGATCGGCTTCATTGGACTTGGCGGAAGCCAGCGCCACGATTTGTTGGGCCTTCAGATCCGCGTCCTTAATCGCCTTAGTCTGACTGGCGGCCGTGGCACTCAGTTCGTCGAGGCAAGTCTTGATCGGGCTTGTCTGCTTTTGTACGTCGTTCTTACGATAGAATCCATGCCCGATTAGATTTCCAAGGTTCGGCTCCTCGCCTTCGTCCCAGAAACCTTCGTTGGACGCAGGCTCCAGCGGTTCTTTGCAAATAGTGTCCACATTATTCTGGGCAGAGGGCTGCGCGTTCGAACCGGCGGTCGGTGCCTGTGCGAATAGCGCCAGAGCAAAAGCCGCGGACAAAAACAGCATCGCGAATACGCGATTTTTCATTTTGCGACCTCCTTTCAATTGCCTGTCAATGGGAACCCGAGGCCAAGAAGTTTTGGCGGCAACCGCATGAACCCAGCTCTACCTACGTTTCGAGATCGAAACGTCGCAGGCGTTCTCGGTCAGAAGGACAAAAGTGTCATCCATTATCGCCCTCTTTTTTGTTGACCGCCGCTGTCAACAATGACAGTTTCACTCGAAAGACCAAAATACCCACTCGCGGCTGATGTAACCAGATGTGATGAGAAGGCCGGCCCGTTGTTGGTGTAGTGGCGATTCTTCACCAACTACAGTTCTAGGCAAGACTGTAAGTCTTGTCAGTATGCAGGGGTAAATGTCATTTGCTGCAATGTATGGGAACGTGGGGGATTGTTGATGAAAGCCTCTGCGTCGCGCAGACATGTTCTACTCGCGGATCTTTATTTCAAATGCTCATACGGGAAATGGATGAAGGGACAACGTGCGACGAATAAGCCTAAAAAATTGCCCGTATTGCGGCAGCTCCAAGGTCTTCGTCTCCACCCCGAAGACATTCCAGGAAAGTCTTCCTGCTCTGTTTTTGCTCCGACTTGTCAGATGCCACGGCTGTATGCGACGTCACATCCGGCCGCTCCTGCTGCCAGTTCCCAAGCATCCCGAAGGGGATACCGTGCCTACGAAAACGGCCCAAGCTATTTCGGCCAAGAAGATGGCGAAACGTGTGGCTTAGGGTTGTTAACGAAAACAGGCGATTACACCACTACTGAAAACAGGCCCGGGCAATGTAATTAGTGAAATGGCGATTTTTCCCTGACTACGAACAGATTCGGGTTTCCCGAATATCCTTGGCGCAATCTCGCGAAGTCGCTTTAAATCAGAACTGCTCCTATACGCCGCCGCCTGACCACTCTGCCGTGAGTTATTTCGTGAGAGGAAATCCTTTTTCCCGCCAGGTACGAATGCCGCCATCCATGGAGAATACATTCCTATAGCCCATTTTCTGCAAGTTGTCGGCGGCAAGCACGGAGCGGTAGCCCCCACCGCAGTAGAGGACAACAGTAGCGTTGAGGTCGGGCACTTTCTTTTCAATATCGCGCTCAATGACTCCTTTGCCTAGATGAATCGCTCCCGGCAAATGGTCCATGGCAAACTCGCTTTCCTCGCGCACATCGATGAGAGTGAATTTCTCGCCGCGATCTTGTCTCGCCTTCACCTCATCTGCGCTGGTTTCTCGGACACGTTCTCTGGACTCATTGACAATCTGCAAGAACCGTGGAGATTGCTGATGCGCCACGGAGACCTCCTGCTTAACGCCAGCCTTTGTCTGGGCGCTAGCCGCGAGCGCCAGGGCTAGAACCAGCCCAAGAATCGGGAAACCCTTGCTTCGCATGATGCCTCCTTCTTTCGATGGATTCTGCGCGCAGATATTGGCAAAGTCAAAGTGGCGGGCCATTCCTGGGAACGCGGTCGACGAGTGTAAGGGTCATTCTCCGCCAATCGTCCAACGCGGGACGAGGCCCGTTCTGTCACTTTTGCCAGTTCTCATGTGCTAGGGCGCCACTTCTAATGGCGCGGGGTTCGCCATAGCGAGGGGTTCGTGCCGGTGGGTCACATGGTGGGGAGGCGGCTGCAATGGGATCAAAAATCATTAGCTTATTAGCTTGCGTTATGGTCGTAGCCTTGAGCGCTGGAGATGTCCAAGCGCAGACGAGCCCGTTCTCAAAGGCGCAAGTAGCCGACCGCATCCGCAAAGTAGAAGACGGAGTAGATGAATTCCGCAAATACTTGGAAACCCGCGGCGACGACGCTCGGTCGGGGGCACAATCGACACAGAAGGACGGGGCGACCACGCGGCGGAGGCAAGCAAACCCCTCCAATACGCAGGTCCGTCAAGATCAAGCGAAGCAGACGAAAGATGACTTGGAAGACGCTTTGGATGATCTCAATCGGACTACAAATCGGCTTCGGCGTAAGTTCGATCCGACCCCCAATTACATCGAGACCCGAGCCCAGATGGAACAGGTCATGGATAGCGCGCGACGCGTCAACCAAGTCATGACGCGCGGCAATTATGGCACGCAGCCCGAACGTTACTGGGCGGCATTACGGACAGGCATCAATGACCTGGCCCGATGCTACGGAATCACTCCCATGGGCGCTTGATCGATCTTGCGTTGACCTTTGTGACCTTGTCAGACGATGAAGGCGCGGTGCGATGTTCGCAATCACTCGTGCTGGCCCTAACGTTAAGAAGGATGAATGAGATGAGAATGAGAATCGTGTTCGCAGTCGTTCTGCTTTGGCTTGGTGTCTTTTCCAGTTTCACCGCCGCGCAAACCGGTGAACCGAGCCTCGATTCCTATATCGAGTCGCTCCGCGCAGACGTGAGAGCGGACCATGTGGCCATCATCACTCAGGCCATGCAATTCAATGATCAGGAGAGCAAAGCATTCTGGCCCGTGTACCGGAAATACGAAGCCGATGTCAGAAAGCTTAATGATCAGCGACTGGCCTTAATAAAATCGTACGACGACAAATTCGCTGCGATGACCGATGCCGACGCAAAGGCCATCATCGATCAAAGCATCGACCTCGAGTCCCGCCGTTTAGATCTGAAGAAGAAGTATGCTAAAGAATTCCAGAAGGCCGGTCTTTCATCTTTGACGGTTGCCAAATTCCTCCAACTCGAGCATCGGCTGGATCTTCTCGTGGACCTGCAGATTGCTTCCGAGCTTCCATCACTGTTGATCAAGCCGGTGGGCCAATCCGCTCCTCCGCCCAAATAGATTTCACCCTCAACGCCGTGTGCGGCGGCCGTTGCCGCGGCAACTGTTGTTAACAGGCGATTTCCACTCATTGACCTTGGTTGGGATAGGTTTTGAGTGAAATGGCGATGTTACGACAACTGAAGATGAACGGAGGCAGTCAATCCGCGTTATGTGCCCCGCCTGAGATGCGTTCGGTAAACCGGAAGACTTGTCAGAGGCCAAGGCCCGCTTCCCACCGGGCCGAGGGTTAGAGAATCGCCTACGGAGACAGCACGAATCGTCTGATTTCACTGGAAACCCACGTCCCCTGTGAATAAACAGGGATTCGCCACCAAATTCACCACGGACTTACCGGGAATAAACGGCTGAATGTTCTGCACAGATTCTTTGGAACGTCTGGCTGCCGATCCCGCCCTGAAAGCTACCCAATGTATAGCCGCAGAATACATCTAGATCGAGGGTCTCGGCTATCTCATCCCAAAGGTGTTCGAGCCGAACCGCCGCCTCTGCATGACCTTGCGCCCACAGAAGAGGCGCACATTCTCCGCAGACTGCAACGCGGGGAAACTTTCCCTTCTTGGCTGCACCCAGAATGAGATCGACGGTGGCTCTGGAAAACCGAACCGGATCGAGCTGGTCGTTAACCATGAATGTCGAGATCGTGTCGGCAGCATCCAACGAGATGTACCTACCCTGCTCAATCGCGGCACCAATATTCAATCCGTAAGCCTGCAATCTCGGAAGAAGCCTGTCTCGATGCGACTCGGTCGCGACCAAAATCACTGCATTCCCGACCTTCAGAGCAGAGCCGACGAACTGAGTGAAGCCGTCCAGAAGACTCGCATCATCCGAATAGAACCCTGCCTCGTGTCGGCGGGCGATCTCTACGGTCTGCGGTTGCAGCGATGCGGGGACCGCAATGCTTGGGGCGCTTCCGCGGGTTGGCACATCCGAGACTTCCGGAAAAGTGTGACCTGCAAACCTGCGCCCGATAAACCTCTCGCCCCGAAGAACAGCTCTCACAGCGGTCAATAGTTCGTTTCCCGCCTCCAGCTTAACGACGTAGCCCGATGCACCTGCACTGAAAGCTCCTTTCACCATATCGACCGAAGATTCTTGGCTGACAAATAGGATTTTCGATTGTGGAGAAAGCTCACGGATTCTCCGTGCCGCATCGATTCCATTGAGCTTGGGAATCCCAATATCCAGAAGGATCAAGTGCGGTTGCAGTGCCTGTGCTAGTTCAACGGCTCCCACTCCATCCGACGCTTCAAGGATGGTTAGCAATTCCAGGTGGTTCTGAAGGGTCGAACAGACGAACCGCCGAAATGGTTCGTAATCATCTACTACCAGAACGCGGATTGAGTATGGAGCCAAGTAGCCTCCGTTTAGATCTGTGGACACCCGAATGTCACTGACACAGCTGAATCCCAAACCTATTAAGGATGGCATAACAGAAAAATAGGTTCGTTGCGCAAAGACAATGTTGTGTTAGCCCCTCAACGGTTGCAGAACGTGATCAGATCTCCCGTCGCGAAAACAAATTAGGTTAATCGTTTAAATGCTAGGATGCACATGGCTCGGACGGGGCCACGGTGGAAAATGCGTTGTCTGCAATATAAATGTTGTTAACACCATTTACGCCCCTGATTCGGTCATGCAGCTAACTGTTGAGAACAGGCGATGACACAAATATCCAAGGCTGGGATACCTCATTACTTTCGTCAATGGCATCCGTTTCCGTAGACGCTAAACTCTCCCCATGAAGCGGATCAGCGTGCTCGCAATCCTGACCTTGGCGGTCTCGAGTTGGGCTCAGTCTCTGGGCGACGTCGCCCGCGCTAACCGTGAGCGCCCGAAGCAACCGACGGCGAAGGTCGTCACCAACGAAGATTTGAAGAGTGATGATGGTGAAAAGCAATCCGGCACGTCGGGCGACCTGGAACAGGAACTAGACCGCATGAGATCTGTATTTCGCGAGATCTGCTCCGATCCCAAGACGGAGCATGGGCGAAAACTAAGCGATTACGAAAACCAGGCAATCGCAGACCGGGTAAAACCCCTGCGGGCGCGCGTCGATCAGTTCGAGCGCATCCGGAAGGGATTCAAAGAAGCGCTGGCAGCGCTCGACAACGAAATGCAAATTGAAATAAAGAAGGCTTGGCCCACCGGACGTCCGTTCACGCAAGCGGATGTTCAGCGTGTTAAGACCATCCGCGAAGATTACGACCTTCGGAAATCGTCATTGATAAAGAAGGGTGAGAGCGAACTTCAAGGTTATCTAGTCCTTCAAAAGGATTTGGAATCCGTCGGCGCGGAGTGTCCCGAAGCAGCCAAGACGATCCCTGACTAGCGTGAGCGGCTTCGAGTAGCTGCTGTTAACAGGCGATTACACCAACTACTCAGAAAAGGCTTTTCCGTCAAAGTAGTTGGTGTAATGGCGATTTTTCGACAGGTGGCCGTGGCTCCGCGTCCCCCGACGATCTTGCAATCGATGGTCTAAGGCTCCTGGCGTCGTGTTACAACCCATCTAGATGGCTGAAGACCTATCACAGATAGAAGGTGAGTTGCGGCGTTTGAATAGAGCGCCGGCCCCAGACGAAAAGTCCAGCGGAGTAGGCACCGTTAGTTTTGTAGCGAGGTGTCCACTTGGAGGAAAGGATGTTTGGGCGCGCGTAATTTCGGTCTTGAAAATCGTTGACGAGACTGCGCTCACCGGTTGGCCAACTGACGAACAATGGGCCGTTAAGTTACCAGAATGGTTCACTTCGTCATGCGCTGCGCCAATGACGCAGGAACAAGCAGAACGATGGCATGCCTGGTGGAAAGGGTTATCTGCAGTTGAACAGGCGAAAGCGGAAAGCGAAAAGCGTTGGTCTCTTGATAGCTGGCTTTACTGGCTACAACCGGAAAATCGGCAGTGGTTTTGGTGGGATGCCACAGAATTGGGAGATTCCGATCACATAATTGTGGCCGTGGAAGTGGAAGCTTGGCCGTTTCCATGGGGATCGCTTCGATGGTTGTTCAAAGCTGCAGGTGCATCAAACTTGGAACCTGATCCTGCGGACGAAATTTAGCATTCGTCGCCGAACCGAAGCAGATGTAATCAGGCGATTTCACCAACTACACAAAAGTTTGCGAAACCAAACGAGCATCTAGACGATTCCTCGATTAAGCCATTCCTCAAAAATCTTCGCAGTTGAACGTGACCGGTCAGTCCCAATTCCGATACGATCCATGGCTGCAGCGATTCGGATGATCGTTTGATGGAAGGCATTCTGGTCCTGACGCGCCTCACTGGACTTTATCGGGGATGTGAGACTTACTTCCCAAACCGCGCCCGAGCCGCCCCACATATCGACTCCTGCCAAGCGTTTGTAATCGGGATAGGGCGTTTCTATCGTGGTGAATATTTCCTCCGCGACTGTCGCCTGCCCATCGTGACCATACTTGCGAAGCAATCGAGCAAGTTCAGCTAAATCGCTGGCCAGTGATGGTGAACCGGTCACGTTTTAAGGGTATCAGAGCGTTGTTGACGAAATCAGGCGTTATCACAAGCTTGCGCCGTCTGTTCGCCCATTTTGTCCAAAACTGGCCCAGTGGGCCGGGTCAATGAGTGATATGGCGATGTTTCACCAATCGTCCGATCAACTATTTCACTGAGTGGAAGTAATCGGCTCTGAGTACAAAAGCGACGAAATGTGTGCACCAACAGAATAGAAGGTGCCGCGAAGCAGCGGTGCTGTAAACGTGAAAAAGGTTCTGGTGTCCGGCGGGTCGAGGACGCTACCGGAATGAACGCCGAAGAGGCCACCCCAAACGTTGCCATGTGTGGCTAGGAACCCGAACGCGAACCATACTGCGGGAAGAACCCACGCCCACTTTGTCGACGAAGTCCGCCATGTTCTCCACATGCCAAACCCAATCAAACTTGCACAAATTGTGCTCAAAATACATTCCTTCCAGAGCACGCCGACAATCGAGTGCGTCGGAACCACTCTCCAGATTGCATGTTCTACAACGCCGGTCCCGATAGTTGCGGCTACCGTGTGGGCTATCACAAGCCCTATGAAGCGGAGCGTACGAAACATGCGGCAATTCTAGTCTGGTGAGGGTATTCAGGCTAGCAGCTTTGGTCAACCTGACGTAATCAGGCGATTTCACCAACTACTCGAAAAACGGGTGGACGGGGCAAAACGTACGGAAATTGACCCTTGTTCGCCGCATTGACGACCGGTACACAGCACCGGGTGGACGAAGGTCCGCAAGCGCATTATTGCAATCATGGCCTCAATCCTTGCGGCCAGAAAGCTAGCTCAGTTCGAGAGCTAGTTCCAGAGTGCTGGCCACAATCAATGATGCTGTGCGGTGGGCATTAAGAATAATGGAAGAAGTTGACCGACGCTGCCGTGGCGACTAAATGCCAAGGTAACCCTTCGCGCCAATCGAGGTAGTAGGCTCCCTCTGCGTGCTTCTCCTCTTTATCGCCTATCAGAACGACATCAGGCTTAACGCGGCCATTGGCAGAGAGAACTACGGCACAGAAACGCAGTCCCTGAGCGGTATTCACGCGTTTAGTGGGATTGCATTGACGATTCGCCACGGACGACGCCTCCACCGATTAGGTATCAGTGTAGGTATCAGTACGCTTAACTACCAGATAACAAAGTAATGGTGCCGAAGAAGGGACTCGAACCCCCACACCCTTGCGGGTACATGGACCTGAACCATGCGCGTCTGCCAATTCCGCCACTTCGGCTAAAGTGACCGGATAGCCTGGAAGCTATCTTTTTGGAAGGACTTCGTTAATATTCTACAGACGCTTGGCCGCGTGTCAAACTTGGTGCGCCGCAAACGTCGCGAAGTCTCGAGACAGCTTTCAGGAGCAGTCCATGCCATCCCCCAGCGAAGTGAATCCGCAAGCGGTTCCTCCCACTGTCGCACGACGCCTCCGCGCTCTCACGCACGACCTGAGCAACTCTCTCGAGACCATCGTGCAAGCAAACTATCTCGTCCGCCAATCTGCATTGCAAGATGATGCACGTCAATGGGTGGAGATGACAGACAAAGCGGCAGAAGCCGCCTCTCGCATCAACCGCGAAATTCGTGAACTGCTGCGGCCATTGAAATAGCGATTAGGCGTCGACGAACAGAGCCGACGCCCACTCGGCGTGTCTCGCTGAGCTGACTCTTACGCTTCCAGCTTCGCGGTCATCGTGATCTTTGCGTTCAACACTTTCGAAACTGGACATCCCGTCTCCGCCGCCTCGGCATATTTCTGAAACGTCGCTGCGTCAGCGCCCGGAACTCGGCCTGTCACATCAATGTGGCTCGCAGTAATCGTCCATCCTGAATCCAGCTTTTCCATCGTCAGCGTCACGTTCGTATTCAAAGTCTCGGGGGTCAGGTTCGCGCCGCCCAATTGAGCTGACAACGCCATCGTGAAGCAACCCGCATGGGCCGCTGCGATCAGTTCTTCAGGATTTGTCCCGGGCGCGTTTTCAAAACGTGTCGTAAAAGAGTACGGCGTGTTCGACAAAATCCCACTGGCGGAAGAGATCGTTCCCTTTCCGTCCTTGAGTCCACCTTTCCATACTGCGCTGGCCTTGCGTTGCATTCTTGTTCTCCTTCAAGTTTTATGATTTCTAATTCGAATACCGAAGATGACACCGCGTCATTGTAGACGCACAGCGACTCCTATGTCTGGCAGGCCAGCAGCGCAAGGGCGGCCTTATTCTCTGTTCCAGGAAGTCAGGAACTCAGGGCGATCAGTAAAAGTCAGAACAACTCAGATAAAACCCACACCGCTTGCACACCATCTTGCAGCGATGGCCCCGCAACTCCGTCGAGCAGTTTGGACAAAATGTCGAAGCGTCCGGAAGTTTTTGGGTGGTTGTGTGCGAGTCAGTCGTGGATTGTCCCAAAACAGTAGCCGATTGATAGGTAACCATTGTTGCGCTGATTCTGCCCGCACTCACGCTGGCAAACAATTCCCTTCCGGAGTACATGTGCGCGGTGACCAACTTTGCACCAACAATTATTTGTCGATCGATGGAAGGTTGCTGCTCCACGAATGTGCCACGATCATCCACACGCCGAGTCGTCGCCACGCTCGCATATATTTTCCGCGGTCGGCCACGGATGTACCGTTAGACCGCAGGACCGCAGCTGTGTATCGACCTAGCTCTATCGCCAAGTCTCCCGCATATTCAACGCGCGTAGTCTCCATGCGCAGATCTTCGTAACCCTCGTCGCGATAAGTGCGAAGCACACCCTCAATCGCTTTCCGGCCGTACGCAGGCTCGCGCATCGGAGGCATCAGAATCGCTTCCGGCGCAAACATCGCCGCGAGTTGATCGCAATTTCCGGTGTTGAAGGCGGTGCAGTAATCGAGAGTTAATCCGCGGACTGCAGATTCCACATCTGGGTATTGATTCCCACTGGGAGCAGAATTGGAAAACGACCGGTACATCCGACACACTCCTGGGGGAAGGACTTCCGGAAGGCATGCAGGCTCATGTCCTGCGCACTCTCCGGCGGAACGCTATTGTAGCTCAGTTTTGTTGCAGAAACGCCCAACGTCGTCGGCAAAATTACCGCAGAATCCTCGTCTCGCGCCTGAATTGCAGAGTTTTTGCACTGCAAATTGCCGCTGGATTGGAATATTTCTGCAACGTTAAAAAAAGCAACAGCTTAACTCTTGTCGCGCCGAGCCACCCACAGTGTGTGCTCTCGCGAAATCGCGTTCTCCGCATCGGCCACAAAAGCAGCTAGTTGCGCGTCACCCTCGATCCGGGCGCCTTGTTCCTGGATCAATCCCAGGTCCATGGTCGCGATCGCATACGACTGCGCCACCGACTCGTGCTGTTTCACCTGTGGCCACGCTACGAAAGCTGTTGCCATTGCCGCGAACAAGCCAGTCAGGTTCACTCTCCACTCCGGATTAGCGATCATCATGGCCGCCCAAACAAATGCCGCAGCCTGGCTCAACAGCACCAGCAACGAAAACCAGCTCCCTGCGCTCCCATTGCTTCGCGCTTTCTCGCTGTACCATCGCCTCTGGTCGGCAATACGTTCGCTCAAATACGTCCGGAGTCGTGTAACTACATCGGCGTCCCTTACTTGACGCATACGCTCTGAGATCTGTGGACGATCGACAACCTCGCGCCCAAAACCCACCGCCATCTGGTCCGGATCTCTCACAATCGAGCGCAAATCTGCCAGGAATTTGTGATCGACTTCACCCGCGGCGGCCCCATCGCCATATGGGTCCGCACGAGTCATGTAGCGCCAACTCATACTCTTCGTGGATTCAGCCACCGCTCGATCGCGGTACCACGCGCGCTCGAGTTTGAGTGACGTCTTGATCGTGTTAAGCAACATTCCTAACGCCAGCATCACGGCACTCAGCACTGCGGGAACACTCTTGTGCGTCCCCGCTAAACTCGCAAGCGCGCCGAGTCCCGCGCCCAGCACCGTTGAAAACAAAATCCCCTGCATCAATCGCAAGTATCGCCTTTGGGCGATGAGGGATGCGCGGTCAGCCATTTGAAATACGGCGGGATAGTCGGCTTCAGTCACCGTTAGAACAGCAGTGGATGGAGTCGTCGACATGGCGCGCGAAAATTAAGTCCGTAATGGATATCCTCGCCCCCACCCTCTTGGCAAGCAAAATTGCATATAGGTGGCGCCACAGCCTTACCCGACAAACAATTTCCAACCCGCAACCATTTGTTAGAATCTAAACAACGATGTCCGAACTGTCCTTGCTCCCGCCCCCGAGCTTCTACAAACCCCTGTGGCGGTCGCTGCTCGGCAACTTTCGCGATCTCATCGCTCCTGAAAAGCTCCCACCCCTCCAATTAACCTCGCGCCCAATCACTCTCGGCATGCTGCCCGCTGATCGTTTGAACATGCCGTGGTACCGCACCGTGTTTGGCAGCATCGGTGACGTCCTGTCGCCCGAGACCCTGCCTCCGCTCGAGCTTGAGTCGCGCCCGGTCGATGTGGGAGAACTGGTCAGCGACATGACGAGTCACCCGTGGTGGGCCTCGCTTCTGCGCAATCTTGCTGACTCAGTCGCGCCAGAACGTCAAGCACCAATCACTTTGACGTCCGACCCTGTACCCGACGTGCTTGGCACACATACCTTGCTGCTTGCGAATTGGTCGACAATTATCAAGGGTCCCAAAGTCTTTTTGCCGGATGCTCCCAAAACGACGAATTCCTTATCCGGATTGAAACTGGGCCCGCCGCTTCCGAAGCGTGAATCCGTTGAAGTTGAATTCGTGAACGTTCTCGAGCGAGACGTTCGTCGAGATCTGCGTCGCTCGCGCTTCCGCCAGCGTATCTGGATCGGAGTCGCGACTGCTCAGGCTGCATTTCTTCTCGTCGCCATGTTCTGGCCACGCCACTAATCGATTGTCATTCCGAGGAACGAAGTGCCCAAGGACGAACTGACGAGGAACCCGCTTCTCGCCCTTGTCAGGCTCAACCCGCGCGATGTCATTCCATCCATCTATGCGACCCCCCCAACAAAAAACCCCGACAGGACTTACCTGCCGGGGCAAACTTCAAACACTAAATTCTAGAACCGCAACACGATCCCACCTGAATAGCGGAAGTTGTTTATTGACTCTCCGCTCTCGCGAATCTGCATGTAATCGATTTGTGCGAGCCGGAAGCTGAGCAACGGTGCGAACTTCAAGTCAACTCCGCCACCCGCCGCCCACGCAAAATCGGTGCTCGATCCGCCAATTCCCAACGCATCCACGGATCCATGGGCGCCGCCAAACAATACGTGCGCGTACGGCACAAGCGGTGTGGGATTATGCAACCGCACTACCGGGCCAAACATGAAAGTATGCAGCTTGGTGTTCACCGAAAATGGCGATCCATAGGCGCCGCCGAAATCTGCCGTCGCACCAAGGTAGTCGTTGAAGAAACCGCTCAACGATGCATTCCATCCATTCAGGTTAATGCTGTCCACACCCGGCACCCCGGTGTTCAGCCGTAGATATTGATACCCTCCGAATACTTCTGCTCTCTGACCGAATGCCATGCCGGAAACTAGCAAAACGCCCGCCAGGATCATGCCCCTCACCAACTGCTTACTGAACATCAAGATCTCCTTCACTTCACAAATTTCGCTGGGCCCTTCCTAATTTTTCTCGAACCTTCAGCGCGATCACTCTCTTGCACACTCCCATGCTACTGGCCCTTCGCGCTCTCGGGGAGTTACCGGAGTCGTTCCACTTTCGGCAAACAACCAATTTCAAGAATGCCTATCTAGCGCCTTATCAACCACTTACGCGACCATCGCTTGACACCACATAACATTGCACCGCAAAATTGCGCCTCCCCGAAAGGTCCACCTTTATGCGCAGCTTCGTTGCTGTCGTCCTTCTCCTTCCTACGTTGATGTTCGCGCAAGATCGATCTCACGGACGCTCCATGGTCGTCACCACCTACGGCATCGTTGCCACCAGCCACGTTCAGGCTTCACAGGCTGGCGCGCAGATCCTCGCTCGCGGAGGCTCTGCCATCGACGCCGCGATCGCCGCCAACGCGGTCCTCGGCGTCACTGAACCGATGATGAACGGTATCGGTGGCGATCTCTTTGCCATTTATTGGGACGCGAAGGCTGGAAAGCTCTACGGACTTAACTCGAGCGGCTGGGCGCCGCAAGGGCTTACCGTCGACCGCCTGAAATCGAAAGGCGTCACTAAGATGCCCCACGAAGGCATCGAATCAGTCACCGTGCCGGGAGCGGTCGCCGGATGGAATGCCCTCCACCACCGCTTCGGAAAACTCCCATGGAAAGATCTCTTTGCCCCCGCCCTCTTCTACGCCCAGAACGGCTATCCTATCCCCGAACTGATTTCCAGCTATTGGGAAGAAGCGCCCGAGATTTTCGCGCACGATCCTGAAGGCCAGCGCGTCTATCTCCCCAACGGCAAGCCGCCCGCGCTTGGCGCTATTTTTCGCAACTCTGACCTCGCGAAGTCTCTTCGCCTCATCGCCGACACCGGCCCTACCGCGTTCTACAAAGGACAAATCGCGCAAGCCATTCTCGCCACTTCGCAAGCGCTAAACGGCAGCATGGCCGCCGCAGATCTCGCCGACTTTCAGCCGGAATGGGTTGAGCCCGTCTCGACCACTTATCGCGGATGGACCGTCTACGAATTGCCTCCCAACGGTCAAGGCATGGCCGCGCTCGAAATGCTCAACATCATGGAGCTCACTCCTGCGTCTCCCGATGGCCCGCTCAGTGTGGCGGAGCTTCATAAGAAGATTGAAGCCATGAAGTTGGCGTACGCGGATCTCGACCGTTACAACGCCGATCCTCGCGTCGCGAAGGTTCCAGTGAAAGGATTGATCTCAAAAGATTACGCGCGTCAGCGCGCGAAACTCATCGATCCCGCCAAAGCCAACTGCGACGTGATGAACGGAGACCCGCCGACCAGCGATACCACCTACCTGACCGCCGTCGATCGCGATGGCAACATCGTCTCCCTCATTCAAAGCAACTACTCCCTGTTCGGCTCGGGCATCACTGTCCGCGGCATGGGATTCGTTCTTCAGAATCGTGGTGGACTCTTCTCCCTCGATCCTGCATCGCCCAACATACTCGCGCCTCGCAAGCGCCCGTTTCACACCATCATTCCGGCGTTCATGGAAAAAGGCGATCAACACATAGGGTTTGGCATTATGGGAGGAGCGAATCAACCAGTCGCACACGCCCAGTTCGTTTCCAATGTCGTGGACTACGGAATGAACGTGCAGGCCGCCCTCGACGCCGCCCGCTTCACCGTCCATCCCCAGCGCGGCTGCAACGTGGTCATCGAGTCTCGGGTCGCGCCCGACGTGCGCGACAAGCTAACGTCGATGCAGCATTTGCTACAAGTCCAGCGCGAATACTCAAGCAATATGGGACGCGGCCAGGCCGTCCTTCACGACTCTTCAAAGAAGGTGAACTTCGCTGGCTCCGATCCCCGCGCCGACGGCAGCGCCGAACCCGAACCTCCACCAGTAGATTTCAAGTAGTGCGCAGCGGAACTTTCCACATCTGAAGGCACATCACCTCAAGCCCGCTTCTCCGAGCATGCCCTCAAACTGTCCGCGCGTCCGCATATCGGTCGATTGCGCTACCAGCTTTCCTTCGCGGTTAAAAACAAAGCTGTGAGGAATTCCTTCGACGGCGTATCGCTCCGACACTTTCCCATCCAAGTCGAGCAGCACCGGATAACTGTATTTTGCCTTCTCGATGAAGGGCCGTACCTTCTCTTCTTTCTCGTTCGAGATCGCCAGCACTACGAAACCTTGGTCTTTGAACCGTTCATACAACGCCTCTAGGTCCGGCATCTCTTTCCTGCATGGTGGACACCACGTCGCCCAGAAACTCACCAACACAACCTTCCCTTTCAATTCATGCAGTGTCCATTGTTTTCCCTGAAGGTCACTCAGCGTGATATCCGCATCTTGACGTTTCCGGTCGTCTGCTTCAAACAACGCCAACGCGGCTCGCAGAGGAGCTGCGTCCAAATTTGTTTGCACATGCTCGTACCGCACCAGCCGCGCCAATTCGCGATATCCGTAACCCGGACCACCGTCCTCATCAGGCTGTGGTTTTTCTCGCAGCGCTTCTGTGAGGGTGTTCGCCACTTCCTGCAGAGTTCCCCGCCCGAGATCGCCCTCCGTTGAAAGGCTGGCAAGATGAAGAGCCAATGTCATTTTGTTGTCCGTCGCGGGCAATTGCCGGATCTTTAACGCGAGTTCCTTTGTGGTTCCTGCTCGCACATCATCGGGAAGCTTTCGCAGTCCGCGCAGTGCCTCGTAAATCGGAGCCTCCTGCGCACTCCACACGGTTTCTCTCTTTGTCTCAGCGGCTACAATCCCAGAAATTGCCGCCAGTCCGCTGCTCATCAGGCCGATCCAGGCAACCGCTACACCTATAGAAGACAGCCGAATCCGCATCGCCCACCTCCGGTCAAGAATACGCCACCCAAGCATCAACCGATAAAACGTATGCACCCAGATTCTCCTCAACGAGCGAAGAAGCACATCGTGTTACCTGCTCCCCGTTGATTCTTGGACCTTGGTAACTGGAGACAAATCAGCACGTACGTAAAAATAAGAGATCCATGGATCGCGAGCGCGTGGCCCAGATGCGAGCACAAATCACCCGTCTTTATCAGCAGGGGCGTGAGCGTTTTTCGCGCCTGCCCGCCAAGGCGCGTGTTGTACTCGGGCTCTTTCTTTTCGCCGCAATCCTGATGGCACTCCACACGGCGTTGTCTGGAAAGGATGCAAGCTTGCACCTCACGGTGCAGCACTCATTTCGCAGCGCAAACCTCTCCCTGTGGATCGACGGCGACCTCGCCTACTCCGGTGCGTTGAAAGGTTCCATCAAAAAGAAGTTTGGTCTGATTCCTTCCTCCGTTCAGGGAAGTCTGTCTGAAGTCTTGCCCGTATCCTCCGGTGCGCACCAGATTCGCGTCCAAGTTGAATCCGACGAAGGCACAACCCAGCAGGAGATCCTTAGCGGAGATTTCGCACGCAACACCGAGCGCGAGCTTTCAGTATCGGCCCGTCCCAGCGGCCTCTCCATGGCTTGGCGAACAACCACTGCTTCGTCATCATCCTCGGGTTCCGGGTGGCTGGCGCGCTATGCAGGCGCACTATTTCTCACTATCGGTGGCTCCATCATTTCCGCGCTCACCGGATTCGCTTTGAAAGAACTTCCCGCTCACATTCGCACGCGCTCTGAACCAGAACCAAAGGCTCAATCGACCGCCGCTGGACAGTAGCCCCACCCTGAACCGCATTTAGGAATTCCACGCCATCCCATCATCGTCCCCTCCGACTTGTTTCATCGGAATACCTGGCTCACAATTGGGCGGCGACCGCGTGGGTAGGTGTGCGTCCGGGAGAAATTGAATTGGCGAGAGTGGGGAATGCACTTCTGGGGCGGAGGGCAGGGCAGCCTCGCGATTGATCTGTGGCTCTAGCTCTGCCCCTGCTTCTGTGCAGTGCAGATTGGAGCTCATTCTTTCTTTGCCACTCCGTCATCCTCCCACTGATGCCCGCACGAATCGCAGGTCCATTTGTAGATTGAGGCGGAGGTTTCCGCGGGTGACGACGGTCCATCGGCCGAATCTCCGGTGCTCGTGTCGTCATTTTCCTTGTCCGCGAATTCCCGATTCTGGCTTGCCTCTTTCAAAATCAGACGCTCGAAGACAACTTCCTCCGAATGGCAACTGGGACAGCGCACCGGAACCGCTTCCTGTTCTTCTTGCGGATCTTCCCGCGGCTCATCCTCGGGATAATAATTCTTCAGCGCCTGTGCAGCCCATGGATTACCAATCGCCATCACTTGCACGTTGACACCCTTGGCAAAATTTGAGGTCACCGCGTCCACGCCTGTCGCTTTCTCCTTGCCCATGAAAAACGGGATTCCCGCCCTGTCAAGGATCCATTGCAACTTGAGCGCGTCGCCCACGCTCCACACCTGACGAATCGTGTACAGCTTGCGGTCCTCCTCATACGTCGGGTCGGGCGGCGGCATCTCGGGGATCGGCGGAGGCTCTTCCTTGACTTCGCTTTCGACCGTGAGCCCGCGATTCTGGAGTTCGTGTGCGAGTGCTTGCTGGGCAAAGTCGGTCAACTCGGACTGTTGGTGTCCCAGTGCCAGCAACTCGCCGTCAGTGAGCTGCCGGTAGTGAGCCGCAATTCGCAGCCATTCTCCGCCCGGATCAAGAGCGTCCATATTCGCCGGGAATGATATATCAACGACGGCGTGCCCCGAGATCACTGCTTCCAGATGGCCTTTAGGCACGGCGATCAGAGGCGAGCAATAGTGGCGAGCGACGGCTGAGGAGGAGACTGGTTGAGGAAGGTTGAAACTCCCACCCCCGTCCGCAAATCGCCGGAGAGAGGGTGGGCGCCTGGATGCGTTTCTGCTACGCGGTCTTTTTGGCCATCTGGGCGAAGAATTGTTCTGAACGTCTTTCGAGTTCTTGCGGCGAGAGGTCTTCTTTGTGTGTTGCGAGACCCCAGGTTTGACCGAACGGGTCGGCGATCATGCCGTAGCGGTCTCCCCAGAACATGTCGGATACCGGCATGCCAGCGGTGGCACCGGCGTCGACAGCGCGTTTGAATGACGCGTCCACGTCGTCAACATACAAATTGAGGGTTGCGGTGGTGCCTCCGAGGGTTTGCGGAGAGCGCGTCTTGCCCATCTCGGGGAATTCATCCGACAGAAAAATGATGGAGTCGCCGATTTGCAGTTCGGCGTGCATGATCCTCCCATCGGGAGTTTCCATTCGCATGAGTTCGGTGGCGCCGAGCGCCTTTTTGTAGAACTCGATCGCATCGTCGGCATGTCGCACGCAAAGCGCAGGAGTGACCGTGTGAAATCCTTTTGGAACAGCTTTTACATTTGCTGGCATAAAAATTCTCCTTCCTGTTTGAGGGTTGTATTTAGGGTAAGAGATAGCGGCGTGGCTCTTATTGTATGGAGGCGGGGGAACCAGAAAGCGTCATAAATTGTAAAGAATCTGTGGAAAAAGGCGGAGATTTGCGTTCAGGGAAACATATCCACTGAGCAGGCCAGTCATTGCAGAGATGCGTTGAATGGGCTGAGGCGCAGCATCAGTAATTTCCCCTGATCGCGCGGTAAATGACATAGAACCATGAACAGACGCCGTGGATGATGGCCCACAGGATGGAATGGTTGAGTTGGAATGAAAGGATCATGGCGAGTGCTGATCCCATGGAAATGCCGGCGGTGGTTGCGTTGTCGATTGTGCTCATCGTGGCGTCCCTTCTTGGATGAGTATTAGTGGCAGGAATTTTACATCGGCAAACGTTTGTCTCTTCACGCGTGTGGGTTGAAATCTGGAGGGTTTGCTTGGACTTGGAAGATCGAATTGCGAAAACCTTTGACCACGGGGACACGGAGAAGACTCTCGACTAGGCCCAATTGCGAAATCTTTCACCCGGAGGGCACGGGCGAGCGCGGAGAAAGTATTGATTTGAGTGATGCTGGGTCGTAGGGTTCGGCGCAAGAATCCCTCGGGCAATTCGGCCCAATATCCTCGAAACTGGGTTGGAGGCATTTGTATTTGCTTTTCCAGCGAAAAAGGCAACGTCCAAGACCCGGACGATGAGCGGCACGAGTACGCCTGCCGTGACTGGGAGTGTGGGACCGATGCAACCTGGCGGCGCAAAGGCGACTGCAACGTGCAGCTGGAATTTCGTCGGTAGGCGGGAGACTGCGATGGATGGCGATCCGCCTAGCGGTAGTTCGCTACCACCACGCGGAGGAGTCGGGCTTCGTGAGAAGCTTCGAGAGTTCCTGTTTGATCTGGCCCAAGCGGCGGGCGCGCGACTCTGCCTCAGACTTGTCGATGGCGCTGCGATCTTTCTGGTCGCGGAAGCTGACGTTCTGGTTCCTGAGGTCTGTGATCTCGTTTCGCAGGTTGTTGAGATGTTCCGAGATAAGTGGCATAGGTCAAGGATACTCCGCTTTTGGCCTTCGCGTTGGATGAAGTGAAGAGACGCGTGTTCTTGATAGGGAACGAAGTCGAGGTTTACTGCTCGCGCGACTTTATAGCATCGATGGGTATTTCCATGCTTTATGCGGTTTTATGCGGGTTTTGCAGTGCTTTTGCAGGCCAGGCAGTAACGGGTACAGGGAAATGCGACGAGACGCTTGGTTCCGATTTCTTTTCCGCAGCTGATGCACTCTCCGTAAGCGCCGCTTTCGATCCGCGCGAGCGCTTCGTCCATTTCCATGAGCAGAGCCTGGGAATGAGCGTCGAGCGATGGAGCCTTGAGCGGTGTCGGGGCAGCAGCTTCGAGGAGGGGATCGTCGGAAAGAATAGGCGCCGGTACCTCTTCTGGCTGAATGAGCCGGCGTGTGATGTCCTCTCGCCGGGCCAGCAGCAGCTTTTTGAACTGAGCCGCTACTTTCTGAGTCATCTGCGTCTTGATATCGAACCTCCGAGCGAAATGAATCGCTCGGGCAATTATAGGCTTGATGCTGATCGTGCGGCGCGGGTGTCCCCGTCAGTGATCGAATGCGACGACGCTCCCGTAGGAAGAGCGAAGAATTGGAACGTTGGGTATGTGTTGGACGTTTGCAAGTGTGTGGTTGGCCGATGTGGACGATATCGGACGCGCATTTGTTCGCGAGTGCTGCTGAATTTCTCTACCGTAGGTAAGATCGACCCTTAAAATTTGTGAGGTTCGCCGTAGCAATTCTGAAGAATTCTTTCTATGAGCACAGCAGAAGGAGCAAAGTACCGACTGACGTCGATCGACGCCTTGCGCGGCATGGTGATGATCATCATGGCGCTCGACCACACGCGGGAATTTGTGCACGCGAGCGCAATGGTGTTCCAGCCGGAGGATTTGACACGCACGAATGCAATTTTGTTTTTCACACGCTGGGTCACACACATCTGTGCGCCAGTTTTTGTTTTTACCGCCGGACTAGGCGCTTACTTCTGGAAGAGCCACGGGCGTTCTTCCGCACAGCTATCAAAGTTTTTGTGGTCGCGCGGTTTGTGGCTGATCATTCTCGACCTGACGGTGATACGGTTCGCGCTGACGTTCAGCATGATGAACGGGGTGTTGATTCTGTCGGTATTGTGGGCAATCGGCCTATCGATGATCGTCTTGGGTTTGCTAATTCGCATACCAACGCGATGGCTGGCGGCGGGGAGCATTGCGGTAATTGTTTTGCACAATTTGACCGATCGACTGACGGCGGACCGCCTTGGGTTTGCGAGTTGGGTATGGAAGATTCTTCATGAACAAGGCGTTTTCAATGTAGGCCCGGCATTGGTCTTGGTTGCTTATCCGCTTGTGCCGTGGGTGGCGGTGATGGCGTTGGGCTTTTGTTTCGGAGAGATCATGATTCTGCGGCCTGAAGAACGGCGGAAATGGTTGTTTCGAATTGGGTGGGGGATGGTCGCGGCTTTTTTCGTACTGCGCGGAATCAATGTTTATGGAGATCCGCAGCCATGGTCGAATGCGGTGCCGGGCATGACGCTACTTTCATTCTTCCGTTGTACGAAGTATCCAGCATCGCTCGACTTTCTATTGATGACGCTGGGACCAGCCTTTTTAGTCCTGGCATGGTTTGACCGAGTGAAGTTCACGGATTGCAACCCGCTAATCGTATTCGGACGCGTGCCGTTGTTCTATTTCATCGTGCACCTGTATGTGATCCATCTCTTGACGTTTCCGATGGGCCTCGTCCGCTATGGAAAAGCAGCATTTCTCATGAACCCGCTCCCGTCGATGGGTGGTCAAGCCGAGCTTTATCCAGCGCAATACGGTTATCCACTTTGGACGGTATACGCGGTGTGGGTGACGGTGGTCGCCATGCTCTACCCACTATGTCTTTGGTTTTCCCGTTTGAAGGCACGCAGGAAAGACTGGTGGTTAAGTTACCTGTAAACGTGCGGGCAAACATTTTGAAAATATCTGTTCCGGAGGGGCGAAGCCCTGTGTCTTAGTCCTTGAGAGCAAGAACACTCCCAGGAGGACAAGATGAAGAGCAAAAGGTCAAAATTTGCAGGTTTCGTACTGGTAATGGCAATGATGCTAGCTGGATCGGGCAGTTTGTGGGCACAGGATGACACGGACGCGATGACCGATTCACAACCGGACGCAAAGGCACAGACAAGATTGACAGCGCGAGTTAATACGGTGATTAACGGAATCCGGTCTGAACTTCGCGGGGATTATCGCGCGGCTGCCTCGCCGATCCGCCTGAACGCAGAACTAGAACAACTTAATCTTCCCATCGGAACGCCGGTTGCATTCTGCCTGTTGCAGGGTGGAGTCAAGCACTTGGCAGGAGTCGGGCGTGTGCATTTGAAGGCAGGCGTTCGGGTAGCGGAGATCCAACTCGAAGCGACGGATGGAGATCGCGTTCCGGTTGTGAAGGCGGGCGACAGACTGCAAGCGCACCAGAAGAAGGTCGCGCCGTTCAATACCCCAGCCACGTGTGGATCGCCATTGTTGACCTCAGCCGCGTTTCAGTAAATAGAAGTTGTGAGGTTTGTTTACGAATGAGGAGAGCGTTCGCGCTCTCCTCGTTTTATTTTGGGCGGCAGTGCTGGATTCCTTCCAGGTGATGGTGGTGATGTTCGTTTGAATACGGTTAAGATAGTCCGCCCGGATTTTCGCTTGGAGGAACAAATGAAGATTAAGTATTCGGTAGCAGTGCCGGCGATTCTGTTGGGAATGCTGGTTAGTACGAGCAAGGCGCAAGAGAGCAAGCCATCGGCGAAGGCGCTCACCGTGTCAGAAGCGGTGTTGGCATCCTGGAACGATATTGGACGGAAAGTAATCGCGATGGCAGAAGATTTCCCGGAAGATAAATATGAGATGAAGCCGACTCCGGTGCAGCGAAGTTTTGCCGAGCAGTTGTTGCATGTTGCGGGAGGGAACGACTACTTCACCGATGCCGCGCAGGGAAAAAAACCGAGAGATGACGAGTCTCGCGAACATTACAAGACGAAAGCTCAGATTGTTGAGTACTTGAAGAAGTCGTTTGCAGAAGGCGCAACGCTGATTAAAGAAAAAGGTGATACGGGCATGATGGCACCGGCGGTGGAGGCAATAGGAGGGAGGACGGTGCCGGCGTTCGATTTAGCGTATGGGCTGATCGAACATTCAGGAGAACACTACGGGCAGTTAGTTGTGTACTACCGCATCGCTGGCTTGGTGCCGCCTGAGTCGAGGCCTAAGAAACAGTAGTCAGTTCTTGGTTCTTGGTTCTCAGTTCTTGGTTCTTGGTTCTCAGTTCTCAGTTCTCAGTGCTTGGTTCTCGGTTCTCAGTTCTCGGTTCTCAGTGTTGGAGGCGGATGGGCTGGTGCCCATCCGCTTTGTGTTTGGATCAGGTTCTAGATTGTGGCGGCGACTGTCTTGTTGGTAATTGCACCGTTGGCAGGGATAGCAATCTGGCCCATACCTTGGGAGCTGGTGCGGCTCGGAAGAGAAGTGGTTGCGGTGGCCGCGACGGGCGCCACGATCGTATAGGTCAGCATGACTTTATCGGTGGCAGCGCTGGCGAGAGTCCACGAATAAGGGATCGTCACTGTGCATTTTGCAGTTGTGCCGGTACGGGTGGCTGCGACGGTTGCGGTTTCAAGGATCGTGTTGGCGGCAGCGACATCGAGGACAACCGCTTGCACTGAACATCCGATTTTAGCGGTGGCTGCGATTGCGGATTGAACGTTGATGGTGAACGTGGTGACGATTTTTCCACCAACGGTGGTAACAGCGTCAGGGTTAGCTTCGCCGCCTGCAGAGGGCATTACTCTAAAAGCGCCGGTGTTAGGGTCGAGGTATCCGGGAATACCCCGTCCAATCGCGTCATCGGCCTGCTGGCCAAAGGCTGGGAGGGCGAGAGTTAGCAAACAAGCAAAGGCAAGGGCGAGTTTTACGACCTTCATGACAATCTCCTCTTTTGTTCTGTATTCCGGGGGATAGGGCGGCGTACCCCTAGAATTTGCCGCTACCTTGCAACGCGGGAACTGTAGTGGAAAAGGCTCACGGATGCGAAATAAATTTTTCGTGAACGTCTAGGAACAGGCGAGCTCCCGTCCGAATTGAAGGATGTAGCCGTTGATGTCGCGGATGGCGAACTCTCGCATGCCGTAGTCGAACTCCTCTATCGGGTAAACAACCGTCGCCTTGTCTTTGAGTTGCAGCCATAGTGCGTTGGCGTCATCCACGCGAAAGTAGAAAGACCCAGTGAAAAGGGATTGATCGTAGGGCTCGTGCTGGTTGGGGAGCGAGATCATTAGTTCGACGTTGTGCTGACGCAGAATTGCCCAGCTTCTACATATTCGGAAAGGTTCGCGCGGCCATTCCGATCAACTCTCGCAGGGACGACTGTAAGCTCAGCATTCCGCTCAGGCGATCCACACCGATGTATCCTTCCCACCGGAGAATTTCAATGGACAACCCGCCTTTCCCCAACACGGTAGAAGACTGACGACAGTTCGCCGATGGCTGCGCTTTCGAACTTCGCAACGTGCTCATGGTTGTCAAGGGATACGCCGAACTCTCCCGCGAGCGACTGGAACCGACGCATCCGGTAGCGAAGGATATGGCACTGATCGTCACTGCCGCCGACCGCGCGTACCAAGTGGCGACGGCACTCAACAATGCGGCCCACCCAAAGCGCCAGCGTTCACCGAATCCATCCTAGGGGCTGGCCCATCTCGTCTCGCTGCAACCTTAGCGAGGCAGCCCCACCTTTCGCGAGTTTGGAAGGGTGGGCACCACGAACCCATAGTGCCAATGTTCACAGAATGCGGATGGCGGACAACGCCACCTTGACCGTGCAGCACGTCACGGCACCAACGCCACAATCCGTACCGGACCTCCGCTGCCGCCTTTAATCTTCATCGGCAGTGCAATCAGTGTCGCGCCCCTCGTCGGCACCTTCTCCAGATTCGCGATATTCTCCAACCCGTAAATGCCGGCGCCATTCAGCACTTGGTGAACAATGAAATCCTTCGATGGCCCGTAATCCAAACTGGCCGTATCAAGGCCCACGCCATGAACTTTGCGACTTACTAACAGTTCGGCCGCCTCTCGCGAAAAACCTGGAAAATGCAGGTGTGCGGTATCACCCGCAACGTCACTCCCCAGGTAGCGTTTGCGGTCCGGCCAGAATTTTCCCCATCCCGTGCGCACCAGCACGATCCCACCTTCCACAATGCGGCCGTTCGCCTTTTCCCACGCGGTTATGTCATCCGCCGTCACACGGTAATCCGGGTTGCTCGCGCACGCCTTCGAAACGTCGATGACCACGGCAGGGCCAACCAGCTTCGAGACCGCAATCTGGTCGAGCGTTTCTTTCCCTTCCGCGAAATGAATTGGGCTGTCGATATGCGTTCCGCCGTGTTCGCTGGCGGAATATCGCGCCGCGGCGTACCAATATCCGCCCGCCGACTGGCCCCACGACTCCTTTTGCCACTCAAACGGCTTCGCATTAGGCCAGTAAATCGCCTGCTCATCGAAGTCGTAGGTCAGATCAATCAACTTGGACCCATCAATTCCCGTAGGCGCCTTGCTGGCACCGGTTTGCGCACGGACGCCGACGGCCTGCATCATGACAGCAGCAAGCATCGCAACCCCAAGCGAAAACATTCTGGTTCTGACTTTCATTTCAACCTCGCTCTCGAAGCACTCTTCGCGCCCTTTTGCGAACCTTAGCACCTTTGTGGTGGATCGCTTTCCCAGACACAAAAAAAGGCGCGATCACTCGCGCCTCAATCTCTCCAGTTCTTAACCACTACCCCTAACTGCATCCGCTAGTTGAACCGCAAGACATGCACCGATAGCACGATCCGTTTCTCGTCATGATCGCGCCGCAGAAGCTGCAACTCGGGGCGTCGCCCAAATCGACGACGCTCGAGAGCGCGTCAGCCACATGAACCGAACCCGTTCTCATATCCCGGTTCTCAGCTACCGGCGCAACAGTCCCAGCCTCTGCCGTGCCTTCCACCGTCGGTGCCGGCGCCGATCGCGGACGCAGATTCTCGAACAAGAATTGCTGCTGTCCGGTCAGGAAGCGCATCTGCAGCCAGCGGAAGATGTAATCCATGATCGACTTGGCAAACCCGATGTCCGGATTGTTCGACCAGCCGCTCGGCTCAAAGCGCGTATGCGCGAATTTTTCGCAGAACAGTTTCAGCGGCACGCCGTGCTGCAGCGCGATTGAAACTGCCAAAGCGAAGCTGTCCATCAAACCTGAAACCGTCGAACCTTCCTTCGCCATCTTGATGAAGATTTCGCCCGGCTCTCCGCTCGGATAGAGCCCCACGATGATGTACCCCTCGTGCCCTCCAATGTTGAACTTGTGCGTCACCGACATGCGCTCTTCCTTGAGCTTGTGACGTACAGCTCGCGGCGGCCCATTCAAATCTTCTTCGAGTGCTGCCGCTTGTGTGGCGCGGGCGCTCCCGCCCGCGACCGCGTCTTCCTTCTTCGACAACGCCGTAGACGTCCCCGCAGCCGACAAGGGTTGCGACTGCTTGCATCCGTCGCGATAGACAGCCACAGCCTTGATGCCAAGCTTCCACGCCTGGATGTAAGCCTCCATGATGTCTTCCACCGAAGCATTGTTCGGCAAGTTGACCGTCTTCGAAATCGCGCCCGAGATAAACGGCTGCGTGGCCGCCATCATCCGAAGATGCCCCATGTAGTGAATCGACCGCGTGCCCTTCGCCGGCTTGAACGAGCAATCAAACACCGCGAGATGCTCGTCCTTAATATTCGGCGCCCCTTCAATCGTCCCAGTCGCGTCGATGTAAGAAACAATCTGATCGGCCTCTTCGTGCGTGTAACCAAGTTTGAACAACGCCGAAGGAACCGTGTTGTTCACAATCTTGATCATTCCCCCACCCACCAGCTTCTTGTACTTAATCAAAGCAAGATCCGGCTCCACCCCCGTAGTGTCACAGTCCATCATGAAACCTATTGTTCCTGTTGGCGCTAAGACTGTTACCTGGGAGTTGCGGTAGCCGTGTTTTTCGCCGTGGGCAAGGGCTTCGTCCCACGTTGTTTTCGATGATTCGTAGAGATTCGTGGGGACGTTCGTCTTGTTGATGTTGTTTACCGACGCGCGGTGCATTCGGATCACGTCGAGGAACGGCTCGCGATTCATGTACCAGCCGGGGCAGGCGGATCCGGGCATCGCTTCGGCGGTCGTTACGCCGAGACGTTGCTGCAGAAACTCTGTTGCGGGCGCCAGCGGCTGGCATTGTTCGGCGATGCGCGAGGATTGCAGATACGCTTCTCCGCACATAATGGCGGTGACACAGGCAGCGTAGTCGCGTCCGCCGTCGGAATCGTAAGGCAAGCCGGCGGCCATGAGCAGTGCACCGAGATTGGCGTAGCCAAGTCCGAGCGGGCGATAGTCGTGCGAATTCTTGCCAATCATCTCGGTCGGATACCCAGCGTTGTCGACAAGAATTTCTTGCGCGGTGATGAGCACGTCGACTGCGTGACGATACGCATCGACATCGAACGTGCCATTCGGCGCAAACTTCAGAAGATTCAAGCTGGCGAGGTTGCAGGCAGAATCATCGAGAAACATGTACTCGCTGCATGGGTTCGACGCATTGATACGCGCCGTGTTCTTTGACGTGTGCCAGCGGTTGACAGTGGTGTCGTATTGCATTCCCGGATCGCCGCAGCGCCAGGTGGCGTCGGAAATCTTGAAGAGCAAGTCTTTCGCTTTGAAAGTGTGCATCGGCCGACCGTCGAGCACGGCGCGTGTCGAGAAGTCGGTGTCGCGCAAGACGGCATACATGAAATCGTCGGTCACGCGGACGGAATTGTTAGCGTTCTGGAAGAAGATGGATGAGTAGGCTTCGGCGTCAGGCGAAGAACCATCGTATCCCGCGTTGACGAGCGCCCAGGCTTTTGCTTCTTCCTTCGACTTACATTCGATGAAGTCGATGATATCGGGATGGTCCACATTGAGGATGACCATCTTGGCTGCGCGACGCGTCTTACCACCCGACTTAATGACTCCCGCGAACGCGTCAAAGCCTTTCATGAAACTTAGTGGACCGGACGCGGTTCCTCCGCCACTCAGTGTTTCTGTCGAGGAGCGCAACGGAGAAAGGTTTGTGCCGGTACCGCTTCCCCACTTAAAGAGCATGCCTTCGGTTTTCGCCAACGTAAGAATGGCGTCAAGCGAATCCCTTACCGAGTTGATGAAGCAGGCAGAGCATTGCGGGGTGCTGTATCCGGTGACGCTGAATTCCACGCGTTGCGCGGCGTGGTTCCAGTGCCAGTTGGTGGCGTCGGAGTTAGGCTCGATGCGATCGCATCCGACATTGAACCAGACGGGTGAGTTGAAAGCCGCGTACTGCCGCACAAGGATATGCGCGAGTTCGTCGTGAAAAGTGGCCGCGTCTTCCGGAGTGCGGAAGTATCCGTCTTTCAAACCCCAGTCGCGAATCGTTTCCGCGACGCGAGTGACGAGCTGGCGAACGCCGGTCTCGCGTTCCGGCGTTCCGATCTTGCCGTGCAGATATTTGGAAGCCACGATGTTGGTGGCAGTCATGGACCAGTCTTTAGGGACCTCGACGTCTTTTTGCTCGAAGATCACGTTACCCTTGGCATCGGTGATCTGAGCGAGACGGAGTTCCCATTCGATTTCGTCGTAAGGAGAGACGCCGGGCTTGGTGAAGAGGCGACGGAACTGGAGACCAGGGGCTTTCTTGGCGTCTTTCTGAGGGGCGATTTCGGGTTTCGTTGTTTTAACTTTTTCGGTCACTTCTGGCATCTTTGTCTCCTGATTAGATTCGTTTTCGTGTCTCTTCGATGTTTGATTTCCCTGTCTGCCAATCGCCTCTATCTGCTTCCATTTTAACGGTTTATTTGTCTCGATATGCAGGATTCAGTTCCCCGTCCCATGATGTTCGCTCCTTCAATACGGTTTACTGACGGCCTGCATAAACAGGACGCCGAGCGACTCCGGGCTAGAACCCGGAGGGTAATGATGTTGAGCGTTTGACTAGGATGCCGTGAGCGGGGGCTTGTGGCGCGCGCTCGGACGGAACCTGGGGCCAGTTGGCGACGGCCGGATCCGTATCGGCAGAAAAACCGGATGCGCTTTCTGCGGAAGAGTTTAACCATCGTTGGAAGGCGGCGAGGCAAGTCGCGCGCTCAGCGTCATCGGTGACGATGGCGTATCGAGCAAAACAGCGTCCCCCGCTCACACGGTCATGCAGCGGATGATTGGACGTGAACATTCTGCCTAGCGCGATCGCAAGATCTCGCGTATCGGAGATTTGAAAAATGGCAAGCATACGCTTGCCGCCGGTGGCAGCAGTCTCTCCCGGAGCAAAGACCTCTTCGCCCAGCGCGAACAAACCGGGTTGGTTTGGGATAAGCCAGAGTCCGAAACTGGACTCGCAGCGGAACCAGCGGGACCATTGGAGTCGACGATGATCGACGGTGGGGCGAACGCCGTGGCGTTCGAGGGAATCGTCGACCAGACGAGTCAGATCTTCCATGGGGGCTCCTTTAGACGGCAGCTTTCACGTGCGCGAAGCAGCATCCGCGAGGATGCAAACGCCGGCGCGTGAGGGACGGCTATTTTCTGATTGTCAAAAGCTCGTGATCCCCCGAGGGGAGGGACGGGGGACGTGTCGTCACCGCGTTCCGTCTGGTTCGGAACCGATCATGCTGACGGAGCGCATGAAGGGCCCAAGTAAGAAGCAACCCGGAATCACCTCGATTCGTAGGGCGGCTTCGGTTTTTCCCTGACATCGACCCGGTTTCGGGGGTCGAATTTTCATCTCTGGGAAGTGAAAAGTACTCCCGTATGTTGGGCCTGTCAAGAGGGTAGCCCTACATATTGTATTTAAAGCGATTAACGGGACAGATTCGGGGTTAAGGGAATGTTTTCCACAACGTCCTTACCCTCAGCGGCTTGAAGCTCATCGATCGAGGTCTCTTCGCCGCGGCTGATGCGTTACGTTTTCTCCCCGCTGGCCTTCTTACTCCAAACTTGCGGTTCGTTAGACGGTTATGGGCCGTGCGTTACGGTGGTCGTCGAACTGGACTTTTGGTGACGAGTGGCGAGTTGTGTCTGAGTGCATCGGCTCCCCCGTTACCGCGGGAGCCATGGGCACGTAAATATCTTCAAAGAGCTGCCGCGGAATCGTGCTGCGAAGACCATGCGACGCCTCGACCAGATAATCACCTGCTTGCCCGTAGTGTTCCCTGCCCAGCGCATCGAGAAAGTAGACCGGTTCCGTGAGTTGTCTGGCTCGAACCAGAAAGCGCGTGTGATACGTGTTCCACTCCGTTCTCATACGTGCGTCACCTTGGGGGGAGGGCCTTGATTCCTTTTTGTTTTCGATTGTCGGTCCGTGGCTGACAGCGAACGAAATATCCGAGCACGATTTCTTGTTTGAGGGTTTGGCGAATGTACGCGGGGAGAGTGCGATGGTCAATTCCACAAGAATGGTGCAGTGGCGGAAAAAGCGGGCACGGATTCGCGCGGTTTTTTTCGCATGAAGCGCAGGATCATTGAATGCGTGTAAGGCGCGTGACTATTCGGTTTTGTGGGACGGCAGAATGCGTAACGAAAAATCTGGTAGACTCGCCCGCCGGAATTTGCACAGAACGTGCACAGGAAAAGAACAGTCGTCTACGAAAAGCCTTAACCACGGAGGGCACGGGGTTCACGGGACAGGCGTGCTTGAGCGGGGGAGTGAGGATTTTTCAAGAGGTTGATCTGGAGGATGGGATGCGCGGAGTGATTCGCAAGTCAGTCGTTGTTGCTTTTGTTGTTTCTTTGTTCGTGCTGGCGTTGCATTTGTTTGTTGGAAACCTGTACGCACAGGTGCAGCCCAAGCGAGTTCTCTTGAAATGCGGGTCGCTGTTCGACGGAAAGTCGGACTCAGTGCGGAAGAATGTGACGTTGCTCGTCGAAGGCGAGACCATTAAAGAAGTTGGAACAGCGGCTGCGGGCGCAGACGTAATCGATTTGTCTTCGCGAACTTGTTTGCCCGGCTTGATCGATACGCATACACACGTCTTGCTGCAAGGGGACATCACGGCAGAAGACTACGACGTGCAGCTGCTGAAGCAGTCTCCGGAATATAGAACGATATTAGGGACAGTGAACGCGCGGCGAGCCCTGGAATATGGGTTCACGACGATACGAGATCTCGAGACGGAGGGCGCGGGATATGCGGATGTCGACATCAAAAAAGCCATCAACAATGGAGTGATTCCAGGCCCGCGGATGGTTGTGGTTACGCGGGCGCTCGATGTGACTGGGGCCTATCCGCTGCAGGGGTATGCGCCCAATGTGCCGGTGCCACACGGCGTGCAGGTCGTTGACGGACCGGTTGAAGCGCGTAAAGCCGTGCGCGAGCAACTGAGTTACGGCGCAGACTGGATCAAGGTGTATTCCGATCGCGCGTATCGATACCGCGATGACGGCGTGGTCGACGACATCCCGACGTTCACGATGGAAGAGTTGAAAGCAATTGTGGACGAAGCACATCGCCAGCGGCACAAAGTAGCGTCACACGCGAACGCGTTGTACGGCGTGCACAATTCCGTGGAAGCCGGGGTCGATACGATCGAACACGGGGATTACATCGCCGATGAAGACCTGAAGACCATGGCGACGCGCGGAATTTTTTACGTGCCCACGATTTTCGTGGGAGAGTACGTGGCGGAAGGACGCGCGAAGGAAGGCGCGCCAGTCTGGCTGAAGTTGGTGAAAGTGCATGAAGACACATTCCATCGCGCTCTGAAAGCGAACGTGAAGATCGCGTTCGGGACCGATGTGGGCGGATTTGATTGGAAGATCAATCCGGCAAAAGAGTTTGGATACATGGTGAAGTTCGGAATGACACCAGCGCAGGCTGTGAAGTCTGCGACGTCCGTGGCGGCGGAGCTGCTCGACATGCAAGCTACCGTGGGAACCATTGAAGTTGGAAAGCTGGCCGACATCGTAGCGGTGCCGGGAGATCCGCTCGCGGATATAACGGTGCTCGAAAAAGTGGACTTCGTGATGAAGGGCGGAGCGGTTGTGCGGAACCCTTAATTCCGAAGGCAAAAAAAGGATTAACGCGCCCGCAGGACTTTTCCCGGCAGCGCTCCCGTCATTTTTCGTTGATCAATGACGGGCACTCCGTTCACCAATACGTATTCCATACCTTCCGACAACTGGTTCGGATTATCGAAGGTCGCGAGGTCACGGATGGTATTGGGATCAAAGATTACGACGTCGGCCCACATGTTTTGCTTGAGGACCCCCCGGTCCGTCAGACGCATGCGCTGAGCTGGCAGCGAAGAAAACTTGCGAATCGCCTCCTCAAGCGTGAGCTTCTTTTCCTCGCGAACATATTTGCGCAAGATCCGTGGAAATGTGCCATAGGCACGCGGATGGGGATGCTCTTTTCCGAGCAACCCTTCGGGCGAAGTTCCTGAAGAATCGTTATCAAACGAAACCCAGGGTTGCTGAAGCGCAAGGCTGACGTCCGGCTCGGACATGCCGAAGACGGCGACCTCGGTGAAGGCATTGTCCTCGATCAGGAAGTCAAACAACGTCTCCATCGGGTCTTTGTTCCACGCCTTGGCAACATCGGATAAGCGCTTCCCTTGAAACTGCATGAGTTTGGGATTCTGAACGACGCTGATGATGACCGACTCTGGTCCGGAGATTTCGTGCCATTCGTTGTCCCAAGCGGTTGAAGGCGTTAGAAGGTCCTTGCGGATCCGTTCGCGAGTGGAGGGATCTTTCAGACGCTCGATGAGTTTGGCGTTGCCGCCGTCATGAGCCCACGGTGGAATGAACGCAGACATGCCATTCGCCCAGGCGGTGTAGGCATAGGTGTCGGCCGCGATGTCCACGCCTTCGGCGCGGGCTGCGTTGATTTTGGCTAACACCTCGGGCATCCGTCCCCAATTGGCTTTGCCAGCGATTTTGAGGTGCCAGATTTCCACGGGGATTTTCGCTTCATGTCCGATGCGCACGGTTTCATCGATCGACTGCATGATGGCGTCGCCTTCGCTCCGCATGTGCGTTGCATAGATCCCTCCGTACTTCGAGGCCTCGGCCGCGAGCGCGATCAGTTCTTCTGTCTTTGCGTAAGGGGCAGGAGGATACTCGAGTGAGGTGGAAACGCCGACGGCGCCCTGCTGCATTGCCTCGCGCACAAGCTTCTTCATCTCGTCGAGCTGCGCCGAAGTGGGTTGCTTGTCTTCCAATCCGAGAACGATCGAGCGGACTTGCGTCGCGCCCACGTAGGAAGCGAGGTTGATTCCGATTCCCTGCTTTTCGAGCCGCGCGAAATATTCACCAAGCGTCTTCCAGTCGGGTTTGATGTTGAGATGCTCATACCAAGCTGCGTCCGATTTGATAACGGCATCTGTCAACGGAGCTACGGAGCCGCCTTCACCGGTAATCTCGGTTGTAATGCCCTGGTAAATCTTCGACGGAAGGCGCGGCTCGACAAGAATCGTCAGCTCGGACTGTCCCAACATGTCGATGAAGCCGGGTGCAACAACCAGACCGTGCGCATCGATGGTGCGCTTGGTTGGGGCGCTGGCCAGATTTCCGATTGCAATGATCTTGCCATCACGAATTCCGATATCGCCCGAGTACCAAGGCGAGCCGGTGCCATCGATGATGTGTCCGTTGACGATGACGAGGTCAAACGGCGCGGCGGGCTGAGCGAATGCAAGGTGCGTTGAGAGCGCAAGAATTAGAACCAAGCGCATTTTGAACTTGGCCGAGCGAACGATCGTCATTTCTGGTCTCCGAAACTCGTGTTCTTCATGAAGCTGGAGCTGTGCGACGCCGAAGGGCTAGTCCCAAGGCAACCCAGGCAGCCAGTGCAATCCACTCCCACCGATCGAAGTGTCCTGGGATAGGAACAATTTTCATCAAAACCATGAGAAAGCCAACCGTGGCGCCGATGATCGCGATGGCGCGATCACGTTTTGAAGGCCACATCCAAAGGTATGCGAGACATGCTGCAGTCCAACCAGTGGCAGACGCGACCGAACCGACTTCCGAGATTGGCACCAGGATAGCGGTGCCGAGAAACATACAAGCGGCAGTTGCGATGCCGACCCAGATCACGGCGAGCGCCGGAGTTTGATTGACTGGATGAATCTGTGCCAAGCGAGGATTGATGAGGCCCCGGCGTCCCATCGCAAACAAGAGGCGGCTAGCGGCAATAAAGTTTCCGTTGAAAACCTTAAACAGTGAGAGCAGCGCGGCCGCAAGAATGATGCTGACAATCCAGCGGGAACCGATCGCTTGCTCGAAGGCAACGGCCGTCATGAAAGGTTTCGACGTGAGCTGGTGCCACGGCGCGACATACGAGACGGCCGCAACCACGATGATGTAGAAAACAAAACCGACGATGATGGCCGCCCAGATAGCGCGGAAATATCCGCGAGAACGGAATTCGGGATTTGCTTCCTCGGCGGCCTTGGTGACCGATTCGTATCCGGTCATGAAGTACGGAACGATTTGCAGGACGAGAACAACCGAAATGAAAGGAGTATGCGTGAAAAGCGGAGGGAAATTTGTGGTCGAGCCTTTGGCAACACCGCAGAGAACGAACACGACGAAGAGTGCGAGCGTGCCGAATGTAGTCCAGTTCTGAAAGGTTGCGCTCAGGCGGATACCGCGATAGTTGAGAACGGTGAGCAGGAGGGTGAGAGCGAGGCCGATCGCGAGATGAGGAAGGTAGACGGGCTTTCCGTCGATTTGGTAAAGCTCGATGGAATTGAGCGCGGGAAAAATGTATCCGGCGATGCGGCCGACGGCAACAGCCTCCCAGGGACAGACGATGAAGTAGGCGAGCATCATCATCCATCCGGTGGCGTAGCTGACGGTTTGAGGAAAGACCTTGGCGGTGTAGGCAACTTCGCCGGAGGCGTCCGGCATGATGGTGACGAGTTTTCCGTAGACGTAGCCGATGGGGAGAAGGAGCAGGCCGCCGATGGCGAAACCGAGAACGCCGCCGAGCGAACCGCCGCGGAGAAGCCAGTCGTCCATGACGACGAGCCAGCCGACGCCGACCATGGTGCCCCATCCGAGAGAGAAGTAGTCGGTCAGGCGAAGTTTTTTGGCGAGCTGGGCCATGGGAGATGGAAACGCGCGGAGGAGTTACATTACGCACAGCAATTCGTAGAGAAGGTTCGCGGCGAGGAGCGATGTCAGCTCGCCGTTGTCGTAAGGAGGCGAGACTTCGACGAGATCGCATCCGACGAGGTTGAGACCTTTGAGCGAGCGGACCAAGTCGATGATCTGGGCACTGGAGAGTCCGCCAACTTGCGGCGTGCCGGTGCCGGGAGCGAAGGCTGGATCTACGACGTCGATGTCGAGCGTCACGTAAACGGGCTGGCCTTTTAAACGCTTGAACAGGCGCTCGACGCCGGGCACGCCGCCGCGGTGAAAATCCTCGGACGACATCACTTGAAAGCCGTGCTTCTTGCCGAAATCAAAGTCCTCGCGAGAATAGACTTGGCCGCGAAGCCCAACTTGCACGGTGCTCTTTGGGAGCAGGAGGCCTTCTTCCACAGCGCGGCGAACGGGTGTGCCGTGAGAGTGGGGACTGCCGAAGTATCCACCCCAGGTGTCATTGTGCGCGTCGAACTGGATGAGGGCGACGGGGCCGAAGCGTTTGTGAATCGCGCGGAGGATGGGAAGAAGGATGGAATGATCTCCGCCGACACAGGCGGTTCGAGCGCCAGCGGCGAGGACGTCGTTTAACTGATTTGTGATGCGACCGAAAGTGTCTTCGAGGGAAAGAGGGTTGATGGAGAGGTCACCGAAGTCTGCGATACGCCATCTTGAAAAGGGATCGATGTTGAGGGCGGGATTCCACGGTCGAATGATGGCGGATTGCTGACGAACGTGGCGCGGACCGAAGCGCGGACCCGGACGGTAGGTGGTGCCGCCGTCATAAGGAATTCCGATGAGTGCGATGTCGAGTTCGGATGCGTCTGTGATGTGTGGAAGACGCATGAACGTGGAAATTCCTGAGAAGCGCGGGAAGGATAGAGCGTCGACAGCTTTTGGGTGTGAAAGCTGCCGCTTCTTTTTCGGGGGCTTCATGGCCGCGCGAATTATAAAGCATGGTTTCCAGCCAGAAAGCAGAACGGGCGCCACAAGGGCGCCCGTCAGAAATGGTTCGCTGCTGCGGTCAGCAGGCTGCGGCGTAACGGAATGGAGAAATGTTCGGCGGAGCCAAAATCTCCAGAGCTTCTTCGAGCGACGAGATGTCGAACACACAATTCAGGCGTGTGCGCTCAAACATTTCGCGAACCAACCGCGACGGGTTCACGATCTTCAGCTGAATGCCGTTGCTCATTGTCCAATGATGCAGGAACACGAGAACACCTAAGGCGCCAGCGTCGATCATCTCGACTTCGGCAAGATCAAGAACGATGACACGCACGTGATCCAGGTGGGTCAGGCACTCGCGCAGTAAATCGAGATCGTGGCCGCGAACGAGTCGGCCTGAGCACAGTAGGACGGCCACATCGGTGGATTGCTCGAAATTGACTTTGAGAACCATAAACAGCCTTCTTTCGTACTCCACTCAACTTCTATGGGTATGTACGAAGGATTAGACGAAACAGTTTCAGGAACGATTAGTGAATTTCCCAAAAAGATGTAAGCGACTGTAAACACAGGACAAACGGCAAGATTTTCGGGACCAGTCTGTTAGAATCGAAGGACTTCGGATTACGCCGTTGAACATCGTAGACATCGTTTTCCAGATCATCGCATTCTTGTTCGCGATCAGCGTCCACGAGTCGGCGCACGCATGGATGGCATCGCGCTGCGGAGACCCGACCGCGCGCATGCTTGGCCGAGTGACTTTGAATCCCATCAAGCACATCGATCCGGTGGGAACGGTTCTGCTGCCCGCGATTCTCGCATTCAGTCATTTGCCGATGTTCGGGTGGGCGAAGCCAACGCCCGTCGATCCCCGAAACTTCAAAAATGAAGTGTGGGATGACATCAAGACCGCCGTGGTGGGCCCGATCAGCAACTTTGTTGTAGTCGCCGGGGCGGTAGTGGTAATGGCGATCATCGCTTTCACGTCGGAAACCGGACACACTCTGGTTTCTCAGATGCCGTTTTATGCTCAGGCGGGAGCAACCCCTGGTGGGACTTCCCTGCTTGTGCCGCTTGTAGCATTTCTGTACGAGCTCATCCTGATCAATGTTGTACTCGGCGTTTTCAATCTCATTCCCGTGCCTCCGCTGGACGGTAGTCACGTCCTTCGCCACTTTCTTTCGGAACCTCTGCGACGAGCGTACGACTCTCTTGGCATGTTTGCGCTGCTGGCTTTGGTGGTTTTCGGTGGAGGGATTCTAGGTCGTTTGATTGCTCCGGTTCGTTTTCTTATCGACTCCATCCTGGTGAACTTCTGAATGTCTTCTCGCCCAAACCAACGTAAACGCGTGCTGAGCGGCATGCGCTCCACAGGAAGATTGCATCTTGGCAACTATGTCGGCGCCCTCGACAACTGGGTGAGGATGCAAGACGAGTACGAGTGTTTCTTTTTTGTTGCGGATTGGCATGCTCTGACGACCGATTACGCCGACACTTCGAAACTTAAGCAATATTCCCTCGAAGTGCTGCTGGATTGGCTGGCGGCCGGTCTCGATCCAGACCGTTGCGTCATGTTCATCCAATCGCACGTGCCGGCCCACGCCGAACTGCATTTGCTCTTATCGATGATCACGCCTCTGGGGTGGCTAGAGCGTGTCCCCACCTACAAGGAGCAAAGGGAAAACATCAAAGAAAAGGACTTAGGGACATACGGGTTTCTCGGCTATCCCGTGCTGCAATCGGCCGACATCATGATTTACAAAGCTGACTTCGTGCCTGTAGGCGAAGATCAAGTTGCCCACGTCGAGTTGACACGCGAAATTGCCCGACGGTTCAACCTCTTCTATGGCAAACGGTCGGATGTTTTTCCGGAGCCGAAGGCGCTACTGACTCCTGCTGCTAAATTGCCCGGAACGGATGGCCGCAAGATGTCAAAGTCTTACGGGAATACGATTATGCTCACGGACCCGGAATCGGTTGTACGTCAGAAGCTGAAGACGATGGTGACGGATCCCGCGCGCGTAAGGCGGACAGACAAGGGCAATCCGGATGTCTGTCCAGTCGGCGATCTGCACAAGATCTTTAGCGACCGCGCGACAGTGGCCAAGGTCGACGTAGGTTGCAGGTCCGCCGGCATTGGCTGCATTGAATGTAAGAGCTGGGCGGCGGACGCGCTCGTCCAAGTGCTGAACCCGATGCAGGAGCGCCGAAAAAAATACGAGGACAATCCGCGCCTGGCGTGGGATATTCTGGAAGCTGGTTCGACCCGCGCCCGCAAAGTATCGGGCGCGACCATGGACGAGGTCCGCGCCGCGATGGGCATGTCGCTCGATTACGAGCCCCCTGCGGCGAACGAGGCGAAGTAGCAAGGTATAGCGATGGCACACGACTGATGGCAGAACCTCTCCATATCGAATCGACGACCGAAACGACGGCGCCCGCTGCTTCCACCAAAGCAGCCAAGCAAAAAGAAAATGACTTTCCATTTGCAGTGAGCGTGGGCGCGGTCTATGAAGGCCCGCTCGATTTGCTGCTGGACCTGATCCGCAAGCAAGACATCGACATCTACGACATCCCGATTGCGAAAATTACCGCTCAATACCTGACGTACGTTGAGCGGATGCGCGAACTGGACGTCAACGTCGCCGCCGAATTCATCTACATGGCGGCGGTGCTGATCCACATCAAGTCGAAAACCCTGCTGCCGCGAGACCCAGCGGTCGGCTCCGAGGAGCAGGACGATCCTCGGATGGAACTCGTCAACCGGCTGCTCGAGCATGAGAAATTCAAATCCGCAGCGCAGATGCTGATGCAGAAGCAGCAAATCGAAGAGGCAGTCTGGTCGAATCCCGCGATCAAAGAATTTATGGACGCGGAGGGGACCGATCCGGAGATTGCTGCCGATGTCATTGATCTGGTGAAAACATTCCAGCACATTCTAGATCGGGCACGCACACGTCCAGTGCTCGACGTAAATGAGGAAACGGTAACCGTCGGCCAGATGATCGACTATCTGCGGAAACGCCTGGCGCTCGAAGACCGCCCGGTGCGGTTGAAGCAGATGCTGATGAACATTCCATCCAAGCAAGCTCTTGTGTGCATGTTTTTGGCAATGCTTGAATTGGTCAGGCTGCAGGCCGTACAGCTGCGACAGGATCGTCTCTTTGGCGAGATCCTGATCCGCAAGCATGTTGGCTTTGAAGCCGTCATGAGCGAGCAAGCTGCCGTGCGGGATGACTGGCAATAGTTGGATTCTTATCTATGAGCCTTAAAGCGCAAATCGAAGCGATAGTGTATGCGGCGGAAACTCCGGTGACGCTCGAGCAGATTACCCAGCTGACAAAAGCGACGATCCTCGCGGAAGACAACTCACTCGACGACGCCGCCGTGAAGTCTCGCGTCCGCGCGACGCTGGAAGAACTAGTCTCGGACTATAGTTCGGCAGATCGGGGAATTGAAGTTCGGCAGGTGGCGGGCGGATACCGCATGTCCACTAAGCCTGAGCAGCATGATGCTGTCCGCGCGTTCGCCAAGAGTTTGAAACCGCCCATACGGCTTTCGCTGCCCGCCCTTGAGACTCTCGCGGTCATCGCTTATAAACAGCCGGTCACCGTACCCGAAATCAGCGAGATTCGCGGCGTAGATTCGAGCGGCGTGATTGCCACTCTGTTAGACCGTAAGCTGATTACGACGGCCGGAAGAAAAGCTGTCATCGGGCGTCCAATTCTTTACAAGACGACGAAAGAATTCCTGATGCGCTTTGGATTGAAGGATGTCGGCGAGCTGCCCAGCATGGAAGAGTTCGAAAAGCTGGTGGCGGAATCGTTTCAGGCAGACCTGATCCCGGCAACGCAAGAAGAGTCGGAAGAGCCTGCTCCAAAAGCTATCTCTGAAGACGCCGAGGTTACAGGCGAAGTCGAGCCTGCCGAAGCACATGTAGTCGAGATGCCGATTCGAACCGGGACCGAATAGCACCGCCCTCGATTCAAATCTTGTCCCACGTTGCAATTCCGGCTTCACCCGCCTGGAGAAACTTATGCCACTCGAACGCCTGCAGAAAATCATTGCCGGGGCCGGAATCGTGTCTCGCCGAAAGGCGGAAGAGCTGATCACAGCAGGCCGAGTAGTTGTAAACGGACAGCCTGTGACCGAACTAGGGTCGAAAGCCGATCCAGAGACAGATCACATCCGTGTCGACGGCAAGCTGCTGAAAGGCCCGAAACGCCACGTTTACCTCGCTCTAAACAAACCCAAAGGCTACGTGACAACCATGAGCGACCCCGAGGGTCGTCCGACGATCACGAAATTGATCAAGGGGGTCAAAGGCCGGGTCTATCCCGTGGGACGACTCGACTATGCGAGCGAAGGCCTGCTGTTACTCACCAACGACGGCGACCTCGCCCACAAGTTGATGCACGCCAGTTCTCACGTTCCAAAGACCTACGTGGTGAAAGTGGCGAAACAGCCGAAGCCGGAGGACATCGAAAAACTACGTGCGGGTGTAAAGATTCTGGAGAAGGGCGGACGGCGCGTACAGACTGGTCCCGCGCTGATCCGGATCGTGCGCGAAGCGGACAATCCGTGGTACGAGGTAACGCTGGTCGAGGGTCGCAACCGACAAATCCGCAAGATGTTCGAAGAAGTCGGACATCATGTAGAAAAGATTCGACGCGTGCGCTACGGTCCGCTGGAACTGGACGTGCCGCCGGGAGAATTCCGACCATTGACGTTAATGGAAATATCAAAGCTTAGAGCGGCCATTGATCGAACTCCAGCGCAACGAGCTGCTGCGAAACCGGCTGCTGGGAAACGAACTCCGCAAAGACGCCGCCGGGCCTGAGCGCCTACTTCTGGCAGTGCGAGCAGTAGTGGCTGCTGCGACCGATGATCACAATCCTGCGAATTGGAGTCTTACATACCAGGCACGGCTCGCCTTCGCGTCCATAAACGCGGTGCTGGAGCTGAAAAAATCCTTCCTCTCCATCTGCGTCCACATAGTCGGAGACCGATGACCCGCCTAAAGAAATGGCTTCGGCGAGGACTTCGCGCACAGCGCGATAGAGGCGCCGCAACTGGTCTCGGGTTAGAGACGAGGCTCGACGGCGCGGACGGACGCCGGCGCGAAACAACGATTCATCGGCGTAAATGTTGCCGACTCCTCGCAAAAGTTTCTGATTCAAGAGCGCACTCTTGATGGGAGTCTTGCGTCCGCGAAACAAGGCCAGAAACTGATCTTCAGTGACCTCAAGAGGCTCAATGCCACCTGGATCGAATCCGCTGGAATGCACGCTCAGCTTGCCAAACATTCTTGGGTCGATGAAACGGAGTTCGCGCCCTGAGCCGAGCTTCGCGATGAGATGGGTATGTTTTGCGATCTCGTCGGATGGCGCGCAAACGACTGTCCGGCCCGTCATGCCGAGATGGATGATCCATTGAGTCGCATCCGTGGGCTCCGGCTTCGATGCGTGAGACGGAGAACCATTCCGTTTTTTCCGGGAAGTAGCCACACGCTTTTTGGTTGGCGAAGCCCCGCCCGCACCGGTCAAATCGACCACAATGTGCTTGCCGGCACGGTGTACGCGGACCACTTTCCTGCCTTCAAGCGCAGCCGCAATCGCAGCGGCCGGGGATTTCAGAACCTGGGGCCGGGACCCAATCCACACGGACTCAATCGTGTCGCCAGTAATTCGTTTGTCGAGACCGCGCACAATGGTTTCGACTTCGGGAAGCTCGGGCATGAGATCAGTTTACAGATGACGGATGACCGGTGTCGGTTGCGGTTGCGGTATCGGCGCGAACCATGCCTCAGTTGGGAAAAGGTAGCCACCTTATCACCCAACGACTGTCCCCCTTCTCCCAATTGCCGCTTTCCGGCTTGCCAAGGTATCATTACGAGTACACAGCTCGCCCGGATTTCTACCCCTGTAATTCAGCAGTTTGACCTCGTGAATGGCGGATGTGTGCGACCCTGAACGCGCGGCGCGGAGCTGCGCGAATTTTCTCCACGGAGATGGAATTGAAAAAGGGCAGAACTGCGGTCATTGTCGGTGCGCAATGGGGTGATGAAGGCAAGGGCAAGATTGTTGACGTGCTCTCCGAAGAATTTTCCGTTGTGGCTCGCTACGCGGGCGGACACAATGCGGGGCACACGGTCATCATTCACGGAAAAAAATTCATTTTGCAGCTTGTGCCAAGCGGCGTGTTGCGCGACGGCTGTCTCAGCGTGATTGGCAACGGAGTCGTGCTCGATCCAATCGCTTTCCTGAAAGAAACTGCGGGGCTGCGAGCTGCCGGGGTAAAGATCGACGGCAACCTCTTCGTATCAAACCGCGCACAGGTGATCCTTCCCTATCACCGGATGATGGAACTCGGTGCTGAAAACGCCCCGGGACGCGTGAAGATTGGAACCACGTCGCGCGGCATTGGTCCGGCGTATGAAGACAAGATCGCCCGCCGTGGCCTGCGCGTTTCCGACCTGTTGGACCTGAAGCTGCTTAAGACGCACATCGAGAACGCATGCCGCGAAAAGAACATGATCGCGCATGCGCTGTTCAATTCCGATCCACTCGACGCGGACAAGATGTTCAAGGAGTACTCCGACGCCGCGCAGCAGATCGCGCCGTTTGTATGTGACACCGCACTGCTACTGAACAAGGCATTGGCAGACGGCAAATCGATTGTTTTCGAAGGCGCACAGGGCACGATGCTCGACATCGATCACGGTACTTACCCATTTGTTACGTCATCGAGCGCGACATCGGGCGGAGCCGTAATTGGTACCGGCGTTGCGCCGACCGCCATCGATATGGTCATCGGCATCACCAAGGCTTATTGCACTCGCGTGGGTGGAGGGCCATTCCCTACCGAGGCGCACGACGAATCGGGCGAAGATCTGCGGAAGCGAGGCAATGAGTTTGGCGCCGTGACGGGTCGTCCGCGACGCACGGGCTGGCTTGATTTGCCTCTTCTACGCTACGCTGGCATGATTAACGGTATTTCGTGGCTGGTCGTAACCAAGTTGGATGTGCTCGACCACCTCGCCGAAATTCCTGTTTGTGTGGGCTACAAGATCAACGGCAAAGCGACGGAAGAAATTCCTGCGCAAGCCAGCGGATACGACACCATCGAGTGCGTCTACAAGAAGGTGCCGGGATGGAAGACATCCACGCAAGATGCGCGCAAAATGTCGGACTTGCCGAAGCAGGCGCGGGAGTACCTGGCTTTCATTGAAAAAGAAACCGACGCCCGCGTGGGTATGGTTTCGACCGGCCCTGACCGCGATCAGACCATCATGGTGGATGAATTCGCGGGCAAGTTAGGCAAGAATTAATTCAAAGAGAGGATCGCAGCCAATGGTAGTGCTGGCGGTTACCTGGTTGGCCAAGGCTGGACGAGAGTCCGAAGTGGCAGAGGTGTTCGCAAAGCTGACGGAGGAATCGCGCAAGGAACCCGGCTGCGTGATGTATCAGGTACACCGCCACAAGACCGAGCCGCGACGGTTCTTCATCTACGAACAGTATAAGGATAATGCCGGCCTTGAGGGCCATCGCGCGGCGCCGCATTTCCTGCAATACGCAAAGAAGGACTTACCCAAGATTGCGGATCGCGTCGAGGGGCATCTGCTTGAGCCCTTGGCGTAAGAATTTCGGCGGCGACGCGCGTCCGTAAGTCGGCTGAGTTATTTCTTATCCGCCATCAGCACGCCACCCGATGCGTAGCTTTCCTTCGACACTTCCACAATTGTGACGACGACCGCTTCGCGGCGAGCGCCGGCCTCTTCGACCATCGCGTCGGTGATGCGCTGGGCGAGTTTCCGTTTCTGATCGGTCGAGCGACCGGTGAGCATGGTTACTTGGACTAAAGGCATAAAGTCAGTTCTCAGTTCTCAGTTCTCGGTTGTCGAGCTTACTTTGCCAATTCGTAGCCGGCAAAGAAGAAGCTGAGTTCGAAGCGGGCTGTGTCGTCGGCGTCCGAACCGTGGATGGCGTTGTGCTCGATGCTCGCCGCCCATTTTTTGCGGATCGTGCCTTCCTCGGCGTTCGCGGGATTGGTCGCACCCATGAGTTTGCGAAGGTCGGCGATGGCGTTTTCTTTCTCGAGAGCAATCACGACGATGGGACCGCTGGACATGAAGTCCGTGAGCGAGTTGTAAAACGGGCGACTGGCGTGAACGGCGTAAAATTGTTCGGCCTGATGCTTGGAAATCTCCAGCATTTTCATGGCGAGAATATGAAAGCCATTTTTCTCGAATTGTTCGATGATGTCGCCGACGGCGTTTCGCTTGACCGCATCCGGCTTGATGATGGTAAGGGTGCGTTGCAATGTTTTCATATTCAGTTCTCAGTTCCCGGTTCTCAGTTCTCGGTTTCTAAAACTTCGGTTCAGAGATACGCCTCTATGGCGTTGCAAGCAATCTCCACGAGTTGATTCTCACAACGACCAAACGCCACAACCTGGCTGCATGCTTTTATTATTTCCCCACGCTTACGCCGAGGGCTGCGACTAGAGTTTCCCCGATGTCGGCTGGCGATTTCGCTACCTTGATGCCTGCTGCTTCCATGGCCTTAATCTTTTCGGACGCCGTGCCTTTGCCGCCGGAGATGATTGCCCCTGCGTGGCCCATGCGACGGCCTGGAGGAGCGGTTTGTCCGGCGATAAAGCCGACGACCGGCTTCTTCATTTTGGCTTTTACAAACTCGGCGGCCGCTTCTTCGGCGTTGCCGCCAATTTCGCCAATCATGATTACGGCTTCGGTCTCGGGGTCGCGATTGAACAGGTCGAGCGCATCGAGGAAGTTGGTGCCGATGATGGGATCTCCGCCGATACCGATGGCGGTCGACTGTCCGATGCCGCGCGTCGTCAACTGGTACACGGCTTCGTAAGTGAGCGTGCCAGAGCGCGAAACGATGCCGATTGGTCCTTCTTTATGGATATGCGCCGGCATGATGCCGATCTTGCACTTGCCCGGCGAAATGATGCCGGGGCAATTCGGACCGATGAGACGTGAGCGGCGGTCTTGCAGGAATTCCCACGCGCGGACCATATCGAGGGTCGGGATGCCTTCGGTGATGCAGACGATCAGCTCGATCTCTGCGTCGGCGGCTTCCATGATGGCATCGGCCGCGAACGGCGGCGGGACGAAAATTACCGAGGCATTGGCGCCTGTCTTATCGACGGCTTCCTGAACGGTGTTGAAGATCGGCCATCCCTCGTGGGTGGTACCGCCCTTGCCGGGCGTCACGCCACCGACAATCTTGGTTCCGTAATCTTGCGCAGCTTTGGCATGGAAGGTTCCTTCCTTGCCGGTCAGCCCCTGCACCACAACGCGCGTGTTCTTGTTAACAAGAATTGCCATGATTGCTTCTTTCAGTAGCTAAATAGCCAGTGGCTAATAGCTGGTTATGAATCTGAAGCCACGTTCTAAGCCACGACACTGCTAGCAACTACTTTGCGGCCGCGACCACTTTTTCGGCCGCATCTTTCATTGTGTTCGCGACGATGAAATTCAATCCAGAGTTTTTCAGAATCTCACGTCCCGCTTCGACGTTCGTTCCCTCCAGCCGCAACACGATCGGCAGTTGGATGTGAGTTTTCTGCGCGGCTTCTACCACTCCCGTCGCCAGCGTATCGACGCGCAGAATTCCACCGAAAATGTTGATGAGGACAGCCTTGACGTTCTTGTCGCTCAGCAAAATCTCGAAAGCATGCGTAACCTGCTCGGCGTTGGCTCCGCCACCCACATCAAGGAAGTTGGCAGGCATTCCACCCGCATATTTGATGATGTCCATGGTCGCCATGGCGAGTCCGGCACCGTTCACCATGCAACCTACGTTTCCATCGAGCTTGATGTAGTTCAGGTTGTACTTGGAAGCTTCGACCTCAAGCGGGTCTTCTTCGGTGACGTCACGCAGTTCTTTGAACTCAGCGTGGCGGAACAGCGCGTTATCGTCAAAATTGATCTTCGCGTCGAGCGCGAACAATCGTCCGTCGGTAGTGGTAATGAAGGGATTGATCTCAAGAAGCGATGCGTCGGTGTCGAGAAAAGCCCGATACAAACCTGTGAGGAACTGCACTGCCTGGTTGATTTGCGGCCCTTTCAATCCAAGCTGAAAGGCAATCTTGCGCGCCTGAAACGCTTCCAGTCCCATCCCCGGATCGACGTGCTGCTTGAGAATTGCATCAGGATTCTCCGCCGCCACTTGCTCGATATCCATGCCGCCCGCCGCCGAAGCCATGAACACTGGCTTTCCTTCCGCACGATCGACCAGGATACCCAGGTAAAGTTCCTTCTCAATTGGAAGTGTTTCTTCAATCAGAAGGCGCTGAACGAGTTTTCCTTCGGGGCCGGTCTGATGCGTCACCAGATTCATCCCCAGGATTTTTCCAGCCAGTTCGGCGGCCTCTTCGACAGACTTTGCAATCTTGACGCCGCCGCCCTTCCCGCGCCCGCCCGCGTGGATTTGCGCCTTGACGACTACGCCGGAAGCGCCTGCCGCAAACAGGTTTCTAGCAGCAGCTTCTGCCTGTTCTCGGCTGGTCGCCATTTCGCCGCGAGGTACAGCGACACCATATTTCTTCAGGATTGCCTTCGCCTGATACTCATGAATTTTCATAATGATTCCTGCGTTGTGCAACTCCGGGGTAGGACCTGATTGCGGCTTATGACAGCGGGCAGCAAACTTATGATTCTACCGAACGCGATGACGATCGTCCAAGCGTAAACCCGGAATGACCGCAATGGCGTAGCGCCCATCACAACGGACTCCGCTAATCATCACGGTTCTTGCCTGATCACTCGCCTATAATCGGAAGCCCATGAGACTCGAGCAAAAACTGGCGGAACTCAAGAAGCGTGATCAATTGGCGGAAGAGGGCGGTGGCGCTCAACGCCGGGAGCGCCAACACAAGGAAGGCAAGATGTCCGCTCGCGAGCGGGTGGAATTCTTGCTCGACGAGGGCACGTTCGAAGAGACCGACAAACTGGTAACTCACCGAAGCCACGATTTCGGGATGGAAGACCAGAAGTTTTATGGCGACGGATTCATCACCGGTTATGGACGCGTCGAAGGACGCCTGGTTTTCGTCTTTGCACAGGACTTTACGGTTTTTGGCGGATCGCTTTCGGAAACGAACGCGCAAAAGATCGTGAAGATCATGGATCTGGCCGCCAAGATGGGCGCCCCTGTCATCGGTCTCAACGATTCTGGCGGCGCGAGAATTCAGGAAGGCGTGATGTCGCTCGCGGGATACGCCGACATTTTTCTGCGGAACACGCTGTACAGCGGCGTAATTCCTCAAATTTCCGCGATCATGGGCCCGTGTGCCGGCGGCGCTGTGTACTCGCCCGCCATCACGGATTTCATCCTCATGGTGGACAAGACCTCTTACATGTTCATTACCGGTCCGGACGTCATCAAGCTGGTGACCCATGAGGAAGTCACCAAGGACCAACTCGGCGGCGCCATGACGCATAACGAAACCTCCGGCGTCGCGCATTTCCTGTCACACGATGACGCCGAATGCCTGTCGATGGTTCGCGAGCTGCTCAGCTTTATCCCCTCGAACAACCTGGAAGACGCGCCACGCAAGGCGTGCAACGACCCATCCGATCGAGCGGATGAAAAACTCGATTCGATAGTTCCCGACCAGTCGAATCAGCCCTACGACATTAAGGATGTAATCCACTCAGTGGTTGACGATGGATATTTTTTTGAAGTGCAGGAGCACTACGCGCGAAACATTGTGATCGGCTTTGCGCGTTTGAACGGACGATCTATCGGCATCGTCGCCAACCAGCCTGCGGTACTTGCCGGAACACTCGATATCAACGCGTCGATCAAGGGCGCGCGCTTCGTCCGCTTCTGCGATTGCTTCAACATTCCATTGGTGACGTTCGAAGACGTTCCAGGATTTTTGCCCGGAACAAATCAGGAATACGGCGGGATCATCAAGCATGGCGCGAAGCTGCTGTTTGCATTCGCTGAGGCTACGGTCCCCAAGATCACGGTTATCACGCGTAAAGCGTATGGTGGCGCGTACTGCGTCATGGCCTCAAAGCATATCCGCACCGATGTCAACTACGCATGGCCAACCGCAGAGATCGCCGTCATGGGGCCTGAAGGGGCCGTTGACATCGTGTATAAGCGCGATTTGGAAAGCGCCAAGAACCGCGACGAAATGCGCCAGCAAAAGATTGAAGAGTTTCGCGACCGGCTTGCAAACCCGTATGTGGCAGCCGAACGCGGATTTCTCGACGCTGTAATCCAGCCACGCGACACGCGGAAGAAGTTAATCCAGGCGTTAGAGATGCTTCAGAATAAGCGCGACAAGAACCCGCCCAAAAAACACGGGAACATACCGTTGTAGGAAGAACCCGTGCGCCCTTAAATAAACAATCTTACTGAGGTTTGTTGCGAGATTTCGGACAACAGATGGGATGAGTGTGCTTCGAATGGCAGCTCTCTTGGAGCGGGAGGGGGAGGGCAAACAATAAGAGTCCCGAGGTGGTGTTGGTCTTATTCGTCTCGGCCAGTAGCTCGCTTTAGACCCTTGCTTGACCTGCTCTCGTCGCTTCCTTGCGGTCGCTCCGCGCGATCTTCACTCGGGCTCCGGGCTTACCGCCAACCGGATAAACCAGTCCAACGCCTCGGGACTCTATCCTGCCTTCGACTTGTGCTCCCGTTCTCCTCGACCAGCGCTTTGCTATAGACCCTTACTGGCCCTCTTTCCTCTTCTCTTTGCAGAGTTTCGGAAAGTGACCTCGCTTGAGCCCCGGACGCCGCACCAACCGGCAAAACTCAGGAACGTGTCAAAGAACGATCGTGAATCTACTCCTCCTATTCCCCGCGTCAATCTTTTCTTCGCTCTTTTATCTCCTTACTTCTCAATCTCCTGCACGCCGCCCACAACCCCATGACAGCTTTTGGTGCACCCTGCCTCTCGACAAACAAATTCGTCTCGTTTCACCGCATGTTTTTATGAGCATTCACGAAGATCGCGTCGGACAAGCGTTTCACACCACAACACGCCGCACTTGTGAAAATCGCGCATATACCGCGTGAAATCTGATTTCTCATCCCTTGCAACGGTACGCCAAGCAATCGCGTTACAATGCGCGTTCAATCTTTTGACCGGAGGTTGCACTTGGTTCGTTGGCACCGGTTGGCGTTTGTTCCACTGATATGTTTCACGTTTGTGTTTGCCGAAACCGGCGAGCAGAGAGCCGCGCGCCATCTTGAATCAATTCGCAATAGTCCACCCCTTCTTCTTGACTTCCTTCGAGATATGCCCAAGGGCGGCGATCTTCACAACCACTTGGCGGGTGCAATTTATGCCGAGAGCTTCATCAGTTATGCCGTCAAGGATAATCTCTGCGTCGATCGCACGACCGGCCAGGTGTTACCCGCTCCGTGTCAGTCCTGCGAAGCAACTTCGTCCAAACCCGCTGCCAACTGCGCCTACTCCGATCAAGGCCTCTACAACTTCCTGATAGACGCCTGGTCGATGCGAAATTCGACGCTTCGGCACGTCTCCGGACACGACCACTTCTTTGCGACGTTCGACCGGTTCTTTCCCGCCGAGATCAATCACACAGGCGAAGAAATTGCGGAAGCTGCAGCTCGTGCTGCCGCCGGGCACCTGCAGTATCTCGAACTGATGATCACCGGCGTGGGTATTCGGTCGGCAGAAGTCGGCGCCAAGAACGGATGGGATGACGACTTCGCGAAAATGCGCGACAAACTGTTGGCTGGCGGCCTGAAAGATGTAACTGCAGCCACCCGCGACCAATTGACCGAAGACTGGGACGTTGCCCAGCAGACGTTAAACTGCCGAACCGCAAAAGCCGACCCGGGTTGCAATGTCGCCGTGCGCTTTCTCTACCAGGTCTTGCGTGGCTTTCCGCGTGAACAGGTGTTCGCTCAAATTCTTCTTGGATTCGAACTCGCTCAGTCCGATCCGCGCTTCGTCGGACTCAATCTCGTCATGCCGGAAGATTGGTATGTACCCATGCACGACTTTGATCTTCACATGCGCATGATCGACTATCTGCATGGCGTCTACCCCAACGTACACATCACGCTCCACGCGGGCGAGTTAACAATGGGATTGGTTCCACCCGAGGGCCTGCGCTTCCACATTCGCGAGTCCGTTCAAAAAGGACACGCCGAACGTATCGGCCACGGGGTTTCGGTCATGTACGAAGACAAACCAATCGAGTTGATGCAGGACCTGGCAAAGAAAAATGTGCTGGTCGAAATCTGTCTCACATCAAACGATCTCATTCTCGGGGTGAGTGGACCGAAGCATCCGCTTCAGACGTATCGCAAATATGGCGTGCCCGTCGCGCTGGCCACAGACGATCAGGGAGTATCCCGGTCCGACATGACGCAGGAATATGTGCGGGCCGCGAGTGCCTATCCGCTCACCTACCCAGACCTTAAGAACATGGCGCGCCAAAGCATCGCGCACAGCTTTCTTCCAGGCAAGAGCCTCTGGACTGATGCAAAATCGTTCCGCAGAAACGGTGCTTGCGCGCTCGACAATCCAGCGGGCGATCGCGCGTCCGCGTCTTGTCAAACGTTTCTCAAGGGCAATGAACGAGCGAATGAGCAATGGAAACTGGAGAGGGCATTCGCAGAGTTTGAGGCAAAGACGCAGTAAGAAATAATTGCGAGCCTTACCCGCTCGCATGTACGGTTTCCGGATGACCACCGACGATTCCACGCGAGCTGAGTCCGCCGCTCAGTTCATAACTTCGCAAACCTCTGTTCGCCCGAAGATCGCGCTTGTCCTCGGCTCCGGCCTTGGCGCCTTTGCCGACGCTTTGACGGACGCGGTTCGCATTTCCTACGCGCAGATTCCGTCCTTCCCTCGCTCCACCGCCATCGGACACGCTGGCCAGCTCGTGATAGGCAATTCCCAGGGTATTACCGTCGCGGCCATGCAGGGCCGCACGCATCTCTACGAAGGTTACTCAGCAAAGGAGGTGTCTTTCCCGATTCGCGTTTTCACGCGCATGGGCATCAAAGCCGTCATCCTGACTAACGCTGCGGGCGGAATCAATTTGAAATACAGCCAGGGCGCGTTGGTCGCAATCCGCGACCACATCAATCTACAAGGACAGAACCCACTGGTCGGTCCAAACGACGAGCGCTTCGGACCACGCTTCCCTGACATGACGCAGGCATACTCAACTGCCTACCGCGAAATCGCCGCGGCTGCAGCGCAGAAGCTTGGAATGACTCTTCACGACGGCGTCTACGTCGCTCTCCTCGGCCCAAGCTACGAAACCCCGGCCGAAATTCGTTACCTGCGCACAATCGGCGCCGACCTGGTTGGAATGTCGACAGTCGCCGAAGTCATCGCTGCTCGCCACATGGGCCTGAAAGTTCTGGCTATCTCGTGTGTTACGAATATGGCCGCCGGAATTCTGGATCAGCCAATCAATCACGAAGAAGTCCTCGAAACCGGCAAGCGCGTGCAGAAGCAGTTCGAGGCTTTGTTGCGAGCAGTGCTTCCGCGCATCGCAGCAGACGTCAGCGCATAGCTTCGGCGTCTACTGTCCCCGACTAGAAAATCAGCTTCACTCCAAGTTGAACTACGCGCGGTCCGCCGCCACCCAATCCGGGGTTAGTCTGCGCCTGGTCGGGCGTCTGCGTAATCAATCCTTGTTGCGTAGACCCCGGATCAACGAAGAAGTTCGGCAATGCAAAGTTCGGATGGTTGAAGATATTGAAAAACTCCGCGCGGAACTGCAAGTTCAAGCGGTCGAAAATCTGGGTGCTTTTGGAGAGCGAGAAGTCTACGTTCCAGAACTTCGGACCGAAGATCGCGTTCCGTCCCAGGTTTCCAAATGTCCCATCTGCTGGTTGCTCAAACGCCGCCCCATTCAGGTATCCGATAAAATCCGGCGCCGCGTCCCAATTGGAGTTGATTGGATTCACCCCAGCTACAACATTCGGGCGCTGATGAAAATTGGATCGGGTATTGAAATTGTCGTTGAAAAACGCGCTGGTATCATTCGCGCTCACAATCGGCACCGGACGGCCGCTCTGTGCAGTGACGATCGTGTTGAGCGCCCAGCCCTCGGCAAAACGTTTCGGTCCGAAAAGCTTCGGCACCTGGTAAGTGAATGCCGCCGTAAAGCGGTGGCGAGTGTCGAAGTTCGACGGTCCATGCTCCGCTGCCAGGTTGTTCGAATCCTGGGGGAACGCGACCGTTGCGAAGTTGAAGTCAATCGCATCCGAAGCATCGTCAAGCGACTTCGACCACGTGTAGCCCGCAAATCCAGAAAGCCCATGCCAGGTTTGCGTACGGAACGTCGCTTGCATTGCGTGATACGTCGATCCGCTGATCGTCGCGAACTCATCGACGAACCCATATTGCGGAAACGTCACTCGATTGCCATCCACATCGGGCTGATTAGCATCGCGCAAGCGTGCCAGCTTTGTTCCCTTGCTGCCTACGTACCCGATCTGGAACGCCACACCGTTCGTCAACTCGTGCTCGACGTTCACGTTCCAGCTTTGGACGTAGGGCGTCGGCAAATCTCGGGGAGTGATAAACAGATTTGCTCCGAATGGCGGATAAGGCGGGTCTGGCAGCGTGAACACCGGTCCGCCGCTCACACCGCTTAGAGCATCGCCATTAAAGTTCAACGGTACGACAGCCTGCGGCCCAATTGGATTCGTTACCAGACCAGCCGACGACGTGAAGTTAGCTATCATGAGGTTTTGCGGGATGTAGTCGAAGTAAACGCCATAGCCCGCGCGCACTACCGTGTTCGGATGGACGTTCCACGCAAACCCAATTCGCGGCGCAATGTTGTTCCAGTCGCGGTTGTAGGCCCTATCTAGCCCGTCGCTGCCCACCATGGCGAGCTGGCCATCGCTCCCTAAATTTGAAATCAGGTCGTGCTCTTCACTCAGCGGACCGAAATATTCCCAACGCAATCCCACGTTCAGGGTGAAATTCGGACGTAACCGAAAATCGTCCTGCACAAAGGCGCTGAATCCGTTGTTGGAAGTGTTGCGATGCGTGTTGCCGGCATTTGCCAGAGTGAACGCACTGCCAAGATAAAAATTCGCAAGTACAACTGCGCCCGAATCACTGCACACGGGCGAATCCGTCTCCTCGCCCGGGCAATCAGCTAGAACGGACGTGTCAGGACTAAACGTAATCAGCCCGCGCTCCAGGTTGTCGTTGAAGTTCAAAATTGACGCGCGCCGAAATTCGCCGCCAAACTTGATAGTGTGGCGTCCTCGAACCCACGTGAAGTTGTCGAGAATCTGATAGCTCTGGCTCGTGCGGCCGCGTGGAATACTGAACGCACTCGAGCCCAAATTTTCAAACACACCGCCAAAATCAAATTCGGGCAGACTCAGTTTCCCCGTACCAAAGTCGATGCCTAACGAGTTCGGATCGAAATTTGCATCACGCGACGAAAACGACGTCCGGTAGCGGCTATACCCAAAACGAATTTCATTGATCTTCGTAGGGCCAATCGTAGAAAGCCAACTCGCGGACACAAGTTGGACTCGCGTTGGCGACACCTGCGCGAACGGGGATAGGCGCGAACCTCCACCAAACCCCAGCCCGCCCAGCGGAAATTCCTGCTCGCTGCGCGCGAAAGCGTATCGCCCGGTGAGTGACTGGGAAGAACTAACTTGGTGATCCACTTTCACTAGAAAACTATCCACATCATTCTTGTCGTTGACCTGGCCGGGCACAATCCCAGAGGTCGACGTCGGATAGAAACCTAAAACAGAAGTGAGCGCGGGGTTCGGCTCTACGCCGTTGTCGATGACCAACTGTTGCGCGTCGAGAATCTGCTGTTGCGTCGGCACCAGCAGCGTGAAGTCCGAAGTGACTCGCTCACGCTGTCCTTCGTACGCGCCAAAGAAAAATGTTTTGTCTTTGATGATCGGGCCGCCAACCGACGCTCCGAAATTGTTGTTTCGAAACGGGCTTTTGTGGTGCGACTCGCCCGTAAACGGATCAGTATCCCGATTGAAGAAATTTCGCGCGTCCATCGCGTCATTGCGCAAAAACTCGAATCCGGAACCGTGGAACTGGTTGGTCCCCGAACGGGAGATGATGTTTACGATCGACCCGCTATTCCGCCCGTACTCCGCCGAGAAATTCGACTGCAGATTGAATTCCTGAATTCCGTCAATCGGGAGCAGCGACGCCGGTGCGCCGCCGATTCCCACTTGATTGAATGCGGAATTGTTGAAGAACGGGTCGTTGTTATCCGTCCCGTCCAGCGCATAGTTGTTAGAGCGATCGCGATTGCCATTAATCGTAAACTGTCCGAAACCGCTTTGAATAGCCGCCACGCCCGAGGGCTCAACCGTTGTGCCCGGAACGAGTGCGACGAGTTTGCCAAAGTCTCGCCCGTTCAATGGAAGCTCGGTTACGAGCCTCCGCTCCAGCACTTCGCCTAGAACGTCGCGTTCAGCGTCCACCAGTGGTGTGGATGCTTCCACCGTCAACTGTTCCTTCCGCCGCTCGATCATCGAGAGATCAAAATCGGCGGTCGTATCGACTCCAACGTTTACGATCACATTTTGTGCCGTAGGCGTCAGCCCCGCAGCAGATGCCATCACCGCATAAGTGCCCACCGCCAGTTCCGCCAACACGTAACCGCCATCCGGTCCAGTGACGGTCTCACGCGACAGCCCCGTTGCGGAATTCTTGGCCGTTATCTTCGCGCCTGCGATAAGACTGCCGGTCGGATCAAGCACTTTGCCCCGGATCGTCCCTCGAAAACTCTGTGCTGCGGAAGCTGCCACCAAAAGCAATGCAACCAGGGCAGGCGCGAGCAGTCGTGCTGCAATCGTGAACTTGGTTTTCATAAGTTTTCTCATTAGTGCGCGTGCTTCAATTCGCCTTCCGCGGAATCACGATCGGAACCGGAGGCTTAATGTTGTATTTTTTTGACGCGTACGCTTGATTTACCGAAAAGCCCAAATTTCCCCGCGAGTCGATGTAAAAAAGTGGCTCTCCTATCGCGACGTCGCTAAATGTCTTCACAAACGGCGCCGTAATTTCGTTGTCGGCCAGTTTGAATGTCACCTTGTCGCCCAGTTTGTACCCGAGTTTTGCAAACAGTTCACTGTTGACATTCGTGACGAGGTTTCCGAAAGGTCCATCAATCGCAATGACCTGCGCTTTTAACTCTTTGTCGCCGAGCATCGCGGGCGCCAACTCCAAACGAACTAGATTCTGTAGTGGCAGCTCCGGTCCTACGTTTTTCCAATCCTCCCCAATGGCCAGTCGGGCACCCACAGGCGAGAAGATGTCACGCCCGTGAAACGTAGACGATAATTTTGCGCCGATCATCCAATCGCGATTCGTAATCTCACGCGCTGCCTCAAGCCCATCGCGTTGCTCCACCAGCGTAAGCAGTCCGTTATCCGGGAGCACAAAAAACTGTCCACGTTTCGACTTCGCAACGATCGCCTTGCGAGTGCTCCCCACCCCTGGATCCACCACCACAACAAATACCGTTCCCTCCGGGTAATAGGGCGTTGCTCCAAACAGAAAACGTGCGCCGTCCAAAATTGAAAACGGGGTTACCTGGTGCGTAAGGTCCACGATTCGCACGTCCGGCATGATGCTGTACATAACGCCGCGACAGATAGCGACCGAATCGTCCACAACGCCAAAATCAGTCATGAAAACAATTGTCGGCGGGTACTTCTTTGGAGTCTGCGCCACTAACGAAACGGAAAACAGAAATGGAAACAAAAGAAGGCCCGTCGCTGCCAGGCGAAAAAGCTCGCGCCGCTGTTGCTCAAACTTCATTTTTAAGAACTCCCTGATAAAGCGGGATTGACCAACCAGGTCTTGGCACACGCTCTGCGCAAGTAAACCCGCTCAGATGCTCAGACAAGTCTGCTGGATTCAAGTAAGGGCTAACATTCTACTCACGCTGCGGGTCAGGGGCCACCAGCCAACCCCATCCGAACGCAACACTTTTCTTCCAGCATTCGGCCCCTTTCGGCATCTATAATCGCGTGGGTTCGCACTTCCGACTTTGGCCACCCCGCCGATGGAGGTTTTCATGCCGCAAGCCATACACGCGATTCCAGAAAAATATTTAGACCTGTTTGAGAAACGTGCTTTCGCGAGTTTGGGCACAGTGATGCCCGATGGACGTCCGCAGGTGACTCCCGTGTGGGTTGATTTCGATGGCGAACATGTAATTTTCAATTCTGCCAAGGGCCGCCAGAAGGACAAAAATGTCCGTCGCGATCCGCGGGTGGCCATCGCGCTGATCGACCCAGACAATCCGTATCGCTATCTCGAGATTCGTGGCAAAGTTGTCGAGGTCACCGAACAGGGCGCCGCCGACCACATCAACAAAATGGCGAAGAAGTACCTCGGTGTGGACAAATATCCTTACGGCCAGCCCGGCGAAGTGCGAGTGATCTACAAAATCAAGCCCGAACACACAACGGTGATGGGATAGATTGAGCGCTTCCGCAACGCGTCCGATTCGCAAATTCAATCTCTGCTTTCTCGGGTACGGCAACGTCAACCGCACGCTCATGCGGCTCCTTGCAGAACGATCGGAGGACTTGCGGGCGCGATATGGAATTGATTATCGCGTGACCGGCGTTGCGTCACGCCGGCTCGGTTGGATCGCAGACACCGACGGAATCGACGTAGTCCAGGTTCTTCCGTCAACCGCAGTGGGATACAACGATTCCAATGTGCGCGACTGGCTTCGTACTGCGAAGGCGGATGTCCTCTTCGAAGCCACCGCTCTGAACGTCTCAAAAGGCCAGCCTGCTGTCGACTACCTGCGGGCCGCCCTCGAACTCAATGCGCACGCTATCACTGCCAATAAGGGCCCAGTCGTTTTTGCCTTCGACGAGCTGAGCGCTCTCGCCGAACGCAACGGAAAGCGATTCCTTTTTGAGTCCGCTGTCATGGACGGCGTTCCCATTTTCTCGCTCTTCCGCGATAACCTCCCGGCGATTCACTTGAAAGGATTTCGCGGAATTCTAAATTCAACGACCAACGTGATTCTCACGGGCATGGAAGAAGGATTGACGTTCGAGCAATCGCTCGCCCATGCTCGAGAAATCGGCGTTGCTGAAACTGACGCCACCGCGGACATCGAAGGGTGGGATGCCACGGTAAAAGTAACCGCGCTCGTGAATGTTCTTATGGGCGTACGGTTGCGCCCAGCAGAAGTTCAGCGACAAGGAATCCAAGACCTCTCCGCAGAAGTGGTGCGGCAAGCTCGCGCAGAAGCGCGTCCGTACAAACTTCTCTGCCAGGCACGCCGAACAGAAACCGGCGTAAAAGCCAGCGTCGGCCCTCAGCAATTGCCTTTGACTGACCCAATCGCGCTGGTATCCGGAACCTCATCCATTATTCAGTTTGAAACGGACATCTTTCCAACCCTCACCATCACTGAAGAAAATCCGGGCCTCTTCGCGACCGCCTACGGCATGCTTGCAGACTTCGTGCGTGCCGTGTCCTGACCGACGCATTTCCGTTTTCGTGACAGACCCCATCGAACACTGCTAGTCTGACCGACGTCTATGCCTATCACGGAAAAGTCAACGATTCCCGAAATCGATCTGTCTTGGGTCCGATCGCAGTTTCCTGCTCTCAATCAAACCGTCAACGGTCATCCTGCTGCTTTTCTTGACGGACCGGGCGGGACGCAGGTTCCTCAGCGCGTCATCGACGCCATCAGTGACTATCTCCGCCGAAATAACGCGAACACCTGTGGTGCCTACCAAACCAGCCGGAATACCGACGCGATGATCGCGGGCGCGCGTTCTGCGATGGCTGACTTCCTTGGCTGCGATGCGGACGAAGTGGTCTTCGGCTTCAACATGACCTCGCTCACTTATGCGATGAGCCGTGCGATCGGACGCGAACTCGAACCGGGTGACGAAATCGTGCTCACCTATCTTGATCACGACGCCAATTTCTCTCCGTGGCGTGCGCTTGAAGAGCGCGGCGTAAACCTTCGCGTTGTCGAGGTCAACAAAGCCGACTGCACGCTCGACATGACGGACCTCGCACGCAAGATCAACACTCATACAAAGCTGGTGGCCGTTGGTTACGCGTCTAATGCGGTGGGAACAATCAACAACGTGCGCGAGGTTGTGCGCCTCGCAAAAAGTGTTGGCGCGCTGAGCTACATCGATGCCGTTCACTACGCGCCGCACGGTCCAATCGACGTCCACGCGCTGGATTGCGATTTTCTCGTCTGCTCAACTTACAAGTTCTTTGGCCCGCACATGGGTGTGCTCTATGGGAAGCGCGACCACCTCACCCGGTTGCATCCTTACAAGGTTCGCGCGAACACCAACAAAATTCCCAACTGTTGGGAATGGGGCACACTAAATCACGAATGCATCGCGGGCATTACCGCTTGCGTGGACTACCTTGCCGACTTAGGGCGCCGTGCCAATCCTTCCGCCAAGAACCGCCGCGCGGCGATCCTTTCCGCCTATGAACTGATTCATCAGCACGAACGCTCGCTGCTCGAGAAACTGATCGCAGGCTTGCCCACGCTTCCGGGAGCCAGGATTTATGGGATTACCGATCCTAAACGGTTTGATGACCGTTGCCCGACAGTGGCTGTGCGCATCGACGGGCATACTCCACTCGAACTTGCCGACAAACTTGGCGATCGTGGATTTTTTACTTGGGATGGAAATTACTATGCTATCAATCTTTCTGAACAGCTCGATGTGGAGAAAGACGGGGGCTTCCTGCGGATCGGACTTGCCCACTACAACACGCCGGAAGAGGTCGATCGACTGTTAGCCGCACTCGGCGAAATCGTGGCGGCGGCGCGATAAGCATAAAAAGTTTTCGTTCCGGACATGCCCAACAATCCACTTTGGGTCGGGAACCTCCGCGCTCCTGAAGTTGCACGCGTTACCGCTGAGCCTTTTCAACTTCTTCCACCGCGCTGCCCTTCCCAACAAGCACCAGGCTCGCCAACCCAATAAATAACCCGTGTTCAACCACGCCGGGAATGTCATTCAGCATCCGGCCAAGCGCCGGTGGATCCGGTATTTCTCCAAAACGGCAATCCAGAATGTGATGACCTTCATCGGTCACGTACGCCTTTCCGGCCGCGTCTCTCCGCAAATCAACCTTGGCGCCCATCTGCTGAATCTTTTTGGCGACCACGACTTGTGCGAAACCAATCACCTCCACGGGCAGAGGAAATTTCCCCAGTACAGGCACAAGTTTCGTCGAATCCGCAATCACCACCATCTTGCGCGACGCCGACGCGATGATCTTTTCGCGCAGCAGTGCTCCACCACCGCCCTTGATCAAACATAACCTCGGATCGATCTCATCTGCGCCGTCGATCGTGACATCGATCTCCTGGTACTCATCGAGCGTCGTCAACGGGATTCCCAGACTTCTCGCCAGATCCCCAGTCCTTACCGAAGTCGGGATCCCCAGGATCTTCAACCCGCTCTTCACCCGATCGGCAATCGCGTGCACCGCATGAACCGCCGTCGTTCCGGTGCCGAGTCCCACAATATTCCCGTCGTTGACAAACCTTGCGCTGGCCCGCCCAGCTAGTTTTTTTTCGTTGTCATTTCCCATAGTCGGAGCCCGAACCTACCGTCCACCGATTTCGATGAAGACCAGATACACCGCCAGCGCAATCCCGAACACCGCTAACACTACAGAAACGAGATCAACGATCACCCCCGCAGGCTCGAACGTCCCCGTGTCCAATTGCACGCGAGTCTTCCGATATCGCAATAGTCCAGCAACAATCAGCATGACTCCGCCCACAATCGAAATCATGCCAAGCCATGCCGTAATGCCCGGAGTCGTTGGACGATGTCCCTGCATCTGGAGCAATTCGCGAATTGCGATCGAGAAGCGGCCGATGGCGAATCCGAATACGATCGTGGCAACGCCGGTGCGCACCCATGCCAGGAACGTCCGCTCATTGGCTAAGTGATCTCGCGCGCGGTTCGGATTCTCATTCATGGCGGAGTAAAGGCCGCTCATTATTCCACAAATTTTTGAATCAGCGCGCCGCCCCGGCAAATTTTTCCCCATTTCAGCCGGAACACAGTGGTGCTTTGCGAATACTCAGGAGGGCTACGTGAAAATCCGTCAGCGTGCCTCGTCTAAACGAGCATCTTCCCCAAAAGTTCTTTCAGTAGCTTCGCTGCCACCACGGCCGTCATGTGCGAGATGTCCTGCGCAGGATTAAACTCCACAATATCCGCGCCAACAATCTTTCCCTTGATCGCATGTAAGTGCTTGATCGCGTCACGCACCGACATCCCGCCTGGTTCGCGATGCGAAAGTCCCGGAGCAAACGCCGGATCAAGCACGTCCATATCAAACGAAATGTATATAGGACCATCGACGGCCATGCGGTCAATCGCCGGAAGCGCCCGCATCTCAATCACCTCCGCGCCAAACCGCGCCGCCTGCTCGCGCTGATGTCCCGTCAACGCCCGGATCCCCACCTGAATCAACCGCGTTGCGTACTTCTCTTCCATGATCCGCGCAAACGGACACGCGTGCGACATCCGGTTGCCCTCAAGTTCGTCGTACAAATCCGGATGCGCATCAAAGTGAATGATCGTCAGGTTCGGGATTCGCTTTCCTACCGCGCTCACAATTGGCAACGTGATCGAGTGATCGCCGCCCAGCAGGATCGGTCGATACCCCAAATCGAGCAGCTTTCCCACCTCATGCTCGATGCACCCAAACGCATCCCGCAGCGAAAACTTCAAATTGCCAGCGTCGTAAAAAACACCTTCTATGCCGAGATCTACTCCCAGCTCAGTCCAGTAGTTGGAGGAACTCGAGTGCATCGCCGAGCGAATCTCCCACGGAGCGCCCGCCGATCCTCGCAAGTACGACGAGTTCGCATCGAACGGAATCCCTAGAATGGCCGGGGTCCCCGGCTTCGCAGCCGCAGGTGTTCCGGACTTCACGGTCGACATGGCCACGCCTCCTCAAGCAGATCGTTTTCCAATCGCCCTTACGGACGAGCCCTATCACATTTAGCCAATGCCGTCATCGGCACACGTCACAGCCCCCGAATCGAATCGCAACACATTGTAGCCGGGGACATTTTGGAGAGCTTTGTAACGCATTGCAACCAAAAGCACAATCGCCCACCGAAGTAGCCGTGAATCGCCCCGAAAATGCTCGCATCCTTTATGCTAGTAAAGTATGGCAAAGACCACTTCCCAGCAGTCCATTGATTCCAGTTCCACAGGACTCTTAGAACCACCCGGCGAGCGTGAACGTATTTTTGAGCTGTTCCGCCGCTGGGGATACGTCGAGGCGAAACTCGATCCTCTCGGCTTTCTCCGCCCGCAGCCGCACCCCGAGCTGCCGACCGAAGGCGAAATCGCGCAGGAGGCCCGGCGCATTTATTGCGGTAGCATCGGCGTCGAGTTCTCCCACATCACTGATCCGCAACGACGCCGATGGCTCACCGATCATATGGAAGCCGCTCCTGCCCCCGTCGATCAGCAACGCATTCTCGATTACCTGATCCGCGCGGAACTCTTCGAGCAGGTGCTTCAGTCGCGATATCTCGGAAACAAACGCTTCTCGCTCGAAGGCAACACGTCTCTGCTTCCGCTAATGGACGAGCTTCTCGACGCCGCCGGTCAACTGGGCGCGCAGGAATTGGTCCTCGGCATGAGCCATCGCGGTCGCCTTAACGTGATCGTTCACATCGCACAGCGTAAGCCTGAAGAAGTATTCGCCGAGTTTGAAGACGTCGATCCCCGCAGCGTCCTGGGCAGCGGAGATGTGAAATATCACATCGGCGCCACCGGCGAGTACAAAACGAAGAGCGGCGCGAAGATACACATCCACCTGGTTTCCAACCCGAGCCATCTTGAAGCCGTCGACCCGGTGACCGTAGGCCGCACACGCGCCAAGCATGACCGCGCTGGCGCCGACGGAACAAAGAAATTCCTGCCGCTCCTCATTCACGGCGACGCCGCCTTCGCAGGCCAAGGTATTTTGGCCGAGACCATCAACTACGCGGATCTCGCAGGCTACACCGTCGGCGGCACCATTCACGTCATCGTCAACAACTTGCTCGGATTCACCACCAGTGCGCGCGAAGAACATTCATCGCGCTTCGCAGCCCAGCTCGCCCGTCGCCAGTCGATTCCGATCTTTCACGTAAACGCGGAAGACGTCGACGCAGTGGTTCGCGTCGCGCGACTCGCCGTCGATTACCGCTATCGATTCGGTACCGATGTCGTCATCGACCTCATCGGCTATCGCCGCCACGGACATAGCGAAGTCGATGATCCAACGATCACTCAGCCGCGGATGTACAAGGCGATCAAGGAACATCCTCCGCTCTGGGAAAGCTACGCGGAGCGTGTCGGCATCGAAAACGTCGCCAACAAGGTGGAATCCGTTCGAGCCGAATTCGCCGCCGCCCACAAGAACGCTTCAAAAATCACCAAGAAACAGCTCCTCCGCGAACTCCCAGCTTACTGGAACGACTACTTCGGTGGACGTCATAAACCTGAATACGAAGTTCCAACCGGATTGTCGCGCGAAGAACTGTCCGAAATCACCGCCAGTCTCACCAGTTATCCTGACGACTTTCACATTCACCCAAAAGTGAAGAAACTGCTCGAGCAGCGTGAAGAAATGGGTAATGGCAAGCGTGATGTGGACTACGGCATGGCGGAGGCCCTTGCCTTCGGAAGCCTCGTGAAAAAAGGCATTCCCGTTCGCATGAGTGGGCAGGACAGCCGCCGCGGCACCTTCAACCAGCGCCATTCTGTTCTCATCGACATCGAGAATGAGCAGGAATACGTTCCGCTCCAAAATATTGCCCGCGGCCAGGCGACTTGCGAAATCTACAACTCCACCCTCTCCGAAGCCGGTGTGATGGGTTTCGAATACGGATACAGCCGTGACTATCCCGAAGCTCTCGTCATGTGGGAAGCGCAGTTCGGCGACTTCGCGAACGTCGCGCAAGCAGTGATCGATCAGTTCATCGTGGCTGGCGAAGATAAGTGGAACTTGCTTTCAGGTCTCACCCTCTTGCTCCCTCATGGTCACGAAGGGCAAGGCCCGGAACACTCGAGCGCGCGCATCGAACGCTACCTCCAGCTCGCAGCGCGCGACAATATCCAGATCTGCCAGCCCTCAAACGCTGCGCAATACTTCCACATGCTGCGCCGCCAAGCCTTGCGAAAGTGGCGCAAACCGCTGATCGTGTTCACACCTAAGAGCATGCTGCGTCATCCCGACGCTTGCTCACCGATCGACGAGTTTACGCGCAACGAGTTCCTTAACGTCGTGCCTGACACAGAAGTTACCAACGCTGAGCGAATTCTTCTCTGCACCGGCAAGATCGGACATGAACTCCACATGGAACGTGCCAAGAGAAAGGACGACACGACGGCAATCGTTTTCGTGGACCAGCTCTACCCGTTCCCGGAAAAAGAACTCCAGGCGGAATTCGAACGTCATCCCAATGCGCGCGACATTGTTTGGGTACAGGAAGAACCGGCCAACATGGGCGCACTGTTCTATATGCTCCCCCGTCTGCGTCGCATAGCCGGCGAGAAACCAGTGTTGTCGGTAAAGCGCTCTGCCAGCCCGGCTCCATCGACAGGCTCGGCAAAGGCGCATGAACTCGAACAAAAGACGCTGATTACCCTGGCGTTCACAAAGAACTAGAGGGGATTTTTAGCTACGAGCCCGCGCGGAAGTCGATCGCGACCGTGGTTTCTGCATCCACGGGATTGCCATCAACTACGTAGGGCTCGAATTTCCACCATCGCACGGCATCAGTGGCGGCCTGCTTTAACTGCTCCGGCCCGCTGAGTGCGCGTACAGTTTTGACTGCGCCGTCCGATCCAACGACTACATTCAAAATCACGACACCCTGGATTCCTCCGGCCCGCGCTTCTTGTGGATACACAGGATCCAGCCGATACCGGACATGTTGAGCCATCACCGCAGATGGCACTTGGAGTCTAGGAACCGAGCTCTGGGATTCTGCCTCTCTCGCTTGCGATTCAATCTCCTTCCATCCACTCTGCCATCTCCACCAAGCGATCCCTGCGGCAACGACCACCAACAACGCCAGGCGCATTAGTAGTTCTCGAGAAGGACGCCATTGCAGCCACGCCCACTTGTTCGAACGGCGAACACGAGAGGGCTGACCTCGCAGAAATTCCTGTGGCTTCGGGAGGGTGGTCTCGGGCGGCGTGGCAACCGCTCGAGGGGGAGGCTCAATGAACTTGTTGGCCACCGGAGGAGCGCCAGCATTGTTGATCCAGTAACGAAGGATTTCGTGCTCTTGCCGCGACAATCCAAGAAACTGCAGACCGCAGTGAAGGTGTTGCTGATATTTAACTGTCGCGCGCGCTCGAACCGGCTGGCTTACCTGAGGAAGAAAGATTTCAATTCCGACGGACTGACCTGGCTGCAGTTCACTGGCTGCAATTGCGCCGATGCCACCCTCGCCGAGGTCGACAGAACGTCCGGGAATGGTTTCTGGAACGCCAGATTTAAGGACAACAATATCAACAGGCGCCGCCACGTGATACCGCGGCAACGTTCGCCTGCCTACGCCCGCGTTAGGGGCCCATCCTGGTGTAGCGGACGCCATCATTGGTGAACACGTCCGGCCGGAAATGGCAACACGTTTCCTCTCGCTTCCGGCTGGCGTCAGGGACGAAGTGGATTGCTTAAGAGTTAACGCGAGTATAGCACTGCCCTCATCGCCTTCGGATGAGGAATTCCTTCGTTTTCCAGTAACTTCGTAGTGTTACTCTACCCTGCTTTCTTCTTATGGCTCGAGCGCCTGCAGATCGAATATTTCGGGTTGCCGTGGACACGGGCGGCACGTTTACAGACTGCGTCTGGGTTCAGAACGGAAAGGTCCAGATGCTCAAGGTGTTCTCCACACCAGAAGACCCGTCGATCGCCATCGCTGACGCGATCGCACAAATCGGAGCAAACGCGGAACTCGTGCTCCTGCACGGCACAACCGTCGGCACCAACACGGTCTTACAGCGCAAAGGCGCACGGATTGCGCTCGTCACCACGCGCGGGTTTGAGGACGCCATAGAGATTGGTCGTCAGGCACGGCCGAAGTTATATGACTTTTTCTTCGATCGCGTAGAGCCGCTGGTATCCAGGGATATGCGGTATGGAGTGGACGAGCGCATTGACAGCACCGGCACCGTGCTGCGTGCTCCAAGCTCCGCCGAACTCGACGGGATGGTTGAAGTCCTTGAGGTAGCGCGGCCGCAAGCAATCGCGGTTTGCCTGCTCTTCTCATTTGTGAATTCGAAAAACGAAAAGGCAGTAGCCGCAGCGCTTCGACGCCTCAGCGTGCCTTTGTCGATTTCGCACGAGATCCTTCCCGAGTTTCGCGAATACGAACGAATGAGCACGGTTGCGGTAAACGCATATCTGCAACCAACCATGCAGCGGTATCTCGAACGATTGCAGGACCGCGTGCCTGTTCGAAAGAATTCGCGGCGCTCAACTGTTTTCGTCATGCAGTCGAGCGGAGGGATCACAACGCTCGCCACTGCCGCGCGCGAGCCAGTCCGGACCGTTTTGTCTGGTCCCGCAGGCGGGATCGTTGGTGCAGCGGCCGTTGCCCGGCGAAGTGGATTCGAACGAATCATCACCTTTGATATGGGTGGCACATCGACCGACGTTGCTCTTGTCGATCGTGTTCCACGTACCGAGAGCCAGGCCGAAGTTGCCGGGCTCCCGGTCGGCATTCCAATGCTCGATATCCATACGGTCGGGGCGGGCGGTGGATCGTTGGCCAGATTCGATGCGGGCGGTGCGTTGCGCGTTGGACCGGAATCCGCGGGCGCTGATCCGGGACCGATTGCGTATGGCCGCGGAATGCAGCCCACGGTCACCGACGCGAACTTGTTGTTGGGACGCCTTCGCTCCGATCGCTTCCTCGGCGGAGCCTTTGTCCTTGACGCCGAACGGTGTGCGGCCGTCACTCGAGAATGGTTATCCCGCAATCATTCGAAACTCTCGCTCAAGCAGTTCGCCGCCGGAGTCATACGAGTCGTAAACTCGACGATGGAAAAGGCCATACGCGTGGTGTCGATCGAGCGTGGCCATGATCCACGCGATTTCGCACTGGTGGCTTTTGGCGGGGCTGGCGGGTTGCATGCCTGCGAACTCGCGGACGCCCTCTCGATCCCCACCGTGATTGTGCCCGCGCTACCCGGAGCGCTTTCCGCGTTCGGCATCCTCGTGAGCAATGTGGTGAAAGACTATTCGAGAACAATACTTTTGCGAGTCAAAGGCAGGCTCCCCGCAGACCAGTTGGAACGGGAATTCGGCATCCTGAAAGGACGCGCTGAGAAGGAGTTTCGCGCAGAACAGTGGGATGGTCGCCCGAAACATCAGCAAAGCATCGACGTACGTTATCTTGGCCAGGGTTATGAATTGAATATTCCTTTTGGACGGTCGGTTCTTCAGGACTTTCATGCTGTCCATCGGCGGCGCTACGGCTATGCACATCCCGATCGCGAAGTTGAACTCGTAACGGTGAGATTGCGGTCGGTGCTCAAGTCTCCCCAATCCACTCTCGCGCCATGGACTGCCCAAAGGAAGGGGAGCCGTCCGGCGCGGAACGAACGGGCGAAAGTGCACCTTGGTCGCGAGATGGAAGTCGCGGTCCACGATCGCCAGGACCTTGTCGCTGGACGAAACTACAAAGGCCCCGCCGTCGTGACCGAGTACAGCGCGACTACCGTTGTCCCCGAAACAAAGAAGTTCAGGATTGATCAGGCTCGCAACTTGATTATCGTGACGCGTTGATCGTCAGCAGCCCCCAACATAGTAAGCATTTTTCGACCTGATCTCGACTGCATGGTCGAACGGAACAACCATCACGCTATGCAACCCGCAGGTGGCGGACGGTGGAGAAAACGTCAGTAGGTATTGAGACCGAAGTTCCTTCTCGACCTGGTCCAGCACGCCCCCGATGTGGTCGTAGCTCGACAGGATATAGGCCCGCCCTCCGGTCGCAATGGCAAGCTTGCGGAGTGACATGTCTCCTTCAGGCTCGGAGCGCGGGTTATGTGCGGTCACGCAGTAGATGGTAAAGCCTGCGGCGCGAGCCGCGTCGATGGCGTCGTTGAGGCTGCGTCGGCTCCAGTTGTCTTCGCCGTCGCTAAGCACGAGCAATACTTTTCGGGAAAGACGTTCATCGGGCCCTCCAGTCTCCCATGTCACCGTTTCATAAACCGCGTCGTACAGCGCAGTTTGTCCAATCCCGCTTCGGCCGAAGTTGGCAGGACGCAGAGAAGGTTGCGACGTCTCAGCATAAGTCTGCATGTGGGCCGCGAATCCAGACCATGAGATGTGATCGATCCGGTGGCGAACTAGACGAGCGGCAAACTGGTCCGTCGCTTTAAGCTCGGCGAGAAAGTCCGGCGTTACTGAGTCGCTGGTATCGACGAGTACGAAGAGGCGTAAAGGAAGATCGCCCTCCTCGTAAAAAGAATTGATTGATGGCACCGGTGCCGCGTCGCTGTAGACGTGAACTTGTTGCGAACGCATGTCCATGACCGGGCGTCCGTCCTCATCCGTCGCAACAAAAGTGATGGCGACTTCGCGAACATCCTTTCTCAGCGTTAGAACGCTCGGCGACGTGACTCTCACCGCTGGCGTAGACGGCGAGACCGCGGACTTGTTTGGCGAATCATAAGGCGCGAACACACCGAGCAGAGCCAGACAGAGCGCTCCGGCGAGAAGGGCGGAAGAGGATGAATGCATGTCGTGGATTCCCTCAGACTGCCGCTCCCGCGCGGACCTTGCGTCAACGAGTTCATCGACACTTTAGGAGAAGACTTTCTCTTTTGGACGCGCCCTTCATTACCAAGGTTTCTACCCTTTTATCCGCGCTGAGCAGCGCTCGCAGTTGAAACAATGCCATTGGTCGTCGTAATCGAAAACACTCTGTTTTACCGAAGCGAAACATCTCCTTTAATAAGGAACGACTACAATGGCTGCGTGAAAACCAGCATCGTGGTGGTAGAGGACGATCCGGACATTTCTCGTCTGGTCCGTCATCATCTGGAGGGCGCAGGCTTCGCGGTTCGCCTGTATTCCGCAGGGACGAACGTGATTTCCGACGCCGAACGGCAGCGGCCTGCCCTGTTTCTTCTCGACATTATGGTCCCCGGCAAGGATGGCCTGGAACTCTGTCGCCAGATTCGCCAGCTGGCGACCCTTGCTGCCATCCCGGTAATTTTTTTAACTGCGAAAAGCGCGGAGGCCGATCGCGTGTTAGGTCTCGAGCTCGGTGCGGATGACTACATTCCCAAGCCTTTCAGCCCGAGGGAACTCGTGGCACGGGTCAAGGCCGTGTTGCGTCGCTTCGAGCGGCCTCTTTCTCCGGGACCGGTACGCGCGGGCGACATCGAGATCGATCCCAATGCCATGACATTAACAGTCCGTGGCAAGGTCGTGCCGACAACTGCGACTGAGTTTCGTCTCCTCGACCACTTCGCTCGCAACGTTGGCCGCGTCTTCACGCGCGATCAGCTTCTCGATTCCGTGTGGCGTGATACTTCCTATGTAACTCCGCGATCCGTCGACGTGTATGTCCGTCGCATCCGCGAAAAGATCGAATCCGATTCAGAAAATCCTCGCTACCTTCGCACCGTGCGCGGCGCCGGCTATCGATTCGAGGTTCCCAAGTGAGAAGCCGCATCTTCCTGAAGTTGATGGCGGTCTTCATTGCGGTGATTGCAACTGCCACCATTACGCTCGACATTTCAGTCCGGCGCGCGTGGGAGCGCACTCTGCGCGAGCAGATCGAACGCAATCTGGTTCAGAAGACCAGAATGCTCGCGAATCGCATCGAGACCGATCGTTCGCAGAGCGTTCAAAATATCGCTGCCCAGGAAGCGCAAGCCGCAGGTGCCCGCGTTACCGTCATTGATCCCACCGGCAAAGTACTAGCTGACTCCGAAGCCGACGCCGCCTCGATGGAGAATCACGCTCATCGCAAGGAATTCATTGCCGCCCTCTCCGGAAACATCGGCATGGAGGAGCGTCAAAGCCACACGCTCGGTATTCCATTCGTGTACGTAGCGGCGCCGATTACCGGCGGTGCCGTCCGGCTGGCCTACCCGCTTTCCGAAGCAGAAATAACCAGCCGCCAGGTGCGACGCTCTCTGTTGTGGGGATCAGCCCTCGCATTCGCCCTTGCTCTGATTCTTTCTACCATTGCGGCAAACTACACCGCTCGACGTTTGCGCCGCATCCTCTCCTTCGCCGAGAGCATTTCTTCCGGCGACCTGACCGCCCGCATCGCCTCAAAGTCCAATGACGAAATCGGACAGGTCGCAGCCGCTCTCGACAAAACTGCGCGTCGCCTGGAAGACAGTTTCGCCGCCGTTCAGCAAAGCCAGCGACAACTCGAAACCCTTCTGAACTCTATGCAGGATGCGGTGATTGCAATCGCCTCCGACGGTCGTGTCCAGTGGGCAAATCGAGGCATGGAACGCCTTGTCCCACAACATGTCCGGTTGCAGGCGCCAGTAGTGGAGTCCGTGCGCGATCCGGATTTCCTCTCCGCCCTGCATGAAGCAAACGAAGGTAAGCGCTTCACCTCCGCACGAGCGCACTCGGTACTCTCAGGCCGCACCTTCGATGTCACCGCAGCCCCGATGCCCGGCGGAGGCGCCGTCGCCGTGCTCCGAGATCTGACCGAGACAGAGCGCGTCGAAAAAACTCGACGCGATTTCATAGCCAACGTCTCTCACGAATTGCGTACGCCCCTAACTTCCATTCAAGGCTACGCAGAGACGATTCTCGATAGCTCCGCAGACAACAATCACACGCGCGAGTTCCTCGAAATCATCCGCAAAAACGCTGCTCGCATGGCACGCCTGACCGAAGATCTTCTAACCCTCGCCCGCGTCGAGTCCGGAGAACAGCGCTTTGACGCGGAGCCTACGCAGCCCGCCGAACTGCTGGCCGACGCCATGGAAAGCTTCCGCGAAATCGCCCGTAATCAGAGCGTCGAACTCATTTTGGACGACACCTCCAAAGCAACCGTGCTGGCCGATCGTGAGGCCATCCATCAGGTTTTTTCTAATCTCATCGAGAACGCGTTGAAGTATGGGGGCTCGGGGCGAAAGATTGTCCTTGGTGCGCGGCCCGCCGAAAAAAGCGTGGAGTTTTTCGTGAAAGACTTTGGACCAGGCATCCCTTCAGAGCACCTCCCTCGTTTATTCGAACGCTTTTACCGCGTGGACAAGGCCCGGTCGCGCGAGTCGGGAGGTACTGGACTCGGACTTGCCATTGCAAAACACATCGTGCTGGCCCATCGTGGGACAATCCGCGCTGAGAGCGAGTTGAACCACGGGTCGGTGTTTGTGTTCTCCCTGCCGGTGGCATAAGCCTTTGCCCCGACTCCAATTGCTATTGGCTTTGGTCCCAAACCAGCGCTAACCTCACGGATTTTCACCAGAAATTCACGGTCTATTAACCCTCAGCTTTCGACATCGTCATATCCTCTACCCGTGGCCATGTTTCCAAAAGCGCTGCCTGACGCCGGGGATGACCCCACCATCCGCAACAGGACTCAGAACCCGGCTCCCGAGCCCGCGTCCGCTCATCTCGTGCGGCGCACCGTCCAGGCCTGCCGCGTTGCCACCGACGCGGCCTCCGCAGCTGCCGAAGGCATCGCGACCGGCTCGCTGACCCTACTCAATAGCATCCGCCAGCGCGAGCGTGAACTCGACACATTCGACATGGAAATCGACTCAGGTGTGACATCCGTGATCACCCAGGTCAAGGAGCTCGAGGCCAGAGATCTGCTCGCCTGCATGAAATTCATGATCGGGCTCGAGCGCATCGGCGACTTGCTGCTCAGCTTTGCCAATAGCGCGCAGTCCGTCAGCAACCGGCTCGACCCGCAGGACACGCGCGAACTCACGCGCATGGCAACATTGCTCGAAAAGATGCTCTCGGATGTCGGAAACGCACTCTCCGAGCGGGATGCGAAGAGGGCAATCGACGTCTTACGGGCAGACGCCGAGATCGACCGTTTGCGAAACCTGATTTTTCAGCGCCACATCGAAAATCCCGAAGGCGCCTCACATCAAGCTAGCCTGCAGGTCATTTTCATGACGCAGTCGCTCGAGCGCGCCGGAGATCACGCCAAAAATCTCGCGGAAGAAGTTTGCCACGTCGTCAGCGGCCACTCCGTCCGCCATCTGCTCATGGCCTATGACAAGCCGATCGAGCAGATGTTCCTTGACTGGTTACGCAAGCGCGACGAAAGACACTAGAACGCATCGCCTCTAGGCGATGATCGCCTCCTCGAAGATTCGCACTTTTAAAACACAAACTTCAACGCCAGCTGCACCAGCCGTGGTGGTAGTGCGGTCTGAATCGTGTTGAATGTCGGCGACCCGATATCGCTGTCGGGAAGCCGGAGATTCGTATGATTCAGGATGTTGAAGAACTCCGCGCGAAATTCAACATCCTTGGACTCTGTAATGTGGACGCTCTTGAATGCCGAGAAATCCCAGTTCGCATAGCGCGGCCCGACGGCGACGTTGCGTCCGGCCGTTCCGAATTGCTGCACCGGGGACAATGGGTCAGGAATCACTCGCGAGAATGCGTCCGCGTTGAGCCACGCGCTGGTTGTGTGCGGCCCATCGTTTGGATTCTGACCAGGTACGAGGTCGGGGCGCTCGGCTGAGAACCCAGTGATCTCCGGCGCTCCGCCCTGCACGGACGCATCTCGCGAATCGAAAACTGTGAATGGCGTTCCGCTCATCAAAGTCACAATTCCATTCACTTGCCACCCACCCAGCACGTTCTGGTACCACCCATGCGGCTGCCGCCAGAATGGCAGACTCCATTGATAACTGAACACAAACCGATGACGTGCATCGAACAGCGATGGCCCGCGCTCTGCTGCGAGGTTTCGCGGGTCCTGCGCCAGGTCGTTTTCGCCGGCCACTGGTCGTGCGGCTGAACCAGTCATGTTGAACGACGAAGCGTCATCGATCGCCTTCGAATACGTGTACGACGCAAGAAACGACACGCCGTGACCAAAACGCTTTTTCAAACTCGCTTCCAGTGCGTTGTAAGAAGAATTCGCGATGCCGGTAATAAAGCCGGTGGACGAATACACGCAGGTGCGTGGATCATCCGCCAGCGTACAGCCAGAATGAATTCGCCGCTGGTCCGCATTGTTGGACGTCGAGATCGGCTGGCCGGTATCAGGATCGATGCCCGGAATGTAGACAGTCGGATTCGCTTCGATGAAGCGTGGCAACTTCGTACCCTTGGTTCCAACGTAGCCAACTTCGAGCAACATGTCCGACCCGAGCGCTCGCTGGACATTCAAGTCCCAGTTCTGTGCGTAAGGAAGAGGAAGGTCTGGAGCTACGGTCAGATTCGTCAGGGGCGTAGCAAACGTTCCCGGCGGCGGCGGTGGACCGTCAAAGGGATCATGGAAGTTGGGTCCGCTGATCTGGGCAGTCTGTAAATACGGCGGCGCGCTGATCGGTGATTGCAGTGGCCCGCCCTGCCCCGTGTAGTACGGCTCATAAAAAATCCCATATGCCGATGTGATGAGCCACTTGGAACTGCCGGTGGGGTCCCACGCGACACCAACGCGTGGAGCGAACCCTTTCTTGAATGTCGGGATCAGGCCCGCCGGAACTCCTGCGTCTCCGGGATAAAGGAGACCATCAGGAGCATCTGGCAATACCGTCGACTGCCTGCCCGGAATCCACAACGTTTGCCGATTTTTGATTTCTGTGTACGGAAATGGCAATTCGTATCGCAGACCCAGGTTCAAAGTCAGGCGCCGCGAGACCTTGTAGGTATCTTGCGCATACGCATTCAGCGAATTGCCACGAATACCGCGGGAAAAATCTCCTCGCCCTTGAAGGAAGAAAACCGGCGTGCCAAACAGAAAACTCGCAAAGCCATCCGGGACTACCGGGAACGGCGCGAATACGAAGAAGCCGTTGGTGGCAATTCCCTGCTGCACATTTATCTGCAGGTGCTGGTATCCACCCCCAAACTTGAATTCGTGATTGCCACGCACCCAACTGAGCGATCCGGAGTAGTCAAATGCATTTTCGTAGCTGTTTCTCGGTCCCGTAATCGGATCACCGACCGTCGCGTATCCATTCACCTGGATGAACGGCGGTCCGACCGCAACATCCAAACTTGAATCGTAGTCAAACCCTAGCTCCCTTGGGCTCGTATGGTTCGTACGCTCACCGTACAAGAATTTGTTCCGCAGGTATGAGAAACGAAACACCCCGACAACCGCAGGGGAGAAAATGTGCGTCTCTTGCGCAACGAAGTTTTGCGCGCGCTGTGTTTGACCCACCGGGAATCCGGGCACGCTCGCGCCCGACGTCGGGATCGGGTTGAACTGCGTCCCGTCGTTGAACATGTAGCGGAAATTCAACGTGTCATTCGGGGTTGCATAGTGATCCAGTCGCAATCCGAACTGATTTGAATCCTGTCTCACGATTTGCGTGGACGTAAAAACATCCAGCTCATCAGGATTGATGCCGCTGTTTGGAAGGGGAAAGAAATCCAGCAGGCTGAGCGAGAGCGGATCGGCCTGTTCCAAAGGAAACTGGTTGCCAGGATAAGGTTGATTCAAAAAGACGTTAAAGAGTTGGTGATCAGGATTCTTGCAGAAGCCGCCTTCAAAACCCTCCGTGCAGATCCCGGAAAAATCACCCGCCCTTCTCTTCACAGACGGCACGGTCGAGGCGTCCGTCTCGCCCTGCCGGTTGCGGAACCCTTCGTAGTATCCAAACAAAAATGTCTTGTCTTTGCGGATGGGTCCGCCCAGCGTCACTCCAAATTGGTTCTGTTTCAGCGGCTCAGTTGTTTTCGCAAAATGGTTGGTCGCGTCAAACACGTCGTTCCGGAAGAACTCCCACAATGCGCCGTGAATCTGGTTTGTTCCCGTACGCGTAATAATGTTGGTCGTCGAACCAAGGCTGTTTCCGAATTCAGCGTTTGCGTTGTGGGTGAGAATCCGAAACTCTGTAATGGCATCGACCGGCGGCTTCAGAACAAATCCGCCGTCCACGCCATTGAAATTGTTCGCCCCATCGATCAGAAAATTGTTGGACTCAGGTCGCTGTCCGTTGACTGCGTAGGCCTGACCTTCACGCAAGCTCCCCCCCGCCTCCGCCAGTCCCGGCGTGAGCGGCACGACTCCAGGTTGTAGTAGCCCCAATTGGGTGAAGTTGCGTCCGTTGAGCGGTAAATCCAGAACCTCGCGCTGCGAAACGGTTTTCCCCAGGCTGGTGACCGTACCTTGGATGAGCTGCGCATCGGCCATCACCTGTACTTGCTGCGTTTCGGCCCCCACCGTCAGCCGGACAGGTACAGTCGCCGTTTCGTTCACGTTCAGCGTGATGCCCGACTGAACGTATTTCTGAAACCCCTTGGCCTCTGCTTGTAGTTCGTAGTGGCCGACTGGAAGTTCCAGAATTACGTAGGCTCCAGTGTGATCCGTCAAGGCCGTCCGCGTCAGCCCTGTCTCGACTTGCTTCGCGGAAACGGAAACGTTCTGCACGATTGCGCCGCTAGGATCTTGAACCGTCCCACGGATGCTACCCGTAATCTGCTGCGCTACCGCGTTCCAACCTGCAAAGAGTGTTGCCAGCACACACACCGCGCTTCGCAAGCGGCTCATAGATTTCCCCACCTTTTTCATTCAGCAAAATTTTTGATTCAAAGAGTCCAGGCGTACTCCGGCTGCGGAACCGGTGACTACAATCCCCGCTCGTGCAAGAGTGCGCCGATTATAGGTACTCGACAGAGAGGGTCAATAATAGGAAAGTACTAGCGCTGTTGCGTCGCCAACGTCGCTCGTCAAACTTTGCGACTACCTTTCCTAAACGCGGTCGCCGGATTTTGAAGACGGGATGCGAAGCAAGAACGTGTGGTGTTGTTAACACTTCCCTGCTTCAAAACGTCTATCACTTCGTGGGAGTTTTGTGCGCATTGCCTCAAAGCCCGCAGAGAACGTTTCATTCGCGCAGAGAATGGGACGCAATCTCGTGAAAGATGAAACGACTGCCCAGGTATCAGACGATGCCATGCTTGTAGGCGCGGCATGCGACGGTGACCGGGCTGCTTTCGGCCGACTTTACGATCGCTACGCTCGCATGGTCCACGGCGTTCTGCTTGCCAGGGTGCCGAGGCCCGACGTGGATGATCTTGTTCAGGATGTGTTCTTGCTGGCTCTTCGCCGACTTCCGACTTTGCGGCAGCCCGAAAGCTTTGGCGCATGGCTGGCAACGATCGCCCGCAATCTGGCCAATGACTTTCATCGTCGCTCGGTTCCTGAGAATCAATGGTCCCAGGAAACCGCTGACTCCCTGGACGGCAAGAATACTGAGAAAGATCATGACTATCAGGCCATCGAAATTCTCGAAACAATCAAAAACCTTCCCGACGCTTACCGGGAGACCTTGATTCTGCGCCTGGTAGAGGGCATGACCGGTCCTGAGATCGCTGCGCGCACGGGGATGACAGCAGGATCGGTTCGGGTCAACCTGCACCGCGGCATGCAGCAGCTCCGCGCAAAGTTGAATCTGAACACGGGCAGCCGCGCAGCCGAAGAGGAGACGTCGTAACCATGGACACCGGAAACAATCCGAGCGAAAACAAACTTCTGGCTGGAAGCGACGACTATTTGTGGGACCGATCCGGAGAACCCGATCCAGAAATCCAGAAGCTCGAAGCAATGTTGGGTAAGCTTCAATCCAACCGCCCCAGGCCGCTGCTGTCGGGGAAAGCTTTTGTGAGCAAATGGTCATTCTTCCAACGGAACCGGCTGGTTCCTGTCTTCGCATCGGTCCTGGCCATAGCGGCAATCGGGTTTGTGACCTACACGGTCCGCGGAAAAAAGACCGCACCAATAAAAATCGCTGGATGGGATGTGTCCTGGATGGCAGGAACTCCGCGCGTGGGGCCCAGCATCATTACGGGAAAAGAAGGCGGACGTCTCGGTGTTGGCCAGACCCTCGAAACCGATCCGCACTCGCGAGCCACGCTTCGAGCCGACGAGATTGGCCAGATCGAAGTCGATAGCAGCACCCGCCTGCGCTTGTTAACGATGGGCTCCGGGCTCAAACGAATTGCCCTCGATCGTGGAACGATTCGCACCTATATTTGGGCTTCGCCCGGTGAGTTCGTGGTCGATACGCCATCGGCCACGACGGTGGACTTAGGTTGCGCCTACACTCTGCAAGTCGACGATTCCGGGGCGGGCACTGTGCGCACTTCGATGGGCTGGGTGGGATTCACTCTCAACGGCCGCGAGGCTTTCATTCCGGCAGGAGCTGCTTGTGCCACGAGGCCAAACGTGGGTCCGGGTACACCTTATTTCGAGGACGCGTCTGACAAGTTTCGCGAAGCGTTGGCGAAATTCGACTTCGAGAAAAGCACACCGCAGGAACGCGCCCAGGAATTAGCGAAGATCCTCGGCGAAGCTCGCAAACGCGACGCACTCACCCTCTGGCATTTGCTTGCGCGAGTTGATCCAGGACAGCGGAGGCTTGTATACGATCGTTTACGAAAACTCTCGCCTCCTCCCCGCAATACCACAATGGAAGGAATTCTGAGTCTCGATCGTACGATGCTTGATCTTTGGTGGAACCAGCTAGGATTTGATGACATCTCCATCTGGCGCCACTGGGAGCGTACGTGGGCCGCATCGCCCGCACCCGCCCCTCAAAAATGAGTGAGGGGCCTCCTCATGTTGTCATCCTGAGCGCAGCGAAGGACCCGCTGTTCTTGCTGTCATCCTGAGCGAAGCGAAGGACCCGCTGTTCCCCCGGTGCACCCCCCACCATTCCCTACAACGCGCTGTTAACACTCCGACCTCCACGTGCGTCTTTCTCACTGTAAGGAGGATTACCCATGAAGCTTCGCTCGCTCTCACACCTGATGATCGCCACTGTTACCGCACTATTCGGCTTCACAAGTCCGGCAATGGCAGGACCACCGCTCATCTGTCATGTCATCCAAATTGGGGACGCGAAATCGCTGCCTTATGTTGACTTGAACTATCAGAAACAAAACGGAAGTTACGATCTCAAGCATCTGACCCGGGACACACTGGCCATTCTGGAATCGAACGCACCAGTGCTAGTGCGAATGGAAACGCTTCGGCGTGCCACAATCTATGCCCGCCAGGATCCGCCGGTGGCGAAAGAACTAATCACCCGACTCCGCGCTCGCGCAGCCGACTCTGACGCAACGGGCCGTCCTGATCCCCTCGCGTGGTTTGACGTCGGCTATCTCGCCGAAACCTACAACCAGTGGTTCGAAACCGGCGCCACCAATCCCGCGAATGGCCTTGATGGATATGCATGGGTCGAAAAAGCTCTTCGTTTGCGGGGCCGAGACCCAGAGATGGAATTCGCTGCTGCTCTCATCACCATCATGGCGCCGGAGCGGGGACATAAACGGCACGTTCAGAACGCGTGGGCAGGATCGAAAGATGATGCGCTCCTCGCGCAAAACATGGCCGCAAACTTCGCCCGCTGAATAGTCTTTCTGCCGAAAATTTCGGCTGTGATGGAGGGTTAGCAGTGAAAACACGTCTGAGAAGAATTAGAACCGCGGCAGGAACGCCGTTCGGGCTTTGTCGTTGGCTTTCGCGTGGAGTATTGGCTGTCACTCTCGTCAGCGGACTGTTTGCGCTGGAAAAAGACGTTCCCAGTAACTTGCAAGCTCATGAGTGGGGAACGTTCACGGCCATCGCGGGCGCCAACGGGACAGCAGTTGAGTGGTCGCCACTCACCGAACCGCCGGATCTCCCTGGATTCGTCGAGCACTTCAGCTATGCGAATTTCAAGCTGGGGTTGCGCGGCACCATCCGCATGGAAACTCCGGTGATCTACTTCTATTCTGCTCGCAAGATGACCGTGTCAGTTCGGGTCGCGTTCTCAAAGGGCATCATTACCGAATGGTATCCCCATGCGGCTGCCGTCCAACCGAGCGGGATGTTGCCAACCGCAAACCTCAGTCAATTACAAAAAGACGGCAGCATTTGGTGGAAAGATGTTGTCGTCTCTCCCGTCTGGACAGGCAAATTTCGAGAGGAAGATCAGCCCAATCGCTACTACGCGGCACGCGACACCCGTTCGTCTCCGTTGCAGGTCAAGGGCGTTTCCGGAAATCAGCAGGAAAAATTTCTTTTCTACCGTGGTGTTTCAGCCGCGCCTTTGCCGCTATCTGTGAAACTGACACCGGACGCGGAGTTGCTGGTCCGATCCGCGAGTGCTGAATCCATTCCGGCGTTCATCTTCTTTGAACGTCGCGGTCAGAAAATTGGCTATCGCGTTGTGACGGCACCTGCAACAGAGACGCGGACCGCCCCGCCGCAGCTCAATGGCGATATCGAGTCGCTCCGCGCTGATCTGGAAGCCATTCTTGTTCAACAGGGTCTTTATTCGGACGAAGCCCACGCCATGGTTGGAACCTGGCAGGACTCATGGTTTGAAGAGGGCAGCCGCTTGATCTACGTGGTACCGCGAGACTTCATCGACAAGGTTTTGCCCCTTACGATAAACCCGAAACCCGATGAGATGACTCGCGTTTTTGTTGGCCGGCTCGAAATCGTAACTCCAGCAACAGCCAAGGCCGTCGAGACCGCTCTTACCTCGAACGACCAAACAGTACTCCGTCAATACGGGCGTTTTCTCGAACCGATTCTGGAGGTGACACATTCGATGCATACGAAATCGGCTCGAACCAGATAAACGGGCACGGACAACCTTGAGGGGTGTCGATGTCACCTAAGGGAACGGTTGGCCACCAGTCGCCAACAGTCACAATAATGAACATCCGCTAATTTCACGTATTCCGCATTCCTGGAGCTGCGTGTTGTTGTGCTCGGAACCGGTCTTCCTGTCCCCGCAATAAAGTGCTTTTCCTCGCCGCCGATAAAGACCTCGTAGCGCCATGTAAACGTCGCGGCTGCTCACCGCCCCACCTGCTCGCGGCCCTACGTGGTTCTTGATGTCACGGAGGCTCGCGATGTTACGAGGTACAAAGCTCACCGGAAAAATTGTAGCCACGATCGTTGTTACGCTGATGGTTACCTCAACGGCGAGTTTCTGGATCACCCAACATCGTGTAAATCAGCAAGAGCAAGACGCATTCCGGGACAAGGTTCGCCAAATCACTGGGATGGCGAACGCCACTCGTGGCTGGTTTTCTGACAACCTCCCCTTCATCGTCCCGGACAGAAACTTCAAACATCTGCAACAGGTCCCGGTCGTCGTTGCCTGGAGCGTCGCGCAGCATTACGCGGACGCTCAAAAAATGACCTTTCACACTCCTTCACTTGCGCCTCGCGATCCGAAGAATCAGCCTGACGATTTCGACCGTCGCGCCTTGGAAAACTTTCAAAAAGATCTTTCTTTGAAGGAATATTCCGAACTCAGGACTGAAAACGGCGAAGAAGTCATGCGCTATGCGCAGCCCGTACGGCTCACCGCGGATTGCCTGGTGTGCCACGGCGATCCCGTCGGTCAAAAAGATCCTTTCGGTTATTCCAAGGAAGGCATGAAAGCGGGCGACTTGCGGGCAGCCTTCACAGTAAAGGCTTCCACCGCAATGCTCGCGGAAACCTCGCGAGCCAACTCGATCGCCATTTTTCTGATCAGTCTGTTGACCTTGTTGGCCGCGGCCGTCGTGATGTTCGCGCTAGTGCGCAAACTTGTCGTCACACCCTTGTCCGCATCCGTTCATCTTGCCAATGCGATCGCGGAAAACAATCTGGCAATTGCCGATCTTCCCGTTACGAGTGAGGATGAAATCGGACAAGCAACCAGATCGCTCAACACCATGAAGAACAACTTGCGACAGACCGTGCAGGCGATCGCGGAAACCGCTGAACACGTTGCTAGCGCAAGCGAAGAACTGTCCGCGACCAGTCAGCAAATCGCAGCCAATTCGGAGGAAACCTCAGCCCAGGTTGGCGTTGTTTCCCAATCGACACAACAGGTGAGTGAGAACCTGCACAGCCTGTCCACCGGCGCTGGCGAAATGACTTCCACCATTCAAAGCATCGCCACCAATGCGAACGATGCCGCTAAAGCTGCTGCCACCGCTGTTCAAACCGCGGGCTCCGCCAATGCCGCAATGAACAAGCTGGGCGAATCAAGCACCGAAATTGGAAAAGTCATCAAAGTCATCACATCCATCGCACAGCAGACCAATCTCCTCGCCCTGAACGCGACAATCGAAGCGACCCGCGCCGGAGAGGCCGGCAAAGGTTTCGCCGTCGTCGCTAACGAAGTCAAGGAACTTGCCAAACAGACCGCAAGAGCGACCGAAGACATCGGGCGAAAAATCACCGCCATCCAGCTCGATTCCAAGGGCGCCGTCGACGCGATTGGCAGTATCAGTGATGTGATTAACAAGGTGAACGATATATCGGCCACCATCGCTACCGCCGTCGAGGAGCAAAGCGCAACCACCAACGAGATGACGCGCAATGTGACCGATGCGGCGCACGGATCAGGCGAAATCACGCGGAACATCGAGGGCGTTGCCGACGCGGCTCGCGGTACCTCTACCAGCGCCCATGAGTCCCAAAAAGCAGCGAACGAACTTGCAGAAATGGCCGTCCAACTCCACCATCTCGTGGCGCGCTTTAAACTCGCGGAGCCTTCACAACCCTCTCAAGAAGGGCGAGCCTCGCGTGCAGCAGTAGCGGGAAAATGAATGGCCGCGAACCCCGTCCAAACTGCACAACCGTAACCGCGCCGCACACCTAGGCCGGTGACACCGGTCACAGTAAGAACGTACATCCTGCCTCAACATTGTTCTGAGAGTCCGTGCATCTGCGTTCCTCGAATTTGCGGTACAGGTCCATGCGCCACATGGGAGTAGCCACGCTATTTAGCGAGCTGTACGTGCCTGCCTTAGTCCTGCCGCTGCTGATTCTGTTCGTCGTCCGCAGCCTGCATCACAATGAGCTCCAACGCCTCCATAAGGAACTCGAACATTCCCAAAACTTTGGACGCCAGCGCGAACGCGAACGCGATCTTGCCCAGGAAGAATTATTTCGCCGGCTGTATGAAGAACGAGAGCTGAACAAAGAAAAACTGCAGTTTCAAGCACAGCTCGCAGAATACGAAAAATATGCTGCTCTGGCGCAACTGGCGCTGGGAGCTGCCCACGAAATCAACAATCCTCTGCTCGGAATGTTGTCGCACCTCGAGCTCGAACTCAAAGACACTCACGACCCGGAAAGGCGTCAGGAAATCGAGCAGTGCATCGCCGGCGCGCGGCGCATTTCGTCCACACTCCGCGGTCTCGTGGATTACGCTCGCCCCACTCCTCCAGTCCTCAGCAGAATCAGCCTTTCCCGCCTGATCGCGGACACCCTGATCCTCATCGAGCACCAGCCCATGTTGCGCAACAAGCTGCTCTGCAATCGTGTTCCATCCGACTTGCCCCACATCCGTGCCGACGCCAATCAACTCTCGCAAGTCTTTATGAATTTGCTGCTTAATGCCGCCGAGGCCACTCCCGAGGGAGGCACCATCTCCATTTCGGCAAATCAACTCACCTTCGTCGACAACATCGAGATCCGCATCACCGATACCGGCTCAGGCATTCCCCCTGACGTTCTGCCGCACATATTCAAGCCGTTCTTTACCACGAAACGCGGAAAGGGTACCGGCCTCGGCCTGAGCATCAGTCACGCTTACATCCGAAGCCACAATGGCGAGATTCGCGTCGACAGCGTCGTAAACCACGGCACAACCGTCACCATTACTTTGCCGCTCCACACCAACGCAAATGCGGAAGAAAGCAAGGATGAGTCGCAGATGGTGGTCTGATATCTGCCAACGATTCGTATGCCCTACTCTGTCTTGGTCGTCGATGACGAAGATTTAACCCTCCGCACCATCTCCCGCGGATTGCGCGACGAGGGCTTCGACGTCTATACCGCCAATTCTGGCGAAGATGCCCTGCGCGTTTTCGCCGACGAGAAGCCCGACCTCACCCTGCTCGACATCGTCATGCCCGGCATGGACGGCGTCGACGTCCTGCGCCAGATCAAGCAATCCACTCCCGCCGCCATCGTCCTCATGATGAGCGCGTACCGCATGGTAGACCGCGCCGTGGATGCGATGAAGCTCGGCGCCTACGACTACCTCATCAAGCCCTTCCACCTCGCCGACATGATCGCCACCCTCCATCGCGCCAGCGAAATGCTCGCTCTCCGCGTGCGCGTCCGTGACAACGTCGAACAAGCCAAGGGACGCTACGACTTCGGCCGCATCGTCACCGAAAATCCCGATACACGCCGGATGCTCGAAGTCGCCCGCAAAGCGGCAGAGTCCGACCACACCACAATCCTGATTCAAGGCGAAAGTGGCACCGGCAAAGGAGTGCTCGCCAAGGCCATCCACTACGCCAGCCCTCGCGCTGGAATGCCGCTCGTCGAACTGAATTGTGCGGCGCTCCCAGACACCCTGCTGGAAAGCGAACTCTTCGGATTCGAGCCCGGCGCTTTCACCGACGCTCGCCGCCGCAAGGAAGGCCTGCTCGAGCGCGCGCATGCTGGCACTCTTTTTCTCGACGAAATTGCCAACATGTCAGCCAGCGTCCAAGCCAAGCTTCTGCGTGTGCTCGAAGAGGGAACCTTCATGCGCCTGGGAGGCACGCGCACCATCAAGGTCGACATTCGCCTCATCGCCGCAACCAACGCCCATTTGAAGGAGGCCGTTTCCACCGGCCATTTTCGTGAAGACCTTTACTACCGCCTCAATGTCGTTCCCCTTGAAATCCCTCCACTCCGCGAACGCCGCCAAGACATTCTTTCCCTTGCCCTCGAACTCGTCCAACACTTCAATCGCGAACTCCACAAGAAATTTCCCGGCTTCACTCCCGCCGCCGCTGAATTGCTGCAACAGTATCCTTGGCCTGGAAACATCCGTGAATTGAAGAACGTGGTAGAGCGCACGATGATTCTTGCGCCGGAGGGCGATATCGATGTCGACTCACTTCCGGAAGAAATACGCGATCACGTGCGCGACTCGCGCCAGCCCTCTCCCGAACCTTCTTCCGACTACGACGTCTCCCCTACCGGACACCAATTTCTCACTCTGCGCGAAATCGAAGACGACTACATCCGCGAAGTCTTGGCCGCAACAGGAAACAACAAGACGCAGAGCGCCCGCATCCTGGGCATCCATCCAACATCCTTGTTAAGGAGACTTAAGAAAGGCCAAGAAGCCTAACCGCGTTAAGGAGACTTAAGAAAGGCCAAGAAGCCTAACCGCGTTAAGGAGACTTAAGAAAGGCCAAGAAGCCTAACCGCGTTAAGGAGACTTAAGAAAGGCCAAGAAGCCTAACCGCCAGAAGCCAGAAGCTAAACGCCAGAAGCCAGACGCTAGAAGCTAATTGCGCCCACGAACTCAGCGCCTCGTGTGTACGGCAACCAACTCCGTCTCGACCGGAACGCCTCGCGCGATTTTCACTCGCACCAATGCCTCGAACGGCTTCGCCTCACTCGCCCAATCCTTGGGTAAGCCGGCGAGTAATTTCCTGATGGAGTCCGCGCGAGATACAAACTCCACCGCTCCCTGCGTGCCGAACGTGGTGGTGCCTGCAAGTATCAATACCTGGTGCACCGGATCGAGCCCCGGTACCAGACCGACCAGCGCATAATCCTCCGTCAGCGGATCGTTCGAGCGACTCGCCAGCACCGTTTCCGGCTCGGTTCCCTGCGGATGACGGTTGACGAGCGCAAGATCTCCTTTTCGCTCTCCACTAACTACACGCTGGAACACAAACTCCTGCGTCCCCGGCAAATCCAGCAACGTCAAGTTCTCAGAAGGTGATCCAACAAAAACCAGGTCCGTATTCTTGGCGTCGTCGAGAGAAAATAAACTGCCCCGCTTGATACGAGCTTTTTGACCCAGCGTCGCAAACACTTCGTCCAGCGCGTGGACGGCAAGCACCTCCCCCACACCCGTATAGTGGTCCCGAATCGCGGCCTTCTGATCGTGCTTCGAATCGAAATATCGCATCCCGCTTTCCGGTCGTCCCACGAACGCCGCGTTGCTGAAAACAATTAAAGGTGGCTCCGTCCCCGAAAGGAATGGTTTCCAGAACGACTGTAGAGCTGCTTTATCGGAGGCTTCTGCCGGCGTTGCTATCGAGCGCTGAGCTTTCCCTGTCCAGATCAACCCCACTACACTCGCAACCGCTCCCGCCAGTCCAATTAAAAGGACGATCGCTGCCAGCCGCCAGTATCGAACGTTCGACCCTCGCGACCCATCTCGCAGGGGCACAGCCTGCAAGCGTTTTTGCTCCGCCAGCCAAGGCTCGGACGGCGTGTGCAGTTCAAAAACAAGAAAATAGCTGCCCTTGGGCAGCTTCACAATGACTGGATCGTCGCATCCCTCAGCTGAGTAGTACTCCGCCAACTTCGTTCTTAATCGCCCAACTTGGACCCGAACTGTCGAGTCCGTGTGGGAATCAAACTGCGCCGAGCGTCCGAAAACCTCGGTTGCAATTTGATACTCCTTGACGTGGGTCGGAGGGTGGGCAAGCGAATGTTCGCCCAGATACCGAAGGAGTTTGCAGAGCGATTCAGCTCCGCGGAGGCTATGACTATTGGTAAGCCTCTCTATTTGTTGGAAGCACTGCTCCCGACCGGCGACGAACGTGGGCGCAACAGCCATTTAACAGGGATGTAACAACGTTTCCATCTTACAGAGGGCCTAGGGCCTTGTCTCTGTAACCGTATAAAACGTTGCCAATCGCGGTCAATCCTCTGTTTGTACTACCAACTTGCACAGTCCCTAATGGCTAAACCTGCCTGGAATCAACACGAGCAGGGTACCCCAGCTATGCACTCATATTGGCTCATTGCCCCGCAAGAAGCACTACAGGAGAAGATATGTCCAGGTTTAAGAAATTTGCGATGCTGCTGGTGTTGCTTTTCTTTGCAGCGTTTGCTGTTGCACAAACCAACACCGCTCGGCTAAGCGGCACCGTCTCGGATTCCGCCGGTGCCGTCGTTTCCGGAGCAACCGTCACCGTCACAAACGCGGGAACTGGGCGGGCCGTCACCGCCAATACCGATGAGGCCGGGAATTACGTCATTCCAGCCCTGCCTCCGTCGGAGTATCACGTCGAAGTAAAACAGTCCGGCTTTAAGTCGGTAACCCAGACTGTCACGCTTCAAACCCAGCAGGTTGCCGTGCTCAACCTTGTCCTTCAAGTCGGCCAGGTAACAGAGAACGTCACCGTCACCACCGATCTTCCCGTGATTGAGACTGGCAGCTCCAACATCAGCGACGTTGTCGTCGGACGCCAGATCACGGAACTCCCTCTCAACGGCCGCAATTTCACCCAGCTTGCCACCCTCGTGCCAGGTGTGACTCGCGGTGTTCAGCAGGGACAAGCAAGTGGAGCTGGAAATCAGGCCGAAACCTTCCGCTACGGAAATACAGGTGGCGCATCACTCTCAGTCAACGGCTTACGGCCGCAGAACAACAATTTCATTCTTGATGGAATCGATAACAACGAGTCTCTCGTCAATACTGTGATCTTCTTTCCGCCTGCAGAATCAATTCAGGAATTCCGGGTCGATACCAGTGTTGCCCCCTCTGAATTCGGACGCGCCGGCGGCGGCGTGGTTAATACGTCATTCAAATCGGGCACGAACCAGTATCACGGAACCGCGTTCTGGTTCCTGCGAAACGACAATCTGGACGCAACTCCGTACTTCAACACCTCCAAACCGGAATTTAAGCGACACCAGTTCGGCGGTTCGATTGGTGGGCCAATCATCAAAGACAAGCTTTTTGTGTTTGGCGACTACCAGGGCCTTCGTCAGTACTTGCCCCTGCCCCAGGATCGAGCCACGGTTCCGACGGACCTGATGCGACAAGGGAATTTCTCAGAGCTCCTTCAACTTGCCGCCCCGATCCAGATCAAAGATCCGATCACGGGGCTTCCACTCGCCGGTAATCTCATCCCGTCAGCCGAAATCATCGCGCCGGGACAGAACTACCTGAACGCATTTCCGGAACCTAACATTCCGGGTAGCAGCGATCGTTGCGGTCAAGTGAACCTGGACGGCGTGTGCATCAAGCAGAACTATCTTGCCCAACGCACCCAGATTCAGAACTTCGACGACTTCGACGTTCGCGTCGACTACAACCTCAGCAGCCGCGACCTGGTGTTTGGCCGCTACAGCTACGGACGCGACAAGTCAGACACCTCATCCCGATTGCCTGCACTTCCGGCCGGTTTCGGGTCGGGCCTGCAGGCAAACTATCCGCGCTCGTTCGCATTCGGCGAGACGCATACTTTCTCGCCCAACATAGTGAACGAATTTCGTTTTGGATGGATCAAAACCGAATTTGGGTACACGCCGCCATTCAATGACGTTCCGCTTTCGGCAGATCTCGGCATCCCGAACGCGAACACACTCTCCATTCTCGGCGGCGGCGCTCTGATCGGCGGATTTAACGATCAGCTTGAGTACACCGGTGACTTCGGACCCTACCAGGTCCCCGAACAAACCTGGCAATTCTCCGATAGTGTCTCTTACATTCACGGGAAGCATTCACTCAAGTTCGGTGCGCAGATCCTGCGCCGGCAAGTCAACCTGTTCCGGCCCTTTTCCGGCAAAGGATTCTTCTTCCTGTTTGGAAACGGTGGCGGCGACAGTCCCACAGGTTACGAGGTATCAGACGTCTTAGCCGGCTGGGTGAACCAGTACTCCGTCGGTCCGACACTCGGCTTCTCACATACGCGAAATTGGGAAACGGGCTATTTCGTACAGGACGACTGGAAGGTCAACCAAAAACTGACCTTGAATCTCGGCCTGCGCTATGACCTCTATACCTGGCCCGAAGAGAAGGACAACCTGCAGGCGAACTTCGACGTGGATACAGGCCAGATCGTTCTACCCGGAACCAACGGATACCCCAAGGCCCTGATCGATACCGACAAAAACAACTTTGCGCCGCGAGTTGGTTTCGCATACGACTTGTTTAGTTCCGGCAAATCGGTACTACGCGGTGGCTTCGGAGTTTTTTACTTCATGGATCGCGGCGGTATCGACAACCAACTTGCTCAGAACGCGCCGTTTTCAGGACAGTCGCAAATCAACTTCAGTGACGGGGTGCGCATTAACCTGCAAGGACGCGCTCCCGACGGCAGCTCAGATCCTACGCTGGCAGGATCTGTTGACATGCCATCGAAGGGTCCTTTGGATGTCGATCTGACTCATCCGACCGGGCTGAGCCTGGTTTCATATCCGAAAGATAGCCAGAACTCATCGGCATATCAGTGGAATCTCCAGTACCAACAGGAGCTCGGCGCCAACATGGGCTTGAGCGTAGGATACGTCGCGTCTCGCGGGCTCCATCTGACCACGCTGCTGAATCTCAACCGGCAGTTCTACGATGCACCCTCGGGAACAAAGCTGTTTCCGGATCTGAGTAACATCAATTGGAACGGGTACATTGGGCGTTCGTACTACGATTCGATGCAGGTTCAATTGCAGCGCCGACTCGTAAACGGCCTTCAGTACAGCGTTGCCTATACCTGGGCACACACGATCGACAACTCGCCCGGCACGCTCGATCAACAATCCGATCGCGTGGATTTCGATCGACTCTTTGCGGAGCGGGCAAACTCGAATCTCGACGTCCGCCATCGGTTCGTGGCGACCGCCATTTACGAGTTGCCATTTGGCCGCGGGAAACGCATGGGCAGCGATTGGAACGGATTTCTTGATGCGGTAGCCGGCGGATGGCAAGTAAATCCAATTCTCACTTTCCAGACGGGCCTGCCGTTCGATTTGATCGACCAATCAGGGCCGCAGCCAGTCACACGTCCGGACCAAATTGGTAGCCTTCACCAGTTGGATCATATTGCCAAATGGTTTGACACTTCAGCGTTTGCAAGCGGGCCGTCGACTGCCGGCATCTTTGACCGGGCGGGCACGGCTCCCCGTAACCCATTTCACGGACCTGGAAGACAGTATCTGGATTTCTCGCTGTTTAAGAACTTCCGAATCGGCGAGCGACTGAATACTCAATTCCGAGCGCAGTTCTACAACATCACGAACACCCCCCAATTCGATCAGCCGAACGGCAACGTTGGAAGCGGTGACTTCGGACGGGTGACTAACACCCTCCTCAGCACCGAACGCCAGATCGAATTTGCCCTGCGCTTCACCTTCTAACCTCTGATAACCTCCGGGGACGGCAAGCGCCGTCCCCTTTTCTCTCCGCATGAACATTCTTCGAAAAAATCATCACGTTTGCACATTGCTGGCATTTATCGTCGCCGCACTTCTTCTGAACTTTCCTTTGCAGGCGCAGCAGACGGCGCCGATCATCCGAAAGATGGAGCCACCCAACTGGTGGACGGCGTTTACTCCCGAAGTGATGGTGCTATTGACCGGTGAAAACTTTAAGAAAGCGAGCGTGCACACGTCGTATCCGGGCGTCCGAATTACCAAGACGCAGACCTCTGACAACGGACATCATCTGTTCGTTTGGCTGAAACTCGGCCCCAATACCAAGCCCGGCAACGCAACGCTGCAAATTTCTGACGGATCATCTTCTACCAACGCGACCTTCCCGCTCCTGGCCCGTGCGCCACGGCAGGGCCGATTTCAAGGTTTTTCGGAAGATGATGTCATCTACCTGATCATGCCCGACCGGTTTGCCGATGGAGATCCTTCCAACGACAAACCGGCAGGCTCAACGGGAACCACCGATGGCAGCAAGGCGATGGCCTATCACGGCGGCGATTTGCGCGGCATTCGTCAGCATCTGCCCTACCTGCACGACCTCGGTGTGACGGCGATCTGGCTCACGCCGATATGGAAGAACACGGATTCTGACTATCACGGCTATCACGTTGTCGACTTCTACGCGACCGATGACCACATGGGAACGATGAGCGAATACCAGGCGCTCGTTGCTGATGCGCACAAACTCGGGATCAAGGTTCTGCTCGACTACGTCGCGAACCATACCGGACCGAAGCATCCATGGGCCACTGACCCGCCTACGCCCACCTGGCTGCATGGAACTCCCCAACGTCATCTCGAACCTTCTTACAAGTTCAACGGCCTCGTCGATCCGCACGCGACTCCGAACGAATATCGCAACACGCTGGAAGGTTGGTTCGTCGACAAGCTTCCCGACCTCAATCCCGACGATCCACTGCTGGCCCGTTACCTCATCGACAATGCGATCTGGTGGACCGAGATGTCGGGGCTCGACGGCTATCGTCTCGACACCTTTCCTTATTCGTCGCGCCATTTCTGGAGTGGATGGCACGAAGGCATCTTCCGCCTGTACCCGAACACCAACTCGATCGGCGAGGTCTCGGACCCCGACTCAACCATCACATCTTTCTTCGAAGGCGGACGACCGCGGTTCGATGGCGTCGATTCACGGCTCACGACCGTCTTCGATTTTCCGATGTACTACGCTTTGCGGGATGTCCTTCTGCGCGGGCAACCAGTGCAGAAAATCGTCGGTGTTCTCCAGCACGATTCCTTGTATGAGCGGCCCAACTTGCTTGTCACCTTCTTCGGTAATCACGACGTCAAGCGGTTCATGGGCGAAACGGGCGCGTCCACGACGAAACTCAAGAATGCCTTTTCCTTGCTGCTCACCATGCGAGGCGTGCCGCAACTCTACGCTGGCGACGAGATCGCAATGCCGGGCGGCGATGATCCCGACAACCGGCGTGACTTTCCTGGCGGCTTCCCCGGTGAGGTACGAAACGCCTTTACAGCAACAGGCCGCACACCTGACGAACAAGACGTTTTCGAACACGCTCAATCCCTGTTGAAAATCCGCGCACAGCACAGCGCTCTCCGGCGGGGGCGCCAGTGGCATCTGGCCTGGGACGACACCTTCTACGCCTACCTTCGCGAGGACGACGCGGATCGCATCCTTGTCATATTCAACAACGCAACAAGATCTCGAATGCTGACCATCGACCTGACTGCGCCGAAAATGCCCGCCTTCACCAACGCGGAACCACTGCTTGGGGCGACCGCGGCCAGCATCTCGGAAAATAAGTTGACCATCACCGCACCGCCGGAGAGTGTCTCCATCTTCGCGTTGCGCTAAGCGCATCGCGAAGCCCGCGGACCACCCATCGCCTTGCTCCGTCGCGGCTGCTTCTGCGCCTAAAATTCGTGTTCCAAGGGTCCAAAAAACAATGCGTTGTGAACGCTCTCAGCCTGAAACACGCCCCTCGCAACCCCACTCTAATCAGCGACTTGGGGGCATTTACTATAGCTTTAAGAAAAGTCAAGTGTTCCACGTGGAACATTAGGGCAATTGTCTCCCGCTTTCAAGCCGCTCCTATTTACTCACCCCGCTGAATCACCTATGATGGCGCGCTTGTGGGGAAACCTTTCTGGGAGTCGCCTAAAGACTCATGAATGCTGCCACGATTACCCATCGCAGTCTCGCGTCCATTGATCTCATCATCATCGGCATCTATTTCCTGATCATCTTTTCGATCGGTTTGTATTTCGCGCTCAAGGAGCGCACCACGACCGACTACTTCCTTGCGAGCCGCAACATTGGTTGGTTTGCGATTGGCGCGTCGCTCTTCGTTTCGAATATTTCGACTGAGCACTTCATTGGGCTGGCCGGCTCGGGCGCGAGCTCTGGGATGGCGGTGGGGCACTTCGAGTGGCTTGCGTGCCTCATCCTTCTTCTACTCGGGTGGGTGTTCGTGCCATTTTATTTGCGATCCAACGTGTTCACGATGCCCGAGTTCCTCGAGCGCCGCTTCAACCGGCAGTGCGCTGTGTATCTCGCGAGCGTTTCGATCATCGCGTATATCCTGACGAAGATTTCCGTGCACCTGTGGGCCGCTGCCATTGTGCTGGAGCGCGTCGTGGGATGGAGCCCGATGCAGGCCGCGATCATCCTCGTGATCGCGACTGGCATCTACACCATCGCGGGCGGACTCGGCGCGGTGATCTACACCGAGGTTGTCCAGACCCTGGTGCTGCTGACGGGTGCGATCGCGCTTACGTTCATTGGCATGTCGAAGGTGGGCGGGTTCGCGGCGCTGCGCGCCGCGGTTCCTGAGAGCTACTTCCACATGATCAAGCCCATCAGCGATCCTGACTTTCCGTGGACTGGAATTTTTCTGGGCGCACCGATTCTAGGGATCTGGTACTGGTGCACGGACCAGGTGATCGTGCAGCGCGTGTTGTCTGCCAAAGACGAAGGCCACGCGAAGGCGGGCACAATTTTTGCCGGCTTCCTGAAAATTCTTCCGGTCTTCCTGCTCGTCATTCCAGGACTGATCGCGTACGCGTTGTATCGCGATCTGTTCACGTTCAACGCGGCTGGGCAGGTCACGAACGGGGACATCGCGTTCCCAACGCTCATCATTAATCTTTTGCCGAAGGGGTTGGTCGGGCTGATGATTGCCGCGTTGCTGGCCGCGCTGATGGGCGGCATGGCATCGGTGTTCAACTCCGCGTCGACGCTCGTGACGCTCGACTTCTACAAGAAGCTTCGTCCACAGGCGAGCGAGAAACAGCTGGTGAACTTCGGGCGCGTGGCGACTGGCGTGATGGTTGTGCTTGGTCTTGCGTGGGTCCCGTTCATTCACTTGATCAGCAGCCAGCTCTACATTTATTTGCAGAGCGTGCAGGCGTACATCAGCCCTCCGATCGCGGTGTGTTTCATTCTTGGGATTCTGTGGACGCGCATGAATGGCGCGGGCGCGATCAGTTCCCTGCTGACCGGGTTCGTGCTCGGCACGGTGCGCTTCGTCGCGGAAATCTTTGCCGCCAAGGGCACAGAATTTTCAGGAGTGATGCTGTGGCTGGTGAAGGTCAACTTCTTGCACTACGCCATATTCATGTTCGTGGTGTGTGCAATCGTACTGGTAGTGGTCAGCATGATGACGCCCGCCCCAGAGCGTCGTAAGCTGGCGGGACTGACGTTTGCAACCGTCGACGACAAGATGGATACAATTGCGGTGGGCGGCGCGCCCGAGCGAAAGCCAGCCCGAGAGACGGCAGCGGAGCACCGGATTAATTTAATATTCACATGGCTGCTGATAGCCACCGTCGTCGGGTTGTGGATTTATTTCCGATAAGCCAGTGATAAATATCGGACCACGATATAAACGGCATTCCCCGTGCCGTTCAAGTTGCTGCGCCGTCTTCTTGTCTGCGGGCAACCGTCCAACTTGAGGAAAAAGTGACACCAGAGCGATGGCAGCAAGTGAAGGAGCGGTTCCAGGTTGCGATGGAACTGCGTCCGGAGGTGCGCGCCCGCTACCTGGAGGACGCGTGCGCGGGGGACCCTGACTTGCGCACAGAAATCGAGTCGCTGCTTGCGTCCCATGACGAAGCGAGTCCACTTCTTGAACAACCGGCCCACGTTCATGAGGCAATGGCTTCGAATGCGCCCGATCCCCTGCTCGGAAAAAACATTGGCCCCTACCAGACCATCGCGAAGATCGGCGAAGGCGGGATGGGAACCGTTTATCGAGCCGTGCGGGTCGACGATCACTATCTGAAGCAGGTCGCCATCAAGCTGTTAAGGCACGGGCTCGTCACCGAACATTACCTTCGGAGATTCAAGAACGAGCGTCAGATCATGGCAAGCCTCGACCATCCGAACATTGCAAGACTTCTGGATGGCGGAACAACCAACGACGGACTGCCCTACTTCGTCATGGAGTACATCGAGGGGCAGAAAATTGACGAGTATTGCGATTCGCGCAAACTAGGAACGGCGGAACGGCTCAAGTTGTTCTGCGAAGTGTGCGCCGCGGTGCAGTATGCACACCAGAGCCTGGTGGTGCACCGCGATCTGAAACCCGCGAACATTCTTGTAACGGCAAACGGTGTTCCGAAGCTTCTGGATTTTGGTATTGCGAAGCTACTCGAACCCGAACTGTTCTTCCAAACGGTGGATCCGACGGCAATGGCGCGCCCTATGACTCCCGAGTACGCGAGTCCGGAACAAATTCGGGGCGAGGCGGTAACCACCGCAAGCGACGTGTACTCACTGGGAGTGGTTCTGTACCGTTTGCTCACGGGGCATCCGCCTTACCGGATGGACACAAACGGTTCGTTACTGGATATGGCGCGCGCAATTTCGGATGCCGTGCCTGAGCGACCCAGTCTCGCGATCAACCGAATCGAAACCATTACCGATAGCGATGGGACCGCTTTAACGCTGACACCAGATTACGTGAGCAGCATTCGCGATGGTCGCCCGGCAATTCTACGGAGGAAGTTAGAGGGGGACCTCGACAACATTGTTTTGAAAGCTCTCCGCAAAGAACCGGACCGCCGATATGGATCGGCCCAGCAGTTTGCGGACGACATACAAAGGTATCTCGAGGGCCGTCCGATCGTGGCGCGTCCTGACACGCTGCGGTACCGGACGGGAAAGTTTGTTCGACGAAACAAGGCTGTGGTTGCAGCGACCGCGCTGCTCATCCTGTCGCTGGCGGGCGGACTGATCGCAACGGCGCGGGAAGCGCGGATCGCGCGCGAACAACGAGCCAGAGCTGAGCATCGCTTTAATGACGTGCGAAAGCTGGCGAACTCGCTTTTGTTCGACGTTCACGATTCTATCCAGAATCTGCCTGGCGCAACGCCTGCGCGACAAATGATCGTGCAGAGCGCCCTTACGTATCTGGACAGTCTGGCAAAAGAGTCCTCAGGAGATCCGTCGCTGCAACGGGAACTGGCGATGGCCTACGAGAAAGTCGGCGATGTTCAGGGATGGGATGTACGTTCAAACCTGGGAGACACGGCCGGCGCCTTGCAGAGCTACGAGAAGTCGCATGTGATTCGGGAAGCGCTTGTAGCAGCGAATCCGAAGGACGAGCGTAGCCGCGCAGACCTTGCCGAGACTTATAACAAGCTCGGTTCCATCCAACTGCAGATGGGGAAACAAAATGACGCGCTAACATGGCTGCGGAAAGCGCTTGAGCTTCGAAAGGAATTGGCCGCCAGTGCAGGGCCGGACGACCGCGATGCACAGATGAATCTGGCGATTGCGTATGACGGCATCGGCGATGTTCTGGCCGACGGAGGCGTATTTGAGTTAGCTCTCGATAACAACAGGGATGGCCTGGCGATTTTCGAATCACTTCATGCCGCGGACCCAAAGCATCCGCGCTACCGGCGCGCGATTTCGATTGAGCACAAGAAGATTGGGGGCATCCTGGAGGCGATGGGCAAGCTGGATCTTGCGCTGGGGGAATACCAGAAGGCTCTGCCGACCGACGAGGCCCTGGTAGCCGAAGATCCTAACAATGCACTCGCGAAACGCGACCTGACGATTACGTACGGAAGCATTGGAGACGTGCTGCTAAAAACCGGCGACTTGTCGGGCGCTTTAAAGCAATTCCAGAAGGCGCTTGCCATGGATGAGGCGCTGGCGGCGGCCGATCCGAAGGATGCGTGGGCGGCAAAATATGTTCTGTCGAATCGCGGGAAAGTGGGCGATGTGCTGCTGAAGACGGGAGACTATACAGGCGCGGAATCCGCTTATAAACAGGCTACGGCAGAAGCTGAGAAGCGCGCGTCGCTGGATGCAACCCACGCCGGAGCGCAGCGTGATGTTGCAGAAACATACGCAAGGATGGGCGGATTGTATTTCAACTGGGCGTCGCATCCGGGGATGGGGCTGGGAGAAAGGAAACGAAATTTGCTGACGGCGCGCTCGTGGTATGAGAAGAGCGTGGGGATTTGGCGAGACATGAGGGCAAAGAAAACCTTGCTTGGTTTGGACGCTCATGCGCCGGAGGAAGCAAGCGCATCACTGGCGGCGTGTCAGGCTGCGCTGGAACGGTTAGGTGTGCCGGACAGTGTGAAGGAAGCGAAAAGGCAGTAGAGCAGTTCTCAGTTCTCAGTTCTCAGTTCTCAGTTCGCGGTTCTCAGTTTTTGGCTCGCAGCTGTCAGCTTTCAGCTGTCAGTTCAGTTCTTGATTCGCGGTTTTCAATGTCAACTTACGTGGGTCGGGCGAAGGTTCTCAAGGTTTACAGAGTCAGCTCGCGCGTCGTAACGTGTTGTTTGAAATTGGGTGAATATTTTGAGAACTCGTGATGAAGTGGCGACGTTACGTAACCTCTGAGGAGTCCGGCCCAATCGATGAGTCTCGTCGACTGACAGCTAAAGACTAAAACGGGCGTTCGCACCAACCATTCGAGATCCCGGTTGGCAGTTGTTGGTGAAATGGCGAGATTACGCCAGTTAGATTGCCATTTGGGGCTGGGGCATGCCTAGGTTCGGGAACTGATCGCAGCAGAACCACGTACTGCCTAGGTAGATGCGGCCCCGAAGATTATTACGACTCGGCGTCTTCTTCTTCCTTGGATATCTGACGCTTTCATTCGTAGCCGCGGTCTTCATGGCAGAGGGAACGCTCCACCCCGGGCGGCGCTTTCTGTCTGCTAAAGACAAGATGCAAGCGCAGGGAATGGCTCATAGCCATGAGTCCGAGTTGACCAACATTGCTATCCTGGCACGTGACGGAGTAACTCTCAGCGCCTGGAGCATCCGGCCCCTCAACGACAATGGGAGAGCCGTGATTCTGCTGCACGGTCTCAGCGACAACCGCCTGGGTATGATCGGCTATGCCGAACTATTGCTGAGCCACGGTTTCAGCGTCCTCATGCCAGATGCTCGGGCGCACGGGGATAGTGGTGGCCAACTCGCCACCTATGGCCTAGTGGAGTCGGAGGATATTCACCGCTGGTTTGATTGGCTCCAACAGAGTCAACATCCGGGTTGTATCTTCGGTTTCGCAGAGTCCATGGGCGCGGCGCAACTCCTGCAATCGCTGCAAGCTGAACCGCGCTTTTGTGCAGTTGCAGCTGAATCGCCTTTTTCGAGTTTTCGCGAGATTGCCTATGATCGTGTTGGGCAGTTCTTTGATACTGGCCCGTGGCTGGGGCGGACAGTCCTGCGGCCCGTTGTCGAGTTCGCATTTGGCTATGCCAGATGGAAATACAAGCTGAACTTCGAGCAGGTTTCACCGGAAAGGATAGTGGCAAACACCAAGGTTCCAGCAATGCTCATCCATGGACGAAACGATAGCAATATTCCGATTCGCCATTCTCAGCGAATCGCGGCTGACAATCCAACGCTGGTCCTATGGGAAGTGCCCGATACGGATCACTGCGGCGCAATCAGCACTTCGCGCCAGGAGTTTGAGCAGCGGCTCATACGCTGGTTTGACAGTCATTCAACCACACGAGGCTGACTGTTCTCCTCGCGTTCGAAGGCACCCTAAACATAGTTGTTGTTAACAGGCGTTCTCACAAGCTTGCGCCGTTTGTTCGCCAAAATCCGGGTCAATGAGTGTAATGGCGATGTTTCAACAACTAGCCGATTTCAGTATCGTCAACAGGAGCCTCGATGAGCGATACAAAGTCTTGGACACTGGCGTTCGCCTCTTCCGGTCGAAACCTCACCCAAACCAGTCCACCTTCGTCATCGAATCCGAAACGTGCGTCGGGCGTTATTGAGTGCGAATACTTGAAATCAGGTGTATCTATTCCGGGAGCCGTGGAAAGTGCTTTCATGGAGAAATAGAAGAAGGCAGCATTGGCCTCCTCGTCGTATGTGACACCCATTCGTCCGGCCTCGGATGGACGTTTCGGATGAAAAGGCTTGACCGCTCTGGCAAGATCGAAATCACCGCCGCCGAGCAGCTCCAATCCGCGAATCCATCGCCCATCATGGTTCACGTCCACGATGGCGTCATCGTCCTTCTCTGACGTCGTTCGCGCCTCACGCAAATAGACCGTAAGTTGTTTGTCAGGTTCAACTTTGAAAAAGACTGGAATCATGGCAGGACCATGCTACAACGCTCGTTCAAGGATCAACTGTCGAAATCAGGCGCGATAGCTGCTATCAGTGCTGGAACGGCATCGCAATCGGCGCAGGCGATTTCGTGTCCTACGGATCGCAAGATAGTGGAATTTTCGGCTCTTGGAGATTTGGCTGCGTGTGAAGAAACGTCAATCGTCTAAAGATTTCTCACGACGTCTGCTTTGCCCATCGCTTGGTATATCTCTTTCAAAATTCCACGTAGATGGCGAATGTCGGCGATGCTCAAGACCTTGAGGTTGACATAGACGGGCCTTAAGTTACGTTCTTGTTGCGGCTCTATGGCAAGTCTGACAAACGGCTTAAAGCGGTCAGAGTAATTCTTGACTCCAGACTCGACAGCAATTCGGCGAATGTCGGCAAACCGAAACTCACACGTGCCCCGGAACAACCCACGATAGCTCAGAAAATCGTGAGCTACCACAATTCGGAAAAGCGACAACCAAAGGTACACAAACAGCCAAGCGATTACGCAGGCTACAAGTGCAGGTATCATGCTCCTGTCAGCACTAACGAGGATAGCTGACAGGAGGGTCATGAAACCAAAGATGCCTCCAAGTACGAAATAGGCGCTCGCAGTCGCTCGAAATACAAGGAATCGTGGATCGTTCGAAGTCATTGGCAGCTGCCACAGGTGAAGAGGTTGCTTGAAGATTCTAGTATCATGATTTGACTCAAAACACGGGCAGCACAAAGCAAATGCACTGGCGGTCGCGCTGTTCTCCCTGTGCCGCTTGGTACTCCCATTTTACGCAGAGGCGAAACCAACTGTTGTTAACAGGCGATTACACCAACCACTCCCTCAGAGCACCATGACCAAGGGTCAACTGGGGTAATGGCGATGTTTCGCCAACTGACTTTAGTTTCCGAGTAGTAACCACACGAAAACTAGCAGACACGGCATTCGAGGAGGGCGGCCCGGATTGGGAACGGGGGCCGGCAAGGCACCTGCGAACCGGATGTTGGTAGCATAGCGATGGATCATTTAGCGTTCCTTCACTACTCGATCCATGTAGCCAGCTTTTGAAAGGCGATCCGGCATTCAGCAATGAGGAAACTTCCACCCAAGGGCGGTCACCGTTCAAGAAAGCAAGACCGGAGAAATCCTCGTGGCTCACGGGGACTGGTCATGCTCTACGAAGACGATGCCGTCGTGGCCCTCAACAAACCCGCGAAACTGTTGGCGGTGCCTGCAAATGACTCGGCTACCCCATCCGCCCTGTCTCTTCTTTCTGCCGAACTGAAATCAAAGAAACAACGGGCCTTTGTCGTACATCGTATCGATCGTTACACGTCCGGAATCCTGCTCTTTGCAAAAACACGGCCAGATCGAGACGCGCTCGTTCGACAGTTTCTCGGCCACACTCCGGTGCGGCAGTATCTTGCAGTAGTTCGCGGACATCTCGGCGTCAAAGAAGGGACGCTCGTTCACTACTTTCGGCAAGAAGGAATGTTTCAAAGGGTCACCACCAGGCGCGACCCCAGATCGGCTCGTGCTGAGCTTCGCTATTCCGTGGAACGCCGTCTTCGCGCCGCTACACTTGTCAGAGTAAGTCTGGTGACGGGATTGCAGAATCAGATCCGAGTGCAGTTTTCAGCGATCGGCCATCCGGTCATCGGCGACAGAAAGTACAATCCAGCGGAAGCGGCGGAGCGGCGAATCACCCGTGTCGCTCTCCACGCAGCGCATCTTCAGTTCATTCATCCACGCTCGGGAGAAAGCGTCTCCGTTGACTGCGAACTTCCCCCGGACTTTCAGGCTCTTCTTCATGCATTAGGGTTGCCAATCCGCAGGAACTGATGAGGGCGCCAGCCATGCAGTTCGCAGCCGCGGAGCCATCCTGTAGTTGTTGTTAAACAGGCGATTTCACCAACTACTGAGAATGGCAGCGCTTCGGAAATGCCGTCGCGCAAAATCTGCATGGGTTCCAGCGACGTTATGGGCCGGTAAATACCTCTCGGATTGAGTAGTTGAGTAGCCGACCAAACTCGTCAAATTGAAAGCGAACCTGGATATCACCCCGCACAAGCTGGGATCTGGATGTGCTCCGTATGAGCGCAAGCTCTACTCTGCGCTCGTTCGAAAACTTGGAATCGTCGGTGTACGAGTGCTGTATCGATTGAGAATCGAGATAACTCTCGACTGCTGTTCGACTGCTACCGACAGGAGTCACTGTTTCAAGCTGCTTCCTTACTCCTTCGACCGTGAGCGGCTGCGGGGTCGCACTGCGCTGTGCGACGAACCGACAAATGAGAATGGTGGCGACTACAGCTGCAATCACGACAAGGATCCGGAGCGTTTTCTTCGTCTGCATCGTCTAACCGAAATTTTCAGTTCTCAGTCCTCGGTTCTTGGTCCTCGGCTGTGCCGACGTTGCTAGCTTGAGGGGACTGGTTTCAATTGGCGGGACAGGAATGCTTTTGCCATGGCCCAATCACGCTTTACGGTCGCGGGAGAAATTTTGAGGACTTCGGCGGTTTCCTCGATCGACAAGCCTGCGAAGAAACGCAGTTCCACGATGCGTCCTTGTTGGGAATCGAGTTTGGAGAGGGTGTCGAGGGCCTGGTCGAGGGCGACGAGATTGATATCGCGCTCGGCAGGGGCCAAGAGGTCTTCATCGAGAGTGAGCTTGCAGGCGCCTGCTCCACGTTTTGCGGCGTCGCGTCCACGGGCGTGATCGACGAGGATTCTCCTCATCATCTGCGCGGCGATTCCAAAAAAATGAGCGCGACCCTGCCAGCTGACATCGTGCTGGTCGATCATGCGTAGATAGGCTTCGTGGACGAGCGCAGTGCTCTGCAAGGTGTGGCCGGGACGCTCTCTTTGGAGATAGCGGCGAGCCAGCTTGCGAAGCTCGTCGTAGACCAGGGGCAACAAATCTTCCATAGCCTGCTGATTTCCGCCGGTCCAAAGCACCAGCAGCCGGGTGACATCGGCTCTTGTCTGGTCAGGGATATTGCCGTTCATGGTCGAAGGAAGGCGCTTTGCGCGACCCCAAGGTAGCGAGCGGGCGCGGCGGAGTCAACGGCTAAGTATGGGTGGCGGGGAGAGCCATCGGGTTCATTGGGCAGCGGTTTTGCGGGTGGGTCTTGAGCCGGGGCCGGAGGTTGTTTCGGGTGGTGGGCACATATTTACGTTAAGGATGATCCGGTCTGCGGGTGTCTTGCGCGTTAGTAGATGAAGGCACTTCGCGCCAGATAATGCGGGTGGGATGGCCTTCTGGAGAGACTTGTGAAGACTACCGTCGTGAAATTTTATGGCGTGTTCCTGTTAGTGCTGGTGGCGGGAACGATGATGACGCCAAGCGCGCTGCTCGCTTCGATTAAAACACGTTTCGGAAGAGCAGCGCGCACCGCGGCGGTCGAGAGCGTGCGCGCGAGTGTCGATGGGAGTGGATTGGAAGCGCGGGCGGATGGAGATCTTCCGCTGACTTTTGTGGCTGGCAAGAGTGCGAGAGAGAAGTTCACGACGAAGGATGCAGAGCATTCTCTGTCTCTGACTGCGGCGGGTGGCGTAGTGCTGGTTTTGAATGCGCAGGGTGAAGGTGGGAAGACACGCAAGAAGAGTGGAGAAGGTGTTCGGGTGGCGCTGGGTGATTCCAATCCAACGCCGAGAGTGGTCGGGCTCGAGGAGCTTCCGGCGGCACGCGATGGAGTTGTGGGCAAACGAGCGCGGCGCACGGCTCGCTATGCGAAGGCGGAATTTCAGCAGGTTTATCCCGGGATCGATGTTGTTTATCGCGCAAGCCAGGGGCAGCTTGAATATGATTTCGCGATCGCACCGCACGCCAATCCGAACAAGATCAGGCTGGCCTTTCGTGGGATCGATGGACTCGCGCTCGACGATCGCGGCAATCTATTGCTGCGGGCAGACGAGCACAGTATCAGGCAGAGTACGCCAACGGTGTATCAAGTGATCGAGGGGATGCGGCGAGAGATTGCGAGTGGCTACGTTCTGCTTGGCGAAAATGAAGTTGGCTTTGAACTCGGGCCCTATAACAAGGAGTATCTGCTGATGATCGATCCTGTGCTGACGTACACGGACGCGGTCGAAGAAATCAACGCAACGCTGCGGATGGAATAAAGACGCCGACGCCCGAAAAATGCATTTAGGCTATAGAAACTCCACGAATGAATCTACGACTTCGGCGCCTGCGTTATTGGTGATCCGCATGGCTTGCCGCTCGACATTTTTCATGAGGCCATCCAGATAGTCGCGCGAGTCGGAGATGCTGACGACGCCGACTGTCGCCTGATTCCAGAGATTGCTGGCATCGAGTTCAGCGACCGAGACGTTGAAGCTGGCGCGCAGCCTATCTTTCAGGCTGCGCACTACTTGCCGTTTGTCTTTCAGGGACTGCGCGCCTTCGATGCGCAGTTCGATGGTAAGGAACGCGATCATTGGTCGCTAGTAGCTAGTCGCTAGTAGCTGGTTACGCGAAAACTTCGGCGGCTACCTTTTCTGTCACAAAGGCTTCGATTACGTCGCCAACTTTGATGTCGCCGTAGTTCGCGATGGAGATACCGCACTCCATGCCGTTGCGGACTTCGCTGGCATCATCTTTGAAGCGCTTGAGCGACGCGATCTTGCCCTTGAATACGACAACGTTGTCGCGCAGCAAGCGTACTTCGTGTTCGCGCTTGATGAGGCCGTCGAGCACGTAGCAACCGGCGATGGTTCCGACTTTCGGAATGCGGAAGGTGTCGCGCACTTCGGCGCGGCCCTGGTAGTTCTCTTTGATCGTTGGCTCAAGCAGGCCGGTCATGGCGCGCTTGATCTCGTCCTGGAGCTCGTAAATGATCGAGTGCAGGCGAATATCGACCTTGTCTTGTTCGGCGAGTTCCTGCGCCTTGCGTTCCGGCCGCACGTTAAACCCGATGATGATCGCGTTCGAGGCCGATGCCAGAAGAACGTCGGACTCGGTGATTGCACCGACACCGGAACGGAGAACTTTGAGGCGAACCTTGTCATTCGAAAGCTTGTTGAGCAGATCGGTGAGAACTTCGACTGATCCGCCGACATCGCCTTTCAGAATGATGTTGAGTTCCTTCATGCCAGCGGTCTTCAACTGCTCCGCCAGACCCTCGAGCGAGACACGAGAGCTCTTGGCCAACGTCGCTTCGCGAGTTTTCTGCTCGCGGTATTCGGAAATGTTGCGTGCCTTGTCCCGATCAGCGACGACTACAAACTGATCTCCTGCTTGCGGCAGGCCTTCAAGTCCGAGGACCTCGACTGGCGTGGACGGCGGCGCGTCTTGCAATGCGTTGCCGCGATCGTCGAACATGGCGCGGATTTTTCCGTACACATCGCCGACGACAAAGTTATCGCCGTTATGCAGCGTGCCATTCTGAACGAGAACGGTGGCGACGGGGCCGCGTCCGCGATCGAGTTTCGCTTCGAGGACAACGCCACTGGCCGCGCGTTCGGGCGTAGCTTTAAGCTCCTGCAGATCTGCAACGAGGCAGATCATTTCCATCAGCAAATTGAGGTTAGTTTTCTTCTTGGCAGAGACGTCGACGAAAACAGTCGTGCCGCCCCAGTCTTCTGGCATGAGGCCGCGATCGGCGAGTTGCTTCTTCACGCGATCGGGCATTGCTTCCGGCTTATCGACCTTGTTCACGGCGACGATGATCGGAACTTCGGCGGCGTGAGCGTGATCGATGGCTTCGAGTGTCTGCGGCATGACGCCGTCGTCGGCCGCAACTACGAGGACAACGATGTCGGTGGCCTTCGCTCCACGGGCACGCATGCGGGTAAACGCTTCGTGGCCGGGCGTATCGAGGAAGACGATCTGACGGCCGTAAGCCGGAGAGGCCTTGTCTTGAATGGTGACCTTGTAGGCGCCGATGTGCTGCGTGATTCCGCCAGCTTCGCCTTCGGCAACGCTGGTGGAACGAATGGAGTCGAGCAAAGTCGTTTTGCCGTGATCGACGTGTCCCATGATGGTAACCACGGGAGGACGCGTGCTGGCTTCGACGGGACCTTCTTCACTGCTTGCCGCGGCGTCTGTGATTTCCTTGGCGGCTTGTTCTTCGAACGTGATGACGTCGGTTTCAGCTCCGAAGAAGCGCGCCATCTCGGTGGCGAGTTCGGCATCGAGCGTCTGGTTGATGGTCGCAAACACGCCACGGCCGAGCAAGCGGGCGATGAGGTCTTTCGCGCGGATGCCGAGCTTTTCGGCAAGATCCTTCACGCTAATGCCTTCAGTGATGGTGATGCTGCGCGTGATGGGCTGTGGTTCGTTGGAGACCACCATGCGCGGCGGCGGAGTGTAGCCCTTCATTGGGCCTTCTTTGACTCCGCGAGGAACGTAGCGCTGTCCGGGACGACGCGATGGGCCGCCGGGACGCGCGCCTGGGCGCGACGGGCCGGGAGGCGGCATCGATCCGGGTCCGGGTCCGACACCGAGTGGACGCGAACCGGTCGGCGACTGCCGAGTGGGATGCATGGGGCGACGCTCGCCGGGACGCAGGGGAGGACGCGGGGCGCCGCCGGGCGCTTGCGGGCGCGGACGCTGAAAAATTGGTTGACCGGGGATGGGCCGTCCGGGCGCGGGACGTGCTGGCGCTCCTGGTGCGGCTTGACCGGCAGGTGCGGCCGGCTTGATCGGCGCCTTGTACACGGGACGCGGGCCGGTCTGCGGCATGATCATGCGCGGCGGCGGAGGTCCCGCAGGTGTTGCTGGACGCGGCGGAGGAGCGGCTGCGACTGGCGGTGGAGCAGCGGTTGCCGGAGGCTGCACTGGTGGCGCGACGGCGGCCGGTGGCGCTGGTGGAGCTGCGGCCTTCGGAGGAGCGGGTGCAGGTGCCGGCGGAGCCGGTGGCGGCGCGATGACTGCCGATGCTTGTCTTGGTTGCGGAACGATCAGGCGCGGAGCGGGTGGCGGTTCCGTCGCGGGCTTGGCCGGAGTTGGCGCCTTGGCTACGGGCGGCGCGGGCGCAGCGGCTGCCGGCTTGGTTTCAACCGGTGTTGGCACGGGCGGCGCGGGCTTGGCGACTGGAGGCTGCGCAGCGGCTTGCTGTTTCTGCGTGATGAGCTTGAGGACGTCGCCGGGCTTGGAAATATGCGAGAGATCGATCTTGGTTTTGATCTCGTCATCGCCGCGGGCAGCGCGCGAGGCGCGAGAGCCGGCAGAGGAAGCTTCGGCGCGCGATTTAAAAACGGCGCGCACCTTCTCAGCCTCGTGGTCCTCGAGAGAACTGGAGTGCGTCTTCTTCTCGGTGACACCAGCTTCCGGAAGAACGTCGAGAATTGCCTTGCTTTTAACTTCCAGCTCCCTAGCCAGATCGTTGATTCGAATCTTACTCATCCGCCGTATTTTTCCTCCGCCCTGTCCCGCTAAGCCCTCATGTCAACCTCACGAGTGGGTTTCGTATGCCGCGTCGTTTCATGGACCGAACGCTGCTATTCACTTTTTTCTTTTTCTTCCGAAGCAACTTCCGCATCTGTTTCTGCGGCGGCTGCTTCGTTTAGAGCTTCTGAATCTGAAGCGGCTTCGATTTCGGCTTCCGCTTCGGCTTCGACCTGGGCTTCCGCAATTTCTTCAGTCGCGGCGAGATCGTCGGCGCCGGTTGCTTCCGCTTCCGTTGCTTCGCCTTCTACTGCTGCTGCGTCGACTGCTTCGGCTTCGACCGTTTCACCCTCAGCCGTTTCGGCCGCAACTTCTTCACCCTCGGTGACGACGGCTTCGCCGCCTTCCAGGGTAGCGAAGTAATTATTGACCGCGATGCTGATTTTTTCCACCGTCTTGGGGCCAATGCCTTCGATGGCCTCAAGCTGCTCGGGGGTCATATCCGCAAGGGCTTCGACCGTGCTGATACCGGCCGCGCTGAGTTTTTCGATGAGGCCCTCGCCGAGTCCGGTAACGTTTTCAAGCGGCGTCGAGCTCTGCGAAACGAGCGCGGACATCTGCTGCTCGACTTCCTGACGTTTTTCTTCTTCGCTCTTGATATCGATCTTCCAGCCGAGCAGCTTGGCGGCGAGACGCACGTTCTGTCCCTTTTTGCCGATGGCGAGGGAGAGCTGGCTGTCGTCGACCACCACTTCGAGATGTTTGTCCTGACCATCGAGGACGGTGACGCGGCTGACCTTGGCGGGCTGCAAAGCCTTTTCGGCGAAAGTTACGGCGTCCTCGTGGTACTCGATGATGTCGATTTTTTCACCGCGCAGTTCGCGGATGATCGACTGGACACGCATTCCCTTCATGCCGACGCAGGCGCCCACGGCGTCCACGTCTTTGTCTTTCGACATGACGGCAATTTTCGTGCGCTCGCCGGCCTCGCGCGCGATGGCGCGGATGACGACGGTGCCGTCGTAGATTTCGGGGACTTCGGTCTGGAACAGGTGCTGAACGAGATCGGGCACGGCACGAGATACGACAACGCCCGGACCTTTTGCAGCACGCTCAACGCGAGCGATGACAACGCGCACGCGCTCGCCGATGGCGAAGGATTCCAGGCGCGACTGCTCCTTGCGGGGCATGCGCGCTTCGGCTTTGCCGAGATCGAAGATCACGTCTGGACCTTCGATTCGCTTTACGGTTGCGTTGACGATTTCGCCGACGCGTCCGATGTAGTCGTTGTAAACGGTGTCGCGTTCTGCTTCGCGGACCTTTTGAAAAATGACTTGCTTGGCAAGCTGGGCAGCGATGCGGCCAAGAATTCCCTCGGTGACCTTGGGAATTCGCAACTCTCCACCGACCTCGATGGCGGGATCGACTTTTCGCGCGTCATCGACCGTAACCTGGAGGTTGGGATCCTCGATTTGTTCCGGGGATTCCACGACCGCCTTGACGGCGAAGGCATGGATCTTGCCGGTTTCCTTGTCGAGCTCGGCGCGGAGATTTTCCTGCGACTTGTAGTATTTGCGGGTGGCGACGACGATGGCGTCTTCCACGGCACTCACTACAATTTGCGGGTCAATACCTTTTTCCCGACTCAGCGCGTCGATGGTGTTGTAGAGCTCACTTGCCATAAATAATTCCGTAGCCGGAAATCAGTCGTCGGCAGCCAGTAAATACTGGTTGACTACAGACTCTTGACTACTGACTACCGACTCCTAACCCTAAATTTCTGGTACCAAATTCGCCTTCTCGACGTTAGCGAATTCGACTTCGATGGTTTGCGGCGCACCAGCGGCGGGCCGGTTTTTCTTTTTTCGAGCGGCACTCAAATCGAGTATCAGCTTTCCGTTCTGAAAGCTTTCCAACTTGCCTTCGAAGAACCGATTGCCATTCAGCGGCTGGCGAGTGGTTAACTTCACACGGCTTCCGATGAAGCGCTCGAACTCCGATGCGCGCGTCAACTTACGATCAAGCCCGGGCGATGAAACCTCGAGAACATACGAGCCGCCCGGCACAGCGTCCTCGACATCGAGGATGGTTCCAAACTCACGCGTGAAGCTGACGCAGTCTTCATGCGTCACCCCAGCGGGGTGATCCGGCGTTGGCACGGCGCCGGGGCGGTCGATAAACACCCTCAGCATCCGGTGCTTGCCTCCGCCGACGAACTCGAGGTCGACGATTTCGAGTCCGCTGGAGGCCGCCACGCGGTCGGCAATTGCCCGAACTCGATCGACCTCAAGTACCATGTTTTCAATTATTTGGATTGAACCCGGAAAACTGATTTCCGCGGAAACTAAAAAGTGGGCTTTCGCCCACTGGTGTGTTTCGCCAATCCTGATACTACACAACAGTTTCCAGTGCTTAATATACGCCGGTTGATGGGAAAAGACAATCGGAGGGGGTGGAGGGGAGGGGGGATATTCTAGAGCATTGCTCTCCGAATATAGACGTCAGCGTCATTATAGAGGTCAGCGTGTGGCCGCCACCCAGTGACACCAAAATCCCCACTCTGTCCGCAAAGGACGCGGACGAGGATGGGGCACCCGGCACAGCCTTCGAAAATCGCGAAGGGGTGCGGCGGCATTAGGTAGAATTGGGACGAAAATGGTGGGCCAGCCGCCGGGTTGTTTCTATGAAGAAATTGTGGATTCTCTTGGCCGGAGCAACGGTGTGCATTGCGGCCTCAAGTCTGGTATTTGTGCTGAGGGACTACTCGATGCAAGACAGGACTTCTACTATTGCGAGCCCGGAATTCACGGACAGCCTTATGATTTACGGCCAGGAGAGGGCCATCATCACCAATCCGCTGCAAGTTTTTTTTGGGCTCAACCCTGGAAAACTACCGAAGCCCGACGTTTTTTCTTTCAGCAACGCGCGGGGATACGTTGCGACCTGGCGGGTCGAGAAGGACAGACTGGTTCTTACAGACATCCGCGTTCTGTGTGATTTCATCGCCTCTTCTTTTGTATTTCGCTCTGTGATGTCGGAGGTTTTTCCTGATGAAAAGGAAGTTTTTGCGAAGTGGTTTACCGGGCGCATCTTTGTTCCTGATGGGCAGGTCGTTGACTGGGTAGATCAAGGATACTCGTCGACCTATGCGAAATACATCGTGCTGAGGGTGGAGCGTGGGATTGTGTCTCGCGTCTCGACGATGAACCATGACGAATTCGTCCGATTTCGGGACGCGCAGTTTGAGGCGTATATCAAGACCGAGGAGTATCGAAGGGGAATCGCGCGAGGTGCGGCTGTGCCTCAAATGGCGGGCGGCTCGGTGTCGGAGAAAGACAAGGAGCAGGCTCGCGAAATGACACGCGATCTCTGGGTTGAAAGATACACATCCGTTATTTTCGACGATGAGCAATAGCTCTGAGATGGCCAGCAGCAATCTTCGGAGCCGTCACCCAATGATCACGCCGTTTTTGTCACAGGAGGCGCGATCGGCGCGCGTGTGATGTAGGAGAGGCTCTCGTTCACGTCCAGAACCTTTGCTCGCACCTCCTTGATTCCCATCGAATCGAGGCGCGGCAGGTGTTCCTTCAGGAAGGCGTTCGCCGAGCTTTCATCCGTGAACAGGTAGATGCCGCCGCAATCCCCGGTACGGCTGTTTTCGGTCCAGATTTTCCAGACCATGCCTGGTGTTTGATTCAAGTGGTGAGCCAAGTCTTTGGCCATCTTGGTGAGATCCTCGCCCCAAGGACCGTGACTGGGAAAATCAATCTGCAACAGAGTCATCGTGCCTCCAGAAAACGCTTGTTTCAAAAACCGTTTGAAGCTGCCGCCTCTTCTGCTGCGGCCAGGGAATCGAAAAGACGGAAAAAGACGTCGATGCGTGTGATTCTCAACGCGTCTAAGACGCGGTCGGTGACACCAACCAGAGCGAGTTTGCGATTGTCCTTGCTGTGGTTGACGTACGCGCCCGCCAAGGCACCGATTCCCGCCGAGTCGATATAGGGGACATCACTGAGGTCGAGGATCAACAATCGCGAAGTATTCGAGCGAACTCTGGACTGAAAATCGAAAAGATTTGAAATGATAAGCGGGCCGTGAAGCCGCAGGACGCTGTTGTCACCGTGGATGTCTTCAATAGGAGGCGGGTGGGACATCTCGGGACATTCACCTTCTACAGATTATTGGCGTAGAAACGTTAACACCAACCGCCTCTCTGGAAAAGGGGCGCGGTAATCGTAGGTGATTCTTCTTCGTGCATCGAGGGCCGTGGTCGATCAGTGCGCAGTGGGCGCTTTTTCTGCTGTCTGGTTGGGCTTGCCGGGAGGCGGAAAGGCCACGTTGTTGGGGAACAGGATTTGTGTGAAGTCACGCACGATCGAGTTAGCTACGCCCGGCTCGGGCTTCTCGACCTGAGAGTTGACGAAGGCGATGATGGTCGCGTCTTTTTCGGGGAAGTAATAGGCGCCGGTGTTGTAGCCGGGAATTCCGCCAGTGTATCCGTACCATCCGCCGGAACAGCCGATGCCGAGTCCGAAAGACAAGTCTTCCACACCGATGGGAACGCAGGTGAGGCGAGCCTTTTGGGTGGCCGCGCTATTGGTGGATCCGGTGACGTAGGCTTTGACCCATTTCTTCATGTCGGCCATATCAGAAACCATGACGCCTGCGGCACCGGTCAGTGATGGAGGCAGTGACACGGTGTTGTCTTCCCAGTTGCCACTCTTGTTAAGAACATAACCGTGGCTGAAAGGCGTAGGCATGGCGGGGTCGGTGACGGGGTAACTGGTGTTCTTGAGTTCCAGAGGGACGAGCAGGCGGTTCTTGATTTCGTCCGCGACGGTGTGACCCGTGACCTTCTCGATGATCATGCCCAGCAGGAGATAGTTGGTGTTGCTGTAATTCCATTTCGCGCCTGGAGCAAACAGCGGCGGTTGTTTTCCGGCGATGTCGACGAGCTGCTTGGCCGTGAATTTCGAGTTGACGGTGATGTCGATCTTGTCCATTTCGGGGACGTTGTATACGTCGGGAAGTCCGCTCTCCATCTGGCAGAGTTGGGTGACGGTGATTTTGTCCGCGTTCGGGACCGTGACGCCGAGATCGAACTTGCTGATCGTGTCCTCGAGGCTAAGTTTTTTTTCATCGACGAGTTGTAGAAGGACGGTTACGACGAAAGTCTTGGTATTGCTACCGACGCGGAACTTGTCATCGATCGCTATGGGCTTGGCGGGCGCGATGTCGGAGAGACCGATTCCCTTGAGGAAGGGCGCCTTGCCGGGGATCCAGACGCCAACGACAGCGCCAGGGATCGGATCTTTTCCGCCGTAGGCTTTCAGTTCCTTCGCGACTGCTGCTTCGAGGGCCTTTTGTGTGTCGGGGCTGAGAGGCTCGGGGTCGGCGGCAAGTGACGTTAGGGGGAAGGTCAATCCGATGAGAAGGGCGCAAAAGCAAAGAACGCTGGCGTGCTGGATTCTGGCGTGGACTGGCATGGGGCAGAATTGTAGCTTACGGCGAGCGAATGTCACGAAGGCCGCGCTATAGCGCCAAAAGGCGCGGCAGGATGAGGCACGGTCAGGGTGCCGTAACCGGAAGTGACCCTGTGCATCTCGGGAGTAACCTTGTCGTGGGCCGATATGTCCCTCACACTAGACGACATCGATGCAGGTGTCGCGGACACATATCGGAATTGCGGTCGGGGCGGGCGCGCTGATTGTGGTCATCTTCCTTGGCTACCTGATGTGGCTGAGCAAACAGCCACCGATTCTTTCACGTTCTGAGGAACGGGATCCGCTGAGCGGGATGCCGCTGAACATCAAGCTGAATCCGTTGCGTGACCGGACCATTGAACGAGTCGCGAACAAGTTTGTGCGCGAAATGCGGGACGGACATTGCCGCGACGTGCTGGCGCGATGGGAAAAAGACTACCGCAGGAAATATGCAAGTTTCATCTGCGAATCGGAAGCACTGCATCCGCTGGTTTCATGGGAACTAGCAGATCGGGAAGATGCGCCGCCGCTGGTGATTCTCCATTTCCGCGGCGACCGGCAGACGACAGCGGGCCAGGATCCGACTTATAAGGAATTGTTTTCGGTCACCACCGAGAATAAAGATGGCGAGTGGGTGGTTACGAAGTACGATGCGATGTACTGACGGAGCAGTTCTCGGTTCTCAGTTCTCGGTTCTCAGTTTGTGGTGAAAACCTCTTCTTTTCCCTTAGCGGCTGCGCTTTTTGTTCTGCGGCTAATCCAGAACCGTATCAGGATCAGTGCTACCAGGGCAGCGGTGCTGTCTAAGAGGACGTCGTGCCAGGTTCCGGTGCGGGACGGGATGTAGCTCTGGTGCCATTCGTCCATCGAGGCGACGAATGCCGTGAGGATGAGAGCAAGGGTCGCCCATTTCAAAGACCAGCGCTGAAGCGAACGTTCGTCTTCCTGGGTTTCGACCGGGCGGAGAGTAGCGCGCCATGCCCGGAAATAGAGAAAGCACAGAACCCCGTAGCCAACGACGTGTCCGGTCTTGCGAGCGAGGCCGTGCCAGAATTCGTAGCGAACGGGATCAAGTGGTCCGAACAGCCACGTGAGGAACGGATAAAGATAGCGGCCAGTGTGGCTGGATGAAAACATGTCGCTCGACTCGGTAGCGATGACGAGAGTCCAGAGGATCGCTGCCAGCCAAGACTTCCACGCAGAAGACTGTGATGAGTTGCCCAAGCGATGTCGTTATTCGAGCGCGTAGTTCGGCGCTTCGCGCGTGATCATGACATCGTGAACGTGACTCTCACGTAGTCCGGCGCTGCTGATGCGAACGAACCGTGCCTTCTGTTGGAGCTCAGTGATCGTCTGACAACCGCAATATCCCATGCCGGATTTGAGGCCGCCGACCATCTGATGAACGATCATGGCGACGGAGCCGCGATAAGGTACGCGTCCTTCGATGCCTTCTGGAACGAGCTTTCCCAGGCGGTTGGACTCTTCCCCCAAAACCGGCATGGCGGTAGACGCATCGCCATCGGTGTTCTGAAAATATCTCTCGCTTGAACCTGCGGCCATGGCGCCAAGTGAACCCATGCCGCGGTAGGACTTGAAGGTGCGGCCTTGATAAAGGATGAGCTCTCCCGGACTTTCGTCTGTGCCGGCGAACAAAGAGCCGATCATGACGGCACCAGCGCCCGCGGCGATGGCCTTGCTGATGTCGCCGGAATATTTGATACCACCGTCGGCAATGATCGGAATGCCCGAGTCGCGGGTAGCGCGCGAGGCTTCGGCAATTGCAGTGATCTGTGGAACCCCAGCCCCGGTGACAACGCGTGTGGTGCAGATGGAACCTGGGCCAATGCCGACTTTAATTCCGTCGACACCCGCTTTGGCGAGTTCACAAGCACCGTCGAAGGTGGCGATGTTGCCGGCGATAAGATCGACTTCCGGCAACTTTGCCTTCACAGCCTTGACGGCTTCGAGAACGCGTTCGGAATGGCCGTGGGCACTGTCGATTGCGATCACGTCTACTTTTGCCCTCGCCAATTCCTGAGCTCGCTCGAGAAAATCTCCAGTGGCGCCAATTGCCCCGGCTACGCGAAGCCTGCCATGCGAATCTTTGGCAGCATTGGGGTATTTCAATTTTTTCTGAATGTCTTTAACGGTGATCAGACCCTTCAAGTTGTACTTGTCGTCCACGACCAGCAGTTTTTCAACGCGATGTTTATGAAGGATCTCCTCAGCCTGCTCGAGGGTGGTTCCGACGGGAACGGTGATGAGGTTTTCCTTCGTCATCACCTTGTTGATCGGAATGTCAAAGCGCGTTTCGAATCGCAGGTCGCGATTGGTCAAAATTCCAACCAGCTTGCCGCTCTTTTGAGTGATCGGCACGCCGGAGATTTTGTACTTCCGCATGACTTCGAGCGCATCGGAGACTTTCGCGTCAGGCTGCATGGTGACGGGATCGACAATCATGCCGCTCTCGGAGCGCTTGACCTTGTCGACCTCATTGGCCTGCTGCTCGATCGACAGATTGCGATGGACGATGCCGATGCCGCCCTGCTGCGCGAGCGCGATGGCCATGTGGGATTCGGTGACCGTATCCATGGCGGCGCTGATAATGGGGATATTGAGTGCGATATTGCGACTGATATGAGTTTGCGTGTTGGCCTGCGCGGGAATGACATCGGAGCGGGCAGGCAGGAGCAACACGTCATCAAAGGTAAGTGCTTCGGGGACCGGGAAATGAATCATAAAGTTTCTCTGGCGGGAAATATCTATTTTAGAGAGGGTTAAGAGTTCAGGCAAATGTGGAGGGGCCTGGTGGAATGGTTTCGGAAACACGGATTAGACGCTGGTTGTGACAAGTTCTTGAAAGACTGAGCGGAACGTAATAAAGTCGCGCCACCAAGACCCACCCTGTTCGACAATTTTGGAGGCAGTCCGATGCAGATGTGGAAGTTATGGAAAGTTTGTTTCGTGGTTATTTTTCTGGCCGAATCCATGACCACCGGATTGCGCGCGCAGTCTCAACCAACGGAACCCCCTGTCCCAACGATTCGTGTGAATACACACCTGGTGCTGGTAGACGTGGTCGTGACGGACAAGAGCGGCAAGAGAGTGCAAGGTCTTAAAGCGGAAGATTTCACCTTGCAAGAAAAAGGCAAGAACCAAAAGATTTCGATTTTCACTTCAGCAGCAGAAAATAAGCAGGCGGCTGCACCGAAGCTTCCTCCGGGAATTTATTCGAATAAGCCTGAATACCGGTCGCCGGGAGGCCCGGTTGTGGTCATCCTGCTAGATGCGGTGAACACGCCGTTCAAAGATCAGGCGTATGCGCGACAGCAGATGCTGGAGTTTGTACGCAATCAGTACAAGCCGGGGCAAAAGACTGCGGTGCTGACGCTGACGGGCGCACTGGGAGTGCTTCAGGATTTCACCGACGATCCGGATGTGTTGTTCGCGGCGTTGAAGAGTTACAAGCCAATGCCAACCGAGCAAGAGGCGAGCCCCACCATTACTCCTAGACCCCCAAGTCTTGCTCAAGGGCGTGTGTCCGCTGGTGGAAACATAAACACCACTGACGTAGCAGCCGACCGTATCTCGCGATTCCAACAGGTTCAAGTTACATATGTTGAGGAGCGGCGGATGCAGATGACGCTGGAAGGCATGCGCGGCTTGGCACGGGTCCTCGGTGGAATACCTGGCCGAAAGAGCGTCATTTGGGTGACGGCGGACTTCCCTTTCAATTTGATCCCTGACAATCGGGCGGTGACTGACGCAGAACTGGCGGAGTCTCTTCCGACAATCTCACAGCTCGGTCTGAGTACGCGTTCCTCGGGCGCAGTCGCCAACACGCAACGTAATGCACATACGCAGGAAATTCGCGAAGCTGCGGCGCAATTATCCAGTGCGCAAGTCGCGATCTATCCGATTGATGCGAGAGGACTGATCAGCGGGATGGAAGGCGGAATGGGGGACGTGCCCGCGCGACGTTTTCAGAGCATGGACGATTCTGCGTTGTCGAGAATCTCCGATGTAACAGCCAGCCAGGAAGCAATGAAGGAGATGGCGCGCGAGACTGGTGGCATCGCTTACGTGAACCAGAACGAGATCAAGCAGGGCGTTGCGCTGGCGATGGATGATTCGCTCGCGTACTACACGATCGGATATTACCCGGACGACAAGAAATGGGATGGGAAATACCGTTCAATAAAAGTCAAAGTGAATCGCGATGGAACGGATGCGCGATATAGAAAAGGTTATTTTGCCGTTGATCCTTCGGAGTTGAAGGACCGTAAGCCTGAGCAGGAAGTAGCAGAAGCGTTACAAGACCAAGCACCGGCGACGCTGGTGACGTTCAGCGCGCAAATCAAGCCTGCGGGAAAGGGCCTGGGTGTCGACTTCCTGGTGGATCCATCTACGATTTCGGCGGAAGACGCGAGCGGCGGGAAGAAGATCAACATGGTGTTGTACGCGGCCATGTTTTCTCCGGATGGGAAAATGCTCGGGAATAAGAGCATGAAGGTGGATCAGACGTTTGACGCGGAAACCTACAAGAAGATTCTGCAGCAAGGGATGTTGTTGCACATCGACCTGGATCAGCCGCCGGTCAAGAACAATGAAGTACGAATGGCGGTGCGGGATAATCGAACAGGAAATGTGGGAACGCTGACGGCGCCGGTTCAGTGATCGCTGGTGGTTGATGGCTAGCTTGTGTGGGTGAAAATTGAAAGGCCGCCATCACTGGCGGCCTTGTTTATTGCGAGACGGGTGGACGTTACTCCTTCTTGTCCTTGTCTCCGCCTTCAGCGGGCTCAGCGGCGCCGCCTTGGGCTTCGGCTTCTTCCATGGCCTTGCGAGTTTCTTCAGCACGCTTGGCGCGGACTTCGGCGCGTTTCTGTCGCTTCTCGTCGAGCACCTGCTCGCTGCCGAGCAGTTCGACGAAAGCCTTGTCTGCGCCATCGCCTTTCTGCCACGCGGTGCGGACAATGCGCAGGTATCCACCCTTGCGATCACCGAAGCGCGGGCCGACGGTGTCGAACAGTTTCTTTACGGCCTCTCCGGTCATGAGATAGGCGGCAGCCTGGCGGCGCGCAGCTAAATCACCGCGCTTGCCGAGCGTGATCATTTTTTCGACGTGCGGGCGCATGGCCTTCGCCTTGGGAATTGTCGTTTCAATGCGCTCCTCGACGATCAGCGAGGTGACCAGGTTGCGCAGCAACGAGCGGCGATGCGCCGTGTTGCGGCCAAGTTTCCATCCTCCAACTTTATGACGCATGGGAAAACCTCTTTAAAAACAGTTCTCAGTTCTCGGTTGTCAGTTCTCAGTTCTTGGTAATTATGAGGGCGGGTTTCCCCGCCCTCTTGTTCTTACAGATCGTTATCGCCGTATGCCGAGGCTGGCAGGACCTGGTTGGACGTCGGGCCGGGAACTGCGTTGCCGTGCTCGTCGATCTTCATACCCAGGCTCAAGCCCATCGACTGAAGAATTTCCTTAATTTCATTCAGCGACTTGCGCCCGAAATTCTTGGTCTTCAGCATTTCGGCTTCGGTCTTCTGCACCAATTCGCCAATCGTCTGAATATTTGCGTTCTTGAGACAGTTGTAGCTGCGAACCGAGAGCTCAAGTTCCTCAACTGAACGGTTTAAGTTCTCGTTCTTGATTTCCGGCTTGCGATCATCGGTAGATGACGCGGTCTCGATTTCTTCTTCGAAGTTGATGAAGATATTCATGTGGTCCTTCACGAGCTTCGCGGCCAGCCCGAGCGAGTCGGCGGGCGTAATGGAGCCGTTGGTCCACACTTCGAGAGTGAGCTTGTCGTAATCGGTGATCTGTCCAAGACGCGCCGCTTCGACGGTGTAATTGCACTTGCGAACCGGCGAGTGGACAGAGTCGATCGGAATGAATCCAATACCGAGATCATCGTCGAAGTTTTTGTCGGCAGAGACATAGCCGCGTCCACGCTTCAGACGCATTTCCATATCGAGTTTGCCGCCTTCGCTGACGGTTGCGATGTAGACGTCTTTATCGAGGACTTCGACGTCTCCGTCTGCCTCGATCATTCCGGAGGTGACGACGCCGGGCTGGTCAGAGCGCAGATAGATTGCTTTTGGCGCATCTCCGGCGAGCTTGAAGGGAACTTGCTTCAAGTTCAGGATGATGTCCGTCGCGTCTTCGACTACGCCCGGAATCGACTGGAATTCGTGCAGCACGCCTTCGATTTTTACGGCGGTGACGGCCGCGCCTTCGATCGAGCTCAGCATTACCCGGCGAAGAGCGTTGCCGATGGTGGTGCCGAAGCCCCTTTCAAAGGGTTGGGCCCAGAACATTCCATATTTATCGGTGAGCGACGAGGTATCTGTCGCAAGGCGTTTTGGTTTTTGAAAACCCTTCCAAAGCATGTGTTGCTCCTCTCGGCCGTTTGGCTCAGATCCGGCTCCCTGAACTGGTCCAGAGTTCAGGTCGAGCGCCGGAAAAGGCTGATTTGGCTCGAATGGTGGACCGTAAAAACTGCTACTGGCTGCTAGCTACTGGCTTCTGGCAACGCAGCTAACGACTATTTCGAATACAGTTCGACGATCAGCTGCTCGTTGACTGGCAACTGGATGTCCTCGCGTTTCGGCAGCGCGGTCACGCGGCCTTTGTAGTTATCGCGATCGATCTCCAGCCATGTCGGAGCCGGCTGATGACTCGCCACATCCTTCGCATGTTCGAGGATGGGGAGTCTCAAGCTTGGCTCGCGAACGCCGATTTCTTCGCCGACCGTTACTTCGTAGGACGGAATGTTTACTTTTCGTCCGCCAACCTGGATATGCCCGTGTCGCACCAGCTGACGAGCCTGGCGTCGGGAAGTCGCAAGACCGAGGCGGAATACAACGTTGTCGAGGCGACGTTCCAGTTGTTGCAAGAGTACCTCGCCGGTTACGCCTTTGGCGCGCGCGGCTTTTTCAAAGTAGTTGCGGAACTGACCTTCCTGCGTGAAGTAGATTCGCTTTGCTTTCTGCTTCTCGCGGAGCTGCAGGCCGTAGCCTACGATTTTGGCCTTGCGATCTTTCCCGTGCTGGCCGGGGGCAAAGTTCCGTTTTTCGATGGGACACTTGTCGGTGAAGCACTTCGTGCCTTTGAGGAATAGCTTGATTCCTTCACGGCGACAGAGACGGCAAACTGCATCGGTATAACGCGCCAAGTTTATTCTCCTTAATTAGATGACCGGTTTACAGGTTTGGCTTCACCCTTCTTCCCGGACCAGAATCGGCTGTCAGCTATCAGCTGTTAGCTCTCAGTGCATCCCGGCTCTCGTTTGAGCTTAGAACTGGGAACTGCTTCTTTACCTCTTACACTCTGCGGCGCTTGGGCGGACGGCAACCGTTGTGCGGTATCGGCGTGAAGTCTTTGATGGAGCGGACTTCGATTCCTGCCGCTGCCAGCGCGCGGATAGCGGATTCACGGCCCGAACCGGGACCGCTAACGCGTACGTCCACGCTGCGGACGCCATGATCGCGCGCCATGCTGGCGGCGTTCGACGCAGCCTGCTGTGCCGCGAAGGGAGTTCCCTTTCGCGATCCGCGGAATCCGAGCGACCCCGAACTCTTCCACGAGATGACGTTGCCAGACGGATCGGAGATGGTCACGATCGTGTTGTTGAAGGAAGCCTGCACGTGCACGAGTCCGTGAGGAACGTGCTTGCGCTCTTTCTTCTTGAACGTCTTCTTCTTGCCTTTTTTCTCGGGCGCTCCGGCGCCGGAGGCCGCTGCTGCTGGTTTTGCCATGTGTCAGTTCTCAGTTCTCTGTTCTCAGTTCTCAGGCTATTTCAGTTCCGCTGAGAACTGAAACTGAGAACTGAGAACTGGTTACTATGTTTTCGACGCCGCCTTCTTCTTGTTGGCGACAGTTCCCTTGCGCGGTCCTTTGCGGGTACGCGCATTGGTGTGTGTGCGTTGTCCGCGAACCGGCAGATTACGGCGATGACGGAATCCGCGATAGGAGCCGATTTCAATAAGCCGCTTGATGTTCATCGAAACGTCTTTGCGCAGATCGCCTTCGACTGAACCTTCCCCCTCAATGACCTGGCGGATGCGGTTGACCTCGTCTTCTCCGAGATCCTGAACCTTCTTCATCGGGTCGACCTTCGCTGCGTCCAGAATGCGGGCCGCGCGTGGATGTCCGATGCCGTAGATGTAGGTGAGCGCGATATTCGTGCGTTTGTTGCGCGGAAGATCGACGCCAGCAATACGTGCCATAGTTCCCTCTTATTCCTTAACCTTGACGCTGCTTATGCTTGGAATTCTCGCAGATCACCCGCACCACTCCGTTGCGGTGGATGACCTTGCACTTATCACAAATTTTCTTTACCGATGCTCGTACTTTCATAATCCAGTTCTCAGTTCTCGGTTCTCAGTTCTCAGCAGAACTGGCCCGTCATTTGTAGCGGTACACAATGCGACCGCGATTCAGGTCGTACGGCGAAAGTTCTACGGCCACTTTGTCTCCTGGGAGGATGCGGATGAAGTTCTTGCGCATCTTTCCGGAGACATGAGCCAGTACCTGGTGTTTATTTTCCAATTCCACCCGAAACATGGCGTTCGGCAGAGGTTCGACGACCACCGCCATCACTTCAATCGCGTCTTCTTTACTCATTCAGTCCTTAAAGTTCATCTCTACTGCTCCTTCGCTTTCGCTCAGGATTTCCGTCCGAAGCCACTAGCGTCTGCTGCTGGCTAGTCGCTATTGCGTCAAAATCTGTGGGCCGTCTTTGGTTACCGCCACACAGTGTTCGAAATGTGCGCTATGGCTTCCGTCCACCGTAACAGCGGTCCATTTATCACCCAGCACTCGCGCTTCGGGCTTTCCAAAATTCACCATCGGTTCGATGGCGATGACCATGCCTTCGCGAAGCTTGGTGCCGAGCCCGCGCCGTCCGAAGTTCGGGACCTGCGGCTCTTCGTGAAGCCTGGTACCAATCCCGTGGCCGACAAACTCGCGAACCACGCTGAACCCATTGGCCTCGACGTACTCTTGAACTGCGGCGCCCACGTCGCCGACGCTATTGCCGATGCGAGCCTGCTCGATGCCCTTGTAGAGCGAAGCTTCCGTCACTTCGAGAAGCTTCTTCAAATCGTCGCCGACCTTATCGCCCACTGGTACGGTGATCGCTGCGTCTCCATAGTAGCCATCGAGCACAACCCCGCAATCGATGGAAACGATGTCGCCGGTTTTTAGCACCCGTTTTTCCGAAGGGATGCCGTGAACAATCTCTTCGTTAATCGAGGTGCAGAGCACGCAAGGATAATCGTAATAACCCTTGAATGCCGGCTTCGCGCCCGCGTCCTGAATCTGCTTCTCTGCGGCGCGCTCGAGATCCATGGTTGAGACGCCGGGAGCAACCATCGTCCGCAGCGAATCGAGAACCTGACGTACGACACGGCCACTGCGCCGCATCTTGTCAATCTCTTCAGCCGATTTACAAACGATCGCCATGCGTTCTAAGTATTCGAGCCCGGTTGCGCCGGCACGCAGTGGCTGTCAATCACCCCAAAAATCTGCGCCGTCACTTCCTCAACTGGAAGGTCCGCATTCACCGAAACCAAACGTCCCCGCTGCTCGTAATAATCCGCTACCGGACGCGTTTGTTCCTGGTAGGCATGGATTCGATCGGAAATCACTTCTTCCCGGTCATCATTGCGAGTGATCAGCTTCGTGCCATCGACATCGCAGACTTCATCGAAGCGAGGTGGCTGGAAGTGGACGTTGTAAATCCGTCCACAAGCGGGACAGGATCGCCGCCCGGTGATACGGCTCAACAACTTATTATAGTCGACGTCCAGGCGCACCACAATCGGCAGGCACGGCCCGTACTTCACTCTTTCAAAGAACTCATGCTCCAGGTAAGCATCCAACCAGCCTGCCTGGGCCGCGGTTCGCGGAAAACCATCCAAAATGAAGCCGTGGTGACAGTCCTCGTCTTTCAACCGAAACGCCACCATGTCACAAACGAGGTTGTCTGGGACAAGCTCGCCACGCTCCATCAGGGCCTTGGCCTGAAGCCCCAAAGGGGTTCCCTGTTTCACATGTTCCCGCAAAATGTCTCCAGTGGAGATTTGCGGAATGTTGTAATGCTCAACGATCTGCTTGGCCTGTGTTCCCTTGCCAGCTCCCGGCGGTCCCAGCAGTATGACGGGGCCGATGTTGCGCACGGCTTGTTCCCCCATCGAGTTCGCCCTAGCCTCTCGACTTTGCTTTTCGCCCATCAACCACAACGGGCGATACCGCGACATCCTAGAACGTCTTGAGACCACTGTATGTGATCTCTAACCGGGAAAACGAATCCCGGTCGGGGGAACACGTCCAACTACCAACTGCGACGGCCGCGGATTCGGCCGCTGCGCGGCGTGAACCCGTCGTAGTGTCGCATGATCAGCTGTGCTTCAATTTGCGTGACCGTGTCCATAGCCACGCCGACCACGATCAACAGCGAAGTGCCGCCAAAATAGAAATTCACGCCCAAGCCATTGGTGACCCAATTCGGTAACTTTTCAAAGAAGCCGCCGAGTGGCTGGAAAAGGTGGTTCAAGTGAATTCCGGTAATCATCCACTCAGGAATGAATGAAACGACGATCAGGTACAGGGCGCCAACCAAGGTGATGCGGGTCAGGACTTGGTTAATGAAGTCTGCGGTGCGTTTTCCTGGACGAATGCCCGGGATGAAACCACCGTACTTCCGCATGTTGTCCGCAACCTCATTCGGATTGAAGACAATGGAAACGTAGAAGTAGGCAAAGAAAATGATTCCGACGGCGTAAAGGAAAGAGTAGAGGGGCTCGCCAAACTGTAATGCTCTCAGTGTTGAGCCAAAAAAGCGATTCTCCCGCAAACCGTAGCCGATGGTTTGGGGCAGAGTAAGGATCGACGACGCGAAGATAACCGGCATGACGCCGCCAGCGTTCACACGAAGGGGGAGATGGGTTGACTGACCGCCCATCACCTTGCGTCCAACAACTTTCTTGGCGTACTGAACCGGTATGCGCCGCTCACTTCGTTCGACGTAGACCACGAAGGCGACGACCAGAATCATCACAGCGAGCAAGATGACGACCGCTGGAAATGTAAATCCACCCCAAGCTTCGGTGCGAACCTTGTCGTAGAGTTCGCCAACGGCGCGCGGCAACCCAACCACGATGCCGGCGAAGATCAAGAGCGACATGCCGTTGCCAACACCGCGCTCGGTAATCTGTTCGCCCAACCACATAATGAATGCGCTGCCCGTGGTCAGGGTCAACATCGTCATCAGGACGAATGAAACCCCGGGGGTAACGACGAAGTCGCCGGATTTCTGCAGACTGATGGCAATTCCGAAAGATTGGATCGCGCTAAGGATGACGGTCAGGTAGCGCGTCCATTGGGTGATTTTCTTGCGCCCAAGCTCACCTTCTTTTTGCAATTTCGCCAGCGGTTCGTAGACAACGGTAAGCAACTGCAAAATGATGGAGGCCGTGATGTACGGCATGATGCCAAGAGCAAAGATGGTCAGCCGGCGAAACTGGCTGCCAGACATCAAATCGATGAAGCCCAGGAACGTTCCACGGTTCTGTTCGAAGAACTGCTGGAGACGGTCAGCGTTAATACCGGGCGTGGGGATGTGCGCCCCGAGCCGGTAGACGCCCAAGAGCCCAAGCGTAAAAAGGATGCGCTTGCGCAGATCTGGAATCCGAAAGATGTTGGCCAGCTTGTCAAACATTTACTGCAAGACCTCGAACTTGCCACCCGCTTTGGTGATTTTCTCCTGCGCCGACTTTGAAAACTTATGCGCATGCACGGTCAACGCGGTCTTGAGCTCTCCATCACCAAGGATTTTGATGGGGAGCTTTTTGCTGTGCACGACTCCAGCTTTCTGAAGAACTTCGGGCGTGATGGTGGACTCGCCGAGGCCGGCAAGTTTCTCAAGATTCACGACCGCGTATTCCTGGCGGAAGATGTTCGTAAAACCGCGTTTCGGGAGGCGACGATGCAAGGGCATCTGGCCGCCTTCAAAACCACGCATCATGCGTGAACCGCTGCGCGAGCGCTGACCCTTGTGTCCGCGGGCAGACGTTTTGCCCATTCCCGACCCCATGCCGCGGCCTACGCGCTTCTTGTTGCTTGACGCTTTTTTCGGTGCTCGGATGCTTGATAAATTCATGGTCCTGCTCTCTCTCGAAAACCTTACTGTACGATCTCAACCAGATGCGGTACCTTCGCGACCATGCCGCGAATGGCTGGCGTGTCAGGGCGTTCGATGATCTGGTTCAGCCGCGTGAAGCCTAAACCCTTGACCACCAGTTTGTGTTTCACCGGCGCTTGAATGGCAGATCGCACCCACTTGAGGTGCAGTTTCCCTTCGCCGGCCTTGTTTGCTTTTTTCGTAGCCATCTTGATTCCTTAATGCAGCTTACAACTCCTGCGCGGTCTTGCCACGAAGGGTTGCTACGGCTTCTTTATTCTTCAATTTCTTTAGCGCATCAAAAGTCGCTTTTACGACGTTGTGCGGATTAGTCGTCCCAATCGACTTGGTGAGCACGTTCTGAATTCCAGCTGAAGTCATGACGGCGCGAACTGCACCACCAGCGATAACGCCGGTTCCTTCGGGCGCCGGCTTCAGCAGAACTTTGCCGGAGCCGAATCGACCGAGCGAAATGTGGGGAATGGTCGTCTGCGTCAGATTGACCCGGAGCAGATTTTTCTTGGCCGACTCAATCCCTTTGCGAATGGCCTGGGGAACTTCTTTCGCTTTGCCCGAGCCATATCCGACAACGGCGGCAGAAGGATCGCCGACGACAACCAGCGCCGCGAACGACAGGTTCTTGCCACCTTTGACGACCTTAGTCACGCGATTGATGGCGACGACCTGGTCTTTCAACTGAAAATTACCTGCATCCAGCTTTTTCGTTACTGTTGGCATTCTTGAACTCTCGATTCCATTTTCCGATTCTTCGTTAGAACTGCAAGCCGCCTTCACGCGCCGCGTCAGCAACAGCTTTTACGCGCCCGTGATAGATGTATCCACCGCGGTCGAACACAACTTTCTCGATGCCCTTGGCTTTTGCGCGATCGGCGATCGTCTTTCCTACGGCCTTTGCGGCAGCGACGTTGCCGCCGGTGCGGCGGTCCGCTTTCTTACCTTCCGCGGTGCTGGCTGCCACCAGCGTTACACCATTCAAATCGTCGATCACCTGCACATAAATGTGGTTCAGCGATCGATAAACATTGAGTCGCGGACGCTCGGCCGTGCCCAGAACCTTTTTGCGAATGCGATCGTGCACGCGCTGGCGGGTCGTATTTTTTCCTGGTCTCGTAAGCATTTTCTTTTTCCTTCATCCCGGGTTTCTATGCCGGGCATCGCATGGCCTGCTCGGCCAGCAACGTTATTTGGCTCCGGTCTTACCGACCTTCTTCTTCAAGCGCTCGCCAGCATAACGAACACCCTTGTTCTTATACGGGTCGGGTGGACGCAAGGAACGCATTTCGGCGGCGACCTGTCCTACTTTTTGACGGTCAATGCTGGTCAGAGTCAGGCGCGTCTGCTTCGGATCGACTGCAACTTCGACACCGGTTGGCAGCGGATACTCGATCGGGTGGGAATAGCCAAGGCTGAACACAACCATGTTCTTGCCCTTCATTTCAGCGCGATAACCGATACCCACAATCTCGAGTTCCCGAGTCCAGCCCTTGGTTACACCTTCGACGGCGTTGTTCACGAGTGCGCGAGCGAGGCCGTGGACAGCCGCCTGCGAGTCGTTTTCGCGGATGGCAACGAGATTTCCGTCTTTCTGCTCAACCTTGATGCCTTCGGGAAGCGGCGTCTCCAACTTGCCCTTCGGACCCTGAACGGCAACCACGTTGCCTTCAATCTTGACCGTCACACCCTTGGGGACGGCAATCGGTTTTTTTCCAATTCGTGACATAAGTTCGCTCTTGGCTTCTAGCGTTTGGGTGCCAGCAGTGCGCTAGCGACCGGTTGCTGGTTTACCAAATCTCACAAAGTACTTCGCCGCCCACGCCTTGCTTGCGGGCCTGGCGACCTGTCATGACGCCACGAGGCGTCGTCAGGATGTTGATACCGAGACCGCCGAGTACACGAGGAATCTCAGTGCGACGGACGTACACGCGACAACCCGGACGCGAGACACGGGACACGTTCGAGATGGCGGCTTCGTTATTCGACCCGTACTTGAGATAGACGCGGATCACTTTGTGGCCATCTTCTTCCGTGGGCTTGTAATTGGCGATATAACCCTCTTCCTTCAGGATGCGGGCAATCTCGACCTTCAGCTTGGACGCGGGAACATCAACTTTTTGGTGCCGTGCGCGGATCGCGTTACGGATGCGCGACAGCATGTCTGCGACCGGATCGGTCAACCTCATTCTTATTTCTCCTCAGGTCGCCCGTTTGCTTCTGCCCTTATACGCTGGCCGAAGAACCCGCGGCGACGTCGTATGCACTTCGCGGCAAGTGGCCGCGAGGCCGTTCATGCGCCCGAGGGCGCGGATACTACCAGGACGACTTCGAAACGCCTGGAATTTCACCACGCAACGCCAGACCGCGGAAACACAGGCGACATATCCCGAACTTGCGGAGATAAGCGCGCGGGCGTCCGCAGATCTTGCAGCGGTTGTGTTTGCGCGACGAAAATTTCGGCTTGCGTGCGTCCTTTACTCGCTTTGCTGTCGTAGCCATGAATTCCTTTTCTCGAAAACCACAAACTTTACTTCTCAGGCGCGGAACGGCATGCCCAAGTGCTTCAAGAGCGCCCGAGCTTGATCGTCAGACCGCGCAGTCGTCACAATCGTTACGTTCATTCCTTTGAGTTTGTCGACCTTTGCATAATCAATTTCAGGAAAGATCAACTGATCGTGCAAACCGAGCGTGTAATTTCCGCGACCGTCGAACGATTTCGTCGAAACACCACGGAAGTCACGGACTCGCGGCAGAACGATATTCACGAGCCGGTCCATGAACTCATACATGCGGTCGCCACGGAGCGTGACCATGGCGCCGATGGGCATACCTGCACGAACCTTAAAGGCAGCAATCGATTTCTTCGCGCGCGTGACCACCGGCTTCTGCCCGGTGATTTGTCCCAGTTCGTTCACCGCAGGATCGAGGACCTTGGCATTCTGAGTCGCTTCGCCAACACCCATGTTCACCACGATCTTGTGCAGATGTGGGACCGCCATGGTGTTCTTCGATTCCAGTTCCTTCATCAGGGCCGGCGCAATCTCTTTTTCGAACTTCACGCGCAAGCGCGGGCGTTCCTTCGCACTATGCCGCGCGATCTCAGGCGCCTTTGCCTGCTCCTGCTGCTTTTCGCCTTTTTCCTTCTTCGCCATCTTTGTAACCTTCTCTCACGGTTTCGGAGTGTTTACCGGCTCGTGAGCTGTTCTGTTTATCTACTTAGCTTTGTCCAGCGTCGTTCCGCACTTCCGGCAAACGCGAACCTTGCGATCGCCTTGCTTGGCATGGCCAATGCGAACAGGTCCACACGTGGGACAAACCAGCTGGACGTTCGAGATCGAAATTCTGCTCTCCTGCTCAGCGATTCCACCCTTGACGTTGCGCTGAGGATTCGGGCGCACATGTTTTTTGACGATCATCACATGCTCGACGAGCACTTTCGCATCGCCAGGAAACACGCGAAGGACGCGGCCTTCTTTTCCCTTGTCCCTGCCCGCCATCACTTTCACAGTGTCATTGCGGCGGATATCTACTCTTTTGTGAGCTGTTGTTGCTGTTGCCATAATTAATCCTTACGAAATCGTTTACAGAACTTCCGGCGCCAGTGAGACGATCTTCAAGAACTTCTTTTCACGAAGTTCGCGAGCCACCGGCCCAAACACGCGGGTTCCGACCGGTTCGCCGGTATCGTTAATAAGTACGGCGGCGTTTGAATCGAATCGAATGTAGGTTCCATCGCGCCGTCGATATTCTTTTCGAGTGCGCACGATCACAGCCTTGACGACCGTGCCCTTCTTGGTTTGCCCGTCCGGAGAGGCTTCCTTTACCGCCGCGGTGATCACGTCACCCAGGCCTGCACGGAGCCCGGTTGACCCGCCCAGCGGCAGTATCATCTGGAGCTTGCGCGCGCCGCTGTTATCGGCGACCTCAAGCATGCTTCTCATCATCACGGCCATAAGCGTTTCTCCCTGATATTCCGCCGCCGACTAACTGGCCACGTCTACGGCAGCAACTTCCGGCACGAGGGCCGTTTTGCGAACGACTTCTTTCAATCGCCAGCGTTTTAATTTCGATAGCGGACGCGTTTCTTCCAGCCGCACCACATCTCCGACGTGAGCTTCATTCTTTTCGTCGTGCGCATAGAACTTCTTCTTCTGCGAGACGACGCGTCCATAGAGTGGATGAGATTTCTTTCGAATCGCTTCGACCACGATGGTCTTGTGCATACGATTCGAGACAACTTCTCCGACCACAACCTTGCGGCCACTGCGTCCTGCTTGTTCTGTTGATTCGGCCATGGCTACTTCGTCTCCGTCTTGCGGGCACCGGCGAGTTCCTGCTCGCGAAGAACAGTTTTCACGCGAGCAATGTCTCGGCGCAGGCCGCGAATTTTCTTCAGGCTCTCCGTCTGTCCCATATTCATCTGGAACTTCAGTTTGAAGAGCTGGTCGGCGAGATCGCGTTCCTGATGGCGAAGCTCGACGTCGGTCAGATTGCGGATTTTCTCCGATTTCATAGATACTCTCAGTTCTCTCTCAGTGCGCTGTCTCGCGCTTCACAAACGTGGTGCGCAAAGGCAGCTTGTGCGAAGCGAGCCGCATTGCTTCTTGGGCTTCGACTGGCGTCACGCCTTCCATCTCGAACAAAATCTTGCCAGGACGAACCACGGCTACCCAGTGATCCGGAGCTCCCTTACCTTTACCCATACGGGTTTCAGCAGGCTTCTTGGTCACGGGCTTGTCCGGGAACAGGCGAATCCAGATTTTGCCGCCCCGCTTGATGAAACGAGTCATTGCCACGCGGCTCGCTTCGATCTGCCGGTCGGTAATCCAGCCGGGCTCAAGGACTTTCAGCCCATATTGCCCGAAAGCGAGCGTGCTGCCGCGCCAGGCTTTGCCGGTCATGCGGCCGCGCTGCTGCTTGCGGTACTTCACTTTCTTTGGCATCAACATAAAATCAGTTCTCGGTTCTCAGTTGTCAGAAAGGCTTCGCGATGGAATGGAAGCGTCTGCCTTCTGAATTTTTCACTTCTAAAACGCGCCGGCAGTTTCCCGCTGTGGCGTCGCTTCACGTTTCTTTTGCGGCAAAATTTCGCCGCGGTAAATCCAGCACTTCACGCCAATCACGCCGTAGGTGGTACGCGCTTCGGTGAAACCGTACTCAATGTCGGCGCGCAGCGTGTGAAGCGGCAAGCGTCCCTGTAGATACCACTCCGAGCGCGCGATTTCATTGCCATTCAGGCGTCCGCTAACACGGACCTTGATTCCTTTGCAGCCAAAGCGCAGCGCCGAGTCAACGGCTTTGCGCATTGCTCGACGGAAACCAACACGCTTTTCGAGCTGCAACGCAATTGCTTCTGAAACCAGCTGTGCATCGAGTTCGGGCTTGTGCACTTCCTGAATGTCGACATAAATCTCGCGGGACGTGCGCTTCTGCAGATCCTGCTTGAGCTTGTCGATCTCAGCGCCCTTGCGTCCGATGATGATGCCGGGCCGCGCAGTCTTGATAATGATGCGCAGCTTGTTCCCGGGACGCTCGATCTCGACGGCGCTGACACCAGCCGACTTGAGCTTATCCTTCAGCTCAGCCTTCAGCTTGACGTCCTCGAGCAGCAACTTGTCGTAGTCGCGCTCGACAAACCAGCGTGACTTCCACGGCTTGGTGTAACCGAGCCGAAATCCGTAAGGATGAACCTTCTGTCCCATCGTTTCTCACCTTGCCCCGCTTCGCGAGGCTGAAACTATTTCTTCTTCTTGGCTGTCGCCTTCTTGGCGGCAGGCTTAGCGGCGCGGGCTTTTGCCTTCACCGGAGTCTTCGGAGTTTCCTCTTCACCAACAACCGTAGCTACCGAAGCGTTGTTCTTACCCCGCTCCGCGAGCACGATCTCGATATGAGAGATACGACGCACGTAGCGATAAGCCCGACCCATCGGCGCGGGACGAATGCGCTTCATCCGCGGACCATCATTGGCGATCGCATTCTTGACGTACAGGTTGTCGAGATCCACGTCCACATTTTTCTCGGTGCTGTGGAAGTTAGCGTTATCAATTGCTGACTGGAGAAGCTTGCCGACAGTCGCCGCCACGCGCTTCTTCGTAAAGAGCAGAGTGTTGCGAGCATTCTCGACTCTCTGGCCTTTGATGAGGTCCAACACCAATCGCGCCTTTTGTGGCGATACTCGCATGAACCGTGCTTGTGCTCGAAATTCCATATCGTGTCTCTTCGCGATTCCCAAATTTCTGAAACTACGCCTTAGGCGCGGCCGGCGCCGGCGCTCCAGGTCCTCCTGGAACTCCTGCTGGACGAGCCGCAGCTTCGGTTGCCGCCTTCATCGAGTGTCCCTTGAAGGTGCGCGTGAAGCTGAATTCACCGAGCTTGTGGCCGACCATGTTTTCGGTCACATACACGGGAATGAACTTCTTCCCGTTGTGAACCGCAATCGTGTGTCCAACCATCTCGGGGATGATCGTCGAGCGTCGCGACCAGGTCCGCAATACTTTCTTCTCATTACGCGCATTCATGCCTTCAATTTTTGTGGCCAGATGCGCGTCGATGAAAGGCCCTTTTTTTGTAGAACGTGCCATAAAGTCAGTTCTCAGTTCTCAGTTCCCGGTTTTGAGCGTACTGAACCGGGATTCTGGTGTTTCTGCAACGTTGATACTTTGAAAACTTGTCGTGCCTTACCCTTTTTTCCTGCGGCCGACGATGAACGCATCGGTTCGCTTGTTGTTACGGGTCTTGTATCCACGAGTGGGCTGCCCCCACGGCGTTACGGGATGCCGTCCGCCAGAGGTCTTTCCTTCACCACCACCATGCGGATGGTCAACCGGGTTCATTGTCACGCCGCGATTATGTGGGCGCTTTCCTAACCAACGCGTCCGTCCGGCTTTGCCGATGGTGACGTTCTCGTGATCTAAATTACCGACCTGTCCGATCGTCGCCATGCAGTCGAGTAACACCTTCCGAGTTTCGCCGGAGGGTAATTTTACGAGCGCGTAGTCGCCTTCTTTCGCCACCAACTGAGCAGAACCGCCGGCCGAGCGAACCATTTGTGCGCCCTTGCCAGGACGAAGCTCCACGTTGTGGACCATGGTGCCCGGAGGAACATTGCGCAGAGGCAACGCGTTGCCAACAAGAATGTCGGCCTCAGGACCACTGACAACTTTTTGTCCAACCTTCAAGCCATCAGGCTGAAGAATGTAACGCTTCTCTCCATCCGCGTAGCTCAACAGCGCGATACGCGCCGAACGGTTTGGATCGTATTCGATCGAAGCGACCGTCGCCGGGATTCCCTGCTTGTCGCGCTTGAAATCGATCAAACGCATCTTGCGCTTGTTCCCTCCGCCACGAAATCGACTCGTGATATTTCCCGAGTTACGTCGTCCACCGGTGCGCGTCTTCGGTTCGAGCAGCGGCTTATGCGGCTTCGATGTGGTCAGATCGTCATTGACCAGCGTGGTCCGGTAGCGCAGCGTTTGCGTCGTCGGTCTGTATGTCTTGATTGCCATAAATCAGCTCTTAGCTGCTAGCTTCTGGCTAGCTTGTTTGTCTTCGGAATCGCCCACTACCGATTCCTGGCTACTGCCTACAGGTTCTGTGCGTATTCCGGCATTTTTTCGCCAGACCGTAACCGCACATACGCCTTTTTCCAATCCGGTCGATAGCCCGCGAACTTGCCGCGACGCCGTTCCTTACCCGGATAATTCGCCGTGCGTACGGACCGCACCTTCACTTTGAAGATGGACTGTACGGCCTGTTTGATTTCGGTCTTGGATGCCTGGCTCGCGACTTGAAACACCAAGGTGTTCTGAGTCTCCTTGATCGCGAGACCTTTTTCCGTAATCACTGGACGCCGGATGATTTGATATGCCGATTTCATCAGGCCACCTCCGCCTTACGCTTTTTGCGGGCAGTCTTCTTTGGCGCCGCTGCGTGCTCCCGTCGCGATGCAGACTTTCGCAGAGAGTCCTGCAGTCTGTTCAGGGCGTCTTGCGAAAAGATCGCGCGTTCGTAGCGCAACAAGTGATACGGGTGAACCGTGTTTCCCCGAACCAACTCGAGCCCCTTGATATTTCGGGCGCTCAGTTCGAGGTTACGGTTTTCCTGTTGAGCTGCCTCGACCACTAAAACGGTGCCTTCCACTTTCAGTGCATCCAAAGCGGCCTGGAACTGCTTCGTCTTTGGTTCTTTCAGGTCAAGAGCCTTCACGACGATCAGTGCCCCGTCAGCGAACTTGGCTGCCAGCGCGGAGCGCAACGCACCCATCAGCTTCTTGCGCGGAAACGTGTAGTCGTAGGAGCGAGGTTGCGGTCCGTGAACGGTGCCGCCGTGTCGCCAGAGAGGGGAACGAATCGAACCCACGCGAGCCCGGCCGGTTCCCTTCTGCTTCCAGAGTTTTTTGCCCGCACCCGAGACCAGCTTCTTGTTCTTGGTCGCGTGCGTTCCGGCACGATTCGCGGCGCGGAAGTGTTTTACCGCTTCCCAAAGCAGGTCTTCGTTCACCGCGCCGAAGACTTCATCGGCGAGATCCAGGGTCCCGACCTTGGCTCCGCTCAAATTGTGTACGTCAATGGTTGCCATATGCTTTCCATCTGGTGCCAGTCACGGCACTCGGTATCTCTAAGCTCTGACGAACAACTAGTCACCACAACCAGCTATCCCTTTTTTGCAGCGCGCTTGGCTGCCTTCAATGGATCGACCGTTGCTGATCCGGCAAATCCGCGACGCTCTCGCGGCGGTTTCTTTGCCCTGGTGATTACGAGGTACCCGCCGTTTGGTCCGGGCACACTGCCTTCAACGACCAACAGGTTTTCGTCTTTATCTACGCCTAACACTCTGAGGTTGCGCACGGTGACACGAGCATCGCCCATGTGTCCCGACATGCGCATGCCCTTAAATACGCGCGAAGGGAACGCCGATGAACCGATCGAGCCCGTGATTTGAAACATCGAACCGTGGGATTTTGCGCCACCCGCGAAATGGTGACGCTTGACCACACCGGCAAAACCTCGGCCCTTGCTTACGCCGACGATATCGACGAAGCGCTCGCTTTCGAAAGCATCGACAAGGACACGGTCGCCGACCTTCACGGCGCCATTCGATTCTGCCTGCTCTTCGACTTCGATTGGCACTTCGCGCATGAACTTGACGGGAGGAAGGTTGTGCTTGGAAAAATGTCCGCGCATCGGCTTGGTCACGCGAGATTCCTTCACGAATTCGACGAGCCCAAGCTGGACGGCTTCGTATCCGTCGCGCGTGGCGCTCTTGTGTTGCGTAATGACACACGGACCAGCTTGCAGAACAGTGGCAGGACGAACCTCACCCTTCGAATCGAAGAGCTGCGTCATACCGACTTTCTTTCCAAGAATGCCTGCTACCTTTGCCATTTCCTTCTCCATTCCAGCGTGGCTTTCGCTATTGGCTGGTTGTAGCGTCGTCGCTTTCGACGACTGGCCGGCCAAAGACCGGCGCTACTCCTATTTGTGTTCCTTGCCGAATGCCTTGATCTCGACATCGACGCCGGCGGGAAGATCGAGCTTCATCAGCGCGTCTACCGTCTGCTGCGTTGGCTCGAGAATGTCGAGCAGGCGCTTGTGCGTGCGGATCTCAAATTGCTCGCGTGACTTTTTGTCTACGTGAGGCGAACGAAGCACGCAGTATTTGTTTTTCATCGTGGGCAATGGAATCGGTCCCGCGATCTGCGCGCCGGTGCGCCGAGCCGTTTCGACAATCTCGCCGGTCGATTGATCCAGGATGCGATAGTCGTACGCCTTCAGCCGGATGCGAATTCTTTCTTTTCCAATCACTGTTTGCTCTCAGACCCTCCTGGCATCTCCAAGAGGAAAGATCTAGCGGCAAGCTGCAGGCCGCATTCGTTAGTTATGCGGAGCCGAAGCCCCACGCATCTTCAAAACTACGTAACGATTTCCGAGATCGTGCCGGCGCCGACTGTGTGGCCGCCTTCACGAATCGCAAACCGTAAGCCTTTTTCCATTGCCACCGGCGTGATCAGCTCAATCACCAGGCTGACGTTGTCGCCAG